>Ga0194129_10001555_pt1 | contig 37407 bp, 40 predicted proteins | sample TA2KigCa35mmetaG_FD_150862 | JGI IMG/M metagenome (GOLD analysis project Ga0194129, IMG submission 150862) | Freshwater microbial communities from Lake Tanganyika, Tanzania - TA2015038 Kigoma Deep Cast 35m | ecosystem: Environmental > Aquatic > Freshwater > Lake | place: Tanzania: Lake...
CAATGGAAAAAGTTGGACCATCGTAGGTGTAATTCCTACTATTGACTTTACACTTTTTCATTCCCATAAAAAGGGCATTTTAAATGAGAAAAGGTGTAAAAAAATTCCTAATTCTGATTTAATAAAATATTTCACATCTAATAAAGAAGACAAACTTTCTGTAATTTTTGAAGGAAATGCGCATTCTATTCTTTATTCTAACCCAACTCTTGATACATTGGTTGATAAAATCTATATGATATCAGACCCAAATGATGAACATAGATATTTTTTATCACTTCTTGTAAGTGGAGATTCTTCAAACTGCAAAATTTTCGGACTTTTTGTTTATTTTGATTCACACGGTAATGTATCTAATTTAGTTATTATTCCTAAATTGTTATTGCAATATGATTTGATAAATGGAACTATGGATGAAGCAAATACATTTTTATATAACCAAACATTGGTTTTTATAAAATCTCGTAATGACACACGCGGCTATATGATAACTGTATGTTGCTTTGACTATTATGATAATTTTCTAGGTAATCATACAGATTATTCAAAAATCCTGACTAAATATTTTAGTCAAGAGAGAATATTTAAACAATATAACCGATTTTTAAAAATCATTGATTATAGCGACAATATTCATATTATTGATATGGGTTCAACTAGAGTCCTAGAAGAAAAAATGGGTCATGGTTCAAATTTGATTTTGAAATATTCTATGTATAAAAATGACAATAGTGTAGATATAGAAAAATTAATATTAAATGTAAATGAAATCCCAGAACAAAAATATTCAGATGGATATGAAACAAACTGTATTAAATGTGGGTTGCGAACTAGTCGTGCAACATTTTATGAAGACAACACATATCTAAATTTGGGAAATAGTTATTGTCATGATTGCGGCATTCGTTATTCTAAATCAGAATGCACATGGGTTTGTTGCAAATTGGCGCTCCAAAAAGAACCTTACCTGACTGCAAATTTTTGTCGCAATAAAGTGAGGAAAGAAACATGTTACAATTGTGAATTAGAACATGATACCAGAGAATTTATTTTTGATTATATTCTTGTTGAAAAGAAACCTTATAAAAAATCTGGAAGTGTAACTATTTCATCTTAATCCATTTATCATTTATGTAAAATTATGTAAATAATCATTATTATTTATCTAGATTTCCAGACGAATAATAATATTTTTGTTTTTATTTTTAATTTGGCACTGGAAATGGTCGTTGATTTTTTCTTACGACTAAAGGTTCAGGCATATATACTGGTCCCTTTTCATAAATATTTGCGGATTGTAATGTAGCCAATTCAGGCACAAAGCAAGGGGCAGGATTGACTAAATTCGTTGAATTGATACCAAGCAAGAATGATTCAATGTCGGGAGCATTATAGGACATTTTATTCCATGGTATTTGAGCAGGCAAAAGACCATTACCTGGCAATCTTGTATTATAAGCGGCGCCATATTGTGAATTAGGATAAAGTGTATAATTTTCAGACCCCTTATATTCTCTCTGTTCTAAACAATAATTACCAGGTGTATTTCTATTACGTGTAGATGCCATATATATACAATATATAAAACAAATTAGCCAATTAATTTAATTGCATTTTTATTTTATTGTTTAGCTTTATCTAATTCTTTTTTCAAATTTTCTAAATTTTCGTCAGACATAGTGCCATTTTTTATAAAATCACACATACATAAATGTGTAATATGCATATTATGATATGAAAATAATAACATTAATCCGACTAAATCATCCGCAAATATGAAACTATCAATGGCCTTCTGAATACAGCACTTAAATGGCTCATAATCTTTTACCATGTTATAAATCATTTCTATTCTTTCTCCGATCAACGTGTCATCATAATCTTCCAAATTGAAAACATTTAAAAATTCCTGTCTATAAACGGCATCACTAATAAATTCTTTATCATATTCTGTTAATTGAGAAATGTCTATTTTTTCTTCAGTTTCATCTTCCATTATTTTATCAACCATGTTTTGATTGCCAAAAATATCTTCTGTATGATAACTGCATACATAAGATGTATTGTAAAAATCGCAAATATTATTACTCATAAAATAATATTTACTATGCTTTTATTTTTAAATACTAATCCATTTAATTATACTTTTCTAAATTACTAAGGGTCTAAACATACTGATGTGTGGTACTCTTATTAAAATAGTCCTCATCACGAGTCAATTCGCGAGAAGGAACACCTCCTCTTATCCAACCTTGAGAAGCGACACCTTCTACATAATTGGCCGGATTATTAATTCTCTCTTTAATAGCAGGCAACAAAGGAGCATTAGAATATTTAATATAACTTTTCTCGCTTAATTGATTCACACTACGTTTATTAACAATCATTTGACCTTGTTGAATTTGTGACTCAATCACAGGATTAACTGCTCCACGTCCTAAAAAGGGAACTGTTGCGAAAGGGCGCTGAAACAAATCAATACGGCATTTGGGGTTTGTTTGAATTGTTCCTATTTGCAATTTAGATGAGTTATCAATATTGCAACCACCTGCGCCTACATTATATCCGCCATTATACATAATTCCTGGTTGCGTAGTAGCAAGTGAAATTGGATTTTTCATAGAACAGTCTGAAGCAAAGTAATTTTGTGTCATGTAATTGCATGCCGCTACATTTTGTATTGTGTTTTGGTCAATGCAACAACTATCATTGCCAATTCTACTCATGTTATCAAAAGTATAACTAGATACGTTACTCATTATTATATATATGAAACATTATTTTTCTAAATAAAATAAATAAAACGCCACATAAGAAAATGTTCCAACCAATTAATAAAGAATATATCTAAAATTATCCTTGATACGCTGCATATTGCCTTCAGCAGTGGATTCTTTGGCAGATGGCATATCACCATATAAATATTTACCAAAAGAAGATTGATCACCTGGAACTACACCTGTATTAGGCGTGCTAAAAAATAGGCGATTACTTTGATCCAATTCAAATTCTTGATATAAGTCACCAAATAACTGTTTGTTTGTATTTTTTATCCCAGGATTCATATTCTGGACAGCCTTCTTAACATTTTTGGTTATATCCATTTCCACATCAGGATTAAATGCAGGTGGTGCGGACTTTCTCTCTGGATCATCACCAATCTGGGTCAATAAAACATTGCTAAATGGGTTCTTCTTATTTCCTTCTTTAAATTCTGATCTTAAAACTGTTTCTAAAGTAACTGGATTAGTGATTGAATCTTTTTTATCAGGAAACAAATCTATGACATTATCTCCTTCCACAGTGAAATTTTCACTTAGCATTTCCTTTGTTATTTTTTTCTTATTCATTTGAAACATCAAAAATATAACTGCCAATGTAACCAATCCTATAATCAGAATTCGCTGATTCATCGTTATTAAATATCCTAAAATTGTGATTAATATTACTAATCTGGTTATAGCGTTTAATTTTTGCACATATGTCATGTTATTTGTTGGCCATAATTCAAGTATTTGTTTTTTATTGAATAATATGGTTGGATCAGACGACCAAAATGGAGTATTCATTATATATATATTATTACTTAATTTTTTATAAATATCAAAATCATACAAATAACAATATCTAATTGTATGATTTATAAAAATAAAAATTATTCATTACTTTTTGGATTTCTTCTTTTTAGTAACCTCTTTTGGCTTTCTCGGTGTTTTTTCTACATGCTCCCCTGTGCTAAATACCGACATAATTTGTTCTTCTGTCATTGTTGGCATTTGAGGCGTTTGCGTTTGCGTCGTTTGCGGTTTTGTTCCTACCTTTGCCTTCATTCTTTCTCTCATCTGAGCCGCCTTCATGTTTCTATTCAATTGTGCTTCCATTGCTCCCATGTTCATTTTCCCTCCCGGCATTGCCATACCCATTTTACTCATCATTGACTGAATGTTTCCCATTCCAGGCATGTTTTTCATTTTTTGCATCATTTCAGTTGCCTCAGCCATAATTTCACTTTCTTTAATTTCTCCTGACTTAATTCTTTCATCTAATTTGCTTCCTATATTTTTTACCAACCCCATTAGTTTTGTAGGATTTTTGATTAATTTATTAAATACATCCTTCATATCAGTAACATTTTCCATATCCATATTTAATTCATTTGCCGTCTCCTCCGCAATTTCTTTTGCCAATTTTCCCAATTTTCCATCCAACATTCCAGTAATATGATTATGCAAATCATTTACATTTGGCATATCTTCCATGTTAAAATTTGGAATATTATCGGAACAATCTGCATTATTGCTTGCAGAAAATAAATCTTGCATTCCAGAGAGAGTTTCCTCCAACTTGGCTTTGAAATCTTCGTCATTAATCGCTTCAAATAATTTTGCAGTATCACCGAATGCGTTCTTATCATTCATTGTACCGATTACTGAAAATAAAATTAACTGCAAATATTTCCAAATGGTATCACGTGTCTTATCTGAAATGTCACAATTCCACAGATTTTTAAAAATAATATTTGGCAAAAATTCGGTGTCTATTTCACTATCATTTTTGAAAAGAGTATCGCTTTGATAAAGTATTTCAAAAAAACGTGGTGGGTATTTCTTTTGGCAAAATTTGAACAGAGTCTTCATATTTGCCTCATTATTATTTCTGTCTTCATCATTCCACCACTTTTTAATCAAATCAGTGTATTCTGGAAAGGTAGTGCGAATGTCGTTAATAAAATCTCGCATAACCTTTGCAAATTCATCCGGAACGATTAATTCTTCTTCCGACATATATTATATGTTTGATATAAATTTATTTATTTAAATCAAATTATTGCGAAAAGATTTATTATAATAATTATTTATTCACACATTGCCGCCAATTTTGTCAAATTCTGAATATATTTCATTGTTTTCGCCTGATTTTCTGGCCCCATTTGACTGATCGGACCCCTCAAACGATTAATACACTCCATGATTTTATCTGAATTTTGCGTCCCAGATATATCATCCGAATAATCCTTTTTAATGAAAAATTCAATATTTCCCGCCTCAATTTCAGCCCTGTATTTGGCAACAATAAAGGATGACCAAATCTTTACAATCATCTTTGGATTGGCTTTACGAATGGCAATGAGAGCATTCTTCGCAGTGAGAATATCAGGATCCTCCGGGAAAACATTCTGAACGTCCGTTACAAAATCCATAAAATGATCGTTAAAGGCAGTTAAAATATTTGACGCAGACATTATTTATTTATTTTCATATTTTATTTTTAAATTAGTTTCACAATAAATATATTTCACGATCTCCTTTCTATTTCTTTCACATATTTTTCTTGAAACTTCTTATGGTTTTCATATAATTCATTGCATTCTTTGCTAATGTCAGCAATTTTCATTTCATGATTCATTTCATGATTCATTTCATTACATTTTACATATTCTTTATGAAAAAATGTAGATAATTTGTAGTATTCTTCATATTTTGTTTTTGATTCCATTTTTTATCTAAATATTTAATTTATTTGTTTTATACGAAAAAATTGAATACTAAATATTTGTTTCAAACAATAATATTAAACTATTGCACAAGACTTTTGTAAAAATGGAAAACGCAATTTTTCGCCACAATAATTATAACCCGATCAACTCCAAAAGAGTGAAAGAGTATAAATACATTTATAATTTTGACATTTGTTGCCCTCTTACTAGAGGACTTACTATGAAGAATACTATATATTCGTTTCTAGAAGACATTAAATGGAATATTGATGATCGCCAAGTTTATAGAGAGGCTGGAAAATTATTAAGAGAATTAGAAAGTATGAATATTATAGATGATAATGAATTAAATTGTATTGAAAATAGGCAATACATAAAAGATGTATATAATTTTATATTATTAGTTAAAATAGAGATTATTGACGATCTTGTTCTTTCTGAGATAGCAGATGATGTAACCAATAATGAGTGGTGGAAACCTTATTTATATGAAACAGCTACACACAAAAAAAACTTCAGCAAATGGTCAATAGAATTAGACAATTTTATCGGTTTTCTAGAAAAATATTATAGGCTTAATTTGAATTATGAACAAATGAAAAATAATAATAAAGATTTTGCATTTGAACTGACAAAATATGTATTTCATCCAGAACGAGCTGAAAAAATGGCCGAAAAATATGGATTGCAAGATTTTTCAGAATATTTAGATGCTTTAGATTGCTAACGCAGTAGAGGAGGCCTATTTCCTGTAACTTTTTGTAATTCTGCCTCTCTCTGTTGTTGTAATTGTTCAACTGTCAAACCTTCTGGAATTTTTCCAGATTTTTTATAGTCAAAATCATCATTTGGCGTGCTTATCTTATCAACATAATTCAAATCTACATAATTGTGCATTTGTCGCATTCCACCATTACCCTCTGCAGTTAGCTCGTCAGGATTTTGATCCAAAAAACTATAATGATCTGATACAACATCGCCAAAACCACCGGAAAATGAAAATGCGCTGGGTTCCATATTGTTTTGGGTTGCTCGTCTAACCTCCTGCTCTTGTCTTGGTTTCAAATGATTTAATATAGCCTCACCATATAAAACATGATAACCTTGGTTTAATAAAAGCAATGCTGGCACCCGATTCACATTCTCAGGCATGATAATTTTTTGACCACTGTCTAAAACAATATATGTTTTATTGTTTGCATCTTTTACACGTTTATCAATGCAAATAAAATGAATGTCGTTTTGAATATTTGTTTTAGATAATTGCGCTAAAAGTGATTTGGAATGATTGCAAAAATTACTATAATATAGGATTGAACTCATATATTTTAATAGTATATCATATTCAAATGTTTAACTTATTTTTTTTAATTAATATTTTTATAATTAAAATAATCATTTTCAAAAAAAATTGATTTATAAATATAATATTAAATATAAAGATATAATAAGTATAATGCAGCCTTCCGTTGAACGTTCTCAAAGAGATAATGACATTCATGATTGTCTCTATTTTACATTAAGTGGCGTAAATGTTAGTATTGCAAATGCATTGCGAAGAACTATCCTTTCTGATATACCTATTGCTGTATTTAGAACAACGCCTCATGAAGAAAACAAAGCAAATATTATGATAAATAATACACGTTTAAATAATGAAATTATAAAACAGCGTCTCAGTTGTATTCCCATTCATATTAAAAATCCGTATGATGTTCCTCTTAAAAATTATTTGCTGGAAGTTAATGTGGAAAATAATAGCGATGCAACCATGTATGTAACAACCAAGGATTTTGTTGTGAAAGATTTGACTACTAATAAACCGCTCAGTGAAAGTACCATTCGCGAAATATTTCCTCCTTTTAGTTCGCCAAAAGGTGAATATTATATTGATTTTGTTCGTTTGCGTCCTAAACTATCGGATGAATTGCCTGGCGAGAAAATACATTTGACATGCGAGTTTGGCATAGGAACCGCGAAAGAAAACGGTATGTTTAATGTTGTTTCTTCCTGTTCCTATGGTTTTACTCAAAATGTAGATGAAATGGAGCTCTCTCTAAGCAGATTAATCCAAGGATGGAAAGCAGATGGCAAAACAGAAAAGGAGATTGATTTTGAAGCGAAAAATTGGAAACTATTGGATGGAAAACGAATTGTCAAGCAAGATAGTTTTGATTTTGTAATTCAGACAATTGGAATTTATACCAACGAAGAATTGCTAGATATTGCATGTGATGTTCTTATTAAACGTTTTGATGAATTACGTGGGCTCATTGAAAAAGATGAACTAGATATTATTAATTCGCAAAATACAATGAACAATTGTTTTGACATTATTATGAAAAATGAAGATTATACGATTGGAAAAGTCATAGAATTTTTGCTATATCATAAATATTATAGCGATCTTAAGATTTTAACCTTTTGCGGTTTTAAAAAGATGCATCCTCATGATAGCGATAGTATTATTCGCGTTGCTTATGCAGATCCAGTAGATAAGTCTATTATTAAAGGTCACTTGTTAGAATGTGTAAGTGATGCTGTTGGAATTTACAAGAAGATGAGAAAGGATTTCTTAAAATTAGGTAAAAACTAATGAATTCGTTATGTTAGTCAAATATAATTATTTATGATATATAAATATGGAACTAAAGCGATTTGGAACAGAATATGGAGGGTTTTATTATCCAAAAAATTTAGATGGTTTAAATGAAGATAGCATTATTTATTGTGTTGGAGTAGGAGAAGATATTTCACATGACATAGAAATTGCAAATAAATTAAACTCAGATGTATATTTATTTGATCCAACTCCTAGAGCAATAGAGCATGTAAAATATATAAAAAATTTATTTGATGGAAAAGAACCAAAGATTGACGATAAAAGATATGGTGGAGGTGACTTAACTTATTTAGATTTTTTACTTAAAAATAAAATAAATACTGATAAAATTCATATATTTGATTATGGTTTGTTTGTTGAGGATACGACAATAAAATTTTACAAACCTAGCAATGAAAATTATGTATCTCATAGTGTAGTTTATGGAATGAAAGGAACTAATTATATTAATGTTGATGTAAAAAAATTAAGAACTATTATGAATGAAAATGGACATAAAAATATAGATTTGCTTAAAATAGACATTGAAGGGTGTGAATGTGATGTACTAGAACAAATGATTGAAGAACAAATATTTCCAAAATATTTGTCTGTTGATTTTGATTTAGGTTGGCATGGTGAAAAAATAAAGGATAGAAATAAGTGTATGAAAACAATTGATTTATTAAAAACGCATGGCTATAAAAAATTACATGATGAAGGTTCTAATTTTTCTTTTGTGAGAAACTAATTTCTTTTAATTTATTCTTTTAAAGATAAATGGACTATTTGTAGGATTTGTAGTGTCATATATTAATGTTAATTGACCCATCGGATAATAAGACAGAATTTTATCGTCTGGTTTTATTTCAGCATACTTATTTATAAAATGTAATAGGTTTTGGCAAATTCCGCCGTGCGTTACAAATAAAATATTATCATTTGAATCACCATGGTTATCTATAATTTTATTCAAAAAAATGGTAATTCTTTTAATTAACTGTTCTGTTGTTTCTGGATAAGGAATATCTGTGGTTTTCATACTAGAATAGTATTCACTATCATAGTTAAAAAGTTCTGCAATATATAAAGGCAATGTAACATTCGCTGCATATTCAGTTACATTTTCTTTTTTTTTGCTCTCACTTATAGCATAATCTAAACTTAACTTTATAAAATGTTTTTTTGAATAAGGATATGTTGTTTGCATAGTTCGTAAAAATGGGGAACAATAGATTTTATTAATATCTATGTCTTCTAAATATTCTACTAGGTTCTCTGCTTGAATAAGACCATTTTTTGTCAAAGGAGCAAAAAAGGAAGCATCATGAACTCTGTCTGTATGTCTTAAAATATATATTCTCATTGAAGTTATATATATTTTATTTTTATTTATTTTTTAAAAAATTGATTTGAAATAATCATATATTTTAAATTGCAAATAAAACAATGTCGCGAATTAAAATTTACGGAAATCAACAAATTTGGGTGTCTTATTTGTTATATACGGTAACCCTATTTGCATCCTATTATATTTTATATAATTTTTATCAATATATTTATGTTTCATTTGAAAAAATTGAAAAAAAAAGAAACCATATTTTTGAAAAAATAAAAATACTTACTAAATTATATCATATTACTGATAAAAAATATGATGACATTGAAAAACGTATTACGAATTATGAAGATGTGAGATATAAAGACTCTCAATATTTATCCCAATTTGCGAAAAAAATAGCAATATTAGAGACAAATTATAAAAGACTTAATAAGAGTTTTGTAAAATTAGAAAAGATGGATTAAGTATTTCAAATTTCCATATAAATAAAATATTTGTATTTACATTTTATTTATTTTTTAATTTTATTTCTTCGTTTTATATGTGTCTTCGTTTTATACGTCTCTTCGTTTTATACGTCTCTTCGTTTTATACGTCTCTTCGTTTTATACGTCTCTTCGTTTTAAACATCTGCTTTCACTGTATCCACATTCCTTTTTCTCATATTGTAATTCAAAGAATACATTAGCAAAGATGCATGCATTTCATTTACATATTTGATCACAACTGAATTTGTAACATATAAATTTTGAGGTTTCAAGTCATTCATATAAATCTGGTGAATGTTATACATATGCGTTCTGTATTGAGTACTGAACTCAATGAGCGGCTTCTCTTTTTTAATATAACATGACACATAATTGGCAAACAACATGTTTGTGAATAAATGAACCTGATCTCTAAAAGACGAGCACTCCTTTTTATGCTCAGGGTAATACTTCAAGAAATCCGCCACTCTGCCTTCCCTTCTCAAAGACAAATATTGATACTGTAATTTTGGCTGATTACCTCTCAAATGACGCACTTGCTCATATACAGGATTTCTAATTTTCATCCTTTCGCCCGTCGCCATATTTTTTACAATAACGCCCAAAATATCATAGGATGTATTCATGGATGCGTACTTTTCAATCAACTCAGAATAAGAATTAAATGAATAGATCGCTGGAAATTTAATAGTAGTATTCGTCCAACTATTTTTCATAATTGTATCATGTGAAAATGATGCAACAATTACATTACCATCAATAGTATGTTCAATCATATAACAAGCTACTAAATACAACTGTGGCTTCTTAAAAGGAATGACAATCCTATTTTCAGGATGCTGAAGAACAAAACTATAACAATACATCTTATTCAAACTTTCTAGAATAAGATTATTAGCATGAGCTGCCTCCAAAAACATATCACGGAATGTCTTATTAGAATTATTGAAAAATCTTCCGGTTGCACCTACAATACTTCTAGTGGAAATCTCCCATCCACCAGATAGTCCAATCTTTGGATCCCAAAAAACATTTACCATTGTTCCTTCTACAAATTCTTGAGCTACCAAATCTTCGGATGCTTGCGGTGTAGGATATTTATTAATAAAAGCATCTGCAGGCAATGATTTAGGAGGAGAAAAACAAACCACCTTATTGTCAGCATTTGCAATGATAGAACGACATAACCCATATGTAGGAATAAGATCGGAAGTCAAAAAATTCTTATCATACCTTATAATTTTATACTCCTGATTACTAGAATCGCATTTCATTTTATGGACTTTTAGAATAGATTTTTCATTATCTGGCGCATCATCTTTCAAACAATGCATGAAATCATGGATGTCTGATAAATTAAACTGATTGAAATGAGTGTATTCCATTTATTATACGATGTTGTATATATTACACAATTGTCTTTAAATATTTATAATATTGATTATAACTTAAGCATAAAAATTTCTATCATAAATATAGAAACAAAATGTCAAAGAACATCATAGATATAAAAACAAATACAAATTCAAATAATGAAACAAATATAGAGCTTGAACTAGGGAATGTTATTAGAATAAAGTCGCCTAAAAATGAAAAACTTAATATGCAGACATTCATCATTGATTACATAGACTCTTCAAAAATGCTTCTAACAAACATTGAGACTTTAAATACTATAAAACTTAAAATCAATCAAGACGGAACCATTGGAGATGGCACTATTGTAGAACTTGCCATATTAAGTAGAAGCACTGAAAAGGGATACGCACGACAAAATAATCTATTGCCTGGAACATGGATCAATATATATTTTGGCGGTGATATTCCAGTTATCATTACGGGAGAGATTACGAATTTAGAAGAAGATATGATTGAGATTAAAACGGTAGATGATGACGTTATATATATTAACTTTGATTACAAAGGTATTCCGGAAGATTTGCCCATTGAAAATATTGAGATTAGAGAGAAACCCGTAAAAAAAGTAGAAGAAGTCGCGATAGAAGAAGATGTGGCTGAAGAACCTATTGTTATGGAAGAAATCCCCGAATTAGAAAAGGAGAAGGCATTTGTTAAACCCGAAGAATTAGAAATTACAGTTCCAGTGGAAAAGGTAAAGGCGCAAATGAGAGAATTTATTATAAAAGCAGATCAAATCAAATTTGGCGATGAAGAATTGGGTCCCATTGTACAATTTATGGATGTATCTGACAAACGTCGTCGTTATAGTATAGAACAACAAGTAAGCGATTTATTGGATGATTTATTATCTACAGTTCCATCTGCTCAAAGAACTGAACGCGTATTAAACAATATTCATGTTATTATTGAACGTTTCAAACAATTAAGGGATTATTTCTCATTTAAGGATGAATATGGAAATGTGGAAGGCGCTCTTGTGAGAGAATCCACTTATAAACCACTTTTAAATTATTTTAGAACATTTAGCAATAACCTATATTGGATTATGCCCATTGTAAAAAACAAAAAGAAAATATATTTATCCGATAACAATGATGATGCCAGCCAAGGGGTGATAAATATTGAATTGGATAAAGATTTGAGCAAAATAACCGATTTAATAGATCTTTATAAAGCAGATGAGTTATCCAATGAACAAAATAAGTATTCTTCCTTATATGCTTCTCTCAATCCATACTTCACCCCTTTTGAATATATTGATGATGAAAATATTAGTGAGATTATTATTGAAAAATATGTAAATAATGACATCAATGTGATAATTGATAATTTGGGTGATATGTATTCGTCTATTTACAGTAACAAAAAAATAAGATCACGCAGGTTTGTGATTGACAAATACAATTTGGGAATATCTAAATTAGATGCAACTAGTTTCTCAGGAAATAAAATGCTTGCAACGCGCGTCAAACTTACTAATCCGGATTTAATGTCTATCAAATCATTTATGTTTCTTCCTGAACCAGTCATGAGATTTTCAAAAGCAAACTTGCCCGGCACAACCATTTTAGAGAGAAGCAACCTGAATCTCTCTTTTATCAATTATTGGGAGCTTCTCAAATCCGACACTTTTGTTAAAAATGTTATCTTGGATAATCTTGGCGAAAATATTGAATACACTGACGACAGTTTTGCAACAAGTATAAAAAATATAATATTAAATTTGTCCGATGACGAAAAACGTGGAATGACGAATGAACAACTCTATTTACAATTTATTAATCACATTATTCCCAAAACAAAAACATTATTCAATTTGATGAAAAAATACATACATGGAAAATTATCCATTGTAGATGTTGTCAGCTACTTAGAACCCTTTTTAATTTATACTGAAAGTTTGACTTATATGCAATATAAAGAAATTGTTAGCTTTATAGATGAAAAGATATCTGAGTTTAATCGCACATTTATTGAAAAATCAAAATCATTTATGTCCTTGTCCAATATGATCACAAAACAAGATCGTTATTATCCAAAAGTATTTGAAAATGTTCAAAATGTTATTTCAAATATAAAAAATAAAGATAATGTGCGAGATGAAGTTTTTACAACATATGATATCAATTTTAATAAAGATACTCCTTTTTCTAATCTTGAAATTTTAAGAAAGATAATAATCAAAGACTATGGCCATTTATATACATATGCACTTTCTCTCCAGAATGATGTTTTAGTCTATCCTTTGGATCTGTCCAATTTGTTGGAAAGTGAAGGAAAGGATATTCAAACAGACATTAATAAAGATGAAAGTTCTGATCAATGTAAAACAATTGTTGTTGCAAAACGATATACATCTGTAGAAGAATTAAACAAAGATAATGGCATTGAAATCTATTTTGATAAGAACTTGGACAAAACAAATTATAATTTAACAGATGACCAGGAAAAGGAAATGGCAAAACGAACCCCCGACGATTTTTTGCAATACTTGGTGAAAAATTTAAAAGAAAAAAATAAAATAGATGATGATCAAGCAGAGAGATTGGCAGAAACATTAATACTTGGACATAAAAGAGTAATGGATGGTCATTATGCAATTGTTTATAAATTCACGGGTAGCACAGAAGATGAGTTTATTTACTATGTAAGAAAAGATGGAAAATGGGTATTGGATGAAACGATTGGAAAAAACGTAAAAACGGTTGAGGATGATATTTTGTGCAACTTTCAAGAAAAATGCATCAATGCGACAAGCCCTAAGGAAAAGGAAGATAAATGTGAAGGTGTGTCATTAAATGAATTACAATTGCAAAAAGAAGCCATTAAAGAGGTTGTTGATGCATTTGATGTAAAATATCACAAGAGTAAAACAGAGTATGATGCCTTTGTTAGAGAGAAATATAAGTATTATATGGACATTCTTCCAATTGTTTCAAAAATTGAAACCGAGAATATGTTAAAATATAATAAACAAAAATATAAGCTGTCTTCCGAAGTGGATGATGAAGCACTCGTTCAATCTCCTTTCCAACCCTTGTTGAATATTATTCTTGGGCAAGAAGATTATACTAAAAAACAGCATGACATAAATCGTTTTGTAAATTCCTTTACTAGAACTGCCTACTTAAATACTTATGGACCTCTAGGAAAATTAGAAACGCCCGCATGGCTTTATTGTATTAAGACTGGTGTCAAATTGCTTCCAACATTTCGTCACGATATGGCAGTCGCTTGGATTAAGGATCAAGAAACATTTAATGATTTTGTAGATGGGCTCATTAATCGTGTAGGAAAGAAAAGTGATGATGGTGATTGGTGGATTGACGAAAAAAGTGGTTGGCCTATTCGTCGTATTGATTTTGATGTTGAAGAAGGGTATGAAGATGGGTTCCGCGTTTCAACACGTGATGTATTGACGAAACAATTAGGAGATACTATTTTAACTCAATCCAAACAAGTATTGGCTCAAACTCCAGAGTCAAGGATAATATCCAATATTACAAATGCGGTATCTTTTGCCATGGGTATTAATTTGGAAACCCAAAAAGATTTAATTATTAATTGTGTAACTCAAAAAATAAAGGATGTTTTACCTAGCGAATCTGATTACAAAAAGTTTATGAAGGATATGGCAAATAAAAATAAGGTTGTTCCCTCTTTTGCAGAACTATACAATTCAACTCTTTTATATAATACATTAGGCATGATATTAATTGCGATTCAAACATCTATTCCTTCTATCAAAACAAGAAAAACCTTTCCAGGATGCATTCGTTCTTTTTTAGGTTATCCATTTGAGGGAAATGGTGATTTCACAAGTCTCCAATATTTGACTTGCATCGCCTATGATATTAAAAGAACTACGGTAGAACCATGGGATGTAATGAAGAAGAAAACGCAGACCTACATTTTTGACAAAATTAAAAATGCTATAGACGGAAGCGAAAAGGTGCCAGGCTTGTTAGCTTTTCCTGAAGTGAAGCGAAAGATAGAAGAGAAGACTGAATATTTACTATCTATGCCATTAGAAGATATAGCTGAAGAACATCGCATTACAAATTGGACACAATTTTTACCTCCCTTAGTTTCATTTAAAATTAAAAATTTAGAAAACATTAGCGGGGAATTTAAAAGTGCGTTAGTAACTGAATTGAAAACCGGATCCAGAAAGCAACAAGAAAAAATAGCCGTTATCAATTCAAAAATTATACAGTTCTCTCTTGCAATACAATCCGCAATTCAAGGAATTCTCAATAAAAAGGCTCTCCTTCTTAAAAATTCAAACAATGAGCCTTATTTAGAGAATGCGTGTTGTAACGAAAAATCACGTGAAACAACCATCCAATATTTTGAGAATAAAGACCCATCCATTAAACAATATAATGAAATTGTCGCTAATTTAACGCACATTTTGGAAGACATTGAAAAATATACAAAATCACTTATATTTTCAAGTAATATTAATACAAAAAATAAATATCCTCCTGTTAGCACTGAATTTAGTGAAACTACAATTTATTTAGCTTTTATTCATTATTGTAAATTCAAATCTATTCTTGCTATTCCAGAAAAATTAATACCGTTATGTACCGACAAACCGAGCAATCTTATTGATCCTAATGACAGTTTGAATGAAATTATCAAAAAATTAAAATCCGATGGGAGAAATTATACATTAGACTCTTTTTTGAGAATGTTACAAATTATTGCACGTAATAACATTGTTAATTTGTCGTTTGATACACCCACCATTTCATCTATTGCAACCCTCATTTTAACATTGGATGCGTTTGATTTAGAAAATGAAGAGATCGTTGAACCGGCGCTAAGAAAACTCATTATGAATGCATTGGATACTTTTGATATGGCAACACAACAAACTACACCTGAAACACGAGAATTGAATGATTATTTACTCAAGCATATTGAAAGCATGAAATCCGAAATTGTGCGTTTTGTAACAGATAATAAAGGAAATAATCTCTCAATCACGAAGAAATCCTTGAAAAAAATGACTTCTTTTGTCAATACTCTTGATATGTGGTATAGCGAAAAGGACAATGAAGAATCTATTTCTAGTGACACTGCATACAATCAAATGAATTATTACAAAAATATGATGCAAAATATTGTGAATGTATTCCCTAATATTATTTTAAACAAAGTGGATTACAATAGCATAACGATTCCTGGATACTGGGGATATTCTAATATTCATGAAAGTAAATTAAAAACAAATGTGAGACAGTATTATGAGAGACTAAAACCATTTTATAATGATGAATCTATAACAAAAGTGCTTAATACTATTTTTCAAACCGCAAAGAACATTATACGCCTATCTAATGTAATTCCTTGTTTCAGCACAATCAAACACAAAGATAAGATTTTACGACCTATCTTTGACGAGAGAACAAGTAATCTAATTTTTGAATTTTTAATGTTGCGAATATTTATACTTTACATTGATTTGGCGGATGATTCTAATATGATTGTGCGGGAAGCAACCAAGAAAATGGTGGTTGATGATATTTTTACAGTGGAATATGTGGAAGAAAGAGAGACGAAAGTAGATATACAAGAAACAACGCATTCCGAAATGGATATAACTCTTCTACGAGGCAAGCAAAAAGAATTAAGACAAAAAATATCACATCTTATAGTGGTTTTCTTTGACTTTATGGAAACTACGAAAGATATTGTCAATATTTCTTATTCCCAAATTCGTGACCGCGTTTTCAAAATTAAAACAGCTGAAAAGGATAGAATTACGGATCGTTTGAACAAGCTTACCGATGAGGGAAGAGAGATAGATACAATGCTTAAAATCAACAAGCTTGGTGTTTGGAGCAAAGGACTTCAAAAAGGCCTGACTACTTATGTAAAAGAAACATACGATGAAGAAAGAGAATTTATGGACCATATGGAAGCTGTAGAGAGAAAAATTAAGACCAAAATGAAGGGAGTTACAGAAGAAAATATGGATTTATACATGGACGATGCATTAGAAGAAGAGGCTAGAATACAAGACATAGAAAATGATGTCAATGATATTGGATTTTTGACAGAAGATTATATGGACGGAAATTATGACACAATGGATGCACCGGAATTAGACAATTATGATGATTATAATTAAAATAATCAAATAATATAAATATATTACATACTAATGTATTTATATGTCTGAAACAAAAGAACACAATTTTGACCCTTATAAAGTAATTGAATATGTTGGTAAAAATATTTTTATGATTGAAAATATTATTGACAATGAAATTTGTGATAAAATAATAACTGAAATGGATACAATGGAATATGAGAAATTATTCTTTACAAATACAAATAATGTGGAATGTTACAATGTAAAAAATCCAACAAGCTTGTCAATTAAAAATGATATTATTGATATTTTTACAAAAATAATAAAAACGATGAATAATATACCCTTTATTAATTCAAATTCATTTTCTTTCTTTCAATTAAGAAAAATATATGGCATGACACGAGAACATGCAGATGGTGTGTTCGGAGAAATAATTACACATCCCATTGATAATGCATTAATCAAAACAACGCGAAATATTACAATGGTAATATCATTAAATGATGATTTTGAAGGAGGGGTGTATCATTTTCCTTTGCAAAATGTTTCAATAAAGGCCAAAAAAGGTCGGTGTTTAATATTTCCCCCATTTTGGACACACCCCCATAGTGTTTCTAGTGTAAATAAAAATAGATACATCGTAAGTTCATGGGGACTAACTGATAACATTGTTATAAATGAAGATAATTCACATTTAAACAATATTATAATATTGAATTAAAGATATGATAATTATTTTATATTATAATTATCATGGAAACCTTATCGTTTTCTGAATATTTTGTTGATTATGATCCAAATGAGATAAAAGAACTTGATAATTTCATTTATGAAAATAATTACAATAAAAATAAAGAGTATTATACAAATGTGTTTCTTTTGGATACAACAAAAGAATATTTTACATTGATAGAAAAATACGTGTATTTAATTGCAATGTATCAATTTCAACAGCTGAATATAAATTATGATAGTTCCATCCATCATATTGAATTTTGGTGGCGCAATGATGTATATCGTGATTTTCATATAGATTGTGACGAAGAATACCGGAGTGACACTGGAAATTATAAAACCCCTATATTATCTAATGTATTTTATTTGTGTGATTCTTCTTATGCGACAATATTAACCAATGTAGATTTTGAAAAGTATAAGTATAAAGATTTTGAAAAAAATTCAATTTCGGTTTCATTTCCAAAGATTGGAAAATTAGTATCATTTGATAGCAAATATTTTCATGGTGTATTAAATATGTCTCATATAAAATCAACCGAAAATCGCAGTGTATTAATGATTAATTTATGGAATGAAAGACCATTAAGAATAAATACATATATTCCAGAAAAAAATGGAATATATAAGAAATCAAATAATATTTCCACCATAAAAAGCTGTTCTTCTCCATGTGTCATATATCACAACATAAAATATGATGTGTTTGAAGGACTTTTGTATTCAAAAAAGTATGAGTTAATACACGAATATGGTAACATAATTTATAATATGAATACACCTTCAAGCACGTTCCATTTTTTACATAAATCATTGGAACCATCACTCAATGTAACTTCTTTGGATAAAAAAAGAATCCTTCCAATATTAATTCTTTCTCCAATAACTATTGAGCATGTATTTACAAAAAATACATGTGAATGGATTAATATTGAGATGCGGGATGATTTAACTATTGATATAAGCACATATCCTTCATTATTCAGGTTTATATTGTTACATATACAAAACAGTATTTTTCCAAGAATTAAAGAAGCCTATTCTGTTTCAAAAAATATAAATATTACAAAAATTAGCATTTATAATGAAAGAGATCAATCAGTGGTTGAAGGAAATATTGTAATCATTTCATTAAATAAAAAGTCTATTCTTCATAATGAAATAAAATATGTATTAAATGAAGGCGATGTCATAGTTGGAACAAATATTGATAAGAATCAAATAAAAAATTGTATTATCATTCAGTTTGAATTATAAATTGGAATTCAACCAATATATTCTAACAAAACCGCTTGAACCTGCAAGTCCAGATGTAGTTGGATTCGCTCCATTTGAATTGCCTGCACCACCTCCTGCGCCGCCAGATCCCCATACGGAAACTTCAGGCAATACACTGTTTGTATAAAAACCATTATTTATAGATTGTGTTTGGGTTCGGTTGTCATTTCCAGTGGAATTCCCACTCTGACCAGTAAGTCCAGAGAGACCACTTGTTCCTCCGGAAAAATTTCCAGGACTTCCGCCTACTCCTCCACTACCTCCATTTGATGACCCCGTTCCGCCTCCTCCTCCTCCATTTGCACTAATTGAAGACCCGCCTTGAATTGTTACAACAGATGCTTGTCCAGCCCTACCCGCTTGATCCATATTTCCACCCCCTCCACCTCCACCAATATTAACTTGAATAGAGTTAGTGACTGGAGTTTTGGATATATATACAATTCCTCCACTTCCACCGCCTCCTCCACCAGAACCATCTTGGCTATTTTTACTCTGATTTGAGCTCTTTTGAAAACCCTGGGTTCCGCCTGCTCCACCTCCACCGGCACCAATACATATAATAGAGCAATGTGTTGCCCAACTTGGTGGTGCAACATTCGTAGTAGAGCTATAGTCACTATAGTTCGGAATTAAATAATTTGTTAAACTCGTATTTGTGTTTATAGAGTAACCGATTGTGTTATTATACATACGTTCAATGCTTAGATTACTTCCTGTTACATAAGTAGAATCAATTCCTTGATAATATTGAGTTGCATTTCCATGTGCCGATTGAGTAAGATTATTCACAGTTCCAAATTGGCTTAAATACGTTGTTATATCGGTTTCTTTATAGGAATATGCCATATAAATATACTAATAAATAATATAAATTATTTTTTATTTATTATTTGTTTTATTTATTAAATAATATAAAAATTTACTACAATATTCAATATGGATTATATTTATATCAATGAATATTCTATATGTTCGCAATTATGTAATGAAATTATCCAATTATATGAAAGCAATAAGGAAAAACAATACAAAGGTGTTACTATGGGCGGGTTACAATCTGAAATAAAGGATACAACGGATTACATAATACCAAATAATGATAATAAAGATTGGAATAAAATTAATGAGTTTTTAAAAAAGGAATTAATCTTAAATGTCAAAGAATATATCAAAAAAATCAATTCATTTGTATCAACGGGTAATAATTATGGAAAAAAATATAATTTTATAAGCGACATTGATCAAGAATCCACTATTCCATTTCTTCAATTTGATTCATTTATGATTCAAAAATATGAGAAGGAGCAAGGCAAATACATATTTCACACGGATAATCATGTAGATTTTTATAGATCTAGATACAGAATATTTACATTTATTTGGTATTTGAATAATGTAGAATGTGGCGGTGAAACTTTATTTTGGGATACATATAGAGTTAAACCGACTTCTGGAAAGTTAGTTTTATTTCCGGCATGTTGGACTTTTCCACATAGTGGTCAAATGCCAATATCAGGCGATAAATATATAATAACAGGTTGGATATATGTAAATAATAACAAAAATGTAATAAAGAAAGTAAATGAGTTAAATAAATAGCCTAACATATAGCATTATGGAAATTCAAGTTTTCGATAATTTTTTATCAGATGTAGAAATAACTAATTGTTTTACATATATTGAAAAACCATTATGGCAATGGGGTCACAAGTCAAATTCACAAGGCAATTCTATAAATGTGCCATTTTGGTATATGGAATTGTCAGGAATGGATTATTTTACAAAATGCTTAAGAGACAAAATTGAGAAAATTACTGGAAAGAAATTTAAAATAAATAGAGTTTATGCAAATGGTCAAACTTATGGACAATCTGGTGTATATCATCAAGATAGCACGGATACAGACACATATACGTTTTGTTTATATCTATCTAAAATAGATGCTTCCATTGTGGATGACATTGGCGGTTCAATACAATTCAAAATTCCAGGTCAAAAATATACGGTTTGTTTTGACCCATTATTTAATCGCGGATTATTTTTCCCATCTAATTATTTTCATAGAGGGAACTCGTTTTCGCGATTCTCAATTGACTTACGTATATGTATTGCATGGAAACTGACATTGTGTGAGTAATTGCGTCAATATTTAAGAAATAATAATTTGTATATAAACTTTTATATTTTGTAAAAAATAAAATATAACATAAATATATAAAAATGAGTACATGCAACGTTTGTCTTCCAGGCCGCAATTGAAGTCCGTGTGGTTCAATAAAAGGTGTTGATCAGAAAACATGCAAAGCATTGACATTGCAATGCATAGACTTTCGTTTAAGAGATAGTATCACATGTAATTTAACCTTTCTTGGTTATTCAAATCAACATGATGATGTTATTTTAGCTGGTTCTAGTTTAGGATACAACGGCGTCCCCGGTACGTTTGAATATCCTTCATGGGTTCCCACTATTGATGATCATGTGAAAATAGCTTATGATTTGCATAATATTAGCGAAATTATTCTCGTTGATCATATGCAATGCGGTGCTTATGGGGTCGCCTATCCAGGATTAACTTTGGGAGGTGAAGCAGAATACAATTTACATGTTGAAAATTTGAATAAAGCCGCAGAAGAGATCAAGAAAAAATACCAAGGACCTAATGCCACCAAATTTGAAATTCCTAATTTAATTATTAGAAAATGGGTTATTGGTATTTATGGATCTTGTATTGTGGATATAGATGTGTATAAAGGCCCATTTCCATTTCCTCCAAATCCAAACTTATAAAAATATAAAATCACATACATAAATGATAAATATAAATAAAAATAAATATATAATCATAAAATCTGTTATAATTATATATAAAATATATAAGATGAATAGAAACTATATAAGAGAAAATGTTACCTTATTTTCAATAGTATTATTTATTATTCTTTTTGGTTCAATACAAGTAGCCAAACCTAATTTTTTATATCATAAAGACGGAAGTATAAGGGAATTTGGTATTGGATATAAAAACAAAACAATTCTACCAATTTGGCTATTATCCATTATTTTAGGAATATTTAGCTATTTAGCAGTAATGTATTATATTGCTTATCCTAGAATATTTTGATTTTTTATATTTTGACTATTTTTATCCTTTTTATAAGGTATAAACTTGAGAAGTAGCTAACTCTTTTTTCTCATCTGCTACGGTTTGTTCTTCTAAAAACGCTGCTGTATTCTTTTGTATGGTTTCCTTATTTAATTGACAAGGTAATGTGGCTATTCTTAACTGCACAATGGATGTTAATAATAAGCCAGTATATATGTACCACATAGCTTCTCCTACATTATCTCTTGAAATAACAATTTCAAATAATTCATCTCTATTTTTCTCTAACTGTGCTGGGTCCGCCTTTATTTGAGGTTTTATCAATGGCTGCAAAATATCCCAATATTCATTGAAGTTAGTAGGAACAATTTGATTTATTAAAATGGATGGACTTCCACATATTTTGATAATGGTAGATGCTGCTTTCTCTAGAGCGGTTTTATCTGCGTCGGTTATATCTGGTGTATCAATGCTGTCTTTTAATTCAGCACTTACAAGCAATTCCGATAATAATTTGCTGGCACGATTAGATATGTAATAATAACCGACTACATCAGAAAAAGCTGTTTTAAATCCAGGGTAGATCAGCAACACAAGAATAATGGCTCCGAAAATGAGTGACCATGATATAAATGTTATGGCACCAGCAGCACCCATATTTTGTGTAAGATTGCCGCCACATTTATCAGATACAGCCATTGAATTTAAAATAAATTGAATTATCATTACCGCAAAAAAATAAATAGCTAAATACAAATAGCTGTCATTCATGTATTTTTTATATGATTCTGCATCTGAAGAAATAACATAAGTTAGTGCTGGTTTAAAATACATATAATAAAGTACTGTTGTTGCCAAAAAAGTCACAATATTTAAATACGAATTACTCATATAGATATTATCTATAATATAATTTATAATAAAACTATTTATAATGGATTTTCAAAATTATTCTAAACCATCACTAGTTGAACCAGGTGTTAAATATTTTTTAAATCAAACTCTTAAACAATGCCATACCATTAGAGAGAAATATCATAATTTTTTGGTAAATTTGGGTCTTTTTCTTATTTTTGCAATTCTTTTAGGAGCAATACTTCTTTATAAGTACAAAGGCCGTCTTACACCCACTGAAAAGGCTGAAAAGGAGAGAGAAAAACAGCAATATATTTTATCAAAAATACAAGTGTTTCAAGAGCAGAAAAAACGCGCGTCTCAAGAACTTATTACTGGGTTACCTGCATGGGACAGTGAATATGATATTATCCATAATAAATTCAAATACTAAAATAGAAAAATAAATTTGTAAAATAATAGACAATAAATATATAATATCTATATAATGACTACTCCTCTAGATAAATTCAATGAATTTTACAAATTAAAAAGTAAATATGAAAGTCAAATTGCAAAAGAAAAAGGAGCTATAATAGGGGATCGCAAGCTTAGTTGGAAAGAGAAACGCGCGGACTTTCAAAAATTCAAACCTAAGTGTGTAAATTGCAAAAGGCCCGTAGGTTCTCTCTTTTCTATAAAATATGATGATGAAAATAGCAATCGTATTTTCAAGGCTTCTTGCGGCGATTTAGTAGATCCATGCAACTTTCTTATTGTATTAAGAACAAATCCAGATTATCTTTATACAGATATGATCAAGACAATTGAAGATGAACTTAATGAACTAAAAAATGAAGTAATTAGTTATAAAAATAAAGTTCTTTTCGGATATAATAGTTCTGAAGAGTCTATTGAATTTTTTGATAAAATAAAAGACAATATTGGAGAATTGTCAAGTTATTTGGAATATAATTTGAATAATTTTAACAATACTGTGAATAATAAAGAAAAAAATATTATGATTATGGAATTGAAAGAGCAAATATACAATACTTACATTTTAAACATAAGATCTGCAATGGAAAATTTTTTAAAAACAAACGATACACAATATGTTAGAGATGCGGTAGATATTTATGTAAATATTTTAACCCCGAAATTAAATGAACTTATGGGATTGCAATATAAAAGTTATTTTGTTGAGTTTAATGAAGAAACCGAAACTTATCATCTAATACAAAAAAAATATACTGTTCAAGATATTGAAATGCCCAATGAAATCGTAGTAGAAAATTACGATTTGGGTCCCGGCAAATTAGAAAAACAGGCTAGCAAACCAGTAGAAAAACCTAAAAAACGCAAGATTAAAAAAATTATAGTAGATGATGATGAAGGTGAAGAAGAAATAGTTGTAAATATACCAACTTCAAAAATGCACGCGGCAGATGAACCCATTTTCAGAGCGGATGGAAGTATTACATGGAGCGACCCCAATTACGAACGAATATGGATAAAATTAGATCAAAAATATAAAAATGCTTTGATGAAAGACATTGATTGGTTAAAGAAAACAATGAATGAATATATTAAACAAGATAAGATTGGTAAAGGGTTTGCCTTTGTTCCTCCAGATAATTTGATTTATCCACCCAATAAAACAGAAGAAGGGTACGATTTCGGTTATAAATTATACAATGACATTTTCAATCAATTGCCAGAATTTCAGAAAAATACATTGCTCACATTACCAATTGACAAAGATGATAACAAAGGAATGAAATATGCGATCAACAATATTATTGCCTCTGCGTTGAACTTTAGAAAATATTAGAATTTTCCACCTAATTTTTATATAAAATATACAATATGTATATATGCTATTAAAATATATACATATTCCTTTATTTTTTATAAGCTTTGCCATAGGACTTTTTTTTATATATGTTTTAGGACCCAAAATGAAACACATATATATTTATCCTAGCCCAGACAATATTGACAATGTTTTATTCCAAGACAAAACCGACAACTGTTTTCGCTTTAATATGAAAGAAATAAAATGTCCCAGCGATGGAAGTGACATATTTATTGCACCTGTGCAAATATAATAATCAAGTATAATAAAAATTAAGGCATTTTTATTTATCGTGTTAATATAAATGGCTTATTTGGGACGTTTTCTTCATACTGAAACAGGAAAAATGATTATGTCTATTTTATTAGGTTTAGGTTTAGCATCTTTATTCAGAACTGTATGCAAAGAGAGAAATTGCATTATTTTTCATGCTCCACCCATGAAAAACGTCAAGGACAAAATATATAAATATGATGAAAAATGTTATAAATTTAATCCTATTTCTGCACAATGTAATTCAGATAAAAAAATAGTATCTTTTTAATAATTTGTATATACAATATTTTGGTTTGTTTAAATTATTAAATAAAAATATTTTTTATATTATATGCAAATTATTAGTTATTGTTGCGGTACATGGCCTAATGTAGGAGGCGTTGCAAGATATGATACTCAGTTAAAGTTAATATTTCCAGATAGAACTTTTTTTGCTGGACCTGCGCAAAAAAATGCAATGTTAGAATACTTAAAAAAATGTGATAATCCAATTGTTATTACCGACAACCATCTGGCCATTGATATACCCAACGAATATCCACTATTATTAGTTCATCATGGTTGTGCATTGACTACTTCAGAAAGAAATCCAGACTGGGACCCATATTGGCGAGATTTATGTTGCAATGGACAAAAGAAAATGTTAGACTATCGCGACCCAAAAAATACTTGGATAATTACAATAAGTGAAGCATGCACAGTTGATTTTCATAAATATTTTCCAGATTTGTATAGCAAATTCAGAAAAATAAAACTTTTGCACCCATCTGAATTGAATGAAGAAAAAACCAAAGATAAATTTAATAACCAACCTATTATTCTTGGAAATTGGGATCATCCAAAAAAAGGCAGACATTTGCTTCCTAAATTAAAAGAGTTGCTACCTGAATTTAAATTTGTTCAATTAAGAATAAGTCCCATCAGTGGTGAAAGTTTAGAATCTTTTAATAATAGAAAACAGCAAATTTATTTAGATGCGGATATGTTTTTACAAATAGCAAATAGTGAAGGAAACTCATATGCCACACTAGATTCTCTAATTAATGGTTTAGTTACAATTTCAACAAACGTAGGTGCATTTTATAAAGATGTATCAAAAGATGCTTATGTAGAATTAGAATGGAGCAAATGTTATGGAGATAATATAGATTATGATTATTTATGCAAACAAATTAGATATGCATGGGAAAATAGAGAAGAATTATCCAAAAATGCAAGAAAATGGTATATGGAAAATTGTAGGTTTAGTGATTGGGAAAAGAAAATGAAAGAAGTTGTAAATGAATTTTATGAATATAATTATAATAAACAAGAGTAATGCATTACGAATATATTTAAGAAAAAAGAATTTATATGAAATATTTTGCGTAATTATTATAATCAATCAATCTTTATACTAATTATGAGTGATACTACAAGCATTATGGATTTACCAACAGACCCAGTTGGAGGAGGTGGTGTAACCAATAATATATCTATTAGTGCCACTGAAAAGGCCGATGCCCCTATAGCAACTGGCACTAATATGACATTAGATCAAGGAACAATTAATCAAATTGTGAATGGATTACAGCAAGCTACTGCATTAGGTGCCACCAAATTACCTTCTAGAGACATTCCTATGACTACAACCAATATCATGGCGGATCCACAAATGCAACCCAATTATGTTCCACCGCCTCCGCAACAAGTGAGAGATTATATCGAAGATTGTGATGAAACGGATGAAATTATCAACAATTATAATAAAAATGCGAATCGTTCTCAAAATTTAGACGACATGTATAATGAAATACAAATGCCTTTATTATTGTCTGTTCTTTATTTTCTTTTTCAGCTACCCTTTTTTAAACGTCAATTGTTCAAATACTTTCCGATCTTGTTTGCTAGCGATGGAAATTTGAATCTGAATGGATATTTTTTTAACAGCATATTATTTGGTCTGATATTTTATTTATTGAATAAAATAAATACGCATTTTGCTACCTTTTAGATTATTTTCAACTTATTTATTATTCGTTATATAATAAAATAGCTTATACTTTATTATATTAGTGATTCAATTCATGATTGAAGAATATATTCAAAAACTTATTATTAATTTACCTGACCATTGTAAAAATATAAATAAACCTCTAAACTTAGATTTGGTTTTGGATGGAGGAGCATTTAATGGAAGTTATTTGGTAGGTTCTTTATACTTCTTGAGAGAAATGGAAAAACTCAAATATATATGTATAAAACGTATTTCTGGGTGTAGCATTGGTTCTATTGCAGCGCTCCTTTATTTTATAGATTCTCTAGACAGTATGTCAGATTTATATGAAATATTTTATAATGATTTTAAAAGTAATTATAATTTGAATAAACTCAAAAATATAAAGGACATATTAAACGATAAAATACCTAATGATATTTGTAGTAAAATTAATGGGCGATTTTTTATATCTTATTATAATATTAAAAAAAATAAAAAAGTAGTTCGGTCGCGGTTTAAAGATACAAATGATTTAATCCGGTGTATTATACGATCTAGTTTTGTACCCTTTTTAATTGATGGAAATTTTTTGTTAGAGCAAAAATATATGGATGGTGTCAATCCATATTTATTTGAGCGATCCATTGACCGAAAAATTCTCTATTTAGATTTATTTGGAATGGACAAAATAGGAAATCATTTTAATGTTAAAAATGAAAAAACCAATTATCATCGCATATTGCACGGTTTATTGGACATTCATAATTTTTTTATCAAACAGTCTAGCACCCAAATGTGCAGTTTTGCAGATGAATGGAACATTTTTTATCGTTTTCGCAACTCTTTGAAGACGTTTATAGAGAGAATATTAGTATTTGTAATATGGTTTATTGTTTATAGCAAAAAATATATTTCATCCGATTTTATGAAATCTCCTATTTTTAAATTAGGTAATAAAGTTTTCAGAGAATTTCTAAAAGGCATTTTAGAATACTATTGTTTCTAGAATAGTTGTAAAAAATAATATAAATAAAAAATATATAGAAATATAGCTATGTCGACTAGAGGACTTTTTATATTTAAGTACAAAGGCAAATATTATGTATTTTATAATGGTCACGACTCATATCCAGATGGACCTTATGGTTTGGGGGCAAGATTGATTGCAAATCTTAAGAAACTAACTCGCGAAGATATTTATAAATTATTAGAGCAATTTCTTTTATTGCTAGATGATAGAAAAGAAGAACATAATGAATCTGGAGAAACGGATTTTATATCTATTGAAAATGCTCTAACAAGACCGTATTGTTACTATAGATTCTTTATTAGAGATAAAGAACCCAAAAAAAATCTTGTTGTTCGTAATATAGAGGATATCAATTGGGATTTACATGATATGGAATTTGTATATATTATGAATTTTGACCAAGAATTATTTACTATAAAGGAAACCTATTTTAATTTTCAAATCCATTATCGTTTATTTAATATACCTGACGATTGGGATGATTTATGTGCGAGAGTTGCAGAGAATGAATATGAAGAATAAAGTTTGATTTAGATATTTTTATTAGTTTAATTTTATTATTATTTTTAGAAACAATAATAAAAAACGATGGACACTATTTCAGAAAATATCATGCCAGAAGAAATGCCTTTTGCTTTGTCTGAACATTGGCTTATTGTTATTTTGTTATTAGTTGCATCCTTGGGTGGATATTGGGCTTACAGACATTTTTCCAAAACTGAAAGTTTTGAAGTAGAAAATCATGGAGAAAATGACCCATCTAATATTAATTATTGTGAAGGAGGAAAATGCTATTTGTAAATTTTAATTTCTAATTATTACGCTTTCTTCGCGTCTTGGTCTTTTTAAATAAGCTTAAAAATCCCTTGTTAGTCCGGCGCCTTTTAGATTTAGATTTTTTTGTTTTCATTTTAACAGGTTTTGATTTAGTTTCGTCTGGCTTATAGCTCATAAACCATTCATCATATAATTTTTTATTTTTAGAATTTTTCAATTCTCTATACTTCTTGGCCTTTGCAGCGCGCATTTCTTCTACACTTTCTTGATGTCCATAACACGTAATACTAAAACGTCTAAGAAGACCTTTCTGTTCTAATCTATTCTTTTGTTGCACATCAAATAAAAACTTTGCTATGCATATATTTCTCTCTAAGAAGTGACTATAATAAGGTCTATTTGAATACAAAAATGCCAGGTAAAAGCTCAACATAGTATCTATAGTTGCAACCTTTATTTTTTGCCCTTTGATTTTCACTACATTATAGCTGTGACAAGCAATGGGTTTATAAATAAACGCAATAGTGTCGCCGCCTATTTTAATTTCATAATGGATAGGCACAATTTCACCCACAGGATCATGTTTAATAACCTTGACATTTTTAATATCAATATCTTTCAGACGTTCTTTCACAATTTCAGCGGTTGTTTCAGGATCATTGGACAAAACATCAAAGTCTGCCACATTTTCCAGCTTCTGTCGCAAATTTTTAGGCATATATTGGGAATACATTGCCAAAGATAAACCTCCAAAAAATACGACCCCCTGATTAATAAGTGTATTTCTCACATTTTCAAAGATGTCGTCTTCTTTCCCTTTATTTGACATTTCTCTCTGATAGTCCAAATCAGAACAATTAATATTCGTGATAGGATGATGTTTATTTAACAATGTTAGACGTTTAAGCACCTTTTCCCATCTGCTCGTGTCTCCAGCGGGTCTGCTCAACTCTAAATACATACTCATTCTTAAAAAATTTGGCGGTGCGTATAATATTCCTCCTACACTTATGGAATCGGTCTTTAAAGCATTAAATATTTCTTTAGGGACGAAGGTTATATCTGCAATCGGCATGTAATTTACAAAAACCTTGTAGGTTCCATGATGTTGGCCTGATTTAGCCTCTACATCTGTAAAACCTTTCTTGTAATATACGTCTGCCAATTCTTTTGCATCATTCAATGCATCTGCAGAGAAAAAATCATAATCCGGAACCTCTACATCCTTGTTATAAAATTGGTCTTCTTCAGGCAGTATATTATTAATAGCAGTGCCTCCATAACATATTAGCGACTTGCGTTTAATAAAATCTTCCACAATTTTAATGACTTCTTTTATATCATCAGAGCTAACAATTCGTTTCCCTATTTTTTCCTCTGCTTTATCAACTGCCATACGTAAAATAGCCAATTCACAATCTGCAAATGTTAAACCTTTGCATGGGTTTTTTTCTTTCATGAGTATCTTATATAATGATGAGAATAAATACTAAATTTAATTTGTTAAACATTTAGTATTTATAAATTATAACTATAATAATCGGTAGATACACTACGTGTTGCATAAGAATATTCTTCTTTTTGTGGTGTAGGTTCTGGTATAGTAACAGGAATGTAACGAAGACGTTCTGGTTTCAAACAAAATGCATAGGTACAATTATCAAAGAAACTATTATTTTCTATTAAAAAAGAGTCCTCATATTGATATCTCATGGCGACTAATTGACATCCTGCTTCACGACATAAGGCCCCACTTGGGTTTGGTGGGTTGGATCCTTCATCTGGCAAAACGATACTCATACCTGTTCTATTATAATCCTGTAATTCATTAATATCTGGATTATTTTTAACACCATAATAATCATACAATCTCATAAAAACAGAACCACTCGTCATATTTACATATTCTGCCAATTTTTCGTTTTCTAAATAGGCTGTATTTGAACGATCTACAATTAAAACAACCTTATTCATAAAATTCAAAAGAGGAACCGTGCCTAGATTTTGATTATGATATTCATAACTATAGTCTTTTCCTAACATTATATCCGTATAAGACTCTATAATTTTCGCTAAATTAGTATACATAGTTTGGTTATTGCTCATAAATCTCAAATGAAGAACCACTGGATCTGTATAGTTTGGACTTGATCCAGCAGCAAAAGCATAATCATTAATTGTTTTCATAACATCTGCAAAAGTGACATAATTAAATGTTTCTTTCACATAAAAATTTTTGGTAGTAGAAGTCGCAACGACTGGTTCATCATTGATTGAATAAATTGCAAAATCATAACCACGGGTTCCATTTCTAATAATTGCTTTTAAATTACAAACATCTACAAAACCATTAGAATAGGTTCCTCCACTGCAAGCATTATAAGCAGTTTTAATGTAATAATCGTAAAAATTATATTTGCAATTTTCATCATTTTCATTAATAGGTCTAATTTCTCCATTATTTGTTGAATAAAGAGAATTCATATTACTACATTGACGTTCTTTTTGTCCTCGTTTAAAAATAATATAAATAAGAGTTATTGCAATAAGAATAAGTGTGAATGCTAAAATAGCATAACTAATAAATTGTTCTTTAGTATCCATAATAGCATTTAAATTTTGTTGCGTTGTACTCATGTCTAATATATATTATTATTTTTTATATATAAAATAATATTATTTCTAACAAATAATTAAAAACTAATTGTAATATATATTTAATATGGCAGGTGGATTAATGAATTTGGTCTCTCAGGGACAACAAAATATTATATTAAATGGAAACCCATCAAAAACATTTTGGAAGGCTACTTATGCAAAATATACCAATTTCGGTATGCAAAAATTTCGCGTTGATTTTGAAGGTACGCCTACATTACGTTTAACAGAAGAATCCACATTTCAGTTTAAAATACCTCGTTATGCTGATTTATTGATGGATTGTTATTTATCGGTTACATTGCCTACGATTTGGTCTCCTATTTTGCCTCCTCAACAAACTGGTCAATTAGATGAAAATGGTAATCCAATCTATACAAACTGGGCACCCTATGAATTCAAATGGATTGAAAATTTAGGAGCTCTTATGATTAGCAAAATAACAATTACATGTGGCAATCAAAAATTACAAGAATTTTCAGGACAATATCTATTATCTATGGTACAGCGCGACTTTACAGGAACCAAAAGGGCACTCTTTGATGAAATGATTGGGAATACTCCTGAATTGAATGACCCTGCCAATTCAGGCGCGCGCGTAAATACATATCCAAATGCTTATTACACCGACAATCCAGCAGGAGCAGAGCCATCTATTCGCGGGCGCATTCTTTATATTCCTCTCAATGCTTGGTTCAACCTAAAAACACAAATGGCTTTCCCATTGGTCTCTCTACAATACAATGAACTCCAAGTATATATTACTTTCCGACCGGTAAATCAATTATTTGTTATACGTGATGTATTAGATTATGTAAATAATTATCCTTATGTAGCGCCCAATTTCAATCAATATTACATGCAATTATATCGCTTTCTTCAGCCTCCACCGGATGAAATATTAGGAATCAATTCTTATACAGATATACGCACCAATTGGAATGCCGATATTAATTTGAATTGCACTTATTGTTTTCTCTCTTCCGACGAACAAAATGTCTTCGCAAAGAATGAACAGAAGTATTTGTTCAAACAAGTTCATGAAAAGAAATTCTATAATGTTACTGGTTCAAATAAGGTAGAACTGGATTCCATGGGTCTTGTTACGAGCTGGATGTTCTTTTTCCAAAGAAGTGACGCCAATTTGCGAAATCAATGGTCCAATTACACCAATTGGCCTTACAATTATTTGCCGTCTGATTTAGTGCCAGCCACGACAGTCGGACCTTACCCAATTGAAGGTCATGGTACCATTGGTCCAGGTGTGAATCCAGATGGAACCTTATCCGGTCTTTTTATCACAGGCGTTTATAGTCCGCAAAATGCAAAGAGTATTTTAATAGCGCTTGGAATTCTCTTAGATGGTCAGTATAGAGAGAACATACAGCCTGCGGGAGTTTATAATTATATTGAAAAATATGTTAGGACAGATGGAGCAGCTCCACAAGGGCTTTATTGTTATAATTTCTGTCTCCATACATCTCCTTATGATATGCAACCGTCTGGCGCAATGAATATGAATCGCTTTACAACCATTGAGCTTGAATTTACAACCATTGTTCCTCCCTTAGATCCATATGCACAAGTATTAACCATCTGTAATCCGGATACTGGTGAAATTATTGGCGTAAATAAACCTACATGGAGAATTTATGATTATAATTTTGATATGACATTGTTTGAAGAGAGAATAAACGTGGTTACATTTGTGGGTGGCAATGCAGGACTAATGTATGCAACCTAACTTTCAGATATTTACATTTTTATATTCACAATTAGTATATAAAAATATATTGATCATTATAATTATCTATTTTGAATGAATGATGAAGATCTAAGAATATTACCTTATACAGCAACATCTCTTTCTATTATTGGTAGATTTCTATTCATGTTTTTGTTATATCGTAATAAAAGTACAAACAGTATATCCTTAGTCTTTTGTTGTCTTAGTATATGTTCATCTGGAATGTGGATATATTATAGCACCATGCTAAATGACACACCCATGATAGTAAGAAGTTCTACAGAAATAACATTGCTAACTATTTCTGCTATCTATATTGTCAAAAATAAAATGCAAATGAATCAAAATAATCAAGTTTTGCCTACATAATTGTTGTTATGCTAGAAACTCATCTTTATCATCCAATGCATCTGCTTCTATAAATATCCTATAATGGTTCCAAAGAGACGTATAAAATGCTTTATTTATAGGCGGATTATGTTCAAATACAAAAATATGATTTTGCATATCATCGTTATGAGTTATCAAAGATAATTTCCTCTTTCTCTCTAACAATTTGCCAAGGTAAAATAAATTACCATCAATGAGTTGCATTAAGTATTTTTTACTATTGATCTCAAGTTCATTTCCATTGAGAGCAGGCATAATAAAATTATAATAGATTTTTATAATTTTATTTTCTATATTTTTATTTTTGTTTTATCTAATAATTTCCAGATATAATTATATAACTCAAAAATATACCAAAAAAGTTCTTAGCAAATAAGTCAAGAATATTATAGCATGCATTTTTCACGTAGTAAGGTAATACCGCGGCTACACCATATAATGACCAAAAAAAGAAAAAATACCAAAAAATCATTTTGGCTGCATTATTACCAATAACATAATTTTCATAAATTATGTAAAAATAAATAAAAAAGGGAATAAATCCTAAAAAGACACCTAACAAAGTTGGCAAAATTTTCATTTCACCTAAAAACCCAAATAATAACATCATCCAGTTCAAAATTAAAACGTAGGATATATTTACCCTGTTCTCTCTAATAAGGTCTAATAATTGTAATTTTTCGGTGTCATTTGTTTCTTTATGTTTCAAGTATATAAAATACATGATCAAGGTAATCAACATTGTTGGAGTTGTAATAACCCAATCGGCATAACGTTTTGGTGTTATATTTGTAATGGTTGCAATATTATATGCTAGCCATAAATAAAATAATCCTTCTATCATTTGAACTGAGAGTTCCATGATCAACAATTGGCGTATGATAGTATAAGGAGAAGGAACTTTAATAAACAATGAAAATATTTCTATTATGCCAGTAATTACCTGTACAACAATAGATATTACTAATGTATTATAAAAAATATCCTTCGCGTTCATATATTATTTTACTATTTTTTATTTTTTTTATTTTTTATTTTTTAATTATTTCTTGCCACGTTTTTGTATAATAATCCATTTTAATGACAGATAATACACTGGATTTTAAAAAAGGTGTGACAATTTTATACGACAAATTTATATAAAATGTAGGATTTATAATAATTATTTTTTGAAGATTTGAACTAAATTTATTTGAAATTAGTTTCGCCAATTCAATCGCAATACTAGGATACATAATATGTTTGAAATCAAAGCCAGTTGAATCAAATATCCATATCCATTGTTTATTTCTAGGCATTTCCGATAAAACGCCATTATAATGGCTTATAATACCATCTAAATCGTAATATAATTTTGCCTGAGAAGGACATGTATAATAATAAATCATTTCATCTGTTTCTTCTATTTTTTTCAATGAATGTGCAAAAGGATCAATAGAGCAAAGCGGACAGACATATGCCATATTTTAACCTTTACAACTGTTCTTTAAATAGGAAAATCAAAATATAATAAATTCCCAAAGTAACTTAAAGACCCCCTATCGAAATATTGAATATTTTTGGGTCCATTCTGAAAAACATTTTCGAAAAATGGACATTTTTTTTGTCCAATTTTGAAAAGTGAACCCAAAATACCCCCGAAAAATTCAATTTGTGACGATAAAAAAATTTTAGCGTCTGGTGCCGAAAAAAAGTTAAAAAAATTTGTGACGATAAATTTTTTTATTTTTCAAAAAAAGGGTTTAGACAAAATATTTTATTATATAAAAATGGAAACCGAGGAAACCAAATTCGGCGAGAAAAACGAGCGTTTTTGGTGTAAAAATTGTGACTTCAAATGCATTTATAAAAGTGACTATAAGAGACACTGTCAGACGCTAAAACACATTTATGGTCACAATGGAAACCCAGGAAACCAAAATGGAAATAAAAAAACGAGTGAGCATACATGTAGTTGCGGCAAAACATTCAGGTCAAAATCTGGTTACTGGAAGCATGACAAAATTTGTTTTATAAAAAACGAGACACCAGAAAAACAAGAAAATAATATTATTTTAAAAAATGATATTCAATTAACATCAGAGAAAGATGAAATCATTCATTTTTTATTGAAAGAAAATTCAGAATTCAAAATGATGATGATGGAACAAAATAAACAAATGTTTGAATTAGCTAAGAACACAGGGAACAATAATACAAACAATTCGCATAACAAAACATTCAATTTACAAGTATTTTTAAATGAAACTTGTAAAGATGCAATGAATATTATGGATTTTGTGAATTCTATGGAGATTGATTTGGATGATTTGGAGAAAGTTGGAGAATTAGGTTATGTGAATGGAATGACGAACATTATTTTAAAGAATCTAAAATCATTAGATGTTACAAAAAGACCATTGCATTGTACCGATGTGAAGAGAGAAATCATGTATATTAAGGATGAAAACAAATGGGAAAGGGAAACAGAGAATAAGGATAAAATTAAAAAGGCTCTCAAATATATTATGCATAAAAATGCCAAGATGTTGAATGTTTTTAAAGAGAAATACCCCGATTGTATTAAAAGTCATTCAAGATATTGCGACCAATACAATAAACTTGTGGTTGAAGTTTTGGGAGGAAAGGGAGATAATGAACCTCAACATAATGAAAAGATTATTCGGAAGATTGCACGGGAAGTAGCTATTGATAAGTCTCTTTAAATATGGTTAAATAAAATATAATAAATTCCCAAAGTAACTTAAAGACCCCTATCGAAATATTGAGTTTTTTTGGGTCCATTCTGAAAAACATTTTCGAAAAAAGGACATTTTTTTTGTCCAATTTTGAAAAGTGAACCCAAAATGCCGGAAAAAAATCAATTTGTGACGATAAAAAAATTTTAAGCTCTGGCGCCGAAAAAAAGTTTTTCAGAAATCTGACGATAATTTTTAAAATTTAAATTTTATTTTGACTTAAAAAATTTTTCCCGTTGTTAATATATGACAACGCTTGACAACGCTTTTAAGGAAAAAGTAGCACAAAAATTTTCATGCAAATTATGTGACTATAATACATCACGAAAGTCTAATTTTGACAAACATTGTTCTACTACAAAACATAAAAATATGGAAAAAAACAACGAAATAACAACGCAAAACAACGCTCCTAACAAAAACGAAGATGTTAAAATTTATTACGTTAATTCGTTAAATAATTGTGTTATTCCCGAAAATCATGGTAATATTAAAAAAGTAGCAAAAGTAGCAAAAGTAGCAAAAAGTAGCAATCCAAA
>Ga0194129_10001558_pt1 | contig 37367 bp, 37 predicted proteins | sample TA2KigCa35mmetaG_FD_150862 | JGI IMG/M metagenome (GOLD analysis project Ga0194129, IMG submission 150862) | Freshwater microbial communities from Lake Tanganyika, Tanzania - TA2015038 Kigoma Deep Cast 35m | ecosystem: Environmental > Aquatic > Freshwater > Lake | place: Tanzania: Lake...
TCATCGTGACTTGGGAGAAACCAAGGAGAAACCATTTGATTTGTTTGAGGATATTTAATATTGTATAGAGATACTGCTCTCGCTATGGTTAAAGTTTCAGTGTCATTTGGAGTAAATTCAGAAGCAGTAATGTTATCCATAGAAATTCCAGAATAATAATAATATTCAGAGTTGAGTATTCTGGAAGTATTCATGAATCCCCAATTCCTATACCATTTTCCGTTAAAAGATGTATTGGGATTTTTACTAAACCAATCCTCGGGATCATCGCTTTGTCTTATTTGAACACATTTTGGAAAAGTTAAATTTGGTGTATTTCTTTTAGTTGAAAGTATATTATGATTATAAAGATAACCTTCTTTATATGAATCAATACTAGAACTAATTACTTCTAATGTGTTTGGATTTATAATAGGTCCCCAAGAACAAAGAGAACCGTTACTCCATGCAAATAAATTAGTATCTTCGGGATCTGAAACATAGTCTACAACTTCTTTGTCTTTATTTATGGTCACTGGATGTAAAGACATCAACATGATATAAGAATCAGATTCGGTATCACATCTATTTGTTAGGGTATTACCATATCCAGAATAATCATATACAGTATTAAATAATTTTGGTTTTATTTCAGAACCAGAGGAAAGATAATCTCTTAAGACTGAAGAAGTATTACCAAAATAAGGACTACCAAAGCACTGAGATTGATTTGGATTAAAAATACCAACCACTATTCCATTTTCATACAAATCACCAACTTTCAAAGTTGTATTTGGTACTATAGAAAAACATGGTATTGATTCCGAATTACAATCTACTAAATTACAAGATGAACTATCTCCAAAGTAACTCTTATCTGTAGAAAAACAAGTAGGACCTGAAATACCGTTTTCGCAAGTAACTCCAGAATCACAGCAAGCACCATATCCATCATAGCATACATTTAAATTTTCACTAGTTGTACATTTAACACCATTTCCTTGCCAATATCCATAGCAATTTGATTGTGTCGTTTGAACGCATTCTCCCGATCCGTCACAACATGCTCCAATATATTTAAACGAATTGCTGCAATCAAAATCGGAGCAGGATTTTTTAATACCGTCAAATTTTGTCCATCTAAATTCAAGATTAGACTCGTTTGCTATTTTAACACACTCGCAATATTTTAGTTCTTGACACAATATTCCATCTTCTGTGTCATTGATTTTTAGACAACATGCTCCTTCAGAATCACATAGTGTTAATCCTGATTGATATGTGTATCCCGGTATAAAATACCCAGTGCAACCTAGAGGATCTGTTCCTGTATATCCACAAACAGAATCACAGCAAATGCCAAAGGTAATTCCTTCCAATGAATATGATAAATTAGATTGTAAAAGTCTGGGTAGCAATCCACTTTGCTGGCTTAAAAAGTCATTACACGAATATAGTGTATTTCTATTTTCATTATCATAAGTTGTTCCTGGATTTATTGGAGATGTAGTATTCCATGAAACCACATAACCATACCAACTTCCTTCTAAATAGATGAAATTAAAGATGTCATATTTTCCACTCAGACAAGGAGCGTCACCCGTTGGCCAATTTATATTTGAATATTGTGTAGAGGGTAAAACACTAGAATCATTTGTGTGTTGATAAAATACTGGGTTTGATGATAATGCGTTTGGAGCAAAAATAACTGTTATACTTTTAGATACTCCTGACTTGTTTGGATTTTTAAGTATTAACTTATTAAAGTTCACTCCATTGATGTTTGTTGGTTGCGAAACATAAAATATTGTTGCTTCATTAGGATCGCATACCCAATATGCATATGGAGAAATTCTATTTCCATTAAATATTTTTATTCTGTCTCCAACATCAACAACAGATACGTTTATTACATCTTCATCCTCATTATATAACGATGCAGTAAGACCTACCTGATCATTTCCCGGAATGTTTATGAGTAATTCACCAAGTTCTCCGCCTTTAACATCTGCATTACCTACGGCTTGCAATGTATATGTTACGGTTAGTGTATCCTCTTGGTTGGCTATTTGGACTTCATTAGGAGTCCTAGTTGCTAAATTTTTAAAGTAAATTATATCTCTTAATTCACCATCATATACCGATGTTCTATTAAACCGAAGAAAGTTAGGTTTAGTTCCTAAACTTAAACCAGTTGCATTTAAAATATAATTACCGTCTGGACCTTTTATTTGATCTTGTGTTTGATTCGAAAATTGATCATCGAAAGAACTTACTATTCTTTTATCATTTAATGTTATATTTACTAGACTAGGTCCAGTATTTCCTGTTGGGCCGTATCCTGTAGTTCCAGTAGATCCAGTTGAACCAGTAGGACCTATAGGACCTGTTGGGCCAGTGTACCCAACGATTCTTTGAATTGTTGTTCGAAATAATCTACTACTACCTTGACTAGATGGCATAATATTATACCGGAGTTATTCTTAGTCGAGCTAGACATGTATTTAAATTAGTTTCAATGTTTGCAATTTTTGCTGCCAGATCGTAACTACCAAGACTTAATCCGCTTACCGTTAAACTATTAATTGTTAGATTTTTTGGAACAATTAGAGATTTGCTTTCTGAGCTTTTAGTTTTTATGTAAACTTTTAATGGACCTGCTTCTTGTACTCTTCCTCCTGAAAAATTGGAAGAAAAAGATTGTAGTTTTCTATTATCACTAGTCAGTATATCATTACTAAATGAAACTTTTGGAGTTAGCAATCCATGTAAAGTGAACTGACTATTTACATAAAAATTTCCACCAAATGTTTCGTTGCTTCCGCCAAAGAAAAACCAATTATAATTAAATCCAGTCGCTGGTACATTAGACTGTGGTGATAGTATGTGTTCTGATGTATTTCTTTTTGAAACTGGTTTTTCTGAATTTGCATTATATGAATATACAAGAGGATCTACTTTAAAGTAATAATATGTAGAGTCTGCACTCCAAAGTGTAACTGCGGGAAACGAGAATTGTGCTTTTTGTGCCCTTGAAGCAAATGAAGATTTAGTATCTGCGGCAACTCTTTTTCCTATAAAACTAGCATCTGGTGTTTTGGCTGACCCATCGCTATTTAGAGGTTGAACCTTCATTATATAAGGCAATGATAAATCGAACTTCTCTATAAATTTAGGATTATCTGCCGCAGTTACTAAAGTTTCTCCATCACATGGAGAATATTCATCTGTAATTTCTGCACCAGACATGAATAATGCAAAAGTACCAACACCCCCACCTAACAATCTATCAAATTGAACTTCTGCTTCTCCGCCAACAACATACCCAATATAATTGTTTACAATTCCAGTATAAGAACCAGAACCATGTGGTCCTACTTGATATACTGGTTTTACTATGTTTCCAGTTTCAGTTGGAGCAATATCTTGAAGTTTTCCTGCGGTTGCCGCACTTAAAAAGTAAACATCTTTTCCACCAGAAGCTCCATTTTCTGCTGAAATTTCTAAAAAAGCATCTGGTAAATTTATAGATCCACTTATTACTACACTCAATGATTCGCTTGCGGCATTATAACTTTCGACTACTCCAAAAACTTCAGCAGTTACTTGATCATCTGCTTTAGATTTTTCATATTTGGTTGTTGTAGTATTATAAAATATAACATCACCAGATGTTATTCCAGATACATAACTTTCAGATGGAATCTGGCATTCTAATCTAGATCCTGCTCCAGAAGTAGATAATGTTATATTATTTTGAGTTGAAAGTATATTTGAACTATTACCGCAACTTGGCATTTTTTACCTCTTTTAACTTGGTAGTGGGAAATCAGCGTCTGCTATTATGTGGTAGTAGATTCGATCATACTCTACTATTCCTTGTTCTGCACAAATTTTAAATCCATTTCTAGTAGTATCTGTTGTTATTACATTTACTCCTGCTCTAACAACTCTATTTCTATTATTATATCCTATTGTTCCACCGGACAACCTACAATCTCTACCAGAGGTTTGATTGAATGCATCATTTGCTCCAGTTGATGGTGAATAAATTATAAGTGTTGGGGTTGTTCTCATTTCTACTGGATATTTGACATAGTTGCAGTTTTGTGTTGGTATAATGATATGATTGAATATTCCATAATCTGGAATAGTTCTGTCAATCATAGTATTATCTTCTGCAATATTATTTGATGGATAACTGCTATAGAAATATTTTCTACATTCTGCTAGATTATATTCTTTGTTTCCATGATTATGATTAAACTCTAGATTGTTTCCATGAACAAGACAAACAGAAGCAATACTTACAGTAGCAGAAGCAGATAAAGGAGATCCTGCTCCAACTGTAGTCTTTATCAATGGTATGAAATCAAATCCAACCTCTGTATAATCATTTTGTCTTGCACCACCTAGTGTTGCTAGATTTTCTATAGTAAATGAAACATTAAATCTTTCCCAAGAAGTTCCTAATGTAAACTCTTGGACAGCATCGTAATCTTCTTGAACTCCATCCACATATCTCGCATTATAAACTTGGATATTCAATCCATTCGAACTACATTTTCCATAGAAACTTAAAGTTACTTCTTGATCATTTAGTGCTTTTGCTGATGGAATTACATGACCTATTGTGATGTAATCACTAGAAGCATATGTGGTTCCCAAACATTTTACATCGATATAGTATGTTGGTGATCCTTCTACATCATCTTGGTAATCATCAAATGTTTTTCTTTCTATAGAAAATGCTTTTGTTGCAGAAGAAGTTATTCCATCTGTTCTTCTCCACATATCAGCAAACGCTAAATTTTCAGCACCAGTATATCCTGTGTTTTTCCCGGTATCTCTTTGCCATATATCAAAATTACCATTTAACAGTAAGTTATTGCTTTGTTCTATTGTTGTAGATTGAGATGCTTGAACTGCTGAAACCAAATTGGCGGAGGAAGTTGAATTCTTTTTATTTTGATTTAATACTGTAAATCTATTTGCAATGTATTGTGATGCTATTATTTTTCCATTATATGTTGGAGCAACATTGGTAACTAATTGATTAGCAGAGCTAGTCCAATCATTACTTAAGTAGTGATTACCTAAAACTCCAGATCCTATAGTTCCGGCGACATCGCCTGCTGTTGCTATTTCAAATATTGTATTTGCTCCATCTACAACAGAATCAACAACTACACCAATAATATAATCTTCTTCATGGCCAATATCAGAATTTTGATTTATAGAAGATCTACTCAAAAACCAACGACTGACATGATTCCTATTACCATTGGCTGTTAGATACTCTTGAAACTCTTCAAGAGATCCTATATTTGGGTTATACGAAACTACTTTTCCTGATACTATTCCTGCGGTACTGGCTCCAGAAGTTGCTAATGCAACAAATATTCTATTAGTTCCAGTAACTCCTGCTGCTCCAACTGCACTGTTTAAATAATTACCTCTATAATGTAAAACTACTCCAGATGTTACCCCAAGAGCATAAATGACTGGTTTAGAAACTGTTCCTGTTGTATTTGGTTCTGCGGTAGTGATTCCACCAGTTATTGTATCGCTTAAAAAGTAAATCTTCCCTGGTGTTAATGCAGATCCTGCAACTCCGCTAAAATTACCATCAATTTTACCTATTGTTGTTATGACAGAGTATGTGTTTGTTTGACCACTAATTACTCCTAAAACTTCAGCAGTACATGGATCTCCACCATTAGATGCAGTATATCCATGTGTTTGATTATAATATACAGGAGTACCAAAAGTAAATCCAGATGTTCCTGTGGTTATACCTGTAACTTTAAATGATAAATTTGGAAGAATTGTTTGTCCGTTAAAGTCTACATTCCCAGTAAAGGTAAGACCAGCAGTTATTGGTAAAGTTCCCCCTATTGCAATTTTCCATGTACCACTTGTTGGTCCATCCAAAGATATACCAGATCCATGAGTTAACCCAAAAACCTTAAGGATATTGAGTTTTTCGATAATTTCATCATTGGTTTTGGTCCACCAATCGTAGAAAGTATCTTTTGGATCTAGACTGCTTATAACTGTGGTTGTATCAATTGGCATTTTTTTCCTTTACTTGCTTATTTATATGTCTATTTTGCTAATAGCATAATTGTTTATTGCACTTAGAATAAATGATTCTCCAGTATTAATAACCTTGCAAATTGGTGTGTTTGGATCTGAATCATTAATCTCTGAAAAGGAGGTTATTACTAATTTAAGTCTATCTGCTCCGTCTGTTATGTCGTTAATAAATCTGTTTGAACGATCATGAAAGAAATACCCTTCGTCTCCATCCACAAATGAACTGGTAATAGTTTGAGATTCATAATTCAAATAAACTTGTTTTGGTGTAGTAGTTGATGGAGGATCAATCAGTAAATCTTTTGTTTCAAAATTATAAAACCAATAATTTCTACTAGTTTCTGGATTTGCAATAGTAAACCACCCAGTATTAAATGTTAACTTGATCTTATCATTTTCCTTTGTCATTTGAATCTGTGAGGAAATTAATGGAAAATTCTGAGAAATTATATTTGGATTAGTATAATTTACCCCAGAAATACCTGTTAATTGTTCTTGAAGATCTGTTGAAATATTATCTCCAACGATTGGCCATTGAGAATAAAAATGTAAGTTTAAAGTATTATATAAATTAAAAATCTCTTGCATTTCATTTAATTCTGCAGCCTGGAGTGCAATTCCTGGTTTGAATGCTAAAAGAAAATAATTTGATTTAAGTCTAGTTAGAGATTCAAATACTCTACTCCCAAGTGGATATGGATTTAACCTATAACCTGCTTGTCTAGTAAGTATATCATTTGTAAGTGTCATGACTGTGAATTCGTTATCTCAAAACCTGTACCTATATTATAAACTTTTATACCATTTGGTGTTTTTTCAATTCTAAAAATTAAATTAGAATCAGTAGCCGAAGAACTTTCTGTTAAGGATATAATTTCAACTTTAACTCTACCCGCCCCGCACGTTCCTGCAATATAATTTCCACTTGAATTATCATTGAAAAAATATCCTTCATTTCCTGGTATAGATGAACAATTGATGTATGATATTTGAGTATTTAGTTTTACATAACGAGTATCGGTGTTCGCCATATTTACTGTTAACTGAAGGGTTGGCAATTTTACCCAATATCTCATTCCGTTGTCATATACTGAAACATAATTTGATTCACCAGTTATGGTTCCCACTGTTGCGGTTAAAGAAGCTATTTCGACAGAAAGTGCTTGATCATTAATAACTAAAACTCCATTGCTAGATGTGACATAGAATGATTCACCACTTGATGCCTTGGTAAAATACTCTGTCATAAATTGGTAACTAAATGACATTTGTTGCTGCCATCTTTCCTGTATTTCATTCAATTCCTGAGCTTGAAGTGGATAACCGGGAGTGAAAGAAGTATAAACATAATTTTTATACATTTCATCATCCGATTCTGAAAGATTTCTTTGCTCAAGAAATTGATTATTTCTGCTATTGTATGGGGAAGTGGAAAGTGGAAATTTATTCATTTGTAATCTTTCAGATTGGTGTTACTATATTTAAGTTCATTCCTATGTTGATCGTTGGACTTTCCGATGATGCAATTGTTCTTTCTATAAATTTATTTGCCTTTGATAGAGATCCACTAAACTGTTTAAGGCCTGTTGGAATTACTGCTGGTCCTATTATTTCATATTTTGTTCCAGTTATGCTAAAATCGGTTATATTTTCTGCTTCATTCTTTATATCACCTACCAATTTAACAAATGTTCTCCCTGATATTGTGTTGAATTTTACATCTACAATTTTAGTTTTTTGTATTTTGGATCCAGTTAAATTTACATTTATAGCAGACCAATTTGCTTTATTTTCTAATTTTGTTCTTTCGGGAGAACCGGAAGAGTACAGAAGTAGTGGTATTTCTGTGTATCGTTTTTCGATTACTCTTGTAAACTTAGTTGTATTTGATTTACCTGCTAATAATTCCAAATCCCCAACTTCTTGTGTTGGATTATCTACCAACATATAATAATTTATAGAATCTGGTATTGTTATACCATCATCAATCAGAGTTTGTGTTTCAATTGATACATTGGTTTGAATATTTTTACAATTTAATACGGTAATAGGATCAAACCCCATTCCATCATAAACATCGAGGTTTAATGTTATTAAAGATAATAAAGTAGATTCTGACATGCCAGAAAGTATACTTGAATCTATATCTAGATTATAATCGTTATAATCTTGACCATGTTCTACTATTTCAATTCCATTTATTTCATAATTTCCTAATGAATTTATAAATGTAGTCAATCTCATTTCTGCTCCAGTGCCTGAACCAGAATTTATAGTAATCGATGGGTTTGCTTCTGTTACTGTTTTTTCAGATACACTTAAACCAGATAAATCAATAGTTGCAGAAATTATTGACCCATCCAATAATCCATTTTGCATATAATAATCGTATAGTTTATAATATGCAGAATTTGGAGAAATTTTATTGCTATTAATGTATGATTCTATTTCAGTTATTGTATCTGGTATAGTTATACTAGTTTCAACCGAAGAAGATCCATAAAATACAGAAGTATAATTGTCGTTTTTTCCTTCAAACAACCAAAAACACTCATTGCATGTTGTGTTTGAAAGAGTAGTAAACAGATCACCCTTAGAATAAGTTTCATATGTGCTGTCTGTTATTGGTAGTCTTGTATCTGAATTAAAATATATTCCACAGTTTCCTACTTCACTGGTAGAATAACCTTCGCAGAAACTAACGGCTCTTCTATACTGATTTGTCTCATTGCTTAGATCTAAATTATCAAAACTTATAACTGGTATCCAACTTGAATTTACAAATTTATAAAGATCTGGTGTAATTTTATATAAAGACAACCAAGAATATCCATCATCGTATTTAACTATTCCATATTGATGCACTGGTTTATGTGTTGAAACATAATTACCCGATAAAGCTTCATCATTATATGGATTATTTGAAATGCACAAATAAACTATTCCTGTCTCGGGAACATAGACATAAAAATTAGTAATAGATGAACTTAAATTAGATGTCCACGCGGTATAGAATGAACTACTATTCCATGAATTATTTGGAACTACACCTATTATATCATTTTTTGTTACTTTATACGAGATGTGTGCATCTCTCCACCCAGTTTTAAATGAATCGGTGGTATCGTTATTAAATGTAGAATCAGTATTACCAAGTAGGAGATACCTGATATATTTTACTCCATAGTCTATTATGTACTTAGATACTGTATTCTTTGCCATTTATTCTCCTAAAATTATGGACAATTTCCACAAGTAAGACCGTAGTTTGGACTAGTAGCACCCTGTTCATAAAATAGTCCAAACATATTATCTATATTTATATTCCAAAAACTAGTTATTGAATTGTCTATAGAACCTGTCCATTTGGGAAAGAAATGAGTTGCCGCATCAAATGGAATAAATTTTCCAGTACAACCAGTACAAAAAGTTAAACCGTACAAAGTTATTCCATTAAATGAAGAAATTCCAGTAGTATATGAAGTACTAAACTCATATGCTGCATAATTTTCTAATAAAGGTATCTCTGAAATATTTTGTATGATTTCTGGGTTCTCTGGACCCTGATAATCTTCTATAGTTTTTTCTATGAAAACTTTAATTCCAGCAGGGTGTAGCATATCTAAATAAGTATTTTGATATATCTCAGCAGTATATCCTGCTTTGAGTAAATACGAATACTCTTGAATCCAATTCGAATCTTGCATTCTAGAGTGATTCAAATATGAACCTGCTAAATCGCTTCTAGTTTCATAATCACCAGTTATTCCTTCATTTATAAATGAAAATTTGTCATTTTGAAATGCGCCGCCGTTTAATCGTAAAATATCTCTTTTAGGTTCATAAAGATAAACATCCTCTACTCCAAACAATGTTAGAAAGAAATATTTAATTGCTTCAACTGTAGTTTTTCTTTGATGTATATTTTTCTTTATGTTTTTTATAAAGGTTATAAATGCTTGATTGGATACATCTGGATTTGCTCCTTGAATTAGTTTTACATCAAATCCATCTGCAAATGTTTTAGCAAAACTTTCATAATAATTCTGTTTGGTTTTTTCAATATCAATAAGATCTAAAAGGTTACTTGATAAAAAATATTGAGCACCAGAATCATTATCACAATATAACCAATCATAGTATTTTTGCAAAAAGTCAAAAACACTTATAGGAGTTTGGCCCTCTTCTTCTAAAGATTGCTTTTCATAAACTACCCACAAAGGAATATACTTGGTTATATCGTGAAGAGTAGAACACCCGACATCACTAGGAACAAATCCATCTAAAACCTGAGTTAACTCTTCCGTAGTTTCTATTTTTAGAAAAAAATTATCTAACTCTGATTTTAAAGATGTTTGTGATATGGTTGTTATGATGGGAATCATGTAACTACAACCTCATCTATAAAGATATTATTTAAATTATTAGCAAATGGTTTAATGAATTTCTTTTCAAGTTCTATAGAAACTGTATATTCTTCGGAAGATATTGGTGGTATTGTTAATATTCCTTGGTCGATATTGATTAATCCGAAATCACCAGTTAACAAATTTCCATTTGCGTCATATGCTATCAACTTTATAAAATTTGCTTTATTTGTATTTGAATTTGTTCTAGCATATAAAATTATATTTCTACCAAGAACATCAATAAAATCGTCAGTTATTTGTACAGTTTGAGAATTTTCTATTTTAAATTTATTTCCGCTACTTATATTCAGTTCTTGATTTGCATTTCCAGTAGCAGTTAATTTAAATACAAAATCATCTTGACTTAGTTCTATTTTATCTGATTCAAAAGTACTTTGAATATCATCTGATATTTCATCAGCATAAAAAGAAGTATCTAATCTATTATATTCTATATAATTATCTAAAATATAAGATTTAATTCTATTAGATATATCTTGTTTTTGTTTGAGCGTGGCATATGGATTATTTGTTAATGCTCTAATAGAAATTCTATATGATACTGTTTTTGGTTGTACTAATTCGGGAAAAATTGTAATTACTGAATATTCTCGTAGTAAAGCAATTATATCTTTTTTCTTTTGGTCTTCTATTTCATTTGAAATGGAAACAAATACTCTACCATACTTTGGTGGATATGCTTCTTCCCCTCCAAATACACTAAATTTACCGAAATCAATTCCTGCTTCATATATCAGTGCGGTATAGTCAGATTTTGTTACTGCTCTTCCTTGAGCAGAAAACCACTTTGGTGCTAACATTTTTATTGAATTTATATTAGGTTGATTTAACCCGCCACTTGATCTATAACATTCTGGACAAGATACATTTATTGATAAGTTGCTGAACGAAAAGATGTTAGAAGTATCGTTACTAAAAGAAGAAATATCATTAGCAGCATTTCCAGAAGATACCATGTAATTTACTTCAACTACATCTACATCTGGATTTATTGATTTTCCTAAATTGTTTTCAATACCAAATTGTATAGCAAATCCTCCGGTACTGAGCCGTTCGATGAAATATATGTTATCATCAGTTAAATTAGATCCTATATTTCCAGTTAATTTCCATTCTTTTGCATCTGCTCCATTTTCAGAAACAAAAACTTTTATAGTACTTAAGTCTACATTTGGATTTTGTATAAAATATTTCTGACTAGTAGTGTTTATAGTTGATTGTGCAGAACTGTCAACTACTAGTGTGCCTTCTACTACCTCCAATACGACATCACTATCACTCATACTTCCTGATAATAAATTTCTAAACGTATAGACAATGCCATCTGAATTTACTCCATAAAATGTGGAGTGTTTTGCAATTTCATTTGAAGTTACACCAGATACTTGAATTTTCGCTCTTGCTGATTTTCTGCCAGGAACAGTAAACCCTAAAGGTTTAGTTAAAGAAATTAAAGATTCTATTCTTTGTGCAGAATCAATAAACATTTCACTAGATACCATATTCATATAATAAGCATAATAAAATGTATTATATGCCATAAGATCTATTAATGTTCTTATTGCGGATCCTTCAAAATTGTAGTCTTTTATTATTGCTTGTGTTTTTAGGTAGTCTATTAGACTGTTTTTAATATCATTAAAATCTAAATTACCTAATATCTTTTCTGGTGTATTGGCCATTACCTAGTCCTCTCTACGCTTATAACCAATGTTTGAACAGTTCTTGGATTTTGTACTGCATAAACAATTTCTATATCGAGGTAATTAGTATCTACGGTGCTTATAGAATAATTAACATCGGTAACTACTACTCTTGGTTCATATGTATTGATAACAGATTGCATTTGAACTTTATATTGGGTCATCCTCATGTCATTGTTGTCTATTGTTTCAAATAGCAATGAATATATCAAACTACCAAATCTATAATCAAATGGTTTTTCACCAAATCTAGTCAAAATTATATTTTTGATTGACTGTTTTATGCAGTTTAAATCTTTCTTGACATTAATATCATTTGTAAATGAATTTTTTGTCAGAAAAAAAGGTATATCTGAATATAGATTTGAGGTTAATTGCATGCCACTATTTATATTAAATTAAAAAGCCTGCTCCCCCTAATAAATCTCTGATTATACTGTAGGTGTAATCTGGTTCAACTGGAGACGAATCTCGTATTAGAGTCATTCTCATGCTTTGATTCGCATCCTTGTAGAATGAGTTTACAATTTCAGCAACCAACCATTTACCGTGTAAGTTTTTCTCTTGTCTTTCAAAACTTAGATTTATTCCTGCGTAGTGATTTATTTGGATAATGTTACCAATTTTAACCTTACTAGTAGCAGGAATTTGAACAGAAATTTGCTGAGAGGCAAGTTGCGTCATTAGTGCTTTTCTGATAAGTGGTGTTGCTCTAGGAGTATCCCAGAATGTTGCATAGGTTCTAGTATACTTTAAGTAATCAACAAACTTTTCTCCTACCTCTGGACAATTACAACTGCATGGGTTTGATGGATCGCTCCATATGCATCCAAGATATTGTTCTCCTAGATTTTTCTTGATTAGTTCACATTCTTTGATTTCTTTATATTTTCTATAAAGTTCCAAGTAACTAGGTTCATTTTCCTTTGGCATTCTATCTTTTGCAGGACACAAACAATAAGGATCATTTGGAGGACAAATTGAATTTGAAACTGTTCCATTTGGATTTGCACAAGTGAAAGTTTTACAAAGATTTTTTGTATCTCTGGAGAAAACTATGAACTGTGCTGAGAAATTATCATCAAATACATCGTAGTTTGGTGCCATTGTTTTTGGAGATACTAAACCGTACTCAGTTTCCCCAGTTAAGTCATATTTCCATACATCTTCAGTTAATAAACCTGGTTTATACATTACAAAGTCACCTCTTAACCAGTGAAGTGTAGTTTCGTAGAAGTATTTTTCTACTGCACCATCAACAAGATCTAAAGAATCCTCATTGTGTACATGTGCATAATTTGAAAGTGGTTCTGTTCCTCCAAATTCAGCCGATCTAACACTTAGCATTTTAATGCCTTCTGCTAGATTTTTTCCATCTTCCGTTAATCTCAACCAACGGTCTAAGTCGTCGCCATACCACCAGTAGTAATCTTGATACTTGTATGCGTAAATATCACCAAGAACACCACTAGAAGATCCTGTCATTGATCCAAATTTCTTTGCTAATATTGGGAATAGTTTTTGTGGTATGAATATATTCTTTGGGATATGGAAAGACCACCATGATCTATGTGGTTTTACTTTTCTATACGAGTATTGTAGATAACCACTACCGTGAGCACTTTCTTTATACTCTGGATCTACATCTGCGGATCTAGAGAATATATCATAACTATTTGTATTTTCCAACTTCAGATCTGGAGTTCCTTCTCCATGATACCACGATGACTTCCACCACCAACCCTTTGGATCTGATGCATAATATGGATAGTTAGTTTCAAACCCAACTTCTGGCCAAAGATCCATTCCGTTGTTTGTTAATGAAGTATCATTTAGATTTCTATATTCATCCCACCAGTGTTGTTGTTTATCGGTTTCTTCATCTGAAATTGGAGATTTCTTAACAGCAACATCAAACCCATAGGGATCCATACCAATAACAACTACATTATTTCTTATAGTTTGACGACCGGTTGGACCCGCAGTTAAAGATACCAGATATGGTAAGAAATACTCTGTTCCTGCATCACGAACAAACCCATCAGGGAAGTCTATGATTCTATCCAGTCCTATTGGTGTTTCAAATTCAATTCTGACATATGTTGAAAGTTGCTCTTTCTTTAGGTTTGCTGGTATTGAATTTTCATTAATATTAAAAATATTAAATGTATTGTGATAATTTACCGGATCAACACCTTGAGATAAATCATTTTGAGTAAACTGCAATTGTTCATTTACTTCTAATTCAATGTTATCTATTAAACTAACTTGAGTTTCTGGTAATGAAATTATTGTGCTTTCTGCATTAACAATATTAAAACAAAATTTTTCATCTGGTGCATATGGTTGTTCTGCATACTCACCAAATGGAAAATCATTAAATTTATTATAATTTAAATAATTATAATTTTTAAACACTTGTCTTTGTGATATAAAATTAGATTGATATTTTTGAGAATAATATGGGTGTTTAGTATTTGCTTGGGTAGATACTGGTTCGTCTTGAGCCGGTATATTCCATGCAAAGTTATATAACCATTCTCCTATTTGTGCTCCGGTTATACCTTTATTTTTTGCTAACAACTCATAACGACTACCTCTAATTGATTTTTTCTTTATGGACTTAATATTGAACAAAGATAAATCAGATATAACTGGACCGGTTCTTCCGCCTTCGATGCTTCCTGTTATACCAGTTGAAACATCAGTAAATATATTTTTACCGGGAATCTTAGAATAAAAGAATGCTTTTCTATTCCACCACTCTTGATATAGTGTATTAAATTGAGAAACAAGTCCTTGTTGTACTATGTTTTTTGTATAATCTAATAATTTTATTTGAGCTTCTAGTATTTTAATTTCTTGTTTCGCTCTTCGGGCTTCTGCTTCAAGATATAATGGATTGAAACATAATTTATTATAACAATTATCATCTTGTAAACATTGTCTTGTCACTTGTAAATTTGAATTAAGACCGATATATTCATCAAGATCTGTAAATCCAGATCCACCACCAGGAATATACCCATAAGAGTTATACCAATTATCTTCAGAACCAATGTATTGTGCTAATAGATTGACAAATTGATCCTTTGAGCATTCTCTACACCACTCAAGGGTTTCATCTGTTTTATAGTCAACAAAAGATTTTTCTTGTTCGGGAGAACAATTGCAACAATTAGATTTATCAAATTCCTTATCATTCTCTGATTCTAAGAAATTGTTACATTTTATACATTTATTGGAAGGTAGAACTATTAAAGGAATTTCTCCAAGACCATCCACATAATTAAATCCAACACAAGCGGATGGTTCTCTACTAAATACACTTCCAGTTAATGTATCAGTACATCCTTTGTTTAAGCAAGCAGGACCTCCTGGTTGACAACTGGTTTCTCCTTCCACACTTGTCAGTACTTTTTGTACAGAAAATAATGGAAGCCAAAGTCCACCAACATATCCACACTCGGCACATGACATATATGGTTGATTATATACTTCGTACCCTACGTTCCAGGTTGTATCATTAGTATCATATTCATGATCACAGGGTTTTCCATTATAAAAAGTTGGCTCATCACTACAAGGTCCGCGAGTTATATCATTTAGTACTGTGATATCGCCTTTCGGAACTAAACTTTTTGTTTTTCTCATGGCACATTGGCCTAAAACGGTTGAAAGAAGGCTCTGTGACTGATTAAATATAGGGGGAGAGATATCTGTGCCAGTGTCTATACCTTCACCAATGGTTGAAAAAATTAATCTAGTAAGTGGTTGTACGATATATCTACCGCAAGAACTTTGTGTATCTTGATTTATTTTATCTTCTAATTTTTTTCTAAAACTCTCCCACAAAAATACTTCTTCAGGAGGAGCAGATGCCCCAGATACTCCATATATTTCTGTCATCCATTTATCTACAAGATAACATTGCGATTCTGAATCTGTAAAGTTATCTGTTTGCCATCTACACTGTTGACACCAAGTATGATCATAAGCAAACCATTTATCCGCCGTTGATGTTTGATTTTCTTGTTTTCTTGGATCACCAAAGCAATAAAATCCCCCGATTGGAAATGTATATGGAATTACAGATGATGTTCCGTTTTTTGCGGCATCTCCATAGATGTAACCATCATTAGCAAGCGCCCTCGCGGCCGCCGATGCATCTAAATCACTCAGTAAAACATTTTGAGCACCACATGGAACAAAATTAAATTGTCCAAACGAAATAGTTATAAAAGAATTTCTTGCGGCCGCACCAGTACATCTTCTAAGAGTAGGAATACCACCAAGATTTTGAATTTCATCTTGACGCACTTCTGGTATGTTAAGTCCATTATATTTTGAATTTGACCAATTCAGTTGACCATAGGAGCCAGAATAACGAATTACCCCTGTGGCTCTACACTTTTCATACTTTAGAATTTGACTTCCATCATCAGCTTCAGGATCATAAACACTTTCCTCACCAGATAGAATATGTTGTATCCAATTATAAATCTCAGTGTGAGGAGTATTAAAATTATAATTATAATCAGTATAGTAGTAAGTATTAAAATTATTATGTGAATCATAATAATTTTTGTACCTAGATGACCCACGGCGACCAACCTGATATCCCCAAGCATCAACGGAACAACTATCAGTTGCATCAAAATTTGAGTCAGGATATGGTAGTATTTCTCCGTTTCCTCCAGCAAACTCACCTGAATATGAATTAGAAAAATAGTCATAGAAATTACTAGGATCAGTTGCAAATATTAATTGTCCTGCTGGTGATGGTAAAACATTACAAAGTGCAGAATAATCAACATCATCAGCAAGGGAAGATGTAAATGTTTGAATCTCTTCAGATGCGGTTGATTCTAATTTATTACAACAATCTAGCAATCTACTTTCTATCCATTGATTTGCTTTTTCAATATAATTTGGTACTTTTTCTAAAAATGTTTTAGCATTTGTTAATTTTGTATTAAGTACTTGTTTTTCAAATTCATATTGCACGAGGCCTCTAGACAAAACACCTTGTGTATAACTTGTTATGGTATCATTTAAATTAAAGAATTGTCCTATTGAAGACTTATACCATTCGTTTGGTTTGTAGTCTTCTCCATTTACACCTTGAGGCAGCATGAAAGATGGATTATTTACATTTATTGCTAAACTTAATCCATGCTGTATTTCGGAAAATGCAGAATCATAATTTATAGTATCAGTGAAAGATCCCGCGGCAACAATCTTGTATTCTTGTTCTCCGCCAAATATTCCATCATTTCCAAAAAGCATTTTAAATTCATCTGGATTTGTTATACCTGATGGATCATTAAATAATTTAACATCTGCTGTGCTTCCAATAGAGTTAGTAGCACAACATACAACACATCTATAAACTTCCCATTCCCTTTTTAGATTCTTGAGTTTTACAAACTCTTTTCTCTTTTCTTCTAAAGGTTGACGAATTTTTGTATAAATTGTATATAGTTTTTGAATTTCTAATTCTGTTATATCAAACTGCGGTTGCCAAGCAACATTCGACCATCTAGAATCTCTTTCTCTATCTAAGTAATCCCACCAAACAAAATTTGGATTGTCGGGTTTAGATCCAAACCCGACATCGGATGAATGATGAATGTTGTATTCAAATGGTGTATTTAATATATTAGTTTTATAATACCCAAATGTATTATCTCTAAGCCGAGTCGCCGGCATTGGTATTTTTTTATTATCGCCAGAAAGAATTTTAACAGGATTAGTTGGAACTTGATCTGGTATTAGTTTATATTTTTCTATATGTTTAACTAACGGAAAATCTCTATGATAATCATAGTCAACTGTAGAATATGTAAATCCTGCTTTACTACTTAAAAAATCAGAATACAAATTTTCATAATTTGGTTCCATTTTAATATAATGCGACATAAACGCACTATCTTGGAACATTGACAATTTATCAGAAAGTTTATCTACTTCTACAGAAAGAATTCTATATTTGTTTTGAAGATTATCGGTATTCATTTCGAAAGTTACAAGTTCATCGGACTCTTCACTTTCTTTTATAATTTTCTCTACCGACTTAAAATGCCAACCATCTCTATCTTTCCAAAAGAAAAAGTTTGGTGCTTTTGTGTTTTCTTTAGGAACGGCATTATTAGTAACATAACTCATTAAATTTGCTATGTTGATTTGTCCTTGTTGAATGCCACTTGGATAGCTGATTTCGTCACTCTTTAGCCAAATACCGTTTTTGGTTCCTTCTATTTCTATTGGTTCTAATTTTAGTTTAGTTGCTATGGTTTCAATTAAACCTGGAACAGTATTTAAATTTTGAACTGCCCCCGATCCTGCTCCACCATTTCCGCCTTTTGCTATCAATCCTATGAAATCTTTATCTAATTCTAAAATAGACTTGTTAAAATTTGCATTAAAAATTTCATCGGATAAAAATTCTAATCTATAGATTGTAGCCTTTTCTCCAGTTTCAATCTTTGGTGAATTTACTCCTGCAAAGTCATTAATAATTCTAGCAGAGAAAACGAAAAACTCTAAAGTTAAAGGTTCAAGACTATCGATAAATGAAAATTTTATTGTTATTTTTTCACTACCGTTCAAGTTCATTTGAGCGATCCAGTCATGTTTATCCATGACATCGATGTGACCGGATATGAACGGAGTAAACATACTTTCCGTAATATGAAGACCCATCAATCTTGACTGACCCAATCCAGAATTTTGTGCATCTACTACTTCAAATGTACTAAGAACATTCCAGTTAGACTTTTCTTCTAGAATATTATCAATCTTTTCAATCTTGATACTTGAAAGAAATGATACAAATGGACTTGGCTGATCTTTTGCTAATTCGTTTAATTCTTCATTCATATTAAGTATTTACCGTTATTGTTAGGGATCTTCCTAATGTATCAGTATTTATAGCTCTCTTATACAGATCATATAATAGAGGTATAGTTTGCTGTTTTGGTATTTTTATTGTTTGTCTTTTATTTAATTCATCCAATTCATATTGCTGAAATGTTTTTACACTAATTCCAGTAGCACTGCTTAACCCGTTTGTTATGTACTTATATAATACTGTGTTATATAATGTAGTTGTATCTGTATAACTTCCGGGAACTGCTACACTATTACTATTAGGATCTGCGCTATAAGTTGTTAAATTGGTTCCATTTAGAATTCTATATGGACTTATGATTTCATCAAACGAGTTTCTTCTAAATATAAAATATCTTGGAGTTTGTAAATTTGGAACTGTTCTTCTTGCTAATTGAACAACATTGTTTGAGGTGTTAGTATTCAGTATAGTAAATGCATTTCCTTCTTTTCTTAAAAACATCACATAGTCGCTATTTGATAATGTTCCTTCTCCCCCATATATTACAATATTTCTTGTTTCTCTTCTCCAATCCAAAATAACAGAATAATTATCTTGATCTATAGTGGTTCCGCTACTATTGCTTTTAATTATTATGTCACCCGGTAGTAACTCTGGAGTAGCAACTATAAAAAATGAAATTCCTTTGTACTTGTTATTGAGATGAGTGAGGAAACTATCGTAATCCATCGGCCACTCTGTGTGTGGATCTACTATTGAATTCATCATGAATAAAAACCAAGAAAATTTAGGATCTCCATAGTAATCAAATGCTATTTTTTCTGGACTAAATCCTTCAGTAATAAAATAAGTGTCAAATAGTTTATTATTTTCTAGGGTTTCTTGTGTTAGTGATACTCTTTTAAATATATCAAGAATTGGTAAAGTTTTACCATTTGGGAAATTATAATCTATTGTGGGAAATGAATTAAAAAACAAATTAACCTCCTGCTACTACCCCAGATGCACCACCAGTCACCAGTGCAGTCGATCTTGAAATTATCCCTGTACTACCAGCAGATCTTAGAGCCGGTTCCAATTCAACAAAAGTTAAAGTTGCAGATTGTGCCAATGGTTTCAACTTACCACCTTCAGACATTGCATATGAATTTTTAAATGCAGACTTATTGATTGTACAACCATCCATTAGTGCCCACTGTGGTTGACCACACCAATCTGGATCTACATTTGCATTATTCTTGTCACCAATCCCAAATCTCCACAGAGGTGGGTGTCTAACTTTAGATGCTAGGGGGTATCCTAGTACAGTTGGTAATTGGTATGCTTGAAATGCCTGACAAATTTTTGATGCGGCCGCCGAATCGGCAGGTGTCAAAGATCCAAACAAAATTCTAAAGGTATATACCCGTTTGTTTACCCCTTGAAATGTTGTATCTGACATGTCCATACTCGTTATGTTACCAACTGTTAGATCTGAAACTGCTTGACCTATATTTTCAGCTGCATCCATCACTGCTAGTGCTCCCTTGACTAATGCTCCACCAAGACCTGGTATAAAATTACCAATCATTCCAATAGTTGCTCTAGGGTCTGCTTTAGTTGCTGTGTCTTCAGAATTAATTGCTGTATTGTATGCTGCATCTGCGAATGTAGAGAATTCAGATGGAGCAGGAACATATATTTCATCAAGTATAATTCCACTGGGCAAAGAACCATCTCCAGAATTTGCAGTAGATCTCATTACCGAGTTACTATTATATTCGTAGACAAAAAACTTTAACCAAAGAGGTATTCTTTGTTGTAATCCGGGAGATGCTGGATATATGTAAGTTGCCATTTATTTTACCAATCTGTTATAAATATACTGATGCCATACAAAACAAAATACATTCCAGAAAACCCCACAAAGTATATAGGAGATACAAACAATATTTTATGCAGATCATTGTGGGAAAGAAAATTTTGCAAATATCTGGACAACAATAAAAATGTTGTAAGATGGTCATTTGAGGCAATTAAAATACCTTACTTTTCTCCTGTGGATAAAAAGGTACACAACTATATTCCTGATTTTTTAGTGGAAACAAAAGACAAAGATGGAAACATAAAAACTAGCATAATTGAAATAAAACCAAAAAAGCAAACAAAAGAACCACAAAAACTCAAGAAGTCAAAAAGAACAATGCTTTCGGAAAGTATAACTTTTGCCATAAACACTGCAAAATGGGAATCAGCAAAACAGTTTTGCGATAAACACGAAATATCATTTAAGATACTGACAGAGGAGGAACTGTTTTGAGCCAATTCAATAGAGCATTTAGTCCAGGTCAAACTGTAACCGATTTTAAGAAAAAAATCTTAACCTTTGGTGGGGGGTTGCAACAAGTTAGTAGATATGAAGTTCTACTACAAGGTCCTGGAGGCTTGCCCGCGTTTGTAACATATCCAGAAAATGTTGCACTACCACCAAGATCTTTCATCTCAACTCCCTTTAGTAACTGGGGCCCCGATTTCAATATTCCAGTAAAAAGAGAATATGGTGAATGTGCAATGTCATTTATAATATATCAGGATTGGTACGAAAGAAAATATATTGAGTCTTGGATGGATAAAGTAATACCAACGGGAATAAAATCTGTAGGTGGCGGTGGTGGCGGGGGTGGGTCTGCCGCACCATCTGCTGCGGATTTTGCTGACTATACAAATCCATATTCTGTATTTTCTGGAAACATACAAATAAATTGTTTATCTGTAACATCAAATTCTTCTGGTTCTCCCGGAGGAAAGGTAGATGGAAAAAGAGTAACTGCAAAAATCACACTGAACGATGTATTCCCAATGTCTATAACCCCAACAACATTGAGCTCGGAAGCTTCTGGATATGGAACATTTGTTGCAATATTTACATTTAGAGATTATCTGTTTGAATGTCCTACACAATTATAATGGAGTAAATAATGAGTCTTTCTGATATACTTAAATCTACAACACCAAAATATCACGATATTGTCCCTTCTACTAGAAAAAAAATATGGTACAGACCATTTTTAGTTAAAGAAGAAAAAATTCTATTAATCGCACAAGAAATGGGTGGCGATGGTGGAATAATGAAAGCAGTAAAGGAGGTAGTAGAATCTTGTTTTGAAGGATTGGGTGATGCTTCAAAAATTCCAATTTTTGACTTAGAATATCTTTTTATAAAACTTAGAGCAAAATCAGTTCAAGAAATTGCTATTCCTATTTTAATTTGTCCGGTAACTTCAGAAGAAATTCAACTTAAAATAAATCTACAAGAAATAAAAATTGTAGAGGATAAAAATCATAGCAATAAAATAAAGTTATCAGATGATATAGTCATAGGAATGAAATATCCATCTATTTCAATATTTTTAGAAAATAATATAGAATCTATGGAATTAATGGATTTCTACGAACTTGCAATAAATTGTATAGATTACATAGAAACTAAAGAAGAAAAAATTGATTGTTCAAGTATAGAAAAAAATGAATTAAAACAATTTGTTGATAATATGACAAAACAACAGTTTGACAAGATAATTGATTTTTTTGCTACTATGCCTAAACTAGAAAAAACTGTAAATTATAAAACATCCGATGGAGAAAATAGATCAATAGTTTTAAGGGGGATTAAGGATTTTTTCGGGTTAGCCTCAGTCACATAACATTAAATTCTTTCTTTAATATTAATTTTAAACTAGTACACCATTATCACTACAGTTTAAATGAATTTGAATCAATGATACCTTGGGAAAGAGACATATATTTAGAGTTACTGAGGCAAGAAATCGAAAGTGAAAATAATAAAATTGCTAACGAACAAAATATGATAAATGCGCTTTCAAGAAAGGGTAAATTTAGATGAAAGAATCAAAAGACATAGAAAAATTAAAAGAACAGTTTTTGAACATATTTTCTAGCTCTATTAATTTAAATAATTTATCTAGATTCACCGAAGAAGATATAGCAATAAAATCTCCTCCTATAGATGAACTTCAGTTAAATAATAATAAGACAGGATTTGGTTCTAACAAAGAAATCAATATTAATGTAAAAGTAGAAGGTGCAAATGGAAATACAGTAAACGAATACAAAAAAGTTGTTGTATTTAATAATAACACAAACACATATGATGTTAAATTAAAAAAAAATAAACCAGTAGATCAGATATTAAATTCTACTTTTATTAGAAATATAACTCCACTTAATATTAATAAAATAGTAAATCCATCTAATAATTTACAATTTAATAATAATTTTACATTAACGCAAGCACAAAAAAAGAAAAAAGAAAAAAGTAAAAAACCAGTAGAAAGTATGAATTTTATATTCGATACTCCTTATAGTTTTTATACAAACACTGGCAATTACTACATTAAAAATACACAAAATAACTTAAATAAAAATAAAACAAACAATTACTACAGTAATAGTACTGTCTTATCAAGACAGGATTCACGATCTATTGTGAGAGACACTAATAGTAATATTACTTCAAATGAAAACAACTATACATCTATAAATCCATCTGAAAATATCTTCAAAGAATTAATAAATAACAACATTTCAAGTTTAACTAGAAACGAAGATGGAACCGTCAGTATTGAGAATAAAATAGAAAAAAGTATTAATACAGAAAATATTACAAATAAAACAGTGTTGCTAAAGAATGAGCCTTCTAATACTTTAGTAAACAACGATCAAACTAATATCTTTAATACAAAAAATATTGAACTTAATAAACAAACTGAAAATAAAATTTTCAAACACAATATAACACAATTAGATGATCCCAATTATTCTTTCACAAATAAAGAACAATATATTACCATAGACAAGTCTAAAGGTGAAACCCTACAAGATATTAAAAGACTAACATTCAATGAATTAAATCAAAGAACGGTAAATAGAGTACAAGCAAAGACTATAACATACAATAAAGAAAACAAAATAGTTGTTCCTGCGTTTGCAGGCGGCGGCGAAGGTATTGTTAGTAGTACAACCCCAATTGTTGTAGGGGAAAGAGGAACTGAAAGTTTTCAAGTAATACCACAAAAGGATTCAGGTTCTGCTATATCTTCAAATCCAGCTGCGTCCCTAAGAGGAGAAGCTCCTGCTGAAATTAAAGCAGGTTCAAATGATAAAGTTTCAAAAGCAATAGAAGATAATGTGACTAAAAAGAAAGAATTAACTTCAGATAAAGCTTTAGAGACAAATAAAAATAACGATACAAAGGATATGATTAGTGAATTAAAAAATGCAGGAGGAGATATAACTCCAGATAAAGGTAAAAGAAAAAGTACAGCAAGGCCAGCAAGTATAAAAACAGATAATAAATCTCTAATAATAGAATCGTTCAAACGAACTGCAATTGGTGTAATGCCGGTGTGGAGAACTCAACATATGTAAAAAGAAACACCCCCGTGATCCAGCTGCAGCTGGCGGGGGTGTCGGACGAGAGATGCTATCTCTCGTGGGGTTAGTCGTCTGCGAGCTTCTTGAAATATTCAAGAGCATCAGTTGAGTCATCCACCTCATCCTCAACTGGAGGCTTCTTCGTCTTTGGAGTTCCACCCCACTGCTTTTCAGCGAGTTCTTCTTCATCAACATCTTCTGCCGTTCGCTGACCCATTGGGGCCTTACCACGAATATCACCCTTGAGTACACTCTCAAGCTTTGTCTTCAGTTCCTCGTAGGTCTTGAAGTTTGAAGGATCGGTGTGTTCCTTCAATGAGTGCTGAGAACGCCAAATCTTCTCCAACTGCGCGTCATCTCCACCGACGAGTGGTGATGGTGAATCAAACTCAGACTTGTCGTAGTTGACATATCCACCAACATTACGAACCTTGAGCTTGAAGTTTGCTCCAGTCCAGAAATTAAACGGATCGATTGGATCTTCGTCCTTGAATTCAGGTTGCATTGCCTCCTGAACCTTTTCAAAGATCTTTTGTCCGTACTTGAACAGGAAGACCTTTCCTTCATTCTGAGGATTGGCAGGATCACTGACAACCAGAATGTTGGAGATGTAGTTCAACTTGCGCTTACGCTGCCGAGCGAGATCCTTATCGCTATCCATGCCACTCTTCCAGAGTAGGCTGTTCATTTCTGAAACAGGATCTTGCTTTCCAAGAGTGGTGAGTGAATTCTCAATATACCAACCACCTGGACCTTGAAATGCGTGAGAATAAAGCTTTACCCACGGAATGTCCTCACCGTCTACTGTTGGGAGGAATCGAATAACAGCAAAACCGTTCTTTGCCTTATCCAGAGTAGGACGCCAGAAACGCTCGTCCTTGTAATCCTTCTTGCCGCCTTCTTCTTCTGCAAACTTCTTGACCAGAACATCAATGCTGGTCTTTGACTTCTTCTTAAAATCGCTAAATGAGCTCATAAACTCTCCTTCCCGAAGATCTCCTTCGGACTAAAACTGACCGGTGGGAACTCCCCACCACTGACAAGACAAGTATACCACACTACCATATGCCGTTCAAGCAAAAGGTAATGAGTTCTTTTTTCTTGGTAAAAGATTTAACTTCTGTCCCTCTTCCTGTAATTTCTCAACTATTGGTTGTGATAATAGTTTAGGGGACACTGTTATATCAATAGAGTTTTCCTCCAAAATATAAATTATCGCGTCCATGTAGGAGCATTCTTTTTCTTTTACTCTATTTTCGACTTTCTTAGAAAAGTCTTCTTTGGTTAATTCAATGAACATATGTTATCTTTCTATGTATATTACCATTATACATAGCTTCTAGAAGGAATCAAGGATGCCATACACATTAGATAATATTTTAGTTACCACTGCTACCGGAGATGCGTATCTAGCAACAGACTGGGGAACCAGTGGTACTGGTTTTACACAGTCACACGTTCCAATAAATAAAATTGCGTATGGCGACGACAGTACAACGACTAGAGTAACAACATCTACTCCTTTACCCATAAGCATCTATGGTTGGACTGGAACTAATATTGGAATTACTGGTAGCGTTGCAGGAAGAGGAATATTCACTGTAGGGTTATCGGCAGAAAGTGCATTCCTTAAAATAGCAGGAACTACATTCTCAACAATTCCAGTAGGAATAAGCGGAACAATACAAGGTATAACTAATGGAATTTTAGTTGGTGTTACTGGTACTGTAGGTTTAAGAACCACAGAATTTGGTATGTTTGGTATTTCTGGAGCAACAGCAATAGGAATAACCGGAGGAAGAAGATTAAATTATAGCACTGATTCTGTATCTGTATATGGAAATGTTGGTATTAGTGGTAGTATTAACTTAACTGAATCTACAGACAGCATACGAGTATATGGCCACGACGGCGATCTTAAACTTTCATCAAAAATATATTCTTCAGACGGCACAACTCTTGGCGTTTCTGGTGATGCACTTAAAGTAGCAGTAACTAATGCAGGATTTACCTTTAGTGTAAGCATAGGAGCAACGGTAGGAGTTGCAAATTATGGCGGTGGACTAATGATTATGGGTACTGGTGTCACTTCAGACTACCCTATAATAGTTCAGGGCGCGGCCGCAGATGGAAGTATAGAAGTAACTGCAACAGAAGCATTACCAGTAACTGTTGAAAATAATATAGATGTAGATCTATCTTCATTGATTCCATACTTAGGAGCAACAGGTTCAATTTATACAGTTTTAAATAACATTAAAACAAATACAAATCCAGTATCGAGTATAAATGAAAAATTAGGAAATGGAACTATACAAGTAAAAATAGTAGATAGCACTAAACCATCTACTGTTTATAGTGGTTCTAAACTTTCTACAATTGCTGCATCTCAGTTATCAACACTTACAAATAGATTAGTTTCGGGTGTTCATATTAAATCTGCATTAAACAACACTACTACTATATTTGTTGGTGGATCAACGCTATTAACCAGATCTACTGAAGGATATCCATTAGAGCCAGGAGAGTCTTTATTTATAGAAACTGGTGCATTAACATCAATATATGTAAGATCTTCTACCGGAAATGGAACAATTAACTTCATTGCTTCATGAACCCAGGAAATCGTAAAAAATCAGTAAAAGTAAGCACAGTAAAAAGTAGTGCTAAACCAAATTCAAATTTAGTAACTGCTAGAGTTAGTTTATTTTATGGACTTGAATATAAAAAATCATTAACAAATAAAGTCAGCACAGTTTCTGGATTAGTTGCTACTCCAAACATAATTTTTAATAGTGGAGAAACTGGAGCGTTTTTTGATTTCTCCGACTGGAAAAATACTTCTTCAACGGAAAATGAATTCATAAAGTTTTGGAAAAATGTTCCAATAGGAGCATCTTTCACGGTTTCTAATGCAGAATTATATAATGAAAAAAATAATAAAAAGTATGATCTATCTGGAACATATACTCTAACTGAAAAAGAAAATCTTATTATTATAAGTTCTGTAGTATCAATTACAAATAAAGATGAAAACATAAGTCTTTATTCTAAAAAACAATTCAATCAAACTCCCATCTTTGAATTTACTTCAACTCCAGTGAGTAGTGATAGTACTTCTACTTTTATAATAAATACATTTGGACAAAATACAAAAACATCATTCACCTACATGGGCGCTAGTGTTGGAGATTATATTTTACTACAAGGAGAAGAGTCTTCATATGAGATAGAAGAAATAACAATAGACTCTGAAGGTAAAGAAATAATAAAAATTAAAGGTGAATTGACAGAAGAAAATAGAGTTGGAATAAAAACATTGGTGCAACTTAAAATAAAAGTTGCACCAAATGTTGCGTCTTCAGATATTAATGTAAATGATACTACAATAGGGTCATGTACAGTTGGAGATATTTGTTACAATAACCAAACAAAGTCTCAGTGTCTATTGCGTGTTAGTGGAAATCTTAAAACAAAATTTACGGAAAACAATGAATGCGTGGACGCTTCCAATAGGAATATAATTCCAAGTGAAGTGGTGCCGGCGACTCCATCTTCCGACGAGATTGTTGTTAGACTTTTAAACGACATATCAAAAACTATATCAATTAATCCGAAGTCTGGTAAGATATTTTAAACCTTACGAACCGACTTAACCTTATTGCTCTTCGGCAGTTCATAAGTAATCTTTTTCACTCGATCATTAACATTTTCCATTTGCTCTTTAACATCGTAGTAACGATTGAAAAGAGTATCAGTGTCTAGCTTACAATAAGCCATCTCGTCCATCAATTCCTTCTTAGTCACATAGAGTTCATGTGGTAGAAGAATAAATGCCCAAGTATTCATCAGACAAGAAAACACAAGGCATATAAACACAGCATCCTCATTATTTCCAAGAAATGCACCACAACCAACACCAAGTCCAAGACACGCCAATAGATTCAAAATCCTAATTTTACTCATAGAGTTTCCTTTCATAATCAGAGAGTAGTTCAAAACCAATATCCGTAGTATACCAAATCTCATCAAACATTTCAATGCACCAAGGCAAACAATGCTTGCATGGTTTGGAGTTACGAAGTTCCTCAAATCGATTCATACGGATATTAACCAGTTTGAGTTTACGAAGATCCTTCTTGTACTTCTTTGGAAGTTTGTTGAAGGCATCTAGTTCGGAATGGACACACCCAATGACATATCCATACTTATTTGCCAATGGGTGAGTTTTAAAAACATTTGTACCAACAGAGACAAGTTTGCTCTTGTGGTAGATTAAACTTACATGCTTCTTTTGTCGTTGAAGACCAAGACAAATAGGCTTCACATCACGAAGAATATCATTGAAGTCGAGAATCATATTGAAGCGTTTCCGATTGGGTTCGAACCAATGACCTGCCGCTTAGAAGGCGGCTGCTCTATCCAACTGAGCTACGGAAACGATTATGGACATAGTATACTAGATACCATGTCCATAATCAAGTCCGTTTAAATTATTAAACGCTAAGTTTCAGATCTGCCGGATTGATAATGCTCTTGGCGGGTGGCACAAAAAGACCACCAACGATGACGGTGCTGTAGTGTTCTTCAAGTTCCTTCTGTGCAGGAACTGTAAAAAGAACATGCTTGGTATCTACAGTAATTCCATCTTCAATATCGGCATATGGTAGCCACTTCGCAAACATGAGCTTACCTTCGGGGGTGGGCAGAAGAACTGCCGGATCCTTTAGAGTGAGAGTACCTTCTCCCTCAGTAACATTCGCAATAATTTCTTCACCACTAACAAGACGAGTAATAACAATATTAGCCATATTATCTCCTTAATTTTCACACTGGCAACAACGACCCATAATACGATCCCAAAGCGAACACTTTGGTGGTTTATCTACCGGCCAACATTGACCAGTTACATCTTCTAAGCAATTAGAATTTTTGATATCAATTGCACGGGATGATGCTTCAATGAATTCATCTTCTGTAAACAGAAGATCAACACATCTACCATCAATCACTTTCTTTACATGAATATATTCATTGCTCATAAAAACATCCTTTATAATGGAGGCCGGGGGAGTCGAACCCCCGTGTACCCTATACTTATGTATAAGCACTACATGATTAGTTTCTTTTCATAAACAATTTCGTAAGGTAAGAAACAAACTTACGAATTGTCTTGACTTTTATTTTTTAAATCGTTTCCTAAGTCAATTAGTTTTAACGATTCTATCAGATTTTGAGAAGTCAGGAATTATCTGAGTCACTTCCTGTACCCTCTTGACGGTCCTAGTGAATTAAGGATCGACTGTTTCTCAAGCAGCCATTGCAAATGCTCTAGTATTGGCATTTGTGGTTTGGTTGTTTTTAACGAAGCCATCAACCATCTTCGTCATGCTCTTTTACATTTGTCTAGAATATCGAATCCGATTAGGCCCCCTTAGTCTCTCTTGTGAATCTTAATTCTACCACCACTCATGGTATAATTCAAGTCTCTTTTAATAACTCCGCCCTGTTTTCCTGCTTCGATCTGAGCAATTACTCTAGCATTTCCTCTGCCTTTTGCCACATTGGTTACATTGATTGCTCCCTTTGCGACACCACCAAAGTTTCCTGAAATTTCTCTAGTATTGCCCTTTGGTCCTACTAAGAAGAAAGAACCCTGATGCCGAACAACATGGTGTTCTTCACCGGGTTGTCCTTCTTGGGTTCTAACTACTACTGAGGCAACTTGTCCGTCTTTTAGACCTTTGAGAGTTTCAACTTCTCCCTCATATCGTTTGGCGTGCTCCTCTTGTTTCTTTGCCGCAACTTTACCAGCAGTCTTTTTGTCTGCTGCCTCTTTTCTTGCGGCATCCCGTTTCTTTGCAGCCTGGCCTTGTCTTATTCTTTCACCGACAGCAATGGACATTCTTTCGTTTTCTGATTTCATGCCCTTTTGGTGCATCTTTGCTTGTCTAAAAGTCTTTGCAGAACTTTCCTGTAAAGATCCCCAAGCACCTGATTTGACCAACGATTCTAAAAGTCCTCTGAGTGTTTTCATAAAGTACCTCAAAGGATATTTATAATCGAATTCACTTCATCCGAGCGAGTTTCATTGCACGACGCTTCTTTGAACCCATCTTACGACGGCGCCCAAACTTTGTATGTGTTCCTTTGCGACTCATAATACCTCCTTAAAGTAGTCCCATATCTTCATCCAGTCTGGTCATCTTCTCAAGTGCTTGTTCTGTTGAAAGCTTTGTGATATCTTTCTTGTAGCATTCTGCCTTGAATTGCCAATATGCTCGTTCACGGGCCATTGTTTTAATTGTATCAATTGCCTTATTGAGAAGAACACTCACTTTTTCATCTCCAAGAGCCAATTCAGTCATAGATCTTTTAAAGAGAGCATCGATCAAAAGTTCTTCTTCACGATTCAATGCAGGATTTTCAAAACTCATACGAAACTCCGTTCGTATCTTTCCTTGATTGTCTTGCACTCAATTCTTGCGGCCCCGTCCTTGTGCATCTTACGCTGCTTGGTAATGACTTTACCCATACCAACAGGACGGCATGCCAACTGACGATGACGAGCGATTGCATTTGCCTGTTGCTCCATCATCAGATCGATTTCGTCAATCTTACGCTTTGCCATTAGATGGCCTTTCCATCATACCAATTCTTGACTGAATCTTCTGCCAGACGGTATGAGAAGAATGTCTTGGCATTTACGATAATATCATCTTCGTAAAAGTTAACAACATAGACTGGCATATTAGTCTCACCACTAAGTATTGTTTCGATTTCTGCTGACTTCAAAGGTTTTGTTTCCATAATGCGCCGACCTGGTGCTGCCCCAGTTTTAGGCCGTTATAAGCGGCCCTGCGAAGCTGTCCGCCCTCGGCGCGTGTGAGTATTGTAAACTATTCTGTCGAATTGTCAACAGGTGATTCAAAGGAAAGTTTACATTTCTTTTGAGTCACATGACCATTAACGGTCTTGACAAGGTAATTGGACTTTTGCCGGTCATCGTCGTGACCTAGGCGATATCCAAGTTCAGGAACGCTATCCTTAAATGCCTCAAGCAAAGAAATTAGCTCTTGGCACTTATTGATGGCATCCTGCTCCGTCATGTTTAGAGGAATGTCAATGTAGAATCGAAACATTATTCTTCGTCCTTTCTTCTAAAAATCACAATCAAACCAACTATAACAAAAGTGTAGAAAAACATAACACCTATAAATTGTGGCCATGATATGTAATCTTTTAAAGTTTCTTCCATTGAAAGTTCCCGAAAGAAACGGGGCCAGACCCTTTCGAATCTGGCCCCGTCGAATCACTCAGTTGTTGGTATCAGGCGATCTGAAACCGCGAGCCGTCACGGCGGAAACCGTAGGTACGCTCACCCGGATGGGTGTCTCGCATGAAGTAGCGACCACTGGAGTCAGTCACGATTTCCCAGTTGCCGTACTTTTCGACCATCTCGCGGATGTTGCTGATGGTGGCACGGAGGTTACCCACACCGTACTTTTCTGCCGCTTCACGGGGGCAAATACCCCATCCACGGGCGAGATGATTAATGACCTGACGCTTCTTACTAAGATTGTTGTTACGCATAACGATAAAATTCACTTTCCTAAATACACTCTTCAATCTAAACCGGGGATTCCGAGTGTCTGAGTCCCGATTACTATGCAAGTATTGTAGCAGATTGTTTCCATTCTGTCAATACTCTGAGAAGAACTTTCTTAAGATTGTTCTTCTCAATGCCTCCTGTAGGGATCGAACCTACGACCTATTGATTAAAAGTCAACTGCTCTACCAGCTGAGCTAAGGGGGCAAAATGCGGTTGGCGATGCCGCTTACGCCAAGGTTTATTTTTATGATCTGTTGAACCTTAACCACAGATGCACAACACATGTTAGGGACACCGTGCCAACCCCTTAATATACACATTGATAGGTTCAATGTAGACCAGTTAATAACTTATGTTAAAGATGATACATATTTAACTCCATTACTTTCTTATGCTTTAATTATAGCAGATTCGCGGATTTTGTCAATGTCCACCACTCTGGAATCTTATTATTCTTCCACTTGGCAAAACGTGCCTTTGCACCAATATAATAGGCACGATATGCCATTACAGCATCTTCGTGCTTGTAAATGTCTGGCATTGCCTGAGCAAATGGCGTAAGTGGACCGTTTGTAAGATTTACAGGTCTATTCTTCTGCAACCATGTAAGTAGATTGCTTGATGTATGAACCTTGCCATATCGATAAGTATATTCACTACACATCTCTACGGCATGAGATGCTAACCAATCATAGTTTGAATTAGTCTCTCTAGTCCAAATTGTACAAGGATGATTAATCATTGTTGATTGATATAGAAACCCATCGATGATTGGATTGTTGTGACGATATGTAGTATACTTTCTACCAGACTTTGTTAGTTTGGTAGAATAATAACCATCAAGATAACGATGGGTAGTTGAGAGTAGTTGAGCACTCTCAAGAATCATCTTTACTACATGCTTGTCACATAGCGATTGAGCCGCGACTATTGGACTGTTATCAAGTACGAAGATATTCATACAAACGCAGGAGGGATAACCCCAGTCTTCTCCCACATTTCCCTGGTCTTCTTCTTTGCGTCCTTACGCATTTCAATTGCCTTGTTACGGTTCTTGATAATTTTCTTACGGTGCTTACGCTTTACGACTCTTCCTGATTTATTCATTTCATGCTCCAAAAATATTATTGATTTGATTATTCACTCTAACAAATGTAGTACACTTTGGTAGATGCTTAAGTCTACTTGCACCAACATAGGTACATGCAGATCGTAACCCACCTAGAATTTCGTTCAGGACATTATTAACACTTCCCTTGTAATCTACCTGAACTAATTTTCCTTCGCTAGCCCGGTGAGATGCTATCCCGCCGAAATGCTTCTTCATGGCAAACTCCGACGACATGCCATAAAAAGTTTTGTGTGTTAGAACACCATTTGAATATACTGGTGTTCCTTCAGACTCATCGGTGCCGGAAAGCATACCACCGAGCATAACGAAGTCTGCGCCGCCTCCGAAGGACTTTGCGATATCACCGGGACAGGTGCACCCACCATCCGCCATGATATGACCTCCCAGACCGTGTGCTGCGTCGGCACACTCCATCACTGCTGAGAGTTGAGGATATCCCACCCCGGTCATCTTGCGTGTTGTGCATACGCTTCCGGGGCCGATTCCAACCTTGACTATATCCGCGCCTGACAGGAGTAGTGCTTCTGTCATTTCCGCCGTTACTACATTCCCTGCTATGATTATTGCATTCTTCCATTTTTGTCTTGTTTCCTTTACTAGATCGACAAACACTTCCGTGTATCCATTTGCTACATCCAAACAGATAAACGGAATATTTTCATTATAAAACTCTTGTAGATTTTCCCTACTTGCCTCGTCAAGTCCGCAAGTCAACGCGATATATTCTTTATTTAGAATTTGATCATATTCGTCCTTGCTGATGAACTTGTGCATACAAGTAATTGCACTATATGGACTAAATGCATTTGCCATCTTGGGGACACCAATTGTATCCATGTTGGCAGCCACAATCGGAACTCCAGTCCAATTTCTTTTACTATGCAAAAATGTAAAAGTTCTAGTTAGATCTACTTCTGCACGGGATGTCAACTTAGAACGCTTTGGACGAATCAATACATCAGAATAATCAAGTTTCATTTCCATTAGATTTTTTTCCACTGTTCTTTCCGCCCATATGAGTTTCGATATGGAGTTGGAGAGCCTTCATCTTCTTTGCGAGAGTCTTTCTATCTGTCTTGTCTAGAAGATACTGCTCATAAGTATACACTGCCTGGGTGGCCAGTTCAATGAGTTCGATGATATAATCATCGTTGTCATGTGCGTTTTGTTTATTTCTCCCGAACATTTTCACTTTCTTGAAAGAGATTTCCCTGATTATTTAACATATCAGTTTTGATCTGCTTCAACAAATCATTAGCAGTATTAAGAGATTCAAGTAATTCTAAAATAGCGTCATCGTCGTAAACATCAACACTCTCGGGCGACGACCAATTAGAAAGATGAATTCCGATTTTTCCAGATTCATCTTTTCTAAAAGAAATAGATGGATTGATTGTAGTATCATACACTTCACATACAATTTTTATTCCGTCATTCAAATAATTTTCATCTTTTGTTATAATAATATTCATGTTATAAATTCTTTTATTCTTTCATATTCATGTTCAGATTCAATCAAATCTTCTGGTGTATAAAAATACAAAACATTAGGTATGTAGAAACTCTTCCATTCACCTTCAATTATATCATAGATTGGTATCAGTTCAAGTGTTCTTGAATTAAAAGAAAATATTTTTGGTAATGATTTTCTTATTTTTCTCGGTAGTGTTTTTTCATTTAGAGAACAATACATTGTTCGATACCTACCATTAGTTGCTTTTCTGAAAAAAACTTTACATATTCCTCTACTAAGATGACCTAGTAATATTTCTCTATCTACTTGATCGGATCTCAGCATTACTCATCTCCAGGCAAAGTTTCAGGAAGATTAAATCTTTTTCTGAGTTTCTTCAAAACATCTTTTGCTGCTTTTCTATTTTCGCCAAATTTCCAATTATATTCTTGCCAACCATGAGATTCTTTTATTGTCGTTTGTGATTTCATATGTGCTTTTAGATCATCTTTAAGTTTATCTGAATATTTAGTACCACTGGTGCCAAAAGCATCTTTACCAACGGCGCCAGTCTCTAACCATTTCTTTCCGCCACCGGCGCCCTGATTATGACTATATGCTAATACTTCTAGTTGTTTATGTTTTGGAAGATTTCTATATTGAGGACTTAGTTTTGTTAAAACTCTGTGATTGGCAATAGTAAATCCTGCTAACATATCTTCTTGCATTTGTGGATTTGCTCTAAATTGTTTTCTCGCAGAAGTATGATGACCCGGATCATCGACACCTATAACCTTTGCAGCATCTGTCTTTGCATCACGACCTAATTGATATCTACCATCGTAATGGTTTCCTGCCCCACCGGCAACACTATAATCTCCACCAGATTCGATGTGTGATAATGATCCACGATAAACATCCCATGTATCAGCATCAATTCCTAAATGCTGTGTGATAAGATCATGGGGAACAGTAATACCAGATGGAGTTGAAGTTGTTGGTTTTGGTTTTGCATCTGGTGTATGTGTCACCTGAGTCTGAACTTGACCAAGTGGGTTTGTGTTTCTTGGATGTACTGTTGGTGCTTGTGCGACTTGAGTTTGAACTGGAGGTGTTCTATTTAAGGCAGTTCCTAGTGATGTTCCTAATGTCTTTGCTCCCATAAATGTACCAACAGTAGCCGCTAGTCCTAGACCGGCCGCGGCCACTTTCTTTCCTAAACTTGATGGTTTTCTATATGTAAGTTTATACTCATTCAAAGACAACGATGCGTCTTTCATCTGATCCATATGATCATTCATTCTATCAAGATAACCAGAATTACGCAACTCTTTGAATACTAAATTTTCATAAGAGAACTCGCCTGACTTTTTGAGTCCTGCCACTCTCATGTTTTTAATTTTATCTTTGAGTGTCTTGAAAGAAAACTCATTTGCTCCACCAGAAATTAAATCATCAATTCTATGTTTAAGGTGATCTATCTTGTGAAGGAGGTGTGGATTATCATAATCTACACGAACATGATGGGGATGTACCAACCAATTATCGTTCTTTAAACTATACACCCCTTGATCTTTTTGATATGGGTCATTGACATCTTGAGCATATAGTTCAACATCATGACCTTTTACTTTGACATCATGAATCTTCGACCAGAGTTCTTTCTTATCTTTTAAATACTCATCAACGAACTCAGGCGCAGCTTCCATTTGATCTTTATGAATTACAAAGTGAATGTCTAGATCAGAATGTTCGGTGTAATTATAATTTGCATTACCACCAACTAAAATTATATCTTCTATTATACTGTTTGGTATTTTTGCAAAATCTTGCCAGAACTTTGCAATGTATAGTAAATGATTTCTAATCTCTGGTTTTAGTTTATCGTTCTCCCAGAAAATAGGATTTAACTCATCGTGGTATTGAAGAGTTAATGCTTCGTTGATATATGATGAAAATGTTTTCATTTGCCTTTAATTGTCTTTGGGTTTGGTGTAGGTTTTGGTTTAGGCTTGGGACGATACATTTGTTTATCAAATTCTCTGTCATCTAATGTTTCTGGAGAATATGCGGTTCCAGTATATACTGGTTCTTTTGGTTTATCAAAATCAAAAGTTAGCTGTTCCCCAACCTCTAAAAGATATTGTTTGAATGACTTCATGATATTATTTATAAATGACAGAAATGGTGGTTTTATTTGTTTCTAAAGAATGTTCCATTCATGATAACATCAGCATTTCCACTTGTTCTTTTATACTGTCTTGCTAGTTTTGACATTTGTGCATCGTCTCGTTCACCGCTCACAGAAGGAATCACTACTAGATGCATATGTTGCTGTAAGAACGCCGGAATATCTGTTATTTTGGTTTGAAGCAAAGGACTTACAGATTTAGTTGCGATATATTCATCGTCTCCAGTATCCCTTGCATTCGTACCATGTAGTCTTCTTACAACCTCATGTCTTGGGGTGAAATCCCCACGACTAAAAGCACTCAGTATTACTGGAGAATGTTCTCGTGTAATATCTTTGTGGTGGACTACCAACAATGGTCTTTGTCCGGGTTTATGAACCGCAATCCAAGGAATCCCACTTGACTTACCATCTTTATTAAGTGCATACGGTGCAGTTCTCGCTATATCTGGTCCTGCATAGACACCACTGAATGGTTTATG
>Ga0194129_10001560_pt1 | contig 37364 bp, 33 predicted proteins | sample TA2KigCa35mmetaG_FD_150862 | JGI IMG/M metagenome (GOLD analysis project Ga0194129, IMG submission 150862) | Freshwater microbial communities from Lake Tanganyika, Tanzania - TA2015038 Kigoma Deep Cast 35m | ecosystem: Environmental > Aquatic > Freshwater > Lake | place: Tanzania: Lake...
GCTTATATTTACGCGGTTACTTCCCACGCGCTGAGATTTGGTATTGGCCTCGGCGTTGTAGTCAAACACGTAGGTTAAAGCTACATTCCAGGGGATATCAAAATGGAAATAATCATCGGGCCGGCTGAGGATGTCTTTTTTCTCCTGTTCATCACCATTCTCTTTGGTTTTAGCCTGCGTTGCATCCGGTTTTTTCCTAAACATTTCAGGCCCGAATCGGGTGCTTATGCTCATGCCCGCATTGCGCATGCGCAGGGGTGTTTTTTTGTCTTCGTATAAAAACCGCTGCACATTTTTCAGCAAAGAGTCCTTATGGTACATGCTGAATGTAGATCGGGCCGTGATGTTGATGTTCTTCTTGATAGTGGTGTTGAAATTCGCGCTCACATCGCTCCATTTAAATTTGGTGGCTGCCAGATTATATCGGGTGTTGAAGCTTAGCTGATCGATCAGGTTAAACTTCTCCAGTTTTTCCGTTCCGTTGCTGTCCGTACTTATAAGTTTTTTCCCTTGCAGGTTGTTATTGACGCCAATACCCACATATCCGCTTTCTGACTGGCTTTGTCCGCCCCCGTAAATTCCCTTTTCAAATCGGTTGTACCGCACTACCTTTCCTGATGTATCTGTGTAGTTTTGTTCCCAGCCGCGCATAGCCGCATTTATTTTAGGCTGATAACCCATGCTGATTGTGGGGGTAATAGTGTGGCGTAATGCCTTGATTTTTTTAGCATTTGCATGCTGAAAAGTCCCGTAAATGTTGGTGGTAAACCCGGTGTTAAAATCCCAGTTATTAAGCCTGAAAAAGCCATTCTCCTCCCTTGTTTGAACCTTACCTGTGGTATCCATGAACTGATGGGTAGCCTTTAAATACCAGGTTTCACGGTAATTGAAAGACTGCGACATATTGACAATACCTTTTAGCAGTTTAATGTTGGTATTGATAGGCAGACTATGGCTGATACCGCTTTGGGTCTTTTCCAGTGCCTTCTTGTAATCGCGGCTGAATAAAATACTATCTTTGGTGTTAATGACATTGCTGAACTGCATGTTATAGCTGAGGCGCAGTTGCTCATACCATTTGTTTCCACTACCGTTTTTTCCTGTAAATGGTGTAAGCGACGATACGCCCAGGTTCATGCTGGGTAATTCCAGCCGGAAATCCCTGTTTGCGGTGTTTTGCGAGTGCCTTGCTGCCGCGGTGACGTTTACTTTGTTCTGAAAAAAGGTTTTTCCGAAATTGACAGAGCTTTGAAATTGCTGATTGCTTATAGTGTTTATGTTACGAGAATTCAGTCTGTTAAAATTGCCGGTCTGAATATTAATATCGCCGTTTAGCGAAATGCCGGGCAAATATTTGGAATCGAAACCAAAATTACCCCTGATGCTCAGGTCAAGGTTTCTTTTAAAAGCGGGGCTACTGCGCTCAGTACCGTTCCCAAACCAGCTTGCACCCACTCCAAAATTTGACTTGTAGTGGTATCTCTTTACCATATTACCGCTCACTCCAAATCGTAAATCGCCGTTTAGATAGGCATCAGTTGTCAGCGTCAGGTCTGCGTGTTCACCCAAACCCAGATAATAGCCGAAATTCTGTAGGTAAAAACTCTTATTGAACTGATTGTAGCCGTACCCCGGGAATAAAATGCCATTTCGCTGTCCTTTTTTGAGGGGCGTAATCCCAAATGGCACGGCAAGGGGTGTGGGTACATCCTCTACCACCAGATTCGCAGCCCCGAAAAGTGCCTTGTTGTTGGGTATTACCTTAATTCTGCTGGCATTAAAAAAGAAATGCGGATGGTCTTCATTGCAGGTGGTTATTTTTCCGCTTTGTCCTACAAAACTGCCGTCATCTTGTTTCATTACCTTGCTAAGGTGAATTACAGCTTCGTCCTGGGTAAGCCGTAAACCGTATACCCGACCTTTCTTCGAATTACTATTGTAGCGAATGCTATCGGCCTTGTAATTATCGCTACCATCTTTCAAAACAGGCAGGTTGCTGTATTTTCCAATGCTATCAAGACCGCCTGTGGCAAATATTTCTTTTTTGGTTAAGTCAATCTCAATAAAATGCGCTGTTAAATTCATGTCACCATATTCAATGGATGCATTTTTGTAAAGATACACTTTATTTTTTCTAAGATTGAACCAAATGGAGTCTGCCGCCTTGTAAACGATAGGATTATCCAAATCGCTTTTGGGGTTGTTTACGCTTTTTTTTAATGTGTCAGAAGGATTTGACACTTGCCCTGAAACCTTTGTTGCATACGTGATTAAGGTTGCTGTTGCTGACAAAAAACAAACCTTCCACAATGAAAGTTTAAAAAGATTTGCCATGTCATGACTGCGCATAGAGCGGATACTGCGAAATTCGACAAAAACTTTGCCATTCCTTGAATAATTTACCAATTGTTACAAAATTTTGGCAAGGTTTATGAAGTTATAATCAAAGATAGCCAACTGAGACGCTTAGTAATTGGAATATTGTTGCTTTTGCTGCTCACTGCCCTTCCCTCCGGTAAGGTGGTGAATCGTGTGCCCGGTAAACAGGTAAAAACCATAGTCATTGATCCCGGTCATGGTGGTCTTGATCCTGGTTGCAATGGAGCTGGTGAAATTTGGGAAAAGGCAGTCACACTTGCGGTTTCACTTAAACTGGGTAAAATGCTCGAAGATAGTTTGCAGGATGTACAGGTGGTGTTTACACGCAAAACAGACAAGTTTGTGGAACTTTGGGAACGGCCGCACATGGCCAACAAGATTAAGGCCGACCTCTTTATTTCTATACATTGCAATAGCAACGTAAACACTACAGCTGCAGGCTCTGAGACCTATTTTATGGGTTTGCATAAATCTCAGGGTAATCTGGATGTGGCCAAAAGAGAAAATTCCGCAATAAAGTTCGAATCCAATTATAAGACGAATGAACGTTATGGTGGCTTTGATCCCAATTCGCCGGAAGGCCATATAATTTTTTCGCTGGTGCAAAGTGCGTTTTTACAACAGAGTCTTAAGTTCAGTATGCTGGTGGAAGCGCATACACAAAGAATTTCCAAAATCAAAAGCAGGGGAGTGAAGCAGGCCGGATTTCTGGTGCTTTGGCAAACAGCGATGCCTTCCGTGCTTGTGGAAATTGGCTTTTTAACCAATGCTTACGACCGCAGTATTTTAAAATCCGAGGATGGTCAAAAAAGAGTAGCCAGAGGTATTTTTAGGGCCGTAAGGCAATATAAGGGAGAATTGGAAAAAGCAGCGCCTGCGACAAGAACAGATGATTTTGTACCATCAAATCGCGATAGCGGTGATATGCACCATTAATGATTTAATCCTATCTTTGAACATCGAATAACGTGGCATTATTTACCGGAGTATCCAAAGAAACCAAAGTCGGTACCCTATCGGCAGTAGCTATTACCGTGATGATACTTGGCTATAATTATATGGCAGGACGCGACAACCCACTGGGAGGTGCGCGTGAATTCGTTGTCATATATGACAGCATCCAGGCCCTGGCCGATAACACTGCCGTTATGTACAACGGATTCAGGGTAGGGCAGTTGCGCAATATGGAAATGGATCCCCAGACAGGGAAGGTAGCCGCGGAGATTGAAATATACAGTGAAATTAAGATACCCAAAAATTCAGGAATAAGAATTGAATCTGCTTTGTTAGGGTCAACAACACTAAAATTGGTGCCCGGAAATTCCAGATTTTTGGCAGAAGACGGAGATACGCTGCTGCCTCTTTATACCCAGGATGTAATGAGCATGGTAAATGAAAAGATTGCACCTATTACCGCCGGTGCGGATTCGCTGCTCACGCATTTTAATGCCATCATCGCCCGTCAAAGTCTCACAGGTGCCGTAGATCAGCTTCCGGTTGTGCTGGCTTCTTTAAACAAAACTATTTCCGAAATTCAGGAAACACTGGCTTCGGCAAAACCCGGGCTCATCAAAACAGTTGACGATGCCGCCCGATTTACTTCCAACCTCGAACAGTATAACAAGAATATTGAAGGAAGTTTAAGAAATCTTAATAGAACCACAGCAAAGTTGGATAGCATCGATTTGCAGCAGATAGGGAAAGATTTAAAAGAAACCGCAGCAGCCCTTTCTGTTATTACCAAGAATATTGAGCAGGGAAGAGGGTCATTGGGAAAACTGGCAAAAGATCCGGTATTGTATGACAATTTGATAAAGACAACCAAAAATTTGGAATCGCTGGCATATGATATAAATCACTACCCTGAGAAATTTTTGCCAATGCCGTGGGGGAAATCTCAGCGTAAAAAAGCTAAAAAGGCCAGTGAAAATCGTCGCACAAGTGCTGACTCAGCAAGATAGTCAATCAAATTTTTCGGCTTCCGGAGTGAATAAATGAATGGCTTTTCTATTTTTTCTTGCCTCATAAATCCAAATCATCCACATCATATACAGCAAATTGTAAAAAAAATCCTCCAACGGAATGCCATATTTCATGCTAGGTAGCAATGCGGGAACTCTAACTCCCATGTTTTCTGCATTTTCATAGATTAGGATGGGTAATCCGGTAAGCAGGCCATTCACCATAAGCATCGGAATAATGCTTATAATCCAGGCGATATACAAATGGGTTGCATATGTGCCCCGTGTAACCAGCAATTGATTGAGCAATGTAAAAGCGAGCAAACTGAATGTTACAGCTGTATATAACTTGTTGTAATGCATGGCTGCCATGCAAATGCAGAGTGCCAGCAATGATAATGAAATAGCCCTGCCTGCATTTCTGTTTTCGATTTTTGGGAAGTAATGGCGCAGACAGGCGTAAATAAAGAGACAAGCATATGGAATTGCAACAAAAAAGAAGATTTCTTCAAAAGGCAGATTTACAAGATAAAAACCGGAAACGAATTCTGGATTAAAATGCCAGACACCTAAGGCAGTAAAAATAGCATCCCAGATAAGATAAATACTTGAAGTGATGAACATGGCAGAGAGGATGTATTTCCACTGTTTATAAAATGCTACCCTTTTATCAAAAGACAATGTCAGCGGACCCACAATGGTTATAATGTCAATCCAGAAATAGGTGCTGTTGCTCATGGTATAATAAAAAGGCATCCCATGCGGGATGCCTGCAAAGTTCGTTAATAAATGTTAAGCATTCATTGCGCTCATGCCAAATTCATTTCCGTATGAAGCCAGTTGTTCACGCAGTATCCTTCTGGCAATAAAAATTCTCGTTTTTACTGTGCCAATCGGAATGTTCAGCTCTTCCGCAATTTCATGGTATTTGTAACCTTCAACATTCATGGTAAATGTGATTTTCAATTCCAGTGGCAGGCTGTAAATGGCATCTTCCAGGTCTTTACGGATGAATTTAAGTTCAGCATCATTATCAACACGATGCGATGGCAAATCAATGAAATAGGTGTTATCGGTGCTATCGAGGAAGGTGTTTCTTTTTGCATCCCTGCGGTAGTTGTTGATGAAATTATTCTTCATTATGGTATACAGCCATCCCCGAAGATTGGTTCCTTCAGCAAACTTGTCTTTGTAGCGCAGGGCTTTCAACAAAGTTTCCTGCACCAAGTCTTTGGAGTCATCTATGTTGTGGGTCAACGATAATGCATAATTTTTCAAGGGTTGCAGTTCGTGTACCATGAGTTTGTTGAAGTCTGCGGTTAGTTTTGTCATAGTTTTGTTAGGCAAAGTTGAACAAAATGAAGCTATTGTCCAAATAAAATGTTTAAAAAACACATAACTAAAGTTAGACAAAAAATTAATTCAGTACTAACAAGTTAGCGTAAAAACCCCTGTAAACAAAATTAACAAGAGGCTTAGGTGGTTTTTAATCTTTTTTTGTTTTAAGTAGTTGTGGAAAAGTTAAACAATCTAAACGATTGAAATGTGACAAAAGGATAAACAAAAAGAGCTAGGAAAGACGTTTTTTTTGTTGTTTAGTGCAGAAAAAGAACTAAACGAGCACAATCACTTTATTCTTGAGTACCTCCACAAGACCGCCATTAACTTCAAAATGCTGTTTGTCGGCGGTAGATTTGATACTAATGGTTCCTTTGCTGAGATCGGCAATCATCGGTGCGTGGTTTTTCAGAATCTGAAAACTTCCGTTGCTGCCAGGAAGGGTTACCACGTCCGCTTCACCGCTGAACAGGGTTTTGTCGGGGGTTAAAATCTCAACTATCATTAGGCAGCAGCTTCTTCCAACATTTTCTTGCCTTTGGCTACCGCATCTTCGATGGTACCCACAAGGTTGAATGCAGCTTCGGGATATTCATCCACTTCACCTTTCATAATCATATTAAAGGCTTTGATGGTTTCCTTAATATCCACCAGAACGCCGGGGATACCGGTGAATTGTTCAGCAACGTGCAGGGGCTGCGACAGAAAGCGCTGAACACGGCGGGCGCGGTGTACTACCAATTTATCTTCTTCGCTCAGTTCATCCATACCCAAAATGGCGATGATATCCTGCAGTTCTTTGTAGCGCTGCAACAGTGCCTTTACAAGCTGAGCACAATCATAATGTTCTTTACCAACTACATCCGGTGTGAGGATACGACTGGTTGAATCCAGCGGATCTACAGCGGGGTAAATACCGAGTTCCGCAATTTTACGGCTCAGTACGGTGGTGGCATCAAGGTGGGCGAAGGTTGTGGCAGGAGCAGGGTCGGTCAAGTCATCCGCAGGTACATATACAGCCTGTACTGAAGTGATAGATCCGCGGGTAGTAGATGTGATACGTTCCTGCATAACACCCATTTCGGTAGCCAGGGTAGGTTGGTAACCTACCGCTGATGGCATACGACCCAGCAGTGCCGATACTTCAGAGCCTGCCTGTGTGAAACGGAAGATATTATCAATAAAGAAAAGGATATCACGTCCTGCGCCTTTTCCGTCACCATCGCGGAAATATTCTGCTACGGTAAGACCGCTTAGTGCCACGCGAGCACGAGCTCCGGGAGGTTCGTTCATCTGTCCGAAAACAAGGGTTGCCTGGCTCTGGCTCAGTTCATTCATATCAACCTTGTTCAGATCCCAGCCGCCTTCTTCCATGCTTTTGTTGAATTCTTTACCATATTTAATAACGCCGGATTCAATCATTTCACGAAGAAGATCGTTTCCTTCACGGGTACGCTCACCCACACCTGCAAAAACGGACATACCGCTGTATGCCTTGGCGATGTTGTTGATGAGCTCCATGATGAGTACAGTTTTGCCTACGCCTGCACCACCAAACAATCCAATTTTACCACCTTTTGCATATGGCTCAAGCAAATCGATAACTTTAATTCCTGTAAACAGGGGCTCTGTAGAAGTACTCAGATTTTCAAAAGAAGGTGCTTTTGCGTGAATAGGGCGACCATTGTTGCTGTCGGTGGCTGTCATGCCATCGATGGCTTCACCTACCACATTCAAAAGCCTTCCGCGAATAGCTTCGCCGGTAGGCATGGTGATGGTATTTCCGGTGTCTATAGCGTCCATACCACGTCGCAATCCGTCGGTACTGTCCATCGCAATAGTTCTTACGATGTTTTCACCAAGGTGTTGCTGTACTTCAAGCACAATCCTCTGCCCATTCTCGCGGGTTACATGGAGTGCGTTATAAATGTTGGGGAGTGTGGAGTCTGCTTCGTTGAAACTTACGTCAACTACCGCTCCGATGATTTGGGAAATTTTACCTGTACTAGCCATGAGGTTTTTCGAGCCGCAAAGGTAATGAAACATAATGGTCCATGGGCATAAATAACATATTTTTTTTTGGAGTGCCATGTCATGTTTTACCACGGCCAAATGGAGAGCTTGTACGCTGTGAATTTAGATGTAATATTCCTAATTTTGCCCCTTAAAATGGATCGTAATACAATCATAGGCTTTTCCCTAATCTTTTTAATTCTGGTAATATACGCTGTCTATGCGCCACCGCCAACAACCAATAGTGGTAATAGCACTGTTACCTCTGATACCAATTCTGTAAAAAAGGCCGGTAAACCAACATTGGCGGATACCGCTAATTTGAGAGATACATTTAAAAGTGCGGCTAATGAAAAAGACAGTTCTCTTCTTAAAACCATTTATGGGGGTTTTTCGCAATATTATGGAGGAACACCCAAAGAGGTAACGCTAACCAATGCTTCTGTATCAGTTACCTTTACTACTTTGGGTGGCAGGCTAAATCAGGTAAAACTCAATCAATTCAAGCGGGCTGATTCAACTGCACTGATTCTGCTTGATAAGAAGCACACAAATTTCTATTATGAAATAACCACCAAAAATGATGTGCTGAGAAGTGATAAATTTAACTGGGAGATTGTTTCCCATTCGCCCGAAAGCATATCTTTTAGACTGGATAATGGAAATGGTGGGTATATAGAACAAAAATACACCCTGTCAAAACAGGATTTTCTACTTGATTATTCCGTAAAAGTATCGGGACTGGAAAATGAATTTCAACGCAACAATGACCTCAAGTTGGTTTGGAAGTCTTTTCTTCATAAGCAGGAAAAGGAAATGCAGTTTGAAAACCAACACAGCAATATTTCTTACAGAGTGTCCGGGGAACATCCCGAGTCCCTGTCTTCAACCAGTCCAGAGAGGCTGGAAAGAATACCCGGAAATTTACAGTGGATAGCATTCAAGCAGCAGTATTTCAACGCTACCCTTATCAATAAAGAGGGATTTGCACAAGGTTGCAATCTTGAATGGAAGGAAACACGTGAACCAGGTTATATCAAGGATATGCAGGCTGAGTTGTATTTGCCGTATAGCCGAGAAAAGGAAAAATCATGGAATATGTCATTTTTCTTCGGCCTCAACAGCTACAAGACTTTGCAGGCAGTGAATCCCGGTTTTGCTGACCACGAACTGCACCGTATGATTCCTCTCGGATGGGGTGTTTTTGGCTGGGTAAACCGCTGGTTGGTGCTACCCATTTTCAACTTTCTGGACGGAAAGATTGGAAGTATGGGTATTCTGATTCTGTTGCTCACGCTGATTATCAAGTTTATACTGCTGCCTCTGGTTTACAAAAGCTATATCTCTACGGCTAAAATGCGTATCCTTAAACCCGAGATTGACCAGATAAAAGAAAAATACGGCAATGATATGCAGAAAATTCAGGTTGAGAATCTGGCTCTGTATAAGAAGGCAGGTGTCAATCCCATGAGTGGCTGTGTTCCCATGCTGCTGCAAATGCCCATCCTGTTTGCATTGTTTCAGTTTTTTCCTGTTTTGTTTGAATTAAGACAAAAATCTTTCCTGTGGAGTCCGGATTTGAGTGCCTATGACAGCATTCTTGAGTTTGGTTTCCATGTTCCAGGCTATGGCAGTCATATAAGTTTGTTTACGCTGCTGATGACCATTTCAACCTTGATCTACACCCATCTTAACAACCAAATTTCAGGTGTTACGGGACAAATGAAGTGGATTGGGTACATCATGCCCATTATCTTTTTGGGTGTACTGAACGATTATCCCAGCGGTCTTACCTGGTACTATTTTGTGAGCACTATGGTTACTTTTGGGCAGCAGTTTGCCATTCGCAAGCTTGTTGACGACCAGAAACTGCATCAGCAAATTGCCGATGCGCGCAAAAAACCGGTTAAGAAAAGCAATTTCTCTCGCAGGCTTGAAGAAGTAATGAAAGCACAGCAGCAGAAGACCCAGCCACGCAAACCGGGCGGTAAGAAATAATCAGCCGAAGGAGATATTTCTATACATCTTGCCCGGCAGGCTGCCTACTATTTGTCTAATTTCCATTTCCAGCAGCATCAGTGTTAATCTGCTCATGGGAAGGCCTGTAGATAGCAGCAATTCGTCGAAGTGTCTGCTTTTACCTTTTAGGCAATCCATGACCAGCTTTTCTTCAGGAGAAAGGTCAAAAAGCATGGATGTTTGAACGTTTGTGTTCTTTACACATCCGATATCCCAGTTCATCCCTCTGGCCACATCATTGGCATTTTCGCACAGCCCTGCTTTTAGGTTTTTGATAAGATAATTGCAGCCTTCGCTCATTTTATCGCCCGGTTTTCCGGGCACTGCGAAAACATCTCGGTCATAGCTGTGGGCAATTTGAGCGGTAATCATACTTCCGCCTCTGATCATACTTTCAATCACCACAACTGCATCACTCATGCCGGCAATAATACGGTTTCTTCGTGGAAACAAATTTGGGTGCAGTGCAGTGCCACTGAAAAGCTCACTGACAATAGCACCACCTGATGCCAGCATTTTATCGGCCACAGATTTATGACGCAAGGGATATATCATATCCAGCCCGTGTGCTACTACCGCAACTGTGGGTATTTGCTCATCTACAGCCGTTTTGTGCGCTACAATGTCGATGCCGAAAGCAAGCCCGCTGATGATATGACAGGCATGCTGTTTCAGTCCGGATACAATATTGCGTGCAGTCTGGGCGCCCTCCGGCGTATTTTTTCGTGTACCAACAATGCCGCAGGTTCGCGTGGTATTGAGCTCTGTATTTCCTTTTAAAAAAAGCAGGAGAGGGCTATCCAGAATTTGTTTCAGCCTGATGGGATACTCAAGTGATGTGTAGGGTAAAACCCTAACCCCTTCCTTTTCGATAAAAGCCAACTCCTTTTCAGCGGTGAAGACACCTTGTTCCTGCCTTATGGCAGCCGCACCCATGCTGCCGATCCCCGGAATTTTTTCAAGTACGCGCTTCTTTTCCTTGAAGACAGCCTCGGCGGAACCACAATGGCTGATTAACGTTTTTCCTGAAATGGGCCCTATACCGGGAATTTGAGATAAAGACAATAAATAAAATAATTCCAAAATGATAAAAATATTAATAAACCTATATTCTCAAATATAGGCGATTTTTATCGGATTTCCAAATTATTTAGTAAAAAGTGGTATGCGTTTAATCATTCAGTTTCAACACAGCCATAAAGGCGCTTTGCGGAATTTCCACATTACCCACCTGCCGCATGCGTTTCTTACCTGCTTTCTGTTTTTCCAGCAGTTTGCGCTTACGGCTGATATCACCGCCGTAACATTTGGCCGTTACATCTTTTCGAATGGCAGAAATATTTTCTCTGGAAATAATTTTGGCCCCAATGGCAGCCTGTATGGCAATTTCGAATTGCTGCTTTGGAATCAGGCCTTTTAGTTTTTTGCAAATTTTCTTGCCTAGGTCATGGGCATTGTCGCGGTGAATGATGGCGCTCAGCGCGTCTACCTGCTTTCCGTTTAGCAGGATGTCCATTTTTACCAGCTTACTTTCCCTGTAGCCTAATGGCTGATAGTCAAAACTTGCATAGCCACGGCTGATGGTTTTCAGGCGGTCATAGAAGTCAAATACGATTTCTGCCAGCGGCATTTCGAACGTCATTTCCACCCGCTCAGAAGTCAGGTAAACCTGGTTTTTTAATGCGCCACGCTTGTCAAGGCAAAGGCTCATTACCGAACCCACATACTCCGATTTGGTAATGACCGAAGCGGTAATGTAGGGCTCTTCCACGAAATCGATTTTTTCGGGAGGAGGAAGATCGCTGGGATTGTTTACAGGAATTTCCTCTCCTTTTGTGTCGTAGGCTATATAACTAACGTTGGGAACCGTGGTAATTACGGTCATGTTGAATTCGCGTTCCAGTCTTTCCTGAATAATCTCCAGGTGCAGCATGCCCAGAAATCCGCAGCGGAATCCAAAACCCAGGGCCGCAGAGCTTTCCGGCTCAAATACAATGGATGCATCGTTGAGCTGCAGTTTCGACATACTTTCCCGCAGTTCTTCGTAGTCTTCGGTATCTACCGGGTAAATGCCGGCAAAAACCATGGGTTTCACGTCTTCAAAACCTTTAATGGATTCAGATGCAGGTTTCTCAAAATCGGTGATGGTATCGCCCACTTTAACTTCTTTGGCATCTTTAATGCCCGAAATGATATAGCCCACATCGCCTGCGGAAATCTGTATTTTGGGTGAAAGATCAAGCTTCAGTACACCAATTTCATCGGCGTGGTAATCTAGGCCAGTGTTCATGAATTTTACATGCTGACCGCTTTTAATGCTACCGTCAAGCAACCTGTAGTAGGCAATAATTCCCCTAAAGGAATTAAATACAGAATCGAAGATGAGAGCCTTCAGCGGCGCATCCGGATTGCCTATGGGCGCAGGAACGCGTTCTACAATGGCACGCAGCACATCGTAAACGCCCTGTCCGGTTTTTCCGCTGGCGGGAATAATTTCTTCACGCTTACAGTCCAGCAATTCCACAATTTCGTCCTTTACCTCCTCGGGCATGGCGCCGGGAAGATCAATTTTATTGAGTACGGGAATTATTTCCAGACCATGTTCCAGCGCCATAAACAGGTTGCTGATAGTCTGCGCTTCAATTCCCTGGCTCGCATCCACAATGAGCAGGGCACCTTCGCAGGCCGCAATACTTCTGCTCACTTCATAGCTGAAATCCACGTGGCCGGGCGTGTCAATCAGGTTGAGCACGTAATCCTGACCGTCTAGGCTGTAATTCATCTGGATGGCGTGGCTCTTGATGGTAATGCCGCGCTCGCGCTCCAGATCCATATCGTCGAGGGTCTGGTCCTGTAATTGTCGTTTATCCAGGGTTCCGGTATATTCCAGCAAACGGTCTGCCAGCGTGCTTTTTCCGTGGTCAATGTGGGCTATAATACAGAAGTTGCGGATGTTTTTCATAAAAGGCGCCGCAAATATATGCCACAGCCGGCCCCAAATAGCGGGGTTTTAGGCATTTTCAATGCAGGCAACAATTTTGGTCACTGCCGGACAAATGTGCAGGTTTTTTTCAGCGAGCTTCAGCAGTGTGTGCATTTTTCGCATGTTGGTATGCGGATATTCCCTGCAGGCTTTGGGTCTGTGCTCATATACGCTGCAATAGTTGTCGCTACCCAGAAACGAACAGGGTATTTGTCTGAACGCAAATATCCCATCGGTGTCGAGGAACAAAAATTTCTCAATGAAGGCACCTGGTTTAAGTTTTAAGTGCTTTGACAACCGTTCAATGTCCTTTTCAAAAATCATGGGCGATGCAGACTTGCAGCAATTGGCGCAGGTCAGGCAATCCATTTCAGCGAAAACAGCATCGTGTGCTTTCTCAAACTGCATGTCCAGGTTAGCGGGTGGTTTTTTACGAATGCAACGCAGTTTCTCACTAACCTCAGCAATCTCTTTTTGGTTTAATGAATGAGGCTGCATGGTTTTTTATTTAAGCGAAGCGGAAACAGAGGTAAGGGTTTGCAGAAATGCCAACAGGTCTGCCTTTTCCTGTGGTGTCAGGTTCAACCTGCCATTGAGCATAGTATCACGGTTGATGGCATCGGGCACAACAGCAGCCGGATCGTTATAATAGTCAATTACCTGTGCAAGGGTTTTGAAGATGCCGTTATGCATGTAGGGTGCGGTGAGGCTCACGTTTCGCAATCCCGGAACTCTGAATTTGCCCATATCTTCCGTTTTTTTAGTAACGCTGAAACGTCCGCTGTCGTTGAGTATTTTAGCATTGAATATACCTATGTTTTTAAATTCGTCTCCAGTAAAGTCAGGGGTGAAATGGCACTTAAAACACTTGCCTTTTTCTATGAAAATCTCTCGGCCCCGCATGGCAGAAATGCTGATGGCAGCTGAATCTCCATCCATGAAGCGGTCGATGGGAGCATTCCCAGTTTCTAGGGTCCGTTCAAATGCAGCAATGGCGCGTGCCGCGAGGTAAACATCAGGTAGTTTACCGAAATGCTTTTTAAACCATTTTACATAGAAATGATCAGCTCTCAGTCTTTTGTTCAGTTCTTTCAGTGTCAGGCCCATTTCCACGGGGTGCTGAATGGATTGTAAAACCTGATCCTCAAGGCTGGGCGAACGTCCATCCCAAAAAAAGTAAGGCCTGCCACTCAGGTTGGTTAGCGGTGGCGCATTGCGGACAGTATTTTTCCCTTCAAAACCTTTGGATAACGCGGTTGTGTCTGAGAATGCATTGACGGGTAAGTGGCAATCTGCGCAACTGATGCTGTAGTTTTTGGAAAACCGTTTATCGAGAAATAACTTTCTTCCCATTTCGGCTTCGCTCATATCCGTAAAATCCGGAGGTGGCGAGAAGGCAAGCCACATGACACTGCATAAATACAAAGGCCATATTTTAATCAGCAACCGCATCGTATTTGCGAAGAACTTTTAACAAAACCTCCATGTCTTTGGGGTAAGGTGCTTCTATGCCCACTATTTCATTATTCATTCTGCGGAATGCAATTTTACGGGCGTGTAGAGCAAATCGTTTTATCAGTGGACTGTCTTCGCCTTTGTGCTTGCGTTTTAGCTGTGAGAGCAAAAACATTTTACCACCATACAATTCATCACCCAGAATGTGGGTGTTCTGCGACTCAAGATGCACGCGTATTTGGTGCATTCTTCCTGTTAAGGGCTGGCATTCCATGAGGGTGAAATGCCGAAATATTTCCAGCGTCTTGAAAAAGGTAGCCGAAGGTTTTCCGGAACGGTCAATTTTAACCCTGCCGGGAATTTCTGTTTGTATGGGCAGATCCACCAAATGGTCATCGAACTGAATCTGTCCTTCCACGACAGTGTGGTAAAATTTATCTACTTTTTGGTCCTGAAACTGAATACTTATGTGGCGGTAGGCTTCTGCGTTGAGTGCAATTACCACAGCGCCACTGGTTTCGCGATCCAGGCGGTGACAAAGTGCAGCATCTGGATGAAATTCCCTGGCCATTTCCAGCAGGGAGATATGGGTAAATTTGCCACGTTCGTGCAACGATGGTACAAAAGGTGGTTTATTTACCACGATGAAGTCATTATCGCGGTACAGGATCCTGGATTCAAATTCTTTGGAATGCTTTTTCATTCGTTGCGCATACTCAGCCGTATGCGTGTCAGTAAATTTTTGGTTTGCATGGGAAAATCGCCATCCATCATCCAGTTGTAATAGCTGGGTTCGTCGCACAGAACATCCTTTACCAGTTTGTTTTTGTGCTTGCCAAAGTTAAAAATAACTTCTCCGGCGTCATTAAAGACGAATCGTCCGGCCAGATCCGCCAAGTAGCTTTGGCCACTCATTTTATGCAAAACATCGATATCGCCGGGCAAGTCATCATAGTGCTCTATCTGAGCTTTCAGAATGGCCCAGGTAGCCAGCGTATCTGCCTCAGCGCTGTGTGCATTTTCAAGGTCTCTGTTGCAGTAAAACTTATATGCAGCAGTTAGGTTGCGCGGTTCTTTCACATGGAAAATGCGCTGCGCGTCGATAAACCTTCGTTTTTCAACCTCAAATTCAACACCGGCGCGGTAAAATTCTTCCACCAGCATGGGGAAATCAAATTTGTTGCTGTTAAAACCGCCAAAGTCACATTCCTGCATAAACTGATTGAGTTCGGCTGCCAGCATTTTAAAGCTGGGTTTATCTGCAACATCTTCGTCTGAAATACCATGAACCGCAGTGGCCTGAGCCGGAATGGGCATGCCCGGGTTTATGCGGTAAGTGCGTAATTCTTCGTGTCCTTCGGGGAAAACTTTAATCATACAGATTTCCACGATGCGGTCTGAGGATGTATTTACACCGGTGGTTTCAAGGTCAAAAATAACAAGGGGGCGTTTGAGGGAAAGTTTCATCAGCGTTGTTAAAATAAGAAATTATATATCGTTATCGAGCTTTTTATATAAATCGGGACGAAGTTGCAGGGTTCTTTCCATGGATTGTTCCAGTCGCCAGGCTTCAATCTTTTTGTGGTCACCACTCGTCAGTATTTCAGGGACTTTCCGGTCTTTGAACACCTCGGGACGGGTATAGAGGGGAGGGGCGAGCAGTCCGTCTTGGAAGCTGTCTGACAAGGCACTTTCTTCGTTACCAAGCACACCAGGGAGCAGTCGCACGACAGCGTCTGTTATGGCTGCAGCGACTATTTCTCCGCCGCTCAGTACAAAATCACCTAGTGATATTTCCTGCGTTACATACATATCACGGATGCGCTGGTCTATGCCTTTGTAATGGCCGCAAATGATGATGATGTTTTGTTTTAGGGAGAGTGTGTTGGCAATTTCCTGTTGAAAAGGCTTACCGTCAGGACTGGTGTAAATAATATCATCGTACTTTCTTTCGGACTGCAGTTTTTCAATTACAGCTGACAGCGGCTCTGCCATAAGTACCATGCCGGCACCGCCGCCAAAGGGATAATCATCAATCTGATGATATTTTCCCAGTCCATATTCATGCAGGTTGTGAATGTGGATTTCGGCAAGTTGCTTGTCTGTGGCCCGTTTTGGGATGCTTTGCCTCAGTGGACTTTCCAGCAAGGCAGGTACGGCCGATATGATGTCTATGCGCAGCAAAACTTTTCAAAGGTCGGTAAGTCCGTCCGGAAGCCGCATTCTAATAACTTTTTTTTCTTCGTCAATCTCAGTTATCCAATCCTCCACCAGCGGAATCAGGTGGGTGGTATCACCGGACAAAACTTCCATTATGGGGCCTTGCGGGTACATCTCAATTCTGGTGATGACAGCAGTAAAGTCTGAATCTGAATCCTTGATAGTAAAACTGGCCAGGTGGTCAAAACCGGGTATTATGCTTTGTTTTACCTTGCTTTTCTCAATCCAGATTGCGGCACCAATGATGGATTTTGCAACTTCTTCCGTGTCTACATCTTCCAGTTTGGCTAAAGAACCGCCGTCGCTGCAATTTTCAATGAGAAAGGGAACACCCTTGCCGTCGAATTCAACGAAAAGGAAATTCCCTTTTTTGATGTTTTTGTAGTGGGAAGAATCTTCCAGAGCAATGCTAATTTCTCCTTTGTATCCGTGTTTGGCGGATATCCGACCGATGCGGGTCAGTGGAGGAATCATAGGCGGTTACTCAGCGTTTTCACCTTCAGCCGGAGCAGATTCTTCCGGGGCGGGCTCTTCCGAGGCGGGCTCTTCGGTAGAAGCAGTTTCTTTAGCAGTAACGTTTTCGGTTATTTCTGCATTTGCTTCGGTTTCGTCAGTTTCTGTTACTTCAGCAGCTTCTTCGCTAACGGTGTTTTGCTTCACAAGAACGCGGGCTGCAATAGCTTCACGCTTTTGAACTTCAGCTTTCATCGCATCTGATTTGCGGCTTTTGCTGGCTTTTTCCAGATTGCTGCGCTTTTCCGAAATTTTTGCTTCCTTTGAAGTCATCCACTCGGAAAATTTTACGTCAGCTTGTTCCTGTGTAATAGCACCTTTGCTCACACCCACCTGCAGATGATGTTTGTAGAGAACGCCTTTGTAGCTCAGAATGGCACGGGCCGTTTCTGAGGGTTGTGCGCCATTAGCCATCCATTGAAGGGCTTTTTCTAAGTTGATGTCGATAGTTGCAGGATTGGTGATAGGGTTGTAAGTACCAATTTTCTCGATAAAACGGCCATCCCTAGGAGCACGCGAATCCGCCACCACAATGTGGAAGAAAGATCGGTTCTTCCGGCCATGTCTTTGCAATCTGATTTTAGTTGCCATTTTCTTATTTTTTAATTATGCCCGGGTCTCCCGCATCCGGGGGGGCAAAATAAATGCAAATTTTCCTCAAAAACAAGTGGTTATCATTATTTCCGGAGTCTTTGGTGTTATCCTTAAAAAATCTATTATTTTGCAGTAAAGCTTTCGCCTGTTTTTTAAAATAAACTTACTGTTCTCGAAGAATGAGATTACAAAAACCGATAGTCTGTTGTTGCTTTCAACGTTAATGTTTACAATAAGAAGCTGATGGGTGGGCTAATGCTGGGTGTTTTCTGGCGACCTTTAAAAATGTTCAGCGTGAGCCTCAATGATACGTTCTGTGGGCGGGCGTTGCTCAATCCGGTTATTTGTACGGCTTTTAATCTGGGTGCCTAGCAAACCTATTTTTCTTCAGAGAATTTTATGGCACCGTTAATGACGGGCAGTGTGCGTGAAGCGTCAGTTTGTTTGGGATGAAATTTTACTTTTGGAAGATCTAAAAGCCGAGGTAAGGGTACTGATGAAGCCGGAAGTAACAGAGGAGACGGGAAAGAGGCGCCCACAAACCCAACCCCTACACAATAATCCGCATTTTCGCGAATTTTAATACCAGTTTTTTCTCGCCGAGGCCGTCAAACAACACGGTGGCTTTGCGGTTATCTGCTTCACCTTCAATAGCGCGGACTGTACCCTTGCCAAAACGCTGGTGCTGAACGGTGTCGCCCGCTTTCAGTCCGCTGATGTCACCGGCTTCAAAATTGGGATCGGATTCAGGAAGGTTGGTGTTGCGTGCAGCCGTTATCCCCAGCAACGTTGAAACAGTTGTTTTACCCCCGGTTTGCCTGTTTTCCCGCCTTTCAAACAATGCATTCAGTGGGCTTTCTTTTTTCAGACCTGCCAGGTTCATGTCTAAGTAATGATTGTCGATTTCGTCAATAAAACGGCTGGGTTCGCAGGGAGTTAGGCTGCCATAGCGGAAGCGGCTGCTGGCATAGCATAGTGTGAGTGCTCTCTCAGCACGGGTAATGGCAACATAAAAAAGCCGTCTTTCTTCTTCCAGATCGGCCATTGATGTCAAAGCCATCTGTGAGGGGAAGAGGTTTTCTTCCAGTCCGCCGATAAATACATGCGGAAATTCAAGGCCCTTGCTGCTGTGTATTGTCATCAGGTTCACGCAGTCGCGGTCAGGATTCTTGTCTTTCTGTTCGTCTGTATACAGCGCCACTTCCTCTAAGAAATTTGCCAGCGTTTTTTCTTTTTCGCTTTCATCGTCTTCCGCAAACTCCTGTATACCATTGAGCAGTTCAGTTACGTTCTCGTAACGGCTGATGCCTTCAACCGTTTTATCATCATACAGGGTTTTGAGAAGGGTAGTTTGTTTGGCCACATGCGTGGCCAGTTCAAAGGCATTGTGGGCGGTTGTCATGGCCATAAAACTTTTCATCATCATGGCAAAATTTTCAACCCTTGGTGCGCCAGTTCCTAAATCCGGATAATTGCGTGCATTGGCCACGATGTTCCAGATGCCATTCTTATGTTCTGATGCCAGAAACAGTAGACGGTTAATAGTTGTATCGCCGATACCTCTTGCCGGATAATTGATTATTCTTTTCAGCGCCTCCTCATCGTTGGGGTTTACTGTTAACCGGAGGTAGGAGAGTAGGTCTTTGATTTCCTTCCGCTGATAGAAGCTGGTGCCTCCGTAGATTCTATAATCAATGCTTTGTCTGCGCAAGGCTTCTTCAAAACTCCGGCTTTGGCTGTTGGTGCGGTACAATATGGCGAAAGCCTTGTTGGGAAGGTGTTTCTGATTTTTCTGTTCAATAATTTGCTGGGCCACAAAGCGAGCTTCGTCGCTATCAGTAGCAGATCGCACAACTTTGATTTTATCGCCAGTTTCATTGGCAGTCCAGACTTCTTTTTCCAGCTGTCTGCGGTTGTTTTTAATTACGCTGGATGCGGCATTGACAATGTTTCGTGTGCTGCGGTAATTCTGCTCCAGTTTTACGGTAAAAACATCCTGATAATCGCGGTTGAAGTTGAGGATGTTTTGAATGTTGGCACCGCGAAACGCATAAATGCTCTGAGCGTCATCGCCTACCACGCAAATATTCTGATGCACTGCTGCAATGCGCTTGGTAATCATATACTGCACCGTGTTTGTATCCTGGTACTCGTCGACCATCACGTATTTAAAGCGGTGCTGCCATTTGTGGCACACATCCGGAAATTTTTCCAGCAGGGTGTAGGTGTTAATCAGAATGTCGTCAAAGTCCATGGCGCCCGCCCTGAAACAACGTTCGGAGTAAGCAGAAAAGATGTCGCCAAACTTGGGTCTATTGGCGTTTTTGTCCTGCTGGTTCAGCTCTTCATTGCTGTTATAGTCGGCGGCGGTAATCAGGTTGTTTTTTGTCATGCTGATACGCCCCAGTACCATGCCCGGCTTGTATGTTTTGTCGTCAAGGTTCAGCTCTTTTATGATGGTTTTGATGAGGCTCTTGCTGTCGTCGGTATCGTAAATGGTGAAATTGGAGGGATAGCCCAGTTTTTCAGCTTCTTGTCTGAGGATTCTGGCAAAAACACTGTGAAATGTTCCCATCCAAAGGCTTTTGGCCGCCGGACCAACTAGATTTTCAATGCGGTTGCGCATTTCCCGGGCTGCTTTGTTGGTGAATGTCAGCGACAAAATGCTGAAAGGATCTGCGCCCTTGTGCAGCAGGTGGGCAATCCTGAAAGTAAGTACACGCGTTTTACCTGAGCCTGCACCGGCAATAATCATAACAGGTCCGTCAATATGGGTAACTGCCTGCCGCTGTGGGTCGTTCAGTTTTTCCAGATATGGAGGGATGTCGTCGGGGTCGTTTTGGTCTGGCCAGCGCATTGATGAGAACCACAAATTTATTCATGCTTTTACGCTACCCGTTAAACACTTTTGCACAGTTCATGCCCAAAAATGTTTGTATTTTTAAATTATGGATTATAGATTTGTTTAAACAAACATAAAGAGGTGTGATTTCCTAAATTCGCTTTGTACGATTTTACTGGATGCTATAGTCATAGATTTTAATATATTGTGTCAATGGATTGACAAAACATCGGTTACGACCCTCCAGCCGGTTTTGTTCATCAGGCATGGTAGTCCCATGAATACCATCGAAACAAACCCGTACATCAAGGCGCCGGAAGCGATGGGGAAAAGCATATTGGAGAAAAACAGGCCTTTGGTAGCGTTAGTGGTTTCAGCCCACTGCCTCACACGTAGTACCTTGGCCCAAAAGCCCGGAATTATTTATGATTACGGTGTCTTCCCCGATGAGCTTTACAAGGTTTAGTTTCCTGATCCTGGATCGTCGGGTTTTGCTAGAGAAACGGCAGCATCGATACCCGGAACACAGTCAATAGCAGACTGGTGGCTGGACCATGGGTCCTGGTTTTATAATCCTGAAAATTATGAATCGTCCACTAAGAAGCGTGCAAGCCATTTGTATCAGTCTGCTTATGCAAATAAATCCTTGCCCACTGCAGGGCTCCCCCAGGCAGAACTTGATCAGTTCAATGCCTGATATGATTCCGGTTATCCTGCACAATAGGATAATGAAGACTAAATCATTTCCATATGCCCTATCTTTGCATAATGCAAAATTACTCAGGCATAGACCTGTTTTGGGTTTTTGTGGGTATCATTGCGTTGGGTGCAGTCATAGTGAGTTTGCTTTGGCGCAGAAGGGAACGGCTTATTTTACGTTCCTTGTCCAAACTTATTGCTACCGAGAAAGAAGACCATAATCAGCTCGATTTTGCCCAGGTGAAAGACGTGGAAGAGGCACTAAAGAAAATTTTTGATGCGCGAAAGGAAGAAATGGAGCACATGACTGTATTGGAGGGTTACAGGCGCGATTATATCGGCAATGTGGCCCATGAACTAAAAACCCCTATTTTCAGTGTACAAGGTTATCTAGATAATATTCTGGACGATGATGAGATGGATTCCGAAGCACGAAAGTTATTTCTGGAAAAAGCATCTAAAAACACCCAAAGGCTTGTGCAGATAGTATGTGACCTTGACACGATCACAAAATATGAAAGTGGTTTTCTGCGCCTGGAATATGAAGATTTCGACATAAAACTGCTTGCCGACGAAGTGATAGAAAGCCTTGAAATACAGGCAAGGGAGAAGAAAATAACCCTGTATGAGTATTCCGGTGCAGGGCAGTTTCTGGTAAATGCCGATAAATTCAGGATACGTCAGGTGCTGACTAATCTGGTGCTGAACAGCATTCGTTACGGCAAAGAGAGTGGCTACACCAAAATAAGGCTGAGCGACACCGGCGAAAAAATCATAGTAGAGGTAGCTGATAATGGCATTGGTATTTCTGAAGAAGTCAAACCTAGGGTATTTGAACGTTTTTTTCGCGCTGACAAGAGTAGAAACCGTGCCAGTGGAGGCAGTGGATTGGGGCTGAGTATTTGTAAACACATTATGGATGCGCACGGAGAGCATATCGAGGTAATGAGTACCGAAGGCGCCGGCAGTGTATTTTCGTTTGCGCTGAATAAGTCAGAAACACCTTATGCATAGTGGTATCTGATTTAGACAATACTTTTTTTATGTGAATAAATTTGGAGTTTTTTAAGGGTTTACAGGTATGGCGGGGTTAAATTTGCCCTCGCTAACAATCAAAAACAAAGCATGACAGACATAAGCAGCAAAGGGGCTCCCCAGTATAATCCACTGGAGAGCATGATGAGCCGTTTTAATGAGGCAGTGAAGATTTTAGGTTTGGACGATCATTTTGCCAGCGTTCTCAAAGTACCGGACAAGGCAGTAATTGTAAATATTCCGGTGACAATGGATGATGGTACCATCCAGGTATATGAAGGTTATCGTGTGGTGCACAGTGTTCATCTGGGGCCTAGCAAAGGCGGTATCCGCTACAGCATAGACGTGCACCTGGATGAGGTAAAAGCACTGGCGGCCTGGATGACATGGAAATGTGCTGTAGTCAACATTCCATATGGTGGAGCTAAAGGCGGTATCAAATGCGATCCTCGCAGCATGAGTAAGGGCGAACTGGAGCGTTTGACCCGCAGATATACTCTGGCCATGAAAGATGTATTTGGCGAAGATAAGGATATTCCCGCACCGGATATGGGCACAGGTCAGCAGGAAATGGCTTGGATACTTGATGAATTTAGCAAAATCAGAGGACAAAACAGCTGGGGCGTAGTAACCGGAAAGCCACCTGTACTTGGCGGAAGCCAGGGCAGGGTAGAAGCTACCGGCCGCGGTGTAATGGTTAGTACGCGCAGTGCACTGGCAAAGCTGGGTCTGAAACCCACCGATGTTACGTGTGTGGTTCAGGGTTTCGGCAATGTGGGAAGTATATCGGCAAAACTCATCTCCAAGCTGGGTGTAAAAATTGTAGGAATATCCGATATGAGCGGTGGATACCACAATCCCGAAGGAATAGATGTTGAAGAGGCCATGGCTTATGTGGCCAAGAGTCCTAGCTGCACTCTGGAAGGCTACACCGGCGGAAATAAGATTTCCAACTCAGAATTGCTCATTTTACCATGCGATGTGCTGGTGCCGGCTGCCATGGAAGATCAGATTACCGCGGAAAATGCAGCGGATATTAAGGCAAAGCTGATTGTGGAAGGTGCCAATGGCCCCACAACAGCCGATGCCGATCCCATACTGAATGCCAAAGGCGTACTTGTGGTGCCCGATATTCTGGCCAATGCCGGCGGTGTCACCGTAAGTTTTTTTGAATGGGTGCAGAACCGTCTTGGTTACTACTGGACAGAAGAACGCGTGCACCGCCGTGCCGACAGGGTAATGAAAATGGCTTTCGATAATGTTTATGCATCTGCCGAAAAATACAAAGTAAGCATGCGCATAGCCGCATACGTTGTGGCAATTGACAAAGTAGCCAGTACACTGAAACTCAGGGGATCTTTCTAATTTTGTGTATGACACTTCACAAAGAAGGTTTTAAAATTATTCTGTTTTCTACCCTCATTTTTGGGGGTTTGAATTTTGGGCTCTATGGGTGGGTTGGAGATAACTGGATAACTACTTCAGTACTGGTAATTTCGCTGATTCTTTATATTTTAATTATTCAATTCTTCAGAAATCCTGCCCGCTTCACACCCGTCAATGAGAACCATGTGATTGCTCCTGCCGACGGGAAAATGGTTGTGATTGAAGATGTGGAGGAGCCCGAGTTTTTTAAAGGGAAACGCAAACAGCTGAGCATTTTCATGTCACCGCTGAATGTGCATGTAAATCGCTACCCGATTGCCGGAAAGGTAGTTTACCAGAAATATTATCCTGGGAAATATCTGGTGGCGTGGCATCCCAAAAGCAGTACCGAGAACGAACGCACCACTGTAGTAGTTGAGAATGGGGAAACACATATTCTGTTCAGACAGATTGCAGGCGCACTAGCCCGTCGTATTGTCTGCTATGCCAAAGAAGGTAATTCAGCCAAACAGGGTGCTGAATTCGGTTTTATAAAATTCGGCAGCCGTTTAGATCTTTTCCTACCGTTAGATTGTAAAGTCAATGTATCTTTGGGACAAAAAACAAGGGGCGGTGAAACTATCCTTGCATATTTGGCCTGATTGTTGTAATTTTGAAAAACGAGAGTAAACTATCAACACCATGAAAAAGTTATTTGTATTCGCCATTTGTGCCGTAGGTTTTACATTTGCGGCTCAGGCTCAGGCAGCGTCAGCTGCTTCAGCTGATACCAAAACTCAGGATCAGATTGCCGCTGAAAAAAATGGTACCGCTATTGTGACCTCTCAGCAGGCACCAACCGTTGAGAAAAAACAATATGCCAGTACCGCCAAATCTTGCGGTGGTTCTGCAACCAAATCTTGCTGCAAGGCAAAAACCGGCGAAGCTTCTACTGCGGCTTCAACAGAAAAGAAATCCTGCTGCAAAGACAAAGCAGCCGGAGCAGCTTCCTGCAAAGGCCATGAGAATTCTGCCAATGGGGAAAAGAAATCATGCGCAAAACCCTGCAGCAAGAAATCTGAACACTAATCTCTTAAACATTCAACAAGAAAGCCGCTCTTCGGTGGCTTTTTCTTTTTTATACGATATTATGAGACTTATTTTGCGGTGAAATGCAAAAAGATAAGGGCTTTCGCCGCAGGGTAATCACGCTTACGGTTGTGGTGCTGCTAACTGCGGGTATAGTGGCGGTTTATATGGCCTATGGAATTTATTCGCGCAGCAATCTTCCGCTTATTGTGCCTAAAAATGCAAGATGGTTTTATCATTTCCAGAGCAGAAGTGTTGACGAAGTCGCCCGAAAATCAGCATACAGCCGCCCGTTGTATTACGATAGCTTTTATTACGCGCTCATTAATCTGCCGGTCTTGCACAATGTGAAGGAGGCCGGACAGCTAGGCATTTACCTGATGACAGATATTGTGCTTTTTGCAGACGATAAAGGACGGTATGCTGCACTTACAGTGACCTCTGAAGAAAAACTCAATTCTTTCTGCAGGGATAATGTACCCGCTGACCTAATAGAAAAACCAGTTGAAAAACCCGAATATACTTGTGTGAAATCCAAAACCCGCAATCTGTATTTCGCCTACAAGAACAGAGCCTGTGTATTCTACATTCCTGCAGATACCACGGTAAATATTGGCGCTGCTGAAGTGGCCCTAAAATCAGTTTTTACCCAAAAAGACGTTAGTATTTACAACAATCAGGTATTACAGAATATTTATGATCAGGATTGTCAGATTGTATTCTGGGGTAAAGGACTCGGCCATGGTGTGCAGCTTTCCGGTGAATTTGCACAATTTAGGTATCCAAAAAGAAACGACAAACCCACGATGACGCCCTTGTATTTTTTCAAAAAGGCAGGTGTCAATTACACTGAATCTGATGTGAAGCGTATTTTGACTAAAAACAATCAAATAAAATCCCGTGAATATCTGAACCAGACCTTCAGGGCTATGTATTACTTTCTAAAACCTTTTTTACAATGAGTATTCCAGCAATCTTAAAGAAACTTCTCAGTGAGCGAATCATGATAATTGACGGCGCCATGGGCACGATGATTCAAAAACACAAACTGACCGAAGAGGACTATCGCGGAGAGCGTTTCAGGGATTACGCTCATTCCCTGAAAGGCAATAATGATTTGCTGGTGCTTACACAGCCTCAGATTATTGTGGACATACACCGTGCGTTTCTGGAATCGGGCGCGGATATACTGGAAACCAATACCTTTAGTGCCAACGCCATTTCTATGGCTGATTACCACATGGAAAATCTGGTTTGGGAGTTGAATGTGGAAGCGACAAAGCTTGCCAGAAAGACCGCAGATGAATATACCGCCAAAAATCCCGATAAACCCCGTTTTGTGGCCGGCTCCATTGGCCCTACCAACCGCACTGCAAGCCTCAGTCCGGATGTGAATAATCCCGGTTTTCGGGCTGTGAATTTTGATGATTTGCGAGTGGCATACCGTGAGCAGGTGCAAGCGCTGACGGAGGCAGGTTGCGATTTGCTATTGGTAGAAACTGTCTTTGATACATTGAATTGCAAAGCAGCATTATTTGCCATCAATGAACTGAAAGAAGAGATGAACTTAGATATCCCGGTGATGGTAAGCGGAACCATTACAGATAATTCGGGCCGAACACTCAGTGGACAGACACCGGAAGCCTTTTGGAATTCGGTTTCGCACGGCGACATTATTTCGGTTGGATTTAATTGTGCCCTGGGAGCAGAACAAATGCGTCCGTATATTGAGGAGCTGAGCCGTGTAGCATGGATTAATGTGAGCTGTTATCCCAACGCCGGCTTGCCCAATGAATTCGGCGAATACGATGACACGCCCGAGGGAATGGCATCTGTGCTGGAAAGCTGGTGCAAAGAAGGTTGGGTGAATATTGTTGGGGGTTGTTGCGGTACGACACCTGATCATATAAGGGCTATTGCAGAAGCAGCTGCAAGGTATAAGCCCAGAGAGCTACCTCGGTTGTCTTTATCATAGAGGACAACATGTAAATATTTTATTTAATTGGTTATATCTTTGCAAACTCATTTAGAAATGGCTGATATTAAAACCATGAATATGCCCGCTACGATCTTTGATCTTTTCGCAGGGCTTGAATCTACCCAACACGAGCAAATCGTTTTTTGTCAGGATAATGCAACCGGCCTCAAGGCCATCATTGCTATTCACAACACAGTTCTCGGGCCGGGACTGGGTGGCACACGCATGTGGGCTTATGCCAACGAAAAAGATGCGGTGCGCGATGTGCTGCGCCTTAGCCGGAGCATGACTTACAAGGCTTCTGTTGCCGGGCTCAATCTTGGTGGAGCCAAAGCTGTAATCATCGGTGATGCCAAAACCCTTAAAAGTGAGGCGCTGATGCGTAAATTCGGCCGTTTCATTGAAAACCTCAATGGCAAATACATAACAGCTGAAGATGTAGGAACAACCACACGTGACATGGAGTATGTGAATATGGAAACAGATCATGTTGTAGGCCTCCCCGAGATGATGGGAGGCGGTGGCGATCCTTCACCCGTAACTGCTTTTGGAACTTATATGGGCATCAAGGCATCTGTCAAAAAAGTTTGGGGAAGTGATAGCCTGAATGGTAAAAGTGTTGCCGTACAAGGTATTGGCAAAGTGGGTATGCACTTGCTGGAGCATCTTTCAAAAGAAGGTGCAGCCCTTTACGTTGCTGATATCAATGAATCAGCATTGAAACACGCTGCTGAGCTCGGTGCCATTCCTGTGAGTGGTGATGATATGTATGATCTTGATGTGGATGTATTTGCTCCCTGTGCACTGGGTGCAATCCTTAACAACAACAGCATTTCCAGGCTGAAATGCCAGGTTGTGGCTGGTGCCGCCAATAATCAGCTTGAGGACGAAAAAGTACATGGCGACATGTTGAAAGCCAAAGGCATTTTATACGCCCCTGATTTTGTAATCAACGCCGGCGGACTCATGAATGTATACAGCGAATACAATGGTTATGTGCGTCAACAGGCTATGGCGCAGACCGAAAATATCTATAAAACCATTCTTGATATTTATTCTCTGGCTGAAACCCAGAATGTAAACAACCAGCAGGCTGCCATTAAACTGGCTGAAAAGCGCATTCACGATGTGATGCTGGTTCACAGTACCTATTGAGGTAAAAAACCATAACAGTCTTAGTTTTGTCCTGATTTTTCAGGTTTATCTGCTTTTTTATCATACAAATTGCATTAATTGCAGATGATATGAAGTTTCAGCGCCCGAAAGTTCAAAATACGGCAGTTGCCCTTCTATTTATTTTTCAAGCAATAATTTTAGAACTACTATTTTGGTGGAAGGCTGATTGGCCAGCAGGCGGACAGGACAGTTGGAACCATTACCTGTACGCGCGTTTTGCGCCATCTCACCCCGAATTGTTCGCTGACCAGTGGGGAAAACCCTTGTTTACGCTAATAGCCTCTCCTTTTGCACAGTTTGGAATTGAGGGAATTTACATATTGAATATCCTGTGTATGGCTTTTGGCGCCTGGCTTTTATACCTTACAGCCCGCCGTTTGAATTTTAAGATGCCATGGCTGGTATCTGTATTTTTTCTGTTACAGCCCGTTGTTTTTGGTAATATCATCAGTGCGCTTACCGAGCCTTTAAATGCTTTTGTTCTATGTCTCGCCCTGTACTGGCTTGCATCCCTTCGTTATGTCCCGGCAGCTGTTCTCGTTTCATTGTTTCCATTCTTTAGGTCAGAGGGTATAATTTTATGGTCGGTTGTTTTCATTTTTTTTATTATTCGTAGCCGATGGAAACCATTAATCTGGCTTTTTTCTGGTACCCTCATGCTGAGTTTGGCTGGTGCTGTTTATTCCGGTGATCCTTTTTGGATTCTTACCCACAATCCTTATTTTAGAGCGGAAATAGAAAACCGATTTCAAATTGGGCATGGTGATTTTATGCATTATTTACATGCGCAACGACAAATATGGGGAATTGCAGTTACTGCAATGTCTGCACTGGCTATAGCATGGTTGCTTGCTCATGTTGTCTATTTGGTTCAGAGAAAAACACCCGAAGAGAAAAGCAGGTTTTGCTTTTGGGTGGTGGCACCTATGTTTTTGGCTTTTTTTCTGGTCCATTCCTGGATCTGGTATAAAGGTTCTTTTGGCTCTCACGGTTTGCTTAGGGTTTTTCTGCTTACAGCACCGCTAACAGCTTTGCTGGCGCAATACGCTGCAGATAAAATCTTATTGATTGATGTTAACGCCGTAAAACGTATTTTTATAATTTGTGTAATTACCGCCTTATTTATTGGTGGTTATGCCGGAAGCAGCACACCGTATCCTTGGCAGTCAAAACCCTCCATAGCCGCTTTTCCCGGAGAACCTCAAATTGATGATGCCTTATCATTTATTGAAAGACAAGGTTTTAAAAAAGAGGTGCTGGTTCATCAGTTACCTTGGTTAAATGCACAGTTGGGCCTGGATCCCTGGGCTAAGCCTGAAGTAGCCCAAACCTTTTTTATCTGGAGTATCGATAAAAGGCCCGGTCAAGACTGGATGCCGGATAGTTGCGTTGTGTTATGGGATAATTTTCATGCCCGCAGGGACGCCCCAATGACGCTTGATGATATGCGAAAGCTTTCTCAGTACAAAGAACTGGCGTATTTCCCGGCCCGGGACAGCATTTATGATGTTCGGGTATTTATCAAATCCCGGTAATTGGGGTTTTACATTTTAAGTAATTCACGCATTTTGCGCTGTATCATATTGGCAGCAAACTCAGAATTAATGCAGTAAAGGGTGTTCATCTACTTAGAATCACTGTTAACAAAAATTTGGTATGCACTATGTTCAGTAACCTTCAAAATGGCTGCGGCGGCCTTTTCATGTGCAATTCTTGCGTAGTTTTTAATTTTGACCGGAAAATATCAGGTGAGGTGGCACCCGAATGCAAGATAATTTCCGTTGCTATAGCCCCCATAAATGCAACAAATAAGCCAATGCCTGTATTTTTTAAATCGGAATGCAATCCATCCGTGAGTAGTTTCACCGCGGCTTTGGATGCACAATAAAATTCCTGACCGGGCACCGATACAAATGCGCCCATGCTGAACACATTCAAAATATGGGCTTCCATACGGGGTAGCAGATGCGGCAATAATGCCTAGGTCATGTATACGGTTGTGATAATGACAACGTTCAATTAGCCGGATGATATTTCGGTGAGGGCGCTTACCAATGCATCCAGATCTTCAATCGTATTGCTTAGATGTGGTGTGATTCTGACGCCATTAATAGCGGGATGCTCAATAGCTACGGTAAAAATGCGGTATTTAGAAAACAGGATTTCGGCAAGTTTGCCCGGGGTATACCCCTCAATAGCAATATTGGCGATGGCCCCACAACGCGTTATGTCTTTCCATGGTGTGTTCAGTTTGATTTTGGGTACATTAGCCACTTTGCTTGTCCAGTATTGCATTAGGTAGCGCAGTCTTCTTTCTTTGAGTGAACTTCCTATTTTATTGTGAAAAGCAATGGACTCAGGTATGCACTGCAACGTTTGAATGGGGCGTGTTCCCACATGTTCAAAGCGTCTGATATTATTGACGGGTTGTGATGTATCACCCATAAGCGGCCACAAGGATGGAATGAATTCTTTGCGCATCCACAAAAACCCTGAGCCCAGCGGATTGCAAAGCCATTTATGTAGGCTGGCACCCACGAAATCTGCTTGAAGGTCACCAATACCAAATTCCAGATGCGCCACAGCATGGGCCGAATCTACCGCCACCGCAATATTTAATTCTTTAGCTTGGTCAGCTATTTTGGCTACAGGAATTACCTGCCCTGATAGATTAATCAGGTGGGTAAGGTGGACCATGCGGGTTTTGCGGGTAAACAAACGTGTGTAAGCCTGGATAACCTCCTCATCGCTGCCGGGTCTTAGCGGTACATTTGCGTATTTCAACACAATGCCAAATCTTTTGGCCGCCTGCTGGAAAGCCTCGGTCATACTACCATAATCCTGATTGCCGAGCACGACTTCATCGCCTTTCTTCCATGGGAAACCCATAATGACAATATTCATGGCCTCGGTCGTATTGCGCAGGAGTGCGAGTTCTTCGCCATCGCATTTAAGAAATCCTGCCAGGGAAGATCTTGCGGTTTCAATGGCTGCTTGTTGCTCTTTGCGCATAAATACGCTTGTGCGGGTGTTAATATCTTTTTCGCTTTGCTGATGGAATTCCAGTGTTGAGGCCGGCTGATGGCTGAAATAGCCGTTTTCCAGGTTTATAAATCCTTCCGGTCTTGCGTACAATGCCCGGACGCTGTTCCAATAGTCTTCATCGGTCTCACCAACAGCCTTTACGGGCGGAGGGGGGAGCGAATGAGACATTAATTGCGTACCAATCAGAGTTGTGCCAGCAAGGGCTATGGAACCTGATATAAAATCGCGGCGCTGCATGCCGCAATTTAACCTAAGGATTGAAAATTAAATCATATCCTTGGGCAAATTTTCTTCCCCGGGTTTGTAATGTTCCCTAAGTTCGGCAGGTTGCTGGCTTTTACGGTGCATACGCATTTGAAGAATATCCACCAGAAAAGAAAATGCCATGGCAAAATAGATATACCCTTTGGGAATTTCCTGGCCCCACCCTTCGGCAACCAGTGAAAATCCAATCAATAGTAAAAATGCGAGGGCAAGCATTTTAAATGCCGGATGTTTATTTACAAAACTGCTTATGGGGCCTGCTGCAAACAACATCATAACCACAGACAAAACTACCGCTATGTACATAACCCAAAGTTCTTTTACCATCCCTACCGCAGTGATGATTGAGTCAATCGAGAACACCAGATCCATAACAAGTATCTGAACAACTACCGCAGAAAAACCCGCCATTTTAAGTTTGGATGACACATCGCCGGCTTCCCCCTCCGTTTTGTGATATATTTCCGCAACGCTATTATACAACAGAAACAGGCCTCCTGCAATCAATATGAGATCCTTGCCTGTAAATTCTTTATTTAAAAGGGTTACAAGTGGTTCTTTCAACTGCATGATCAGCGTGATGATACCCAGTAAAGCCAATCGCATTATACCGGCCAGAATCAAACCTATACGCCGGGCTCTTCTCTGCTGTTCTGAAGGTAATTTCGAAGCGAGTATGGAAATAAAAATAACGTTGTCAATGCCGAGCACTGCCTCGAGCAGAACCAGGGTAAGTATGGAAATGATAATTTCTAATTCCACAAATTAATTTTTTATGTCTTTTAACTTCAATTGTAAACTGGTTTTTCCATTGAATGTATTTTCTTCAATGCAATAGCAGGCTTGAAAAATATTCATATCGCTTACGGTGTGAATGTGGTGGCTCATGCCAAAGCCAATGCAGTCTAAACCTTCGCCTTGCTGGTGAACGTTCATTTTAAGGTGTTTGTCTTTCAGGACGCAGGCACTGCCATTGGAATACAGGTTGTCACTTCTAAATACCGGAATCATGTTACCCGGACCAAAAGGCGCCATTTGGTTTATAATATTCAGCATCCCCGGATTTATGTCACTCAGGGAAATTTGTAAATCATATTCAATTTCGGGAAGCGTAGGAACGCCGTTTGCCTTTTGTTTCACAAGATTTTCAAATCTTCTGGCAAATTCTTCAAAGTTTTCAGAGCGAATAGAAAGTCCCGCTGCGTATTTATGACCACCAAACTGCTCTACCACATCACTGCAGGCTCCTATGGCTTCATGGATGTCGAAATCTTTTACACTGCGTGCCGAACCAGTGAGCATGCCGTCATTTTCAGAAAAAACAATGGTGGGTTTGTAGAACTGTTCAACCAGTCTGCTGGCCACAATTCCTATGACTCCCTTGTGCCACTGATTGCCAAACAGAACCGTACTTTTCTTTGAAAGCAGTTCTGGACTTGTTTCAACCAGAGAAATGGCCTCACGGGTAATATCGTTGTCCAGTTCCTTGCGTTCATGGTTGCGGTCTTGCAGCACTTTCGCCAGTTTGCGGGCCGTGTTAAAGTCTTTTTCAATCAGCACGGCCACAGCTGCTTTTGCATCGGCAATACGTCCTGCGGCATTGATACGTGGGCCAATTCCAAAAACGATATCTGATATGGAGAGGGAGCTTTTTTGCTGATATCCTTCCAGCAGTGCCTGAAAACCCAGCGAAGGATTTTCATTGATTTTTTTCAGACCAAAGTAGGCCAGGGTTCTGTTCTCTCCCCGAATGTCTACAAGGTCGCTGGCAATACTTACGGCCACCATATCTATGTATTCCATTATGGAATCCAGCGGCAGTCCGTGTTTTTCGGCAAATGCCTGTATAAGTTTAAAGCCTATCCCGGCTCCTGAAAGTTCCTTGTAGGGATATTCACAGTCCCCGCGTTTTGGATTTAATACTGCGACTGCATTCGGTAGGCTGCTGCCAGGCAGGTGATGGTCGCAGATTATGAAATCAACTCCTTTAGTATTGGCGTAGTCAATCAAATAATTTGAGCGGATGCCACAATCCAGGGCAATGACCAGTCCAAAACCGTTGTCTGCGGCATAATCTATGCCCATTTTGCTGATTCCGTAACCTTCCTTGTAGCGATCCGGAATATAATAGTCTATGTCACCGGTATGCCTGTTTCGCAAAAAACTGTATACAATGCTAACCGCTGTCGTTCCATCAACATCGTAGTCACCAAACACCATCATTTTTTCACCATTGGCGATGGCTTTGTCTATGCGCTGAATGGCTTTTTCCATATCCAGCATCAAGAAAGGATCGTGCAGGTCTTCAATTTTTGGACGAAAAAATTTTTCAGCTTGCTGATAGGTTTCTATACCGCGCTGAATAAGAATACTGGCAAGATGAAAATGAATATTTAATTCTCCTGCAAGACGTGCAACTTTTTCTTCAGGGGGTAAGGGTTTTGCACGCCAGATAAATTCCATAGCATGCAAAAATCGTAAATTTTAACGAGGGTAAAAAATAAATCGATGATATTGTGGGTAAAGCCGCTAATCGATGGTTTAATCAGCTTTTTTGAAGATGGGTTCCCTGGGTGAATCCATAGCTTCCATAAGGTTGCAGCGCATCCAGCAGACATCAATCCATGTTCCGTTCTTCCAGCCAGCTTTACGGTGAACGCTCTGTTGCTCAAAACCGCATGATTTGTGCAGCTTAAGGCTGTCTTCGTTTGGTAAGCCAATTAAGGCAAAAGCATGGGTGAAGTGCCTTTCCGTCAACGTTGTAAGAAGTGATTTGTACAATGGCTGACCATATCCCTTCCCGACAGCGTCTTTTGCCAGATAAATTGACGTTTCCACCGCCCAGCGATAGGCTGCACGCTCTCTGTGAGAGCAGGCATAGGCATAACCAATTATTTTTTTGTCTTTTTCCATAACATAAAATGGAAACCGACTTGCTATTTCCTGCAATCTGTTGCTGAAATCTTTTGTATTTGGGATGGATATTTCAAATGTATATGGGCCATTGAGAATATAGTATTCATAAATGCTCAATACGGCAAGACTGTCTTCACTCCTGAAACTCCGGATACTTAAATCTTCTGCATGCATAAACGTTTGAAAATCTGATTCAAATTTCGTAATTTTGAATATTACAGATGAGAATAATTACTTTTTTTGCTATTTTCTTTATTGCAGTATGGGTTAATGCACAGATTACCATCACCCAAACATCAATGCCGGCTGCCAATGATACCATTCGCTATTCATCAGTGTCTCCGGCCGGATTGAGTCTGAATATTCAGAAAAAAGGAACTTCTCAATCCTGGGATTACAGCAAACTTGTGGCCAGCAGGCAGGATATTTACCGTTATGCTTCAGCAAACAGCACTCCTTATTTGTTGTATTTTTTTAATCAAATAGGCCTTAAGACTGCGGATAGCCTTGGTGCTGGGCCTGTGATGCTCAAAAACATATATTCCTTTTATACCAAAAATTCAACGGTTTTCAAACAGGAAGGTATCGGTTATTCCTTTCAGGGGATTCCGCTTGCGGCCCAAAATAAAGACGATGATGAAATTTATCAGTTTCCTCTGAAATACGGAGATTCAGATGTTTCAACATACAACTTCAGGTTTGTGATTCCGGGCAATATCCTCACTTTTGTGCAGGCAGGTGTTAGAACCAATGTGGTAGACGGATGGGGAAGCATTGTTACACCCTATAAAACCTATTCGAATGTTTTACGCGTGAGAACACTGGTCAGTGGAACCGATTCGCTGATAACCCTGTTCGGTCGGTTGCCTATTCCGCGGCGTCAGGTTATTTACAAATGGCTGAGCGCAGATGAAAAAATTCCTGTTTTAGAAATTACAGGTACTGAAACCAATGGTACTTTTTCTGCCAATCAAATCCACTATCGCGATAAATATTTGGGACTGGTTAGCCCACTCAGGCCCAGAGCAGGATTCACTGTCAGTAAAACATCGGGTTTTGTAACGGTGGATACCTTCAACTTTACCGACAGAAGTCAGCCGTTTGCCACAAGTTTTAACTGGCAGATAACACCCACCGCCGGTGTTTCTTTTGTGGGTGGGTCTGCAGCAAATAGTCGCAATCCCCGTGTGGTTTTTAGGCAGGCAGGACTCTACAGTGTTTCTCTGATCGCTACTAATAATTTTGGATCGGATGATACTACTGTACCCAATGCAATAAGCATTCAGTACGGGCTTTCAACGCAATATATTACGACAGAAAGTGTGTACTTCTATCCCAATCCCAGCCGTGGGGAGATTACAATAAAAGAATCCGGTAATCTGGAATTGTTTGATGCTTCCGGAAGATGTGTTTTGCAACGATTTGTAGTTACCAATGAAAGGGTTTCAGTTGCTGCGCTACCTGAAGGTCTCTATGCACTAAAACTCAACGGTCGAAAACCGGTTTCTCTGCTACACTATTAATTGACATTTCGGGTTAAAAAATCCTGAATGTTTGCCATTGCATCCGCAAATCTTTACATTCGCAGCGCTTATTAATAACTGTTGTGAAGATAGCAATTTTAAAAGAAACACGCGAGCGTGAGCAGCGGGTGGCGGTTTCGTCTCAGGTGGTAGCAATCTGGGTAAAGCAGGGACTGGAAGTATTCGTTGAAACAGGTGCCGGTGCAGGCAGCTGGTTCAGCGATCAGAAATTTGCAGATGCAGGGGCTTCTGTTGGTAGCCGAAAAGACGTGCTAAACGGTGCGAGGATAGTAATGAAAATTAATCCGCCTACAGCGGAAGAAATAACAGCCATGCCGGAAGGTTGCCTTTTGTGTAGTCTGCTATATCACCGCAACAATGCTGAGACCATTGCAGCGCTAAATACCAAAAAGATTTCAGCCATTGCACTGGATGCCATACCTCGCATTTCGAGGGCGCAGGTGATGGATGTGCTGAGTTCTCAGTCAAATCTGGCCGGTTATATGGCTGTGATCAAAGGTGCAGGCCATTTGGATAAAATTTTTCCGCTGCTAATGACAGCCGCTGGAACCATCACCCCGGCCCGAATATTAATTTTTGGTGTTGGCGTAGCCGGATTGCAGGCCATTGCAACAGCCAAAAGGCTGGGAGCAATAGTAGAAGCCACGGATGTTCGCCCCGAAACCAAAGAGCAGGTGGAATCATTGGGCGGTAAGTTTATTGAAGTAAAAGGTGCTGAAGTGGGCAGCGAGGGCGGTTATGCCAAAGAAGCAACCGAAGAGTACCGCGCCAAACAACGTGAAGCGGTTAATAAATCGTTGGCACAGGCCGATCTCGTCATAACAACCGCGCTGGTACCCGGCCGCAAAGCGCCAATTCTGGTAGATGAAGAGCAGGTAGGCATGATGAAGCCCGGATCTGTATTGATAGATATGGCTGCCGAACAGGGAGGCAATTGTGTGTACACCAAACCCTATGAAGTGGTAAATCAAAACGGTGTTCGCATTGTGGGAGCTGCCAATCTGGCCTCTGAGTTACCCACCAACGCAAGCGAATTATTCGCCAAAAACCTCGTGGAACTGATGAAACTGATTGTCCCAAAATCGGAGTTGGCTTTGGATGTTAATGATGAGATAGTGGCAGGTTGTTTGATCTGTCATAATGGTGAAATTATACACGGATCTATTTAAACCCTTAAACAAACAACAAATGGACACAATATTCAATTTCATTGGAGAAAATATCTCCATGATATACCTGGTAATACTCATGGTTTTCGTGGGCATTGAATTAATAGGACATGTGCCAAGTGTGCTTCACACGCCACTTATGAGCGGTGCCAACGCCATTCACGGAGTGGTACTTATCGGTGCTATTTATGTGATGGATCATGCGGCTGAAGATGATATGTTGAGTCTTGTGGTAGGATTTATTGGCGTTATCGTGGGAACCCTGAACGTAATCGGTGGATTTGTGGTTACAGACCGCATGCTGGAAATGTTTAAGAAGAAACCCGGGAAAGGAGCCAAATCATGAAACATTTACAAGAAGTATTGTTCCTGCTGGGCTCACTGGGCTTTGTGGTGGGATTAAAAATGATGGGAAAACCCAATAGCGCCCGCAAAGGCAATCTAGTGGCTGCAGCAGGTATGCTCTTTGCTTTGCTGGGTATCATGTTTTTTAAACATGGTCAAGAAGGAATTCATGTGGTTAACAATGTGGGCCTGATTGCCGCTGCTATTGGCGTTGGAACCCTCGTGGGTTGGCTAATGGCCAAGCGTGTGCAAATGACAGCCATGCCCGAAATGGTGTCGCTGTTTAATGGAATGGGCGGATTGTGTGCGGCACTCATTTCTTTGCTGGAATGGAAATTTAAGGGCGATGCAATCGCTAATATGCCCGCAGGCGAATACCTTGCCATCATTGCCGGTTTGATTATCGGAACTGTGTCTTTTGT
>Ga0194129_10001564_pt1 | contig 37334 bp, 37 predicted proteins | sample TA2KigCa35mmetaG_FD_150862 | JGI IMG/M metagenome (GOLD analysis project Ga0194129, IMG submission 150862) | Freshwater microbial communities from Lake Tanganyika, Tanzania - TA2015038 Kigoma Deep Cast 35m | ecosystem: Environmental > Aquatic > Freshwater > Lake | place: Tanzania: Lake...
ACGCTGTCTACTCTTATCACGCATTGATAGGATGTCTGGAAGGTAACGCTTTATGAATGTTGGCTTGATACCACCACCACCACCTAATATAACGCATTTTGTTCTTGGTGTTGGTATGGGTATGGGCCTATTATCCATTATTTCTATAATAAATTCTTTAACAGTATTTAATAATGGATATGTTTTCTCAAGATCTGTTTGAGAAAGTGTTAAACTATTAAGAAAGAACTCAAACTTGGCAAAACTAACTCCTCCATATACACTTTCCATCGCGTATCTAGATTTACAATATGATGTTGCCATCACTTGTGATTCGTCAGGTTTTAACTCGTTCATTATCATACCGTTTTTAACAAAGTCAACAAACGCTAACGTCATTAAATTTTTATGAATATCCTCAACCGTAAGCTCGTTTGGTTTAATTGTTAGTAAATCTACAGTTGAATCAGCTATCGTTTTTTTACTCTTATCTTCGCCGATGAAAAAGTTTTCTAATTTGTCTTTTGGAAATACTTTGAGTCTTACAAATTCTACATAACCATAATAAAGTGTTACAATTTCGTGACCATCTTCTTTATTATTATAAAAATCAAACGTATTTCCCAAATCAATTAAACGCACATCATCCGCGTTATTATCTAGCATAACATTCGGTTCAGAGGCATCATATGGAAATATGTTAAGGCCCGTCACACACGCCAGAATTGCCGCCATTCGGTGATATGCTTTCTTCAAACGGAGATCGCTGCTCTGCCATTTTGAAATACCTGTAATACGTTGTGCTAATGTTTGATATATTCTATTATCCATATACTCCATAAAAAATATATGAACACGGCAAGACGGTTCTTTTAATAATATTTTTTGTATCGCCTCAATAATATGCATGACATTATCGCTTAGAGTTTTATCTCGGCCTTCTACAAACAACTGGCTAAATTCGTCGGATGACAGAAAACAATCGTGAATCACATACGGAACAATAGGACGTTTGTCACTCTTTCGGAACTCAGTATCTAATTTTGTTTGAAGAAGCACCTCTTTTTTTATTGCTTTTTTTGTTGAAATAAATTTAGATATAGTCGGCGCTGCGAAAGGTTTATAATAATAAACATGTTTTATGGGGCCTTCTATCGTAATCTTCATACAAAATTGTGTAAATGAAATGCCATTTACTTCAATACAATCATGTGGTGCTCTTTTTCCATATAATACAAATGAATAACTGCTATTATCTGATATAAATCCGATTTCGGCGGTTGTAATCGGGTCAAGTAATGTTTCATGTAGTTTTTTTGGAGGAGGTGAAGATGCTCTCACTGATTTTGGAGGCATATTTTATTATAAATCGTATTATTTTCGTTTATAATATGATTATATTTTATTAGCGTATGTATATATAATATGCCAATGCCAATGCCAAAGCCAAAGCCAAATGTAACGTGTGTAAAACCTCTATTGAATACTTCATTCAGTAATAAACCCGAATTATTAAATTTTAATGAAAATTGTGTTCCAAAACATGTGCGAGGCGAACTCGGACGAAACAATTCGTGGCGCACATAATTTTTTCAATTGATGTTCCATGATGAATGACTAAAATGATGCATAAAATGATACCATTTTATGTATTTATCGTCTGTAAAAATAAAAATAGAAAAACACAACGCATTGGATAAAAATTTTTTATTATTTTCTTCCAAAACTAGTCGTATTTCCATTAAATGCATTAATATTGATTGTTAATTTTGAAGAAGGAGCTTCTGAACAAGAAAATTCTAGTTCAGTTGAAGCTAGTTTAACTGGAGGATTGGGCAAACGAATCATTTTATATAATATATACATACATATTTCTTTATATAAATGAAAATATTTATTAATTAATTCAAATTCCTATAAAGAACCGAAAACATGAGGAGTAACACTACTAAAGAAATTCCTACCAAATACAGAACCTATGGGTAAATGGCGTATTAAGTTACCATGATTGTATTCACTCCTGCTGGTGTGTCCGTCTCTGTACACAATTTCCCCCAAACCGTGCATCTGGCCTGCATACCACCCTCCATCATATGATACAATCGGTCCGGTTTGATATAATATTTTTCCATTTCCATGCATCATGCCGTTTTGAAAATCACCATTATACAAGCTTTTATCCAGGTTCATTAAAAGTTTTCCTTTTCCATGCTTCATGCCGTTTTGCCATGTTCCATCATATACTTCAAGTATGTCGTTGTTGCTTGAAAGTAAATTCATCAGTTCATTTACTTGTTCTAGTGTCATGCCTTCTAAATCATCCAGTGTTTGGATGCCATGATCAATTGGTCCCTTTGATCTGAAAAATGTTTGTTTTCCTTTACCTGATCTTTCATTATTTTTGAACATTCCTTCATAAATAAGGAACACATTGTCTGGATATAATGAGTACAACATACCTTTGCCATGAAACAAATACGAACCATGTCGGGGTCCGCTAATACTTTCACGACCACATCCTTGACTTACTGGAAAAATTGCTTTGGCGTTACCTATATATAAATGAAGCAGTATACCGGTATCATCATCTGTTTCAGCAGTAATTATTTTATAGCGGTCATTCTGAATTCTTTGTGTTTGTATGTAAATTTCACCCCCGCGTTGTTGATACCGGTGCCGGTGTCGTTTAATTGTTGCATTTTTAAGTTTACGAGTTTGTTTGGTTTTCATCTCTTATCATAATAATATATATATAATATATTATATTGATAATTTATAGATTTTTTCTTATAATACAAATCATGGTTGTGGTTCCTATTAGATACGTACCAAAAAATTTGTCACAAAAAGATCGCAAAAATCAAATACAAATGCTCAAAAAATCACGAAAATTGTATAAACTTGGAAAATATTACAATCGTGTAACAAAATTGAAGTCATATCCACATGTAGCCTCAAAACACACGGATGTTGCTCGCCAAATGTATAATGTTGAACACATTGTTCCAAATGAAGAATTATCAAAAGCAACTGGTTGTTCATTAAATGCTCTTCAAACCATTGTAAGAAAGGGTGAAGGTGCCTATTACTCATCTGGCTCAAGACCAAATCAAACACCACAATCATGGGGATATGCACGACTTGCAAGTGCAATAACTGGCGGAAAAGCGGCTGCGGTTGATTATTCTATTTTGAAAAAAGGTTGTAGTTTGAAGAGTAAAGCGTTATATCTTGCAAAAAAATCTCTAAAAAAATATAACAATGGAAAACGTAGTGTAAAAAAAATAAAAATTTAAATTCACATTTATGACACATTTAAATTTGAATTAATTTGACTGCGGCGTCCCCGAATTTGTTGTTGCAACGACCACGAATCTCATCATTCAATTGGTTCTTGACCTTGACCTTGACCTTGACCTTGACCTTGACCTTGACCTTGATTTTGATTTTGATTTTGATTTTGATCTTGATTTTGATTTTGATTTTGATTTTGATTTTGACCTTGATTTTCTTCCACCAGCTGAAAGAACTGTTGAAGCATCTTCCGCCGGCGCCACGAGCGGAACCTCCAATGGACGAACAACGGGCGGGATGGGCTGACTCGGAGACTGTGCTAGGGTTTGGGGGATGGGCTGACTCGGAGACTGTGCTAGGGTTTGGGGGATGGGCTGACTCGGAGACTGTGCTAGGGTTTGGGGGGGGATGGGCTCTTGGTTGGTTTTCTTGTCATCCCCAAATAAATTTAGTCCAAAAAACCCGCCAGATTTTGATTTTGATTTTGATTTATTTTTCATAATGTTTATATATTATGTTAAACATTATATTTATTTTGTTGAATTATTTTGTTGAATTATTTTAGTCGCTTAATTTTACACGTTTGAAAAGTTCAAATGCAAATAAGGCACCTCCAATTTGTGAAAGAATGTACGGCAATAGTTCACTAGAAGGGAGTTTTCCAGTAGCAACCATCGCAACACACACAGCTGGATTTGAAAAACCTCCTGATATCATGCCTGAAACCATAATTACAATTGCGTACGCAGCCCCAATCGCCACTGCATTTCCTGTGGCTAATATTATATAAACAAGAAACAAGGTTCCTAGAAACTCAAGCAAATATTTATTCATATTTGTTATATCAACATATTATTATTTTGTTACATTTGTTTTTCTTAATCATGATAGTGTAATTACTCGTTTTTCTGTATTTTCTTTATTTTCATCTTTTTTGTCACTATTTTGATCGGGTGAAACATCCAATATTGATTCTTTTTGTTTTTCTGAGGACTCAACCTGCGTTGTGGAAGCATTTACTAAAGGGGGTTGTTTTTGTTGCATTTGTTGCATTTGTTGCATTTGTTGCATTTGTTGCATTTGTTGTTGCATTTGTTGCATTTGTTGCATTTGTTGCATTTGTTGCATTTGTTGCTGCATTTGTTGCATTTGCATTTGTTGCAGGCTTGGTTCATGAAAATTAGTTTCATATGATGATACATATTTGGGTGATGATGATTCATATTTTGGGGATGATGATTCATATTTGGGTGATAATGATTCATAGTTGGGTGATGATGATTCATACATGGGAGACGATGCTGCTGATATAATTGGAATGCCGGCTTGGGCTTGTTCATCTCTAATTTGTTGAACAGCAGCCGAAAAATTATTTGCAAACGGCATTTGTTTCAATAAGTCAATTACTGCTTGGGGTTTGATTGGTACCCCATCATTATAGTAAAGAATTTGTGAATTCCAGCCAATTGGATGTTGAGTTGGATGTCCTCCATTTTTTTGGACAGACCACATTTGTGTGGGAGCAGCATTTTCATCATACACAAGTGATTTATAAACTTCTTTTCCATCTTCAAAATTTACAAATAACCAACCGAGCGATTCAGCGAACTGGACTGGATTTGATTCATCCGGATGGGGTTCCAAAGCTGGACGGTTATCGTTACGCGTTTCTTTTAGTTTGATTGGTTTCAATTTTGAACCAAGCGCCGTCTTATTTTCATCCATTAAATCAGAAATTCCTAATTTGAATGTATTGTAAAAAGACATGGATGCAATTTGATCAATGTTATCTTCGGTTATAATGCGCATTTGAACATTCATTGTTTGTAATTCTTGCATTAATAACTTGAATGCATATGGAACACGCACAATGCTAAAACTCCTACCGAACTTTGTAACCTGGCTGCTGCTTAATTTGTTGTTGTCTGTTTCATTATCCAAATAAATAGGTCCGTCCACCATTGGACTAACAAATAAATTTTGAGAAGGATTGTAAATCGCAATCATTCCAGATGTATTGCAAATAGCGATTTGATAATCGTCTCCGCGTTCCATCATTGATTGTTTTAAAAAAAATGAGGCCCCATGCGCAACAATGCCATCACGTTCCATCTCTCCAATTCGCAATCCACCATCATTGGCGCGTCCTTGAACCGTTTGTCTTGTAAGAACGGTGCGTGGTCCACGGGTGCGGTAGTTGATTTTGTCCTTTACCATGTGTTTAAGTCGCATGTAATATGTTGGACCTATATATATTTTACTCTCCATGCATTCACCAGTCATTCCATTGTATAAAAATTGAGTTCCACTTGAATGATATCCTAGTTCGGTAAGCATTCGTCCAAACACTTCATGTTTTGGGCCGTCCTGGTTCACAAACGCAGTACAATCACCGAATGCTCCCTGCATAACACATGCTTTTCCAGTAAGGGTCTCCACCAACTGACCAAGCGTCATGCGTGTGGGAAGTGCATGTGGATTTATGATCAAATCTGGGCGAACGCCATCATCGGTAAAGGGCATGTCTGGTTCAGAAATAATAAGACCGACGGTTCCTTTTTGACCGGCACGTGAACAAAATTTGTCACCAATGCCTGGCACGCGTTCTTCCCGTATACGAACTTTGGCCAATCTTTTTCCAGAAGCTTCATTCGTAATGAAAGTGCGATCAACCACACCAAGTTGTCCCTTTTTTGGAAAAATGCTGTCATCTATTTGCAGTTCTTCCCCCACAACATGTTGTTCGGTGACTCGGCCGATGATGGCTTTTTTATCATCCACTATTTCATTTTCTTTGATGAGTCCGTGTGGATCAAGTGAACTGTAATCACCTCCAGGTTTCAAACCACGAATAGTGGGAATAGATTGCACATTGGCAATGCGTTTTTCATATGTGGCTTCTTCTTCTTCATGGGTTTCATACATATTGTAATAAGTGGTTCTAAACAATCCTCGTTGAATTGAACCTTCATTGAAAAGAATGGAATCTTCAACGTTGTATCCGTTGTAACACATGATTGCAACAATTGCATTTTCTCCATAAGGATGTTCTTCTTTGTTAATGTATTTCATATATCTAGTTTTTACAACTGGTATTTGTCCATAATTAAGAACCACTCCCATTTTATCAATTCTCGAGTGAAAATTGGAGGAATAAATTGAAACGGCTTGTTTTCCTTGTCCGCATGAAAATGTGTTCCGCGAACACGGGTTATTTTCTGGGTAAACGATTAGATTCCCCATGACACCGAAAATGAGAGAAGGGTGAATTTCAATGTGGGTTGTTTTTCCCATAATAATGTTTGCCGGAAAGGTTGCAATTAATGCGCCTTCTGATTCATTTGTGTCTATATATTCAACGAGAGATTGACTTTCTTCAAGGTCCTTAATGTCGGAGGCGCCTGAATACAATTCATTCAATTGATATACCCGATTTGAATCAACCTCCGTTATTTTTTTTGCAAATCCGGTAATAATTTTGTTCCACAAATTTGGTTGATTGCTATTAATTAGTTCAACTACTTCTGATCTGGCATAACTGGGTTTTTTTTTCAATTTATCAAAGTAAAAAATCGGACGACAGAGGCGTCCTCCATCTGTGAAAACTTGAATCTCTCCATTTGCAATGTCCCACTGTATGCTTGTGTGAATGGGTATCAAAGCATTCCGACGGTACAGCAAAAATGTTTGAAATACTTTTTCAGGATTATTGAGGCCACCAACCCATGATCCATTCACAAAAACTTTAGTGAGTTGACTCAAATAGAGAGGGCTGCATTCTTCTAAAAGTTGCATATGAACCACATTACGAAACCATTTTATAATCGGGTATGAGGAGCATGATTTGGTTATGTGTGTAGCCATTGCGAGATGTTTGTGAAGACCTATGTTGCTACCATCTGGACTATCCGCGGGATCAATCACTCCCCATTGGGATCCGTGCAAGTGACGTGGTCCCGACACTTTAGCGCTAGCATCCATTGGCAAATTAACCTTACGAAGGTGTGAAATGAATGAGTTGTATGACAACCGATTCAAATCTTGTACAACTCCTTCAATTTCAGTTCCATCTGTTGCACCAATTGTTCCCTTGTACAGTTTAGATTTGTCTTCTGTTTGAATGGTTGCACCCCATTTACCCTTGAATGATTTTTTGAATCCGGTTTCAATTATTTTTTCACCAAAAATTTCATAGTAATTTTCGGTTGTAATTGCTTGCGTTATTTGAATTCCAATAAATTCGTTGCGATCCCGTCCGTATTTTATTTTTTTGTCCAATTTAAGGCGCACATTATCAATATATGAGTTGTAATAAGTACGAAATAACTGAAACATGAGATAACCCGTGACATCAACGCGTTTGTACTTGAAACTGTCCCGATCCGTTGGATGTTCTGCATTGATTGATACGCGAATCAATTTATAAACCATGTAACCAATGAAATACGATTTAGCTTCAAAGTTAAGTTCTCCAATCTGTGGCAAAAAATAATTCATCAAAATGTTTTGAACCTGAGCAACCGTTTTTTCTTTAGTAAACGTTGCAATATATTTCAATGCGATTGACTGCGTAAATATTTCACATGCATCATGCACCGATGGAATAAACAAATCTACAAGATGAGACTGTTTTTCTAAATTCAACAAGCAACGTTCTATAATGTCATGGTCGCTCAGAACTCCTAGTGCGCGCATAACAATAAATAAGGGAATCGGTTTACGCACGTTTGGGATGTCAACAACAATTTGAAGGTTGCTGTACTTTGCGTCCGGTGCGACCATTTTTACAGCCATTTTGCGCTCTGGTTTTGACGGGTCTTCTGATACCGTTCTTATTTCAGCCGTGTATTTGTAAACTGCATCGGGATCATCCGCATGTGAGCGCACATAAATCATGTTATCTGCAAATTTTTCTTGAGAAACTATGCACTTTTCTTTTCCATCCACAATAAAGTATCCACCGTAGTCATTACGACACTCTCCTGCATAAAAACGAGCATCAGTTGTCAATTTATTTAAAATGCAAACATTTGAATGCAACATAATTGGCAAACGCCCCAGATTCAACTGTTTCAGTTCAACCGTTTCAACAAGGTTTTCTTTTTTAACGGGATCATAGATGCGGTACTTCACAACCACATCACAATGCACCGTCATGCCATACGTCATATTTCTTAATCGTGCTTCATTGGGATACATAAAATGTGCATATGAACTTTGATTTTCAGCGACATCATCATAAATGATTGGTTTGCTGAAAAATACACTATTTCCATTCAATCCACCAAAATAAATTTCAATCACGGACAAATATTCTCCATCTTTGTTTTCATCCTTTTCTAAAATAATTGGATTTCGGTCTTTCAAAATTCGGGAAATCCCGTTGCTTAAAAAATCGTTGTAAGAGTCTAAATGATGACTAACCAAGACATTCGGGTTGTCTTTGAAATAAATATCAATTACGTTCCAACATAAGTCATCTAACACTTTTTTGTCTAATCCAATGTTGGGCTTTTTATGTGATTGCATTTGTTTGTTTATAAACTATTTATTATTTATGTTTATTATTTGTTTTATGAATAAACATAACATACATAAACTGAGTTTCAAGGGAATTGGTCTAGTATCGCAACCCCTGGCATGAGTTTTTCAAGGCTTTGAGATGAAACCATTAACAACCCGATTATTACAAAAAATAGCACAATTGGAAAAATGACAATAAACCAAGAAATAGAAGAATACCCGGTACGACACATTAAGTGCAATATCCAGGTCCAAAACAAGATATACATCACTTCGCTGAAAATAAAAAATTTAGTGTTTGGAACATAACACGCAAAATTTCCCATGCAGTACACATTTTCTAGTCCATAATTTTGATAAAGCACTGTGATGATTATAAAAAAAGAGATTATAAAATACACAATGGCTGGTTTACATAAGTTACGAAAATCTCCTAAAATTCGTTTCAACAACATATTTTTGATTATGATTATACATATTTACAATATTAATTATTTTTTGAATTGCATGTTCATCAACGGATAATATCCAAGTGAAACACGGTTGACTCCATTATTTTTTACAATGTCGTATGATTCGTATTTCAATTGATTAGGATTCTGATTCGTTTCAAACCATTTCACATTTATGTATTCGTTATCAAATTCGTAACTCAAATGTGTTATAGTTGTATAACTTTCGCGACTCGCACGATACATTGAATCAGACATCTCTTTTTTGTTAATCATTTTTATGATACCATCCACAAATTGTAGAATGGAACGATGGCCGCTTGGAAAAAAATTAGAACGATCAATGAACAATTTTGCATCAATTACTCTTTGATTAAAACAATTATCTTCATTTCCCCAAGCCCAGTAATTTGGAAATCCTCCACAGCGTTCAAAATCTCCGGCCTTAATAGACACTATCCCTCCTAACGTATGAGTATACCCGTAAAAATGTTTAACAACCCCCTTTTGTGTTTCGTAATTCAATATTCCTTTTTTGTATGGGAAATTATCAACATCGTGAAAAACTAGTGTTATATTTTTGTAATCCGATGGATACAAATTCCGTATTGCTAAAAATCCAATATTTTTCATTGCACCGCGATTAAATGGACGTGTATCACATTGGTGTACAAAATATATTTTGTATTTTTCATTTGGAATATCTTCTAACAAATACTTCATAAACACTTGAAAAAAATTTTTATGTTCTTCACGATTTCTATAAGGAACAATGAATACTATTTCAGGAATTGAAATTTCCATACAATTTTTTTATATATTTATTTGTAAATTAATTGGATGTTATGACCGAATATTTTTGAATAATTGATGGTGGAATCAATTTTGATTTCATTGACTCCAATTTTTTGAAACACTTGTTTATTGTGACTTCACTTATTTGACTTATCCTATTTACATCTTTTTTGGTTATGTTCAAATTGCACGCTTGAGAAACAAAATATATAATTCCAGCAGCTATTGCATGCGGAGTATTTTCTGGAATCATGTTGTCGTCTTCAATACGAATCGCCACAAAAAGACACAACTTAGTAAGTTCTAAATTCAAATTGAGTGGACTGCAATATCTTTCTATAAATGCATTTGGTTGGGTTTTTTCAAATTTTGTTTTTTCTGAATTTTTCAAATTGCACTCCAGTTCGTTTATTATGGACAATGCATTTTTGCACCCTTTTGTTGCGCTTTTGTTATTCAGATGAAATATGGTTGCAATTTCTTTTGGGGTTCGTGGACAATCGTTCATTCTGCATGATATGTAGATTGAAGCAGAAATTATGCCATCTCTATTTTCTCCACGAAATGTTTTGTGTTCTGAAATTTTTTTATGATATCGCAAAGCGCAATCTATTATCATTTTTGGAATCCCTGCATTGGATGCAGTGCACTTAATTCGTTCAAATTCATCATACAATGCTTTTTCACTGTAAGGCATTGACTGCCATTCAGTGTACCGTCTTATTTTTCGCATTTCATAACTGGAAGATCCTTCACTCAAAACTTTACATCCATAAGAGGATTCCACCAGCAATGGATTCACTGGCATTCCACAACGGGTTGGGTCTGTAACTTGGTTATCATCAGCGCCATAGTATCTCCATTCCGCGGAATAATCTAATGAATCTTTGTAAATTATACTGCATGATGGATTGGTGCAAGTTGCAAACCCCTCTTCTGTTATTACAAGAATTGAATTACACGAATCACATATTTCTCTTGACCCAGATTGATATACACACTCTATCTCTGTTACCGGTTCAGGGTGGTCATCCATCAATGTCTTCAACCGATTCAAAAGTTCATTTTTGTTATTCGTTTTTTTCAATTTCTGGGTGGTATTGTGCATAAAAAACTAGATCTACCATTATTGTTCAATTAACCATTTAATTCAATTTTTATTAAAACAATATTATTTTTAATTTTCATATGTATTATCAAATTCACTACGATCACATTCTATGGTGCAGTTGTTGCGATATAATGCCCGAAAATCACGACTTTTGCGACATAAGTCTATGTTTTCATTCAACATGTAATAACAACGAAGTGTAACAATTGTGTCTATCTTTGAATTGTGGACATTTTTTGGAACACGGTCAAATAAGTGTTTATGCAACTCCAATAATTTGGGCCACTTGTACCCACTGAATCCGTTCGGTGAGTTAAGTTTACAAACATTGGTTCCATTTCGCATTGTGCAATATGGTGATGGAAATGGGAACACTGAGAATTGATTCCGACGCAATTCAAGTAAAATCATGGCCATGTCAAATTCATGGTTGTGTGCAACCGTTTTTCCACATTTTGAAAGTGCAATTTTGAAATCAAATAATGCAACTCTAATGTCAATCCCGCGGGTCAATGAAATCTCACGGGTTATTCCGTGGATTTGTGTTGATTCGGGGGACATGGGTATGTGAGTCCCCAATGAAATTATAACATCGGTAAACTCTTCCACTGTCTCAGTTGTTTCATTGTATATCATGTAACTGAGTTGAACAATATGGGGCAGGGTTGTTGGATCGCATGATACATGATTTTTGGGAAGAAGTCCAGTTGTTTCTGTGTCAAATATAAGTACTCTCATGTTCTGATTGAAGTGGCGTGATAGATATAATTTGCAACTCAATCAATTCAATTTTTTCCAATAAAATTTATATTAAGATAATATAAATGATACTAACTAAAACCCATTTGTTTGTTATCCTTTTATTGACCTTGGTGTTTTGTTCATTCTTAGGAAACTGCACTAATTTAGAAGGATATGACGTTAAATCATGGAGACAAAACCGTGAAACCGGTAACACCACCAATAAATACAATTATTCAAAACTTTATGATGAAAGTACATATTCAAACTATTTAAATGATTTGGGTCAGGCTGAACGAGAAGCATGGTGGTCACAGAAGTTGAGTGATCCAAACAACATTCATTTGAAAAAAAAAGAAAAAAACCATTTGCCTGAAAATCACAATATGTATGTTTTAAAATCAAAAATAGTTCCACCGGTTTGTCCAGCATGTCCTGCTGTTGTGAATTGCAATAAAAAAGCAGACAAATGCCCGCCATGCCCTCCATGTGCCCGTTGTCCAGAACCAGCGTTTGAATGTAAAAAAGTTCCAAATTATAACAGTGTAAACAATGAAATATTACCAGTTCCATTATTGAACAGTTTTTCACAATTTGGGTTGTAAAATTTAATTATTATCAATAAACAGTTTTAAGAGATCACGATCAACTTTTGATTCATACTCAATGTTTTTATTGTTTTTTGTAAAAATTACAGTTGGATATCCCGTAACCTTGAACTCATTCACGAGTGATTCATGCTTTGGATCTTCTGCATTAATCACTTCAAACACCAATTTATGACCATTTACTATTTTGCCATCATACTCTCTTCGTACTTCTTCAAATACGGGTGCCGCCTTCTTGCAGTGTGGACACCAGTCAACCGAAAACATGCGTAATGTTGCAACCGGAACCACAGGAGCTCCTGAATTGGGTTCATTTGAATATCCTTCATAGTATGAGAAGTTATTATTTCCATTAGTGTATCTTTTGTACACTTTTACTGAAAGAACTACAAAAAAAATCACAATGAAAAAGTAACCAATCACTTTTTTGTTATTCGCTAACCATTCAACCATTTTTTTGAAATTTTCCATGTTGGGTTTTAATATTATTTGCAAATATTAAAAAAATTTATTTACAACGATTTTGTAATAAAAACGTTTTTGCAAATGATTCCCCATCTTCAATCCATGCTAAACGTTGTGTTTCATCAGACAATATTGAAAACCATTCTGAAGGGTTCATGTTGGGTTTTACTTTACAAACAACTTCATTCGGAATTGAATCACTCAATGAATTATTAACTACACGAATCAGCTTCATGTTTATAAAATGAAGGTAACTAATAAGTGATGAATTTTCAGTTATGCCTTCATTTTCGCTCCAATAATTTCTTATTCCAAGCACTTCATCAACGCTGCAGTTTGTCTCAGTTAAACACTCGCGCAAAGGGTAATTACAAATCACCCCCCCATCTACATAACAATGATTATTTTTTATGATGGGTGGAAATAATATTGGAACACATGCGCTCATTTTGATCGCATCCATCAAACACATATCAGGATGAGTGATATGAGAGAGAGATATTTTTTTAAATTCGTTCAATTCAAGTGTAAATATATTAAGAGTTATGCCAGAATATTTATAAAAATCCAGCATTGTTATTGAAAGTGATAAATCGTTTGACTCTAATAAAGGTTTCATAATGTCATCCAACATTTTGAGTTGGGCAATCCCTTTGCATGAAAACAGTTGAAACATTTCAAAGGAGTCAACCATCACTTTTTCCCAAGGTCTTTTGATCAAATAATCATCTATTGTTTTCCAGTCGTGCTTCAAACAAATAATTACTGCAAGAATTGCACCAATTGAGGTACCATATATTGTTTCTATTTCTTCAAATTTCAAATACTTTTCTTGGAATAAGCATTTTATAACCCCGTATGACAATAACCCGGTTGGACCTCCTCCTGATATAACAATGTGTTTAATTACCATGGTTATAATTTCATAACCCATGCATAAATTTATATTATTTTTTGGTTATTATAGAAAAATAAATATCTAAACGGGTGTTAAAACATGGACAACATTTTTTCAACTAAATATCAATTCAACAAAGAAAGTATTGAAAAAATAAATTTGGATGAATTGTACGAATCTAAAAAACAAGAGGATTTAGCAAAACTGTACATATTCAACCGCATATTATCAAGAATTCATGATAAAATAAAAGTCGCGGCTCGTCAAAAAAACAATCAACAATTTTGTTGGTATTTAATTCCAGAAATGATGTTGGGTGTTCCAAATTATGATAAAAATGCATGCATAACTTTTGTCATTTCAAAATTAGAAGAAAATGAATTCATAGTAAGATACACTGACCCAAATTTATTATTAATTTCATGGAAACACTACATTCCAAATTATATAAGAAACGAAATTAAAAAAAAAACAGGCAACATCATTGACAAATTTGGAAACTATGTATCAGAAGATTCTCTCCCAGCAGAAGAAGCCACCACCAATGATGTCAACTCTATTATTTTCAACAAACCAGCTGCAACTTCAACCACAGTCGCAAAAAAAACAAATTCTGAGTATAAATCTATTTCTTCATACAAACCAACCGGTAATTTGATATACAGTCAAGAGCTCTTAAAAAAAATTGAAGAAAAGGTTTAATAATTATCATCCGTATCCAGTTTCTTTATTAATTCATCATACACCTGTTCTTCTACTGCTGCTTCAATTATTTGAACACATCGCAATGTTTCTAAGGTTTCTTTACGTTGAAAAATATCATTTGCACGCTGTTCATATGATGCCAACGACGATTCATTCAATTCAGGATGAATGCAAGACATCGACGAAGTCAATAAATGGTTCAATATTTCGTTCAACACTTTTTCGTTATTCTCTCGCTTCTGCATTTTTTTTTCTTTTTGCATCTCATATAACTCTTTGAACTTTTTGTGCGTGATATGTTTCTCTGCAAACAATAAATCATCATTTTCACCCACCGTTTTTAAATATTCATTTATGGCTTTTACCAATGTAACTATTCGTGTATAAAATACAATCAGTTCATGACACTTGCTTCTAAACAATGTTTCAAATAAAGAAGAATTGTCATTTAAATAATACATATTTGAAATTGAGTTCAACTCTTTTTGAATTATTTCGGCTTTTGAATTTATGCCGTTTTTTATACGAACGTGTATTTGTATTGGGTTTGAATGCGTCATCAACTCCGTTTCAATCAACGGTTTTAATTCTTTCTGTTTTAGAGTAAACAGTTTGTCTGTTATATTTTGTTCAAATTCATGTAAATTCATATTATTCATTCTGGTTACATTCAGTTGTTATTTTTTTTTATTTATTCAAATGTGACATTCTTCTAAATTGCATTTTGGCAAAAAGGTTTCGTGGTTTATGAATTTGGACATAGTTTATTGTCCATTTTCATTTTTTTTTTTACTTTTGTGAAAAGTTTTTTTCAAAAATAACATTTTTTTTTTACATCCGAAATGAACAATTATCACATGCAAAATGCATTGAAGTTATAATTTTGAAAAAAAACATCATTTTTGCCCCCACTCAAAAAAAAAGAAAATTATTGCTCAGTGTTTGAAAAATGCCTATTTTGGTTTTATTAAAATAAAACAAAAAATAGTCAATGTGGCATTATTTTTTTGAAAACAAAAAAATGGCACGAGAATGCTTTCAAAATATTGTTAAAAAAAATGCCTATTTTTGGTTTTATTTAAAATAAAACAAAAAATAGTCAGTGTGGAATTGTTTTTTTTGAAAATAAAAAACGTCACGAGAATGCTTTCAAAATATTGTTAAAAAAAATGCCTATTTTTGGTTTTATTAAAATAAAACCAAAATAGGCAAAACACAATTAAACAAATAAACTTATTATATTACAATTATAAAATGGTATCAAGTGATTTAATATGTGTTGTATGTAATTATTCTTGTACAAAAAAAAGTCACATGAAACAACACCATGAAACCGAAAAACACAAAAAAAAAATGAATGAATTGTCACAAGTGGCCCAACCCAAACAATGTATTTGTGGAAAAGCATTTGCGTTGCGTTCGTCAATGTTCAACCATAAAAAAAAATGTAAAATGTTGCAATCAGAATGTTATGACAATAATAAAAAAAAAGAAGAAGAATTGATACATGTAAAAAGCATGTTGCAATTGTTGATCAAAGATCACACTACCCAGACAGAAATGCAACACAGCCTGATAACAAAAAATCAAGAAATGTTGAAAGAAGTAACAAATCAAAACAAATTATTAATTGAAACGATTCAAGAACTCACTCCCAAAATTGGAAATGGTAATACAACTATGAATGCTCAGTTCAATGTAAATTTGTTTTTGAACAATGAGTGCAAGGATGCAATACGACTAAGTGATTTTGTCAAATCTCTCAAAATAACCTTGAAGGATTTAGAATACACAAAAATGAATGGAATAGTGGAAGGGATAAGTTCCATTATTTTGAATAATTTGAAGGGGATGGATGTTCACAAGCGTCCGATACATTGCACCGATTTGAAAAGAGAGACAATGTACATAAAAACAGATGAATGGATAAAGGATGATAATAATACTCATGTTAAAAAATTTATTTATATAGCGTCTTGTTATCAAACCAGGATAATTCAGGAATGGATGGATGCGAATCCTGGTTGGGAAATGGAAGAAAAAATGCACATTGAATATCAAACAATATGTAAAGAGTTGTACAAGAACATAGAGAGTGATGATAATGCACATAAAAAGATAATCAAGGCATTGGTTAAGGAAGTTCACATTTCGAGAAATGCCGTATGATTTAGTGCGTTGAAATCAAAAAAAAATTAATTTGTTTATTATGCTATAGAACCTCAAGTAATGGGTCAATTAGTTTCTCGCGAAGAAGATCAAACGGTGAAAGAAGATAACGAAATAGACGAACCTGCTCTGGAAGAACTACCAAAAAAAAAACAAAGAACGAGTGGACGTTCAAAAAAAGTACGAATGTCACTTCAAACCAAAAGTCGCAAAAGAAAAGAAAATAGCTGAATAAAAAATAAATAAAAAAATTGATTTAAAATTTATGTTGTCATATAGTAACAACACAAATGATAATACCTGTGAAATGTTTCACGTGCGGCAATGTCCTTGCAGACAAGTATCTGTATTATTTGCAGGAAGTACGCAAAAAAAAACTGGCTAGAGGAATGGATCCTGAAAAGGTGACTTATTTAACAAAGGAATACATTGATGAAAAAACAGGGATGAGCAAGATGATTGACAAGGCACCTGAAGGGGAAGTTATGGATCAATTGAAACTGAAAAAAATGTGTTGCAGAAGGCACTTTTTGACACATGTTGATCTAGATTGAAGTTTTGAATGTTTACTGTATTATTTTTTCATTGGGTAAGCGTTATGCGAAAATATAATATTTGGATACTGTATATTTATTATATGCAACCATCACTGTATTTTTCAAGCAAAATGGGAGCAGTGGCTGGGTGTGGTGGTTCAAATCCAAGGTATGTCATGAAACACGGTGGAAAACCTATGCTCAAATCCCGCAAACGAAGGGTTACGCGCAATTCAAGATACAAAAAGGCATCTTATAAACGAATGAGAGGTGGTAATTATTATGGTTCTTATAGGTATGGATTAAGTAAAAATGAACTCACTCCTGCAAAAAGTGCATTGGCGAACCCTTTGCCATTTGAATCACAAAAAACGTGTTGACATAGAGTTTATATGTAATATATTATTATTTTTTATAACAATATATTAAAACTGATACTTCTAACTAGCAATGACATGTACCTCACCCATTGACATAAACACAACAGATAAGTCAGTTAAATCAATAACTGGAACCTTCAGTTATAAATATGATGTAAACTTGTTGAACCAATCCACGATAAACACATCAATGGATAATAAGTATATTTATGTTAATATAACTAGCTCAAGCAATAGTTCAAATGTTACATTTTATGACACTGGCTCTTATAGACCATATGAATTGAGAATATATAAACCATCATTACACAAATACAATGGAGAACATGCATATGCAGAATTATTGATAATTCACATTGGCAACAATTCGTCTAACGGGCTTGTAATCAGTGTTCCGATTTCTATGGAGAATGTGAACCAGAATGCTAGTTTGAGTTCACTCGTAACCCTTGCAAATTCTGGAAACAGGAATATAAGCAATACTGTGGATGTGAATACATTTTTTCCATCAAGTAATTTTTATGTCTACAACGGTAGTTTGCCTTATGGGTCATGTGGTGGGAATTATTACTATGCAGTGTATACTACACCAATCTCAATTTCAAGTGAAATCAAGCTAGCTCCCAGTGAAATAAAAACAGTACCATTTTCTGGGTTGTTACAAAAGAGCAGGACCGTTGCAAACACAACATACAAGGACGATTACATAGTGGTTGAATTTTTGCCAACTGATTGTGAGGAAGAATCATCATCAGCATCCAAGACGGAAAGTTCTTCCAAAAAAAAAGCGAATATGAAAAGAAAAATGGTTGGAATGCATGTATTATTGGGAATCATGATTGCAATTTTTCTTTGGTTTATTTTTCAAGTAATAATGCATTTGAATACTCGCCAATCCGTAAGGGGAATAGAATTAAATCAAATAAGTATTAAGTGAGCCCTCTTTTTCTAGAGGAGAAAATGAAGATTCATTTAATATTGAATCTGAAAATGGTGCACGAATGTTAACCATTTCTTCTTCCAATGTTTTTTCAATTTCATTCATTTTATTCAGCGAATGCATTTTATTTTTTTCACTCGGAATGTAGTTTTCAATTGCAAAAGAAACATGGGACGAGCGTTTAATCAAGACGTATGCTGCAAACAAAACTAAAATTCCAGTAAGAACATTTGAATGAAAGAATGTGGATACTGCAACTACAAAAATTACAACATTTCCTAAAGGGTTATTGATGTACGGAATCATTTTTTCAGGTGTGGGCACATTCAAAACAATGTACAAGATTATAATAATGATGAGTGGTAATTCATGTGATTTTTTTGAAAAACTTAGAAAAGAATTCATTGGTACGGTACAAATTGACGTATAATAATTGTATATATTTATAATTATTTCAACATAATAAATTCAAAAAATTGAATATAAATACTTCAATTATAATTGAAATATCTGTTCTCTATTGTCCTATTGTCCTATTGTCTATGACGTATTTAAGTTCACGCGGATATGTAATTTTGAAGGACGACTTGGACGAAACCGAACGAAAATACATACGAGAACAATTAACCATTCGGCCATTTGTTCCTAAAGCTCCAGTTCAACCTAAACCATACCCAATTTATCGCGAATCTTCAACAAAAATATACATTCCAAGATATTTTGGAATTGATTTGTATGGTGAACCCAAAGTAACTAAAATTGGCTCAGGCGAAACAATTGGTCTGGATTTTAAAGGAGAATTGAGAGATTATCAAGTTCAAATTGTGGATAAATATTTGACACATGTTGCAAAAGGAGGTGGCGGGTTGCTGGATGTTGATCCAGGAAAAGGAAAAACAGTGATGGCATTGAGCATAATTTCAAAGTTGAGAAAAAAAACATTAGTTGTTGTTCACAAATCATTTCTGCTGAATCAGTGGATGGAACGGATAGAACAGTTTTTGCCAGGGGCACGAGTAGGACGAATTCAAGGACCAACTACGGATGTTGAAGACAAAGACATTGTAATTGGTATGCTTCAATCGTTGTCAATGAAAGATTATGCACCAACCACTTTTGATTCATTTGGATTGACAGTTTTTGATGAAGTGCATCACATGGGTGCTGAAGTATTTTGTCAATGTATGATAAAGTTCACAACAATGTATACACTTGGACTCTCTGGCACCATGCAACGAAAAGATGGCTTAACTAAAGTGTTCAAAATGTTCCTTGGAAATGTTGTTCACAAGGAAAAAGCTAAATCCGAACATAATGTTTTGGTAAAAGCGATTAACTACAAGGTAGATGACGCGGAATACAACGAAACCGAATATGATTATCGTGGGAATCCAATGTTCAGTAGAATGATTTCCAGATTATGCTCTTACAATGCACGAAGCGAATTCATTTTGCGTGTATTGGAGAGAGAATATTCAATTGATCCAACCCAGCAAATAATGATTCTTGCCCACAATAAAACTCTTATTGTGTACTTGCACACGGCGATTCAACATCGTGGAATAGCCAATGGCTCTGTTGGATATTACATTGGTGGTATGAAAGAGGCGGATTTGAAAGAAAGCGAGTCTCGTAAAATTATAATAGCCACGTACGCCATGGCATCTGAAGGGTTAGACATAAAAACGCTGACCACCTTAATTATGGCATCTCCCAAAACGGATGTGTGTCAATCAATTGGCCGCATATTGCGCGTAAAACATGGAAATCCGGTTGTGATTGACATTGTAGATCAACAAGACATATTCAAACACCAGTGGCACAAAAGGAGAGACTACTACATCAAACAAAACTATGATATTATTTGCATTGATAATCATTCATATGATTCAACAAATCCAGAATGGATAAAAGATCATGACTCAAAGAAAGAGAAAATCAAAAAAACAGAACCGAAAGGATGGATTGGCCTTCCCACAAATTTTTGAATTTTATTAAAAAAAAATATAAAAATATGTCTTTCTGTTATATATACACTAAATATCATGACGTCCCAATTGAAATGTTTGAAAGATAAAGTTGAAAGTTTAAACCAGCACCATCAAATTCAAATTTTGAAAATTATAAACAGCAACAATGTGCTTTGTAGTGAAAACAAAAATGGAACATTTGTAAACTTAACAAGTATGAATGAAATAGCCATCTCAAAAATAGAAAGTTATTTGAAATATGTTGAAGAACAGGAAACTCAATTGAAGGTTATTGAAAATCAGAAAACAGAATTGGCTAAACAATATTTTAAATAAGTTCTCCAATTACCGAAACGTGTTTGTCATTTAATTCAAACCGTCTAGCAATTACTTTTATTTGCACAGCGTCTCCCGGTTTTATTGCATCCATTTTTTTGTTCTTGGTTTCATCCATTTCTCTTGATATATATGCAACTAATGGAGATGGCGAAATAGGAGCATGACAACGAATCCCTGCTTGGGTAACCGTTATTGCAACACAAGATAATTTGTCCCCTTCATTCGGACAACAAATCATGCACTTGATATCCAAATTGAAAATAATGTTTGCGCCAGAACACACCCCAACGGAGTGTGATTTCACTTCACATGATTCTGACTTGACATACCCTTGCGGAATGCACCTGTTACATATTTCATTCGAAATGTGGGATCTTAGCAAATCAGTCAACTCATCGCTTGTTACTATATTGTTCAAACTGTTTAAAGGCAACCGAACAATCCGTTTTATCTCAGCGGTCTCGTAAAAATCTGAAGTTGTTGCTGACATCTCTCTTATTTTCTTAAAATGCATGTAATTTTAATTCAATTTTTTCATAATATTTTTTACTTATTAAATTAAAAATTGAATTTGAAATTCAAATGTTTATTGTTTGTTTATGATTTACTTGGTAAATAATGAACGGTTTGAAAGAATGTCAATGTGATGAGCGAGCAGACTCAGTGGCGCCAGTGGTTGAAGAGAGTGGTGAAGAAGAAAATGATGTGTGTGCGATTTGCCTGGAAAAAACCAGTCGTAACCGGACTCATAATTATGTGTCTTTGCCATGTGGTCACCCATTCCATTTCACATGTATTTTACAAAACATGTCAATTGGCGGTGAAAATTGTGACCAATGTCCATTGTGCCGAAGAATAATTTTGGAAGAAGATGCTGATGAAAATCAAATTCAAAACATTGCAATAAGGTTGAATGCAGAACGTCAAATCCGTATCCAGCGAGAGCAGCAAATGATAGCGCAGTTGGAATATGAATCGCGTAGTTACAGATTGAATGCTCGCATCGGAGATATAGTTACAAATGGAGCGAACAATAACATCACACTTCATTCAGGTGCAGCGATTCACATGGAAAGACAAATCCGAAGCATATGCATAAATTTTGCGGAGTATTGTCGCAACAACTGGATGAATCAAGAAAATCAAGAAAATCAAGAAAATATAATTAATTTTATCAATAATTATTAATTTCCACATTGATTTGTTAAACATGATAATAAAAGTGGTTTATAATGAAGTGTCGTAGTAATTCTTATTAACCGCTTTTTCTTTTTTGAATCGGGTATAAACAGATCCATCATAAACATATTTTGGATTACAGTTGGATGGTTGAAATGATGTTTTAGAATAATTCAGTCGTCCTAAATAGTCTCCAGCATTGTTTACTAATCGGAATGGTGTTCCTGCCGGTTTTATTTCGTTTTTCGCAGAAGCATATTGTCCGTTCCAAGCTTTTCTTAATACAAGTCGGGTTAAAGATCGTTGATTGCCGCCTTCTACTTGGCCAGTAAGATGTGTGAACTTATTCATTCAATACTTTTATTATAATGACTATATTAAAAAAAATATAAATCAATTAATTTCATTTTGAAAATCAATAAAACTATTGAGTGAGAATGCGAGGTGCAATGTTCATGGTTTGTAATTCTTGAAATAACAATTTGCAAGCATAAGGAATTTCCACACATGAAAATTCAGTACGGTTATCACACATGTTGCAACAATGTATTCCAATTTTATCATTGACGACTGCAATCATGCCGCACCGTTTGCAAATATTCACTTGATATTTGTCAGAAGAGTCATACATTCTTCCACGAGTAAAGCGAGACGCACCATGAGCCACCATGCTGTCGCGTTCCATTTCACCAAAACGATGTCCTCCATCACGGCTTCTTCCTTCAGCTGGTTGTCGGGTCAAATTTACCATTGGTCCAATTGAACGGCTATGTTGTTTATCATTAACCATGTGTTTCAGTCTTTGATAAAATGCGGGTCCAATGAAAATGCTGGATTCCATTTGTTCACCGGTAAAGCCATTATACAACAACTGGTTACCATTGCATTCATATCCAATTTTCAATAATTCATTACGAATGGTTTCAATATTCAGTTCACCAAATGAAGTGCCATCACCAAATAATCCAAGCTCTACAAGGAGAAGACCCAAAATTGTTTCTTTCAATTGGCCGATTGTCATGCGAGAAGGTATTGCATGTGGATTAATTATGATGTCAGGACGAATGCCATCACAAGTGAATGGCATGTCACATTCTGCTATTATGTTTCCTAAGGTTCCTTTTTGTCCATGTCTTGAACTAAATTTGTCTCCTATAACTGGTTTACGAAGAGTACGCACTTTGACTTTGCATATTTGGTAGCCTTCCCCATTGCGTTCTAGGAGGTTACGATCAACATATGATTCTTCATTTGTCCGGTAAGATCGGCTTTGGTCTTCATATTTCATGATTTTGGTTGGATCATTACGATTGATTGGAACGACTTTTGCAATAATTACATCCCGATTTTCCACAAGAGAATTCTCAGGCATAACTCCCTTCGCATTTACTTTTTCATAGTTTCCAAATTTCAATCCTTTTGTTTTTGTTGGATCCGGTTTACAACGAATTTCTTCGTCTCCGTTAATTTTTTTGTCTTCATCTTTCTCGGTGTGATATATGGTAGTTTGAAACAAACCGCGATCAATTGAACCTTTGTTCATCAAAACACTGTCTTCTTGATTGTATCCAGTGTGAGTCATGATTGCGACAATGACTGGACAACCAGATGGAATTTTGTCAAGCTTTATCATTCCCATCACTCTTGTATCAACAAGTGGACGTGCTGGATATGTCATAACATAAGCAGTTTTATCCATTCTTTTTTGGAAATTCGTTACATATATTCCCATGGCTTGTTTTGCCATTGCAGATTGATATGTGTTTCGTGGAGATTGATTATGTTCTGGAAATGGAATGCATGATGCAATGATTCCAAATATTGTGCTGGGATGTATCTCACAATGAGTGTACTTATAATTGAAACCATCAGTTTTTGTGTACAGGTCAGACGGTTTCATGGCAATCATAGAGAAACTTTGTTCTTCTGGATCAAGATATTCTATGACCGCATTTGAAACACGCAAATCGGTTAGCAAGTCATCCCATGATATTTCATTTTTCCTTAATTTATAAATAATTTCTTTTGTAATGTAAAAACTTCCTGTTTTTTGATTTATCCGAAGTAGTGGACGGGTAAGTCTTCCTGCGTCTGTACAAATTCGTATTTCTTTCAGTCTGTAATTAAACACGATTGAAGTGTAAATGTTAATGATGCCTTTTGTTTTTTTGTCTTTCAAGTCTTCATAAAGGGTTTTTGCATCAATCGCATTTCCAATCCAAGCCCCATTCAGGAATACTTTTGCGTCTTCATTGGAGAGTTGAGAATGTTTTGCATTTTCAAGTTGAACAATTTGTGATAGAATTACTTCACGAATGTTGTCAGAATTGCTGATTGTTGTGATGTGCGTCATATAGCTGAGGTTTTTTACAACGCCGACACTGCCACCTTCAGGACTTTCAGCAGGACACAAGTATCCCCATGTAGTACCGTGTAATTTTCTTGGAGGAATTAATTTACCACTTTTGTCAATTGGAGTGTTTATCCTTCTCAAATGACTTAAACTAGAGATATAAGTTAGTCTGTTCAAAACTTGTGCAACTCCAACTTTGGCTGAACTGACATTTTTGATACCAAAATCTCCAGTGGATAATGCTTTTTTCAATCCATTTTCAATAGTGGATGATTTTATCATTTTATAAATGTTAGTTGAATTGATGATGCTTGCGTAATCATCACTTGATTTCCAAGAGCCAGTATTTATTTCACGAATGATTTGTTTTGTCATGTCCTTTACAACTTTATTGAAATAATTTCTAATTAAGTTGTTCAGTAACGCACCAGTCGTATCAATTCTTTTGTTGATGTATGAATCGCGATCATCTTGTTCGTTTGAAATGGTTGCATTGATTAACCTGTTTGCCATGTAGCCGAGAAAGTAAATTTTTTGTTTAGCGGTGTTGCAATGCGGGAACAAATCATTTTTCAAAATGTCCAATGCAAACTCTCGTTTTTTTCGTGCGCCCATTTCTTTGTCCAAATTGAAAGGACTATACATGACATTTGTCGTTAAAATTCTCAAAGCATCTTCTTGGGTCATGGTACTGTTTGCATCAATAATGGAAGCCTGCAAAAATTCTAATGTGATTTTGTTCACTTGCAAGTTCAATAAAACAATTTCACAGATTTCAATATCTGACTCAATCCCAAGTGCTCTAAAAACCACAAATAATGGAAGTGGAATTTTTACACGTGGTATTTGTATGTATATTGGAAATCCAAAGCCATTGTTTTTGTTTGAAACCATCATGTTTATTTGCTTTGGTGAAATGCATTTGTAGTCGGGAACCGATTTTATTTCAGCGCACCAAGTCCATTTTGTATTGTTTTTTGAAACATTGAAACAGTAAACGCGATTTTCGGCTGCTCGTTCTTGACCCAACACCGTTTTCTCACTTCCATGCATGATAAAGTAACCTCCCGCATCATATTTGCATTCTCCAGTTTCTTCATCACTTACGTGTTGACACTGTTTCAACACACAAATTCCAGACTTCAACATGATTGGCAATTTGCCAATTGGTATTTTGGGAATGACTTTATGATAATGTTGGGTGTTTTCAAGTTCGGGGCCACTTCTTACGATTATTTCTATTCTTATGTCAATTGTCATAGCGGATGCGTATGTAAAGTTTCTCAGTCTTGCATTCATTGGAAACATGAGCTTTGTTGACCCATTGTTCTCATGGATTTGTGGACGATACAAATTGAAATGCTTAAATTCAATATTGATTTCTAAGCGGTGCTTCTTAGCATTTTTGTCATAATCCTGGTCTGATGCAATATTCACCGGATTGAACATGTCAATAGTGCGTTCAATTTGTTTGTAAACAAGATCATTGAACGATTCAATTTGATGCCTTACCAACCTATCCAAATGCATCCCTTCAAAATACGAACCAATCATGTCCCACGGTTCTTCCACATACTGTCCAATCTGTCCAACTACTTCGTCAATAAAATCTTGCATCACAACAATTGAGTCTGACTATTGATGATATTGAACAAAATTAACTAATAATGAATTCAATTTTTACTTTTAAGTTGATTATTTGTCATTATGCATTTTGATTTCAAAATATTAAACAATATAAACAAACATTTGGGTTATAATTTAATTAAATCAAACATGAGTCATCAATTGAACCGATGGATTAAATACAATGATGAAGAATTCAGCATGTTGGATAATCCATACATTATTGGTTCGCCAACCCATCCACCTACCATTCAAACAATTCGTGAAAAAAAACAAATTTACTCGCCGGTTACTAATATTTCCGATCTCTTGAAACTTGCAAGAGAGAATCCGATTGTTGAAAATGTTGAGTACAGTATAAATATGGCAGCTTTGCAAAAAATTTTGGAACCATTGGGAAAATTGGAGAAGATGATTGGAATGGAAACCTTGAAAGAAAATGTGGTGGATCAAATCATTTATTTCATACAAGATCTTCATATAAAAGACGATTCCACTGGAGCATTCAATGATTACATGCATACTGCAATTTATGGACCACCCGGAACTGGAAAAACAGAAGTTGCAGAACTGTTAGGAGCCATATTTTCAAAAATGGGCATTTTAAAAAAAAATAAATTTAAAAAAGTAACCCGTGCTGATTTAATAGCCGGTTATTTAGGTCAAACCGCAATTAAAACTGCAGACATTATAAAAGAGTGTTTAGGCGGGGTGTTATTTATTGATGAAGCATATTCTCTCGGCACCAAGGAAAAAAAAGATTCATTTTCAAAAGAATGCATTGATACTTTGTGTGAAGCACTTAGTAATCACAAGTCAGATTTGATGGTCATTATTGCTGGTTATGAAAAAGAATTGAACGACTGTTTTTTTAACATGAATCCTGGATTGAATTCACGATTCAACTGGAGATATAAAATAGATGCATATACATCGGAACAAATGACACAAATATATGAAAAAAAAATAAAGGATAATGGTTGGATGTTACAAGAACCAATTCCTCAAAACTGGTTTGAATCAAACAAGTGTTACTTCAAATACTATGGTCGTGACATTGAACTATTGTTGTCACGAGTAAAAATTGCGCATGGCCGTCGTTTATTTTCGTCTGCAACTTATTCAAAAAAAGCCTTGACCACCTCTGATTTAGAAAATGGAATGAAAATGTTTCTCTCAAATGATGAAATAAAAAAAAGAAATGAAAATATTGAGCGTTCTGTTTTAACCACAATGTACTTATGAATCACTCAGGTGTGGAATAACTTCAAAATTTTTATATGTTATGATTTCATTAATTCATTTCATTAACCATTAAATTAAATTAACAACAATGAGTTCTAAAAAAAATATAACAATTGATCAAACTGCTTTGTTAAACACATCTGATAACAAACATTCTATAAAGCGGCATAAAAAAACAAAACTGCCAAGTTTAAACTCAACCACTGTGAAACAAAATTTATTGCAAAGAATAAAAGATTACAAACAACGTGAATTTGAAGAATCAAAACTCTCCAAAACCAATGAAGAGTTAGTAAGTCAGTTCAAAAAATCAACCAATTATTTAGAAGAACTTACTAAAAAAAAACAAGAAAAAATACAAAAAAACACATCTAAACGAAAAATTCCCACCATCCAACAACAACACCCATTAATCAATCCATTACTTAATCAATCAATCCTGCACCCCCAAGCCATGCACCCCCCAGCCATGCAACCCCCAGTCATGCAACCATCAGTTATGCAACCCCCAGTCATGCAACCATCAGTTATGCAACCCCCAGTCATGCAACCATCAGTTATGCAACCATCAGTTATGCAACCATCAGTTACGCAACCATCAGTTACGCAACCATCAGTTATGCAACCATCAGTTATGCAACCATCAGTTATGCAACCATCAGTTATGCAACCATCAGTCATGCAACCATCAGTTATGCAACCAGAAATCATGCAACCATCAGTCATGCAACCATCAGTCATGCAACCAGAAATCATGCAACCAGAAATCATGCAACCAGCAGTTCCACTAGTTCAGTGCGGAATTAATTCACGTGATGAATCATTTGGAAATCATGCAGACATAGAGATTTCATTAACGCTTCCACCAGAATTGCAATTGAATTCAAAGGAAATTGAAGCGGATAACGAAGAAGCAGCACAAAATATTGAAGATACTGTTTCAAGTCAATTCAAATTGAATCAAGATGTTCCATACGGATGTTTGCGAAATGGAAATAAACCAACCTTTAGAGTTTATTCAAAAAATCAAAATGAATTCAATAAAACTTTCAAAAAACAGCAGGATAATGATGTCAATCAAGATTGTGATGTTGTAATGAATGATTCTGTTCAAGAACGACAACGTAAATTGAAGGAGTTACAAGAAAAATCAAACAACATAAAGATCAAAAAAAAAGTAAAACAAATAACTACAAGAAAATTTAAACTTGGAAAAAATGTTGAAAAAAATTCGGTTGGAGTTTTGATAAAAAGCACAAACATGAGAAATGAGGTAAATCATGACCATGGGTTATTGCATCGCGAACCAATAAATGAAATTAAAAAATATCTGCATGCACATGGATTAATAAAAATAGGATCTGATGCTCCAACTGATGTTTTAAGAAACATTTATGAAAGTGCGAAATTAACGGGGGATGTAAGTAATGTGAATAAACAGGTGATGTTACATAATTTTATATCAGATGATGAAAAACGGGTGTGATGCAATAAACAAACAATTTCAACGTTCATTCCATTGACATAGGGGAAATAAGCGTTCTTGCATTGTTAACCGGTTATAAAATCCCAAATATTTTGCTCTTGCAAATTCATTATCACAAATGCGAACCCTCAACCGATTGAAGTCGTTCTTTTCATAAAAAATGCTATTGTTGGGATTACGTGAAATATTGAATACAATGTTTGGAGGAAGATCTGGCAAGTCTATTATGATGATTTGATTTGTTAATGTGGATTCATTGAATACTAAGTGTGAAGTGTTGGCAGACATGTACGATTTTTTTGTAAAATGATGTTTATCGTAAACGAAATCTCGGTACGCCCATGCTTGATAATTACAAGCAGCAATCCAGCTTGCGTGAGACGATTGTGGTGCACTAGTTGTTATAAACGTTTTTATATCTTGCATGTCAATGATTGGAATTGATGTTAGCAATTGGTCATGCAATTGTTCTTTTACTTTAAGATTGGTTCCGGATCCGATTCTATCTTGATTTTTGTTTATTATTGATGGTTCAATTTCATCAATGCGAGCAATATAGGTTGGCAAGTATGGGTCGTTGTTTGGGCGATATACAATATATTGTTTGGTGATATATGGTTCTTCAGTGTGACAATTTAGGGATAATTTATAATTTGCATATGCATCTCTCATGATATCGCTGGCTCTTTGCCAAGTGTTCAATTGTCGTATCCAAACATCCATTTGATAGTTTGATAGTTTGATAATATGTTTAAGTTATTATCAAACAGGTGAGATTATATGATATTATTGTAACCAATATAAACCGGTGTCGTTTTATAAATAAACAGTGACTGATATTCAAAATGGATTTAGAGATGCAAGTGAGAAAAAGAAATGGTTCATACGAAGAAGTGTCGTTTGATAAAATATTGAAACGAATACGAAACATGGGGAATCAATCAAAAATAAGTGCAATAAATTACACTGTATTGGCCATGAAAGTGATTGATCAATTGTATGATAAAATTCCCACGTCAAAAATAGACGAGCTTACAGCAGAGCAATGCGCAACATTGTCAACTACGCACCCGGATTATGGAACTTTGGCGTCATACATTGTGATTTCTAACCATCATAAAACAACTCCTGCAACATTTTATGAAGCAATGGAAAAGTTGAATAATTATAAGGATGTGCATGATGTTTCATGTCCCATCATAAGCCAAGAGTTGTGGAAGCTGGTGTGTGATCATCGTGATGAAGTGGAACGCATGATTGTAAGTAGTCGCGATTACTTGATTGATTATTTTGGATTCAAAACATTGGAAAAAACATATTTGTTGAGAACAAATGGTGTAATATTGGAACGCCCTCAATACATGTGGATGCGCGTATCATTGTCCCTACACAAGGATGACATGGATAAAGTAAAAACGACATATGATTTGATGTCACAGAAATACTTCACGCACGCCACACCGACATTATTCAATGCAGGCACCCCCAGACAACAATTGAGTAGCTGTTTCCTGATTGCGATGGAAAGTGACAGCATAGAAGGTATTTTCAATACACTGAAAGAATGTGCAAACATTTCCAAATATGCGGGAGGGATTGGGATGCACGTGCATAATATTCGGGCATGCGGCAGTCACATTCGTGGGACGAATGGTTTATCAAATGGATTAGTTCCTATGTTAAGAGTATTCAACAATACTGCAAAGTACATTGATCAAGGAGGAAAACGCAATGGAACCATTGCAGTGTATTTAGAGCCGTGGCATGCAGATATTATTAAATTTTTGGAAATGAAAATGAATCATGGCGATGAAGATGTAAAAGGGCGGGATTTATTCTATGGATTGTGGGTGTGTGATTTATTCATGCATCGTGTGAAATCCAACGAAGAGTGGAGTTTGTTTTGTCCGGATCAATGTCCCGGGCTCGCGGATGTTTACGGTGATGAATTCAACATGTTGTACACCAAGTATGAGAGAGACAATTTGCAACGACACAAAATGAGCGCGCGTGACCTGTGGTTTCGTATATTGGATAGTCAAATGGAAACCGGTACTCCATATTTGTGTTACAAAGACACTGTTAACAAAAAAACAAATCAAAAGAACATTGGCATAATCCGTTCATCCAATTTGTGTTCAGAAATTATGGAATATTCTGATGGAAATGAAACAGCAGTATGCAATTTGGCAAGCATTGCGCTGAATCAATTTGTTACGAGTAATCAAACATTTGATTTTGATAAATTACATGAAGTTACACAAGTGGTAACAGAAAATTTAAATAACGTAATTGATATAAATTATTATCCCACAAATAAAACTTCTATTAGCAATATGTCTCATCGTCCGATTGGAATCGGGGTGCAAGGATTGGCAGACACTTTTATGTTGATGGATTTTGCGTTTACTTCAAATGAAGCTTCCACATTGAACCGGCGGATATTTGAAACAATGTATCATGCAGCATTGACTGCATCGTGTAAATTAGCAGAAAAACATGGGTATTATAAAAGTTTTGTTGGTTCCCCTGCATCTCAAGGGATTTTGCAGTATGATATGTGGAACATTGAGCCGGAACCAAATCGGTATGACTGGAATGATTTGAAAGCTAAAATCATAAAACATGGATTGCGCAATTCACTTTTGTTGGCCCCCATGCCAACTGCAAGCACCTCTCAAATATTAGGAAACACTGAATGTTTTGAACCGATTTCAAGCAACATTTACACAAGGCGAACGATGGCAGGGGAGTTTATTTTAGTGAATCGGCATTTGATTACTGATTTACAAAAAATTGGACTTTGGAATGATAAAATAAAAAACAATATAATTTTGAATAAAGGAAGTGTTCAATACATTGATGGTTTGAGTGACCACTTGAAACAAAAGTATTGCACGGTTTGGGAGATTCCAATGAAACAGGTGATTGACATGGCTGCTGATAGAGGAGCTTTCATTTGTCAGAGTCAAAGCATGAATTTATGGATGGAAGATCCAACATATGCGTCGCTCACTTCCATGCATTTTTATGCTTGGACAAAAGGATTAAAAACTGGAATGTATTATTTACGGAGAAAAGGAAGGCACCAGCCGCAACAGTTCACAATTGAACCGGAAAAACTTAACCCGGTTGAAGACGCTCTGGAAGAATGTGAGATGTGTTCAGCTTGAGGTTAAACGGTTAAATGGCAATTGTAGCATACTTCATATTTTTATTGTTTATAGACGGATAATGTGATATTAAAAATTGGGCCAATCGTTTGCCATCTTTTTTTTTACCATGATTTTTGATGAAATAATTCCGTGGGTAGTATCCATGCAAATTTGTTGTCAGTGATCTTAAAGCTGATCCAACGTCACGATCATTTATAAAAAATTCTCCAGTGACTCCTGAAACAACATAATGCCATCCTCCCATAATGTTGTAATTTACCAATACGGGAATATTGTAACAAATTGCTTCTGTCAAAATACGGGGGGAAGCGTCTGAAATATTAGGAACAAATAAAAAATTACATTTTTGTAATTCTATTTGAAACTTATCAAAATCTAATTGTGGTATTGTTTTTACAATTCCGTCACATTTATTTGTGAATTCACAATTTGTCCGACCTACTAGTATCCCTTTCAATTTGAATTCACCACACATTATTTCAAGACACTTTTTGGCCAAGTACCAATTACGGTTGTATGATTGCCAACCATTCTGACATGTTTCATTGTCCTGAAGACAAACATACATGAAATCATATTCCTTTTTGATTGATGGGTCTGGTTTAAATTTTTCAAAATCTTTCAAATCGGATTCACACAACCTCAGGAGAGGCAGTTGCGATGTTTGTAAATTCACTGGAGGACTTCTGAAACAATGCAACCATGCATCAACCATTGACGGATAATCATGATTTTTCTCTTCATGATAACGATCTTCATACGGATTTTTAATGTGTCCCGGGAAATTAATATAACTAGATATACCACAAAATGATAATCCCATTGACTTGTACAACTCATAGTTGTCTTCGTGTATTTTCTCTCTAAATGGCGCAGAAATTAATATAATATTCAACAGTTTGTTTTCATCATCAAACATATTTTTGAATGGAAAATCAACTAATGGGATATCATTTTCAGAGAGAATTGAAATATAATTTTGATATTTGTAAAAAATAATTGACACAATAATAATGATCACTAATAACACTAGTGATATTTGTAAAATATTATTCATTAACATACGGATATATTTTTGATTCATATTATTTATTTTTTAATAGTTTCATGTTGTTTTTTGTATTCAAATAACATGAAAATAGCGAAACTGATTGTTTAGTTGGAATAAGCCAGACCACCCATGCCGCTCATAACACGAAGAACGTTGTAGTTAGTGGCATAAACACGAACCTTGGCGGTCTTGATGCCCTCAACCGTTGCGTTGGAAAGAACCAGCTGAAGAGTTGCATTGTCAATGCGAGAAAAGTTGCAACTTCCAGATGGCTGATGTTCTTCAGGACGAAGAGCAAAAGAAAACACGTTGATTCCAGTGTCTGGACTTGCGGTGTGGTGCTGGTATGGTTGAACCGTGTCAAAATAAGATCCTTCGCGCTCAGAGAATCGGTCCTGTCCGTTGAGCTGAAGTTTGGCAGTGACAACTGGGTTGCTGCCCCAGCAATGCATGGTAAGAGCATTCTCTGCAAGAACAAAAGTACCCGCATCAGAAACCCCAGAGCCTTCAAGATCGCCAGCGGCGACGCTGCTTTGCCCCGGAAGCGCGTCTCCTGCAAAGTTGGCAGCACTGAGCCAATATGAAGTATCAGTAACTCCGCCCTGGGAGTTGGAGTTGGCGGTGATGCCGCCATGCCACCAACCAGTGCCTTCCAGATTTGGAGCACCTGCATCATTGAACATGTCATTGTTGATGTAAGAAGTTGAAAAACGTGAAGTAGCAAGTTTAGCACCAAATGAGTGAATCGCGTTTGGAAGAACATCAACCGCGTCGGTGTAATTGAATGGCTGAGCACCAAGAAGGTTGTACAGGAGCTGACCACACTCTAAAGAAGAACAGTAATCAACATTGCTGTCGGGTTGAACAACCCAAATAAGTTCTTTAACGGGATGGTTGAAGTTCAGTTTGATCTTATTAGAAGAAGAACCAACAGATTCATCGCCGGTGTGTTGCAATTGTTCAATCAAGTATTCATGAGGATTTTGGGCCATGCGTCTTCGCTCGTCGGTGTCCAAGAAGACATAGTCAACATAAAGAGAAGCAGCAACTAAAGACTGGTTGTAAGCGTTAGTGACTTTTCCACCAGCGCTGGTGCGGACACCGCTGGAACAAGCCAAACTTCCGACAGCCCACAAACATTCATCCAGAGGACGAAGATCAAGATTGATCTTGACCTCGTGGTACTGGAGAGCAATAAGAGGAAGAGCCAAACCGGGGTTGCGGCAGAACCAAAATTGCAAAGGAACATACAAAGTGGTTTCAGGAAGAGCGTTGCGAGGGGCACACACTTGACGGGGGGCATTGGACTCACAAGGACCATCAACATCATTGAATGAAGGATCAGTTATGTAAGTGAGTTGAGTGGTGTTGCCGACCATAGCATGGTAACCACGGCGTTGGTCAACAGTAAGGGTAAGTTGATTCCAGATGTGCATCCAGTCACCAAACTGACGGTCAATGCGTTGACCACCTATTTCAACTTCAACAGTTGAAACAAGTTGTTCACCAGGGAAGTCCAGCCAACGAGCATAGACACCATCTTGAGTAGAACCCTTCATTTGTTGGTTGATTTCAGGGAGAGTGAGTTGAAGGTAAGTCCTGTAAGCCAAATCACCATTGCGTGAAATGGTGCAAGTCACACGACGACCAAAATCAGCCTGTCCGTTAAAAGTCTGTTCAATAGACTCCATTGCAAAGTTGGTATGACGTTTGTAAGAAACTTTCCAGAAAGTAATTTGTGGATTACTAGTTAAGTAAACATCTTGGGCGCCGTAAGCGACCAGTTGCATTAAGCCTCCTCCCATTTTTTTAGTGGTTATAATATTCCTTAAGAAAAAAAATTGGAAAAAATAAATTCAATTTAATTCAATATTATAACCTCAAATTTTTTTTGATGAAATTTGTTAAATAATCATCTTGGTAAACCTCATGCTGAAGGTTGTGTTTTTTTGAAAATACATATTTATTGTAGTCAGTCGCATGTTTCTTAATGTTCCAACCATTTTCAAGTGCACTGTACAAAAATGTGAGTAGTTGAAGTTGCTTAACTTCAAGAACCTCTATTTTTGGTTCAATGCTTTCATTTTCATTCATGTCCAAATAAAATGAACTACAGGTCAATTTGGTTTTGTCAGAATATTTCAATGTGTATGTGTCCTTTTTTTTTTTTACACTACAGTTTTTTTTTAAATATTTTAGTATAATCATTGCTTCCAACAGTTGTTTTTTTTTCAATGAGTTTTGGGGGGTGCCCAATGATTGCATTTCAATTAATATTTTAAAGATAAATAATATGTTATTAACAATACGCTAAATAATATATTAAATATATAAACATTGAAACAATTTATTATGTCTCCTCCCAATAATTCATTTAAACAAAAAACAAATAAACAAATTGTTTTGAATGAAAAAAGCATTGTAACCTTGGACAGCAAACACAAAGAAAATCAATGTCTCATTGCCAAATTGAAATCCGAAACAATTCCAAACTTGCTGAAAGATATCAAAAAAAAGAAAAAGCATTTGAAAACAACTTCAAATCCATTAGAAAAAACTGAAATTAGTGAACAAATAAGTGAACTGCAATTGCAACTTAATGCTCACAAACAAAAATGCAAAAAATATTATTTTGATAATAATGAAATTATATTTGATTATTTTGAAAACAAGCAACAAATATGCAATGGAAATAACAAAACCAAAATACTGAATGATTTTTTTCGGGTTGAAAAGGATTCCTCTAAAGAAGATCAATTGAAACGTCTCAATCACAACAATGTTCAACGATACTTGACAAATTTGGATCCATCTTATATTGATATTACAAAATATGTTTTCCCTACTGACATATGCGGCTATTGTCGCCAAGGTGAAATGATACGGGTTGAGAATGAAGGAATAATGGTTTGTAATAATTGTTCAATTCATGTTAACTATTTGGTTGAGAACGAAAAACCGTCATATAAAGAACCACCCAATGAAGCGTGTTTTTACGCGTATAAACGCATAAATCACTTCAAAGAAATTTTAGCTCAATTTCAAGCAAAGGAAACCACCCAAATACCAACAGACGTGTTAGACAATATTAAATATCAAATAAAAAAAGAGAGAATTGATTTGCAAACACAACTAACCGACAAAAAAGCAAAAGAAATATTGAAAAAATTGGGATATAATAAATATTATGAGCACATTCCTTTTATAAAAGAAAAATTAGGTATTAAGCCTCCCGTTATGTTGCCAGAGTTAGAAGAAACATTGTGCAATTTGTTCATGGAAATTCAAGGACCTTATGCCAAATATTGTCCTGAAGATCGTGTAAATTTTTTGAATTATTATTACACCGTTTATAAATTATGCGAGTTGCTTGACGCACGCGAATTTTTGCCGTATTTTCCAATGCTCAAAGACAGAGAAAAACGGATTGAACAGGATGAAATATGGAAAAACATATGTGAAGAGTTAAACTGGGAGTTTATTCCTACCATTTAATTTTTTTTTTGTTTTTTTGAATTTTGCACCACCCCTACCGTTTCTTTTACCCGTCGCCGTCGCTCTAACTTTCATTGGCCTTGGATTATTGCCAGTTTGTGCAGTGGGTGGTGGTATGGGTGATAGTCTCAAGGTTTTTCGGGCTTCTGCGGTGTCGTTTGATTGTTGTTGGTTGGTGGCGGGATTGGAATCTACTACGGCAGGTGCGCCTTGGTTGGCGTCGGGATTGGAATCTACTGACGATTCTGCGGGGTCGTTTGATTGTTGTTGGTTGGTGGCGGGATTGGAATCTACTGCGGCAGGTGCGCCTTGGTTGGCGATGTCATTGGAATTTACTGACGATTCTGCGGGGTCGATTGATTGTTGTTGGTTGGTGGCGGGATTGGAATCTACTGCGGCAGGTGCGCCTTCGGCGACTCCGGCATTTACTGATTTTTCGCCGCCATTGCCGCTGGCACTTTCGCTTACTGCAGTTAGTGGTTGTTCGTCACTTTCGGCGTTATTGGAATCTGCGGGTTCTTCGCTGCCTTGGTTGGTGGCGGCGTTACCTACTGCTGCTGCTGTAGATGATTGTTGTTGCTCGCCTGTGGCTACGGCTTCTACTGCGGCTTGGTCTCTGGCTGCGCTTTGTTGTTCGCCATCTCCTACTGCGGCTACTGCGGATGCTGCTGATTGTTGTTCGGTTACTGCTGATTCTTCGCTTACTGCAGGTTGTGGTTGTTCTGCCGATTCTGTGGAGAGGGCCTTAGTAACATCATTCATGTCAATATTAAAAATCTGAGTAACATCTTTACTTTTTAATTTTTCTATCAGATTCT
>Ga0194129_10001566_pt1 | contig 37281 bp, 35 predicted proteins | sample TA2KigCa35mmetaG_FD_150862 | JGI IMG/M metagenome (GOLD analysis project Ga0194129, IMG submission 150862) | Freshwater microbial communities from Lake Tanganyika, Tanzania - TA2015038 Kigoma Deep Cast 35m | ecosystem: Environmental > Aquatic > Freshwater > Lake | place: Tanzania: Lake...
GCATCGCGCTGGTGCAGGTGCCCACAACCCTTCTGGCCATGGTCGACGCGGCGATCGGCGGCAAGACAGGCGTCAATCATCCAGGAGGCAAGAACCTCATCGGCGCCTTTCATCAGCCCAAAGCCGTGGTGATCGATCCCGAGGTGCTCGCCAGCCTTCCGGAACGGGAATTTCGGGCGGGGATGGCGGAGGTGATCAAATATGGCGTCATCGGCGATCCCGAACTGTTCGCAGCCCTGGAACGGCACAGCGGGCATGTCCCCCCCCCGGGGCTGGGCAGCCTGGAGGCCATCGGCCCCACCCTTCTGCGCCAGATCCTGGAGGGTTCCGCAGCCGCCAAGGCACGGGTGGTGGCCGCCGATGAGCGGGAGGCGGGCCCCCGGGCGACCCTCAACTACGGCCACACCCTGGGCCATGTGGTGGAAACCCTCACCGGGTACACCACCTATCTCCATGGGGAGGCGGTGGGGTTGGGGATGCTGATGGCTGGCACCATCGCCCGCCGCATGGATCTCTGGGATGCGGACGCGGAGGCACGCCAGCGCGCCCTCGTGGCGGCGGCAGGCTTGCCGTTGAACCTGCCGCCCCTGGACCCGGAAGTGGTGTTGTCCACCCTGCGCAGCGACAAGAAAGTGCGCCAAGGCCTGGTGCGTTTCGTCCTGCCGACGGCCATCGGTCAGGTTGTGGTGCGCGATGACGTCGATGAGGGCACGATTCTTGAGGCCCTTCGCGCCCACAGCGTTTCCGCTCCGTCCTGATCCACCTCCCATCCCCAGCGGCCCCCGTTCCGGCGGCGGATGGGGCGCGGCTTCGTCATGGACCTGAGCTGGACACCGTTCAGGAGGAGGCTTCCCCCCCGCTGGCGGGGTCCCGCAGGCAGCGACTCCGGAGGTGTCCCGGAGGGCGTGAGACGCTGGCGCGCTCAAAGATCAGCCAGCGAAACTCTCCGAGGGCCATGGGATCGACGAGGCGGAGAAGTTGTTCTCGGCGGGCCAGCTCCTCCGCCAGGTTGTCGCTGGCGCGCTGACGGGTCGTCGCGAGGCGTTCCGCCAGTCCCAGGGCCAACAGCGCCTCCCCCTGCCGCCGCTCCCCCAGACCATGCCAGCCCGTGGCGGCGGCGGCCCGCTGGGTTGTTTCCAGACAGAGGTGGGCCGTCAGATCCATCTCCCCCGGCGCCACCAGAGGATTGACTTCCGTCCTCTGGTTTCGGTAGCCCAGCAGGGTGCCGTCTGAGCGTTGAGGGGCGTAATAGCGGCGGGCTTCCAGCGCATAGTCGACCACCAACAGCACACCGTCCTGCAGAGCACCCGCGCAGGAGCGAAACCAGGGGGCCAGGCCGGGGTGCGATTCCGTGCACCATCCCGGCCGCAGGCCAGCGGCTGGGAGGCCCAGGGGAGCCAGCTCCGTCAGGGTTGCGGCATCCAAGGGGGGGCCGAACCTCAGGGCCAGTCCTCCCTCTGAATCGCAGGCCACGTGTTGCCAACACCAGCGCGTTCCGTCCCACACCAGGCGATCCACCGGCAAGGCATCCAGCACCTCATGGGCGAGAACCACCCCCGCGAGGGGAGCTCGCTCCAGCTCCTCCCAAGAGGACCAGCGCACGGGGAGCGGCAAACCTTGGAGAACCCGCTGTTGCCGGGCCGCCATGCCAGGGTTCGGCTCCAGCAGCACCACCTCCAGACGCGCCGCCAGGTCGGGCCGCCGCTGGACGAGCCCCGCGGTCAGCTGGGCCATCAGCTGGCCCTCTCCAGGCCCGGCTTCCAAGAGGCTGAGGGGATCGCCGGGAATCTGCTCCAACCATTCGATCAGCTGTCGCAGCAGCAGGGAGGCGAATTCATCGCCCAAAGAAGGAGAAGTGGCAAAGTCTCCGGAGGGTCCGATGCGCGCCCGACCTCGGCCGTAGTAGCCGTGGTCGGGATCATGGAGAGCCCACTCCATGAAGGTGCGAAAAGGCACGACGCCCCCGGCGGATGGAAAGCGTTCCCGAAGCCAGGGCGGGGCTTGCGGGGTCAAAGCCGCTGTCACGTCCGAAGAAAAGGGGGAAACATCGGAGAGAATGCCGCTTACGTGTGTTTGGGCATCCATCATGGGCCGAGGAGCGGGGGACGTGGACAGGCCTGTCCGGCGAGCCCGGATCACAACGGGGCTGCTGGCCCTTCTGCTGGCCCTTCTGGTGGGATGGCTGCCGGCCTGGACGGGCGCGGCGCAAGCGGATGACAACCCGGACCTGTTGCCCGATCACCCCACACCGGTGATCGACCTGGCCCGGCTGCTCACGGATGGTCAACGCGGCGACCTGGAGAGCGAGCTCAATGATTTCGCCCGCAACAGCGGTTGGAAATTGCGGGTGCTCACCCAGTACGACCGCACGCCCGGCCTGGCGGTCAAGGAGTTCTGGCAGCTGGATGAGCGCAGCCTTCTGCTGGTGGCCGACGAGCGAGGCGGAAATCTGTTGAACTTCAACGTCGGCGACGCCTTGTTCGCTCTGATGCCCCGCACCTTCTGGGTGGAGTTGCAGACGCGCTTCGGCAATCAGTACTACGTGCGCGAGCATGGACGGGACGGCGCGGTGCTCGATGCTCTTCACACCGTGAAAGGGTGTTTGGCGATGGGGGGCTGTCAGGTGGTTCCCGGGCTCCCGAGAGAGCAGTGGCTGCTCACCCTCTGCACGTCCATCCTCGGGGGATTGATCGTGGGTTTCGCGGCGTTCCCCCGTCAGCCAGGTCGCCTGGTGGAGTGGTTGTGGGTTCTTCTGCTCTCCCCCCTCTGGCTCATTTTGTTCGGGGTCTTTGGCGTGGCGCCGATCGTCACCCGCACCAGTGATGTCCTGCCTCTGGCGCGGAACGGCCTGGGATTCGCGGCGGCGGCGGTGGCGGCCTATCTCATTGCCCAGGCGACTCTGGGACGAGATCGCCTCCGCAACGACAACACGCCCGGCTGAACCCCCTCAATCCCTGGCGCCGCCCTGAGAGCAGCATGGGATGGAGTCCAGCGCCCTGGAGGCGGGGGAAACCCGGTGGATGCCCATGGAAGGCTGACACAATAACAATAGAATTCTCATAAAAAAGAGTTGATCGCTGCGATCAACTCCTCAAAAGTTAGCTATTCAGATGTGGCTTGATCAGGGTTGGTCGGCTTGCACGCCTCTCAATTGACATTCCAAGGAGTCACCTTTGCAGGGCTTCACCTGCTGGATCGCGACGGGTTCCCATTGTTGAGGAGTCTGACGCAATTGACCGAGATTATCTTCGTAAAAGCGCTTCAATTCATCGAATCGCTTCACAGGTTGGCCGTAATAGCTGCTGCCAGCCAGCGTTGGGAAGGATGCCCACTCCGGAGCGAGACGGGCAGCCAGCTCTTGTGTCAGCTCGCCACGATCGGCCAGATGGAGGGCGCCGCGTCGCTGGATGAGGTACAGGGCTCCCTGGTCCTGGGAATCGGGATCAAAGCGCGTCAACCCAAGCTTTCGGGTGACCATGTCCCAGGTGGGAGGCATGAATTGATAAGCACCCGCCGCAGCACTGGCGTAACGGGAGGAATAAATCACCCGATCCGGATGGCGCTCCAGGGAGGGCATCAGGCTGCCGCCGAACATCACGCGATAGCCGACGTCGTGACCGTTGGCCCAGGTGCCCTCGGCATAACGGATCGTGTTCAGCAAGGCCCGCCGCTCGGGTGTGATGGCAAAGACGGGTTGCGCGGTCGGCGGAGGAGGGGGCAGGAGCGCAAGACGACGGGTTGGCTGAGGGGCGGAGAGAATTTGATCCCAGGCCTCTGTGGAGTCCGTCGCATGGCCTGGCAGTGCGGTGAGCACGCTGAAGCCCAGCAGAGCGGAGGCCAGAGGAAATCGTCGTGTGCGGAACAAGGGAAAGCTTGCGGAGGACAAAGGCGCAAAGCGCTGAGAGGAATGACGTCAAGGATTCGGCGAGGATCGGCGTAAAAAAGGCCAATCGAGGTGTGGAAGTGCGGAAAATCCGAGAGATCCTGAGTGAACAATCAGAAACTTCGCGCTAATTTGGCCAGCGATTGTTTCTTTGTCGATCACTGTCGTGACGCTCGGGAAACCGTCCATTTTTTCTGGCGGGGCCGATTTTGGGGTCGATCCCCTCTCTCACTGGGCCCTGATCAGTCCGTTGAACAGAATCTCCAACCCTTCTCTGCGCTCCGATCGAATCTGCTGATCACCGCTTCAGAAGCCGCGTCAGGATCTCCGCCGCCTGGGTGCTGCCATCCCGGCGCAACCGTGGAGCCCGCGGCGCGATCAACGGATCATCAAGCTGCCAGTCCCCGCGGCGAAAGTCCTCCTCTTCCAGCAGGCGATGCCACCCTTCCGCCCGCAGACCCTTCTCCAGCGCGGGCGCCTCCGCAAAACCTTGGCGACGCACCACATGAAGCCCCACGCCCTCCTGGAAGGCCTCACAGAAGGTGCTGTAGCCGGGCTTGGTGAGCATCCGCCCCGCCAGTGGCATCACATCCAGAAAACGAAGGTCGGGGGGCAGGAGGCGTCCGTTGGCGGCCTCGGCCAACCGTGGATCCACGCCGACGAAGACATGCTCCGGCCAGCGGCGCAATCCATCCGGATCGATCTCCATCCCCAAGCCGCCGAAGCTGATCAAGACACAGCGGTCCCGTTCCGCTGGCAACGCCAAGCGACGGCCCACCTCCGCCAGGTCATGGCGGGGCGTGGAACAGGTGATCCCCAGGTCCACGCTCGGCAGCTCCCACGGCATGGGCAGGGACAAGGGACACCGAAGCAGCAAATCACCTTGGCGGTACTGCTCCAGGGCCTGCTCCGCCCAGGGCGCGAACGCCTCTCCCAGGGGGCCGTAGATGGCCTCCCAGCCGAAGCTTCCCAGCCAGATCAGCGGAACCTGGAGATGGTGAGACAGGGTTGCGGCACTCGGGGGCACATCCGCCAAAATCAGGGGGCGGGGGGATTGCGCCGCAAGCCAGCGCGCCTCCGCCTCCACTTGCGCGGGCAAGGCGCGCTCCAGCTCCTCCAGAGCGGTCAGGGTGGCTTCAGGATCCACGGCCAGCGCATCGGCCTGGATCATCCCCACGTCCCAGCGGCAGGGTCGGAGCTCATAGGGGGTCTCCCCCATGGCCAGCTTCAGAAAGGCGGGTTGCACCGCTGTGGAGAGCACGATCCGGCAGTCCGGCCGCATGCGGACCAGTTCCGTGAGCACGGCGGTGGTGCGGGCGGCATGGCCGAAGCCGTGGCTGCTGATGCAGGCGTAGACCAACATGGAGGTGTCAGGGCCTTGAAGGCGGCCAGAGCAGCTGCTCGTAAAGCAAGGTGCCGTCCAAACCGTACCAGCGGTGCGAGACCTGCTCGACCGTTCCGGAACCACAAAGCCGCACCCAACTCAAATGCCGCAGGCATCGCCCCTGCGGATCGACGCCATGGCGCGGGGCGCAGGCGGCGTTGAGATACATCGTGCCCCGCGAATCTCTCGCGAACGTGATGCGCTCGCCACCGCGGCGGAGTTGATGGTGCATGTGCCCGAAGACCACCAGGGGGAGCGCCCGTTCGCGACGAATCCGCTCGATCGCCATGGCCAGATCCTGATCCCCCCAGTCGCAGGAGGGAAGCTTCCAGTCGCGGCCACAGGGATCCTTGGCGTGGCTGCCCAACCCGACAGGACCGCAATGGGCGAGAAGGATCAGGGGCAGCGTGGGATCGGCGGCGATCGCCGCTGCGTGAATGCGGTGCACTGATTCCTCCAGCTCCACCGCGCCATAAACAGCGCGCACCGCTTTGGACAGCTGATACCCCCCCCCTGCCGTCGCTGGCCGCGCTCCGACGACGGCCACGCCCGGGGGACGCAGTTCCCTGAGCCCCCAACCACAATGGCGATCGCCCAGCAGCTGCAACTGCCGCCGCAGTCGCTCACCGGTGGAATCGTGGCCACAGTCGTGGTTGCCGAGCACGCAGGCCACCGGCAGGGGCAAGCGGGCCAGAGCCCGCGGGATGCGCGGGTGCCCGTTGCTGAGATCCCCCACCACGAGGAAGCCATCGGGCGCAAGCTTGCGCAACAGCTCTTCATCCCGACCATCCCACTGATCGTGGAGATCCCCGGCGATGGCCAGCTCCACACGTTTGTTGGGGCTGGATTTCTCTCCCTTTAGGCTGGAGGCCATGGAGCGCTCAGCGGGAGACCATCCCATGGGGGGGATGACAAGTCAAGGCCAAGGAGTGACGACCCAGCAAACGAGTGATCCAGTGCGCGAGCCCCCCGAAAGCTTTCCATTGGACACCATCGGTGGGGAGGTGCCTTCGCGGGAGGCATTGCCTGCGGCCATTGCGGCACTGAAACAAGAACGCAATGCCGTCATTCTTGCGCACTACTACCAGGAGGCCGCGATTCAGGACGTCGCGGACGTGATCGGTGACTCCCTGGAACTTTCCCGCCAAGCGGCCCGCACGGAAGCCGATGTGATCGCCTTCTGCGGGGTGCATTTCATGGCGGAAACGGCGAAAATTCTCAATCCGGAGAAAATTGTCGTGCTTCCTGACATGGAGGCCGGCTGCAGCCTGGCGGACGCCTGCCCAGCCGATGCGTTCGCGGAGTTTCGCGCGCGGCATCCCGACCACTATGTGGTGTCTTACATCAATTGTTCAGCCGCCGTCAAAGCGCAAAGCGATCTGATTTGCACCAGCAGCAACGCCGTGCAACTGGTGCGGCAATTGCCGCCGGATCGACCCATCCTGTTTGCTCCCGACGCCAACCTCGGCCGCTGGGTGGCGCGGGGCAGCGGCAGAGAGCTCACCCTCTGGCCCGGCAGCTGCATCGTGCATGAGACGTTCAGTGAAGAGGCGCTGCTGCGTCTGAAGCTGGAGCATCCGGAAGCGGAGGTGATCGCCCATCCCGAATGTCAGGCCCATCTGCTGGATCTCGCCGATTACATCGGCTCCACCAGTCGCTTGCTGCAGCGGGTTCGCACCAGCGACGCCCCGTCCTTTCTGGTGCTCACCGAACCGGGAATCCTCCATCAAATGGAGCGCCTGGCTCCGAGCAAGTCCTTTTTCCCCGTTCCCGGAATCGACGGTTGCGCCTGCAACATCTGCCCTTACATGCGGCTCAACACCCTGGAAAAGCTCTGGCGTTGCCTGCACTCGCTCAAGCCGCGCCTTGAGTTGGACGAGGAGCTTCGCGCCAAGGCCCTGGTGCCGATTGAGCGCATGCTGGCGATGAGTGCCTGACCCCGCTGTTCTGCCCGCCGCACTGCCCGCCGACGGTCCTCTGCGCCTCACCCCGCAAGGGCTGTACTGCGTTCCGGCCGAGGCGTGGATCGATCCCTGGCGCCCCGTCCCCCGGGCGCTGATCACCCACGCCCATGCGGACCACGCGCGGCCCGGCAGCGGCGCCTACTGGGCCAGTGCCGCTGGCGAAGGGGTGCTGCGAGCCCGGCTGGGGGCGAACCTTCCCCTCACGGCTCTCCCCTACGGGGAGCCCCTGCAGCTCTCAGGAGCGCGGATCTCCTTCCACTCCGCCGGCCATGTGCTGGGTTCCGCGCAGATCCTGATCGAGGCGGCGGGGGAGCGCTGGCTGATCAGCGGGGATTACAAGCGGGATGACGATCTCAGCTGCACCGCCTTCACACCGGTTCCAGCGGATGTGTTCATCAGCGAAGCCACCTTTGGTCTGCCGATCTACCAGTGGCAACCCGGGTCTGTTGTCGCCCGGGAGCTCCTCCAGTGGTGGCGGGCAGCCCCGGCCATTCCCTCGGTTTTGTTTTGTTATGCCTTCGGCAAGGCCCAGCGCGTTCTGGCCGAGCTCCATGCCCTCGGGGTGCAGGAGGAGATCCTGCTCCATGGGGCGGTGCAGGGGCTGATGGCTCCCTATCGCGAGGCCGGCATCGCCATGCCGCCCACGGCGCCCCTGAGCGCGGTGTCCAAGGGGCAGAGCCTGGCGGGGCGCTTGATTCTGGCGCCCCCCTCGGCACAGAGAACCCCGTGGATGCGGCGTTGTTCCGAGGGTCAGACCGCCTTTGCCAGCGGCTGGATGACCGTGCGGGGAGCGCGCCGACGCCGGGGGGTGGGTCGCGGCTTTGTGCTGAGCGACCATGCCGACTGGCCCTCCCTGGTGCGCACCATCGTCGCGAGCGGCGCCCGGCGCGTGATCCTCACCCACGGTCAAGGGGAGGCCCTGGCCCGTTATCTCAGAGAAGTGAAAGGAATCGACGCCCGCCCTCTCGGACGGGAGGAAACGGCGGTCTGGGGTCGGGAGGACGACCCGGGTGAGACCCGGCAGGGGACAGGGGTGGAGCTGGGGGAGGATGAGGAGGAGGAGGACGGGCGGCCAGCCGAGCCGGCTTCAAGCGCCTTTGCGGAGGTAACCGGCGGCTGAGGTGAGGGCGAGGACCAGGCTCGGCCAGAAGAGCCACCAGCCGACGCTCCAGGCCCAAGGGCTTCCCCCCCAGCTGGCGGGCCACAACAACAACAACAAGGACAAAAATTGAAGAATCGTCTTCGCCTTTCCGCCAAGGGAGGCCGGTCCTCCGCTGCCCTGTTGAGCCCGCCAGCCAGACACCAGCAATTCACGAGCCAGCAGCAGCCACACGGCCACGAGAGGGAGTCGGCCCTCCGCTCCCAGCCAGAGCAGGGGGGCGCTGATGAGCAGCTTGTCGGTGAGGGGATCCAGGCGTGCTCCCCAGATGGATCCGCCGCCGCTGCGGCGTGCCAGCCAGCCATCTGCGGCGTCACTGAGTCCGCCGCCAAGCAGCAGCCCCCAAGCCACGCCAAACCAGTGCGCCTGCAAGGCGAGGAGCACAGGCAGCCCCAGCAGGCCCCGCAGCACCGTCAATCCATCCGCCAGCAGCCTCCCGCTGGTCCGTGGAAGGGGGGGGTGGGGGGGGACGGACATGGCACCGCGCCGACGCCCCTTCAGAATGCCGCTTGATTGCCAGAGAGAACGCCATGGTGGTGGAGCGTCCCGTGTCCGAGGTGATGACCTCCCCAGTGTTTTCCGTCCGTCCGGAGACGCCCCTGCAGGAGGCCGTGACGCTGTTGAGCAGCCATCACATCAGCGGCTTGCCGGTGGTGGACGCCGCTGGCGCCCTGGTGGGTGAGTTGAGCGAAAAGGATCTGATGGTGCGGGAGAGCGGCTTTGACGCTGGTCCTTACGTGATGTTTTTGGATGCGGTGATCTACCTGCGCAATCCTCTGGAATGGAACCGACAGGTGCATCAGGTTCTTGGCAGCACGGTGGGGGATCTGATGTCCACCCCGGTGCACACCTGCGCAACCACCACCAGCCTGCCCGAGGCGGCACGCCTGTTGAATGATCGCCGCATCCAGCGGTTGTTCGTCGTGGATGCGCAAGGGGTGATGGTGGGGGTGCTCACGCGAGGCGACGTGGTGCGGGCCCTGGCGGAGGCGAGCGCCTGAACGGGGAGGCCGGGAACCCCGGCGGGGATGGGTTGGCGTCGTGACGGCTGTCGTTGATGGCCTGCGGCCATGGCTTCAGCACGTTGGTTCTGGCGTCCGGGGATGGACGTGGGCTCCCCCGCAAGGGGCTTGATCCCCCGCGGCGCCGCCACCCCCTCCAAGCCGTGATCGGACGTCCACTTCAGGCGGTTTGTGCATCCGCTGACTTTGAAGGGGTGACAGGTTCATTTCCATAGATCGAGCACCACCTCCACCAGACCAACGATCTCAATGATTGATCGGCGCCCAACAGGCCAAGCCACGCGACGAGACAGGATCAAGAGCGATGAGTTGTACCTCAATCTGGCTCCCAGTGGGCCGCACCGGCCTGTCGCAACCGAGTTTGTCGCAGTTCTGGGAGCCGAGCTGCATGAGCGAACCGGGGAACGGCTCGGCGTGGGCAATGGCTAACGGCCCCGATAACTCACCCACAAGCTTGGGGATCTCGCGTTGCAGATCCCCAAACCGCGCCCCAACAGTCTGACGAAAACATATTTTTCAATGAATTGTTAAAATTGAAAACACGCCTAGGCTTATGGGTGGTCACCTGCCTAGACCAAGGCTTGAAATTCATTGATGGCTCGTGCAATACATTGATGAATCATCATCGAATTACGAATATCAATCAGATACTTGGATAAGAAGAAATAAAGAAATTTCTTGTTGTCTAACTTTGACAATAAAGGTTGTCTCCAGTTATCAATCCCTGCAAGTTCATCAACAGATGAGATTTGATGTGACGCCCAATGATAATCAGAGTGGCCAGCAGTAATTACAGGCTTACCATGGATTAATCCTTCAAAACCCACTCCACTATTAATGCAAATAACCGCCTCACACAATGGGATGATAGCATGAATTGATGTCGTTGTTGTATAGACATGATCATGATTCATAGCATCGCTTAGAATTTGCGCTGTGCTTTCACAGATACGCCCAAACACCACGCCTTCATTCGCAAATGGATGAGGCTTCAAAACCAAACATAATCCAACTCCAGCTGTCCAGTCTCTCAAAGCTTCATAAAAACTGAAATGATCGACTCTACTGAGCTGCATAACACTGTCAAAGCTGAGCTGCAGTGGGAGAAATACAAATGGGCGGGGCGGAGGATAAAATGGTTCTGTAGACTGAATTTCCTTCGACAAATTAGATCGTACTGTTTCGTCGTAAAGACATTCAAAGAAATGCTCAGCCGTTGAAGCATCAACCTGCATAGCAGCTGCAAACAAACTTTGGTTGTGAGCCATTTCGGCCCAACCCGCGTATCCCGTTCGATCAAAGTAAAAGTAATTCGGGATATAGGCTTTTTTTAGATTCCAGCAATTGGACATTTGAAGACGAGTATGCTTTCCTATAAAGACTCCGTCCATATTCTCTGGAACTGGTGAACCTCTAGGCACGATTTCGAGTTCTGAACCGTACATCGATATCGCCTCGACGATCTGCTCATGAACGGGTAGCCAGCCTGACGATGGATTCAGCCTTTCCACATCTCTCACGTCGTGCAAGAAGAATTTAGGTTGTCGGCCTTGAACCTCAAGCCCCTTGCTCATGATGGACTTTCCTAGTAAACCAGCCAAATCTAGCAAATATACCCAACGAATGCATTCGGCTTATAGAGCTACTCCTCGGTGCAACGCTAGGAAAGCATCAATGGATAGCGAACAAAGGCAGTGAAGTCAAGACCAGCTGTTTGCCAAGAGCGTGAACATTCCGCAATACAGTAGCACCACGGCATTATATATACTTTACATTTAGCTCTTGCAGTAGATCAAAATAGCTGAAGCACCGGTTATTGCTGGATCTAGCTGTGCTTCGAGCGATCTTGCTATCAAGAGCGAGGTGCAAGGAGTACGGCGACATCTGCTTTACCGACAAACCTAGTCTAATCAAAGTAGAGGGGTTCCAGATTATGCCTGACAGTCCAGTGAGAGTCAGGACTCATCACCTCTTTACTGGATCCAAATTGAATGAACGCAGACACAGAAGCCCATTCAAGAACTTGAACACTCATTGAAAAAGCCGGATCAGATAAAATGTCGCGAAACATACCCGCACCAGCAAGTCTCCAAATTCTATTTCCTTGCCGATTTTCAATGATTGCAGCGACACGTTTCATCGCTTCTGCCAAAAATGGATGCTGGGGAACAGAAGAATAAATAAAACCATTTGATGCCAATGGTGCAAGCATATTCGGCCTCCGCAATAAAACCAGTGAACTCTTGAGATTAAGCCATTGATGCAGTGGTTCGAGACAATGAGAAGCCGCATCAATCCAAACACCGCCGCAGGCATGCAGATAAGCCACTCTGAATACGTCCGACTGCATTGCGGGCAGCCTAATGCTGAGGAATGCCTTTCGTAATGACTCACCGTAGAGATGTCCAAGGGCAGAAGCGGCTGAGCTGCGATTAAAACAAAGATAGCTGAAATCAGGATTGGCTAGTCGCCAGTTATCCATCCTTTCTCGTAGCAAGGATGGAGGATCCTCCTCATCCCAATACTGCACCACCCGATTGGAAATAAACGAGTAATCCATAACATTGCAGATTCACAACAAGCGTCATGATAGTCATTGATGGTTCGTGTCGTAGCATCCAAAGTGAAGTGTCATAGTGAGCTGGTTGCTTTTATTGGACAGCTCTTGCACCTGAAAGCGTTAACTCCAACTAGGCACAACAGGTCTTTACCTTCCTGGGGACGTCGGTTCCGACGGGAGATTCCCCTGCCCGCTACCTTGCAGCAGCAATCCGCCCCACTTGCGATCACTGCTCTGATGCCATTCCGAAGGCTTTGCGCCCGTTGGGCTAGCGCTCTGAGCTGGCCAGCCCGTCAGCTTCTGTAATCTCGGAGGCAGGCTGCTTCATTAGAGATGGTCTTGAGTTGAGATTCGTGCAAGAGTCAAGCTATTGGCATGGTTTGAGCGGAGCGATGCCATACCCGTTCATCCGACCGCATATGGGTCCGATTCGCTATGATTCTAAAATCGTGCATAAAATTAAATGCTATTACCTCGATTGGCCAGCTGGTGCCAGGCGGAAGACACGGAACGGATCGACCGGCTCAATCATCTGGCAAACAATCATCCTCTCGATGGCGACGAGGTCCCTTGCAGAGCTTTTATTCGATCTCATGCATAAACATATTTTTTACTTTTTGAAGAAACCGATATGAATATCCTCGCAGTTGTTGCCACTCGCAATGAAGCTCTTCATCTACAGAGATGTATTGAATGTCTTCTTGAAAATGGATTTGAAGTCGCGTTGATTGATCATGGATCCACCGATGGCACAAGGGAGATTGCCGAAACTTACCTTGGGAACGGCTTGTTGCAGATTGATGAGATACCTTGGGAGGGAAGTTTTTCACTCGAGAAGCAATTAGTCGCAAAGGCCAAGATATTTGAACGATCATCCCATCAGTGGCTTGCCCATTTTGATGCTGATGAATGGCCCATGCCGTCTGCAGCTTTTCCAAGACTTTTTGACATGGCAAGCGATGCTCATTCAAGAGGATATAATGTAATTAACTTTAATGAGCTTGTTTTTATTCCTGAGCCTGGCCAAGATTACTCCCATGTTGACTTCGCCGCTAGAATGTTAAGTTATTATTTCTTTCAACCTACATATCCAAGATTGCAACGTCTGTGGCGACGTGAGTCGATGTTGTCGAGCCTTGAACATGGAGGGCATATTCTTTCGGGTTGTTCAGTTAATCTCTATCCAGTTGATGCCGCCCTGCGTCATTATATCGTACTTAGCCAGGAGAATGCCCTGGCTAAGTACGTAGGTCGTATTTTTGCGGATGCTGATTTAAGACGCGGCTGGCATCAAAACCGAATAACGATTACGGAGGCTAAGATCAGGAATTTCTTTCAGTCTTACAGCACCTACAGCAAACAGATAAAAGTTTTGCAGGATCCGCTCTCAAAGGAGTTCGACATGTCTAGTCCTCAGAAAGAACATTTTTGGGAGTGGCAGCATAGTGCATCTGGGTAACGGTATTCTGACCTTACTTCTTGAACCGCTTCATCAATTTCCTCTCCATTGTCTGCTGCGACCTATCCTGTCCAATGGACACAGTCAGACAATATTGGGAATAAGGCCTAAGATAAAGCGGCTTCAGAGAAGTTGCCCGAGCTGTGTCGGCGGAACCGGTGGCTAGGGTTGGTGATAGAGAAGCAAAAAATTCACACCATCAGCCGCCAGTGGGAGCTGCAGCGGCTGCCGATAGATTGAGGACAATTCAGCCAACGATGGGATCCTAAACCCCGCACTTCGACTCAAAAGAATACCGGAAGGGTGTGTTGTTCCTGATGGAGAGCTCGTGACAGACGGTCAATCCATTGCCGCAGGCTTCTCGCCAAGACGGAAGTGAAGTCCATCTGCGCGCCTCCAGTGATGGCTGGACTTCAGAAATCAGCCCATCTCACGTGCTTTGCAGATACCGACCGTTAAGCCGTACAGCGCTCTGGGACAAAAACCCAAATGCAATCTATACTCAAGTTCAACCCTGGCCTCCCCTCAGTGATGAACACTTTCAGGGAGTTGGACTGTCCGATAAAAAGAACCCACTTCATGGTTCTTCAGGCGAAGAAGCGGCAGCAACACGGAGGCAAACCGTAACCATGCCCTTGTCGATCCATACGACTCTGCTCGATTGCGGGCTTGCGAATTTTCAGATGAAGTCTTAAGATAAATCATCGGTATTGATCAGTCAGTGTTTTGGCAGTCATCCTTTAACTGTTCATATTCACCCTGCTGACTTACCTTACGCGAAGGGGGCCTACCATGGAGCACAAAGCTGAAGAAGTTGCTACTTAGTCTGCATCTAAACTAAGCAATATCTCTATTTCTTGATAAGGTTACTTCGGCAAAAAAAAAGGGCATATCGATCAAACCACTGCTTTGAATGAAACCACCACCAGGCATCTGTAGTTATTCGCTTTTTATTTGATCAATTCCAAGCTAATCATGACAAGCTCAACGACATTCTTTAATCTTTCCTTGCATCGTTCAGCAACAACATCAACGGCAAAGGCATTTCATGATGCTCATCATCAGTGTTTTGATTGGGTTGGCTGGGATTTTGAGCGTGAATATGATTCGCTCTTTCGGCACGGCCGTGAGGTTGAGCTTCTTGATGTTCTATTGAATACATTTCCAGACTGCTCCTACTATGGAGATCTACCGATCCCACTATTGCATCAGCAATTGATCGATAGGATGCCAGATGCAGCTTACTTCCTTGTCCTAAGAGATGTTGATGACTGGGCAATATCCTCATTTGAACACTGTATGTATATCGGTAATCATCCAAATAATCCAATTGATAATATCTTGCCCCCATCTCATCGTATGATGCTAGATGTATATGGTCTTTTGGACGAGGCACGAGGCTACTTGGCTGAAGAGATCATCAATCGAGAAGCCCTTCTAAAAATTTGGAGAAGACTCTATCATCAACATCTGATCACGGTAGTCTCTCTCTGCAATACGTGCTCAGTTCCACTAAAATTATTCTATCTCTCTGATCCAGACATCTCATCTAAATTAATTTCCTATGCCAATCCCGGTTGCGAACTAGCGGCATCGTCTTCGTACAGACTTGAACATCTTCATGCGAATGATAGAGGTCGAAGCGAAGCGCCAGAGATGCCAGGAAATCCCGTGGAATCACCCACTTGACTTTGCTCACGGACAATCACCAGTACGCGCCATGACGAAAGTTGCAGTAGTGACTCCATATTTTGACGAATCTCTAACCGTACTCTCCGACTGCCATCTGAGTGTCGTCAGTCAAAGCCATCGTTGTCTTCATGTCATCGTTGCCGATGGCAAGCCTCAAGCCGCTATTGATGATTGGAATGCACACCATATCAAATTACCCCATTGCCATAATGATGTCGGCTCGACACCCAGATTAATTGGCGCTTACCATGCCATTGGATTAGGTTATGATGCAATTGCCTTTTTAGATGCTGACAACTGGTTTTCCTCAGACCATATTTCCCAAGTTGTTCATGTTATCCAATCAAGAGATCCCGACTTCCTTTCAACGAGTCGTTTTCTTTGTCGCCCCGATAAAAGCATTATGAGTGATTGTCCATACACCGATCCAAAAAAGTTTATTGATACAAGTTGTATGATCTTCACAAAAAGATCGTTTTACCTTCTTGCGAACTGGGTGCTTATGCCCAAGTATGGCCATCCAATCTCGGATAGAATTATGCTCTTTTACATTAGGAAAGCAGGATTGGATCATGTTCATCTTGAAAAGAATACAGTTTTCTATCGATGTCAGAAGGAAGGAATTTATCATCATCTGGGTGAAGAAATTCCAGTAGGTGTCGCGAAAGCTCCAGACTACAAGTTGTTATTTGACTTGTGGGTGAAAGATGGTCATGAACCTCTCCTATAGCCCCTCCACATAAGGACAGTACATAACTTGCGCTAAAAAATAAATATTGGGAACTTTTCCACATGTGCAAGCTTGAGACAGGCGACGACCGACTAATTTCATTCTGTGCGCGCTAGCCGCTGCTACCGAAGTCTTTGTTCATGGTCAGCGGACTCGCTCTGTTTGTTCAGGAAGCCCTAACCTCATCATTAGCTGGTAGTTGAATCCAAAAAAAATGATTCATTCCGACGATTACCTCGTACGGCGATCGTCGGAATGAATGGACCAGTACCTGCTGTTCAAGCCGGGACTACGTCAAGATCAAGTAGATAATTATCGATGATTGATCAAAGCGTCACCCCGGGGGAGACCAACTGGCTTGTGGCAGCTATCAATTTAAAGCCGACTTCCGAGTGGCTCTTCTCAATTTCCGAGAAAAGTTGAAAGCGGTGGCAGCGCCAAGGATACCCAGTGGTCCGGGAACAACGGTGAGATTATTAATTCTAATCACGCCGTCATTAACTGGAGATATACCGATGCCATCCGTTACAACGTTGATGATTGTATTGGCACTAACTGTAAAAGGTGTTGGGAAAGTAAGCGTTTGTCCTTCTACAAAGTTGGTGAAGGTTTGTGTTAAAGCCCCAGACGTGAACGTAATGCTGGAATTCTGAACACCTACCAAGCGGGAAATCAATAGAGACTGTAAGGTAACATCCGAGCTGAATGAGAGATCAAAACCGGTAAACTTGTTTCCAACGGGAATCTCAGGAGATCCGTAGTAGCAACGAGATCCAGCTGTGCCAACTTGAAGGAACGCACAGAAGCCTGTCGGAGAAGAGTTCAACCCACCAGCTGCCGGAAAGACGTTGCCCGTCGCTTGGGGATTATCGATGTCAAGAGTCAATCCACTGACAGTTTTAGAGTAAGTGGGGAGGTTGACTTCTGGATTTGAAGTCAAGTCAAACACAACAGGGAAGGCCATTGCAGGCGCAGAAATCATTGCCCCTGCAAGCAAGGAGGCTGCGATGAATTGTTTTGTCGGTGACATGGAAACAGGAATAATCTAGTTAAAGGCTGAGACGTGAAGGCCTCCCTTAAATGCTAGCAACCTCCCTGGATGTTGTCCGCAGTGGCTGCTGTGAGGCGCTGAGGCAAGGGATATATATGCATTCGCCAACACGAAGCCCGCACCCAGGCAATAGTACGCAGCTACCTTTGGCATCCATAATGAAGAGGCCCAAAAAGAAAATCCACCAGCAGGCGTGCTGAGCTCTCTCTCTAGCTTCTGAATGCTCCCGGGGCAGTAAAACCCGAAACTTCCCTTCGAGACCAGCGTGAGATAAACTCGCTAATCATGGTCGATCTGCTGATTTCACTCTATTCTTACTTGATCTATCCTTATCTCTAAAATATTTTCAGAATGAGATTAAAACTATCATAATTCTTTCATATCTACATCTATTGACATCTCTGGACCGTTTCGACTGGATGTGAAACGGCAGCTTACTTTGCTGGTTGACGCGCCGATACTGTTGATGCACTCATAAACCCAATCAACTGTCAAAAGAAAGTCTTTTCTCCAGCAAGAATAAAGGATAACAAGTCAGTCAAGACGCTCAACGGCTCTCTGATGATCGTTTTGCTGATAGGACTTGCCCATGCATTCGCTCAGCGTGGTTGCCAGGATCCCAGTGGTATCAATGCAATCCAAGTTTTCAGCGTTGCATCTTGATCTTTGTTTACATATAGCAATAAGAAACGCAATGAAGGCTTGAATCATGCGTAGCTCTGAATGTACCTGATCATTCTCAGATATAAGATCGTTTAGATGACAGGACTAATGTGGCACAGAATGAATGCTTAACAATAGCTCAGATTCCTATCAGAACAACAGCTTTACATGAGTAATTGTTTCAGGCTATATAATCAGAGAATCGTAACGCATGAAAATCGACTCAACAACAAGTTTGTGTTTTAATGCAGACCCTAAAAAACTGATTTCCATCGAGCCTGGCCAGACCAGCTCGAGCTTTGTGTCTCTATTTGCTGTCGTACTCTTATTCTTATGGCTTTGGACATCTCTGGTTGTCATTTTGCCTACTGACTTGATTTAGAGCTATATTCTCTAAGCTTTATTCGTGGACTTGCTTGCTTACTCTTCTGCTCTCCGGCTGCTTTCTTTGAGCCATTGTGGAGCAAGCGTCTTCAACCGTTCAACCATGTTCTGCGGTGGTTGATCGACATTGGCGCCGAACCGATTACAGGGGAATGATTCTCTTATGGGACTCAGCGAGAGACTTTTTGGCCCGGGCCATGACCTCCACGCGCGCCAGGTCGACACCAGTGGCTCGCTTCTTCAGGCCGGTGGCGCAATGGCGCCGTTCACGGCGACACAAGAATGTGACTCATGCGTCTATCGCCGCTTCCGCCCTCCTCAACCCTCTGCTCGGCGGCTTCTGAGCTCCGCTGAACAGGAGCTGCTGCGTCAACCATCGCCAACCGCCGGGACAACCAGCTTGGCCAGGCGCCACCAGTGAGCCTCGGGCTGGTGGCCCCCGCAGACGTTCCATGCGTTTTTCCAGACGGGGCGCTGGTCGATACGCTTGTTACGTCCTCGCGTGTGCCCCCCAAGGCACCACATCCCCTTCCGCCACCAGCCACACCCGCTCATGGCGCGGACAGGGGTGGCCCCCGGTGAGCGAACCGAAGGACGGAATCACCATGACGTCCCGCCGCGGGTCCAAGGCGAAGCAGGGGAGCCGCAGGCGATCGCAGGCGTTCCCCACCACCGCCACCGGATGGCGATGGCCGCAGAGATTGAGAAAGCCCTCCCGGGGTTCCGGCGCGTGGCTCAGCCACCAGGGCCCCACCGCCTCCGACGCTCCCAGGGGCAACCCCTCCAGCCAACTGCCGCGTTCATGGTTGCCGGCGATCAGGCGCAAGGGACAGCCCATCAACTCCGGCAGCGCCCGAAGCTTCTGGCGCAGGTCCCCCGTCAGCCCAAGGCGGCTGTGGATCAGATCCCCCAGCACCACCACCTCCCGCGGCCGCAGTCGATGGGCCAAGTCCAACAGCGGATTGAGGGTGCTCGCGTCGCCATCACTGGGCAGAGCCACCCCATGGGCCTGGAAGACCTCCGCTTTGCCCAGATGGAGATCCGCCACCAGCAGCAACGCGCGGGTGGGGTCCCAGACAGCGCGTTCAGCCAGGAGCTCCAGGCCATGGCCTCGCCAGTGAAACGCGCAGCGGCCCCGGTCCCCCATGGCGCGCCTCAGGCCAAGCCCATGGCGGACTTGTAGGCCGCACGGGCTGTCGTGGCGGCGATGGAGGCCTGAATCGCCGGGTAGGGCGACAAATCGAGGTCCTTGCAGAACAGCGGCAGGTAGGCCAAGTAGCCCTGGACGGCACAATCCGCCGCTCCCCAGGCCGGAGCGCCGCCCAGAGGAGCCAGGAGGGAACGGCCCTCGGCCAGGAGCGGATCGAGCGCGGCCAGCAAGCGCTGAATCTCCTGGGGACGAGTGGATGCGGCCACCATGGCCGGACCGAGGGTGGCATTGGCGAACAGGATCCATTGGGCCGTGAGCGAACGCCAGGCCGGCGAATCGCTCTCCCGCGCGTGGTGCTCCGCCAGATGCAAAAGGATGGCCCCACTTTCAAACAACGCCAGGGGCTGGCCATCGCCGAGGGAGAAGGCGTCATCCACCAGGGCGGGCACCTTGCCGAAGGGATTGATCGCCAGGAAGGCGCTCGCCCGCTGCTCTCCCGCCGCCAGATCGATCGTCACGTCGTCGCAGGGGATCCCTTTCTCCCCCAGATACCAGCGCACAAGGGCGGCCCGGCTGCGGGGAGCGCCATAGAGGGTCAGAGCCATGGGGGCGAGAGCGGCAAGGGTTTCCATCATCCGTGCTCAGAATCCCCCAAGCCATCCGAACTGCCATGGCCAGCGAAGGGGAGAACAGCGCCGGGTCCTCGGCCGTGTCCGAGCTGCAACGCCTGGCGCCCCACCTGCAAAGCCGCATCCGCCGCGGCGTGGTGGGCGGCAGCCGCTACGCCAAGAGCCTGCGCCAGGCCATCCGCGACGCCGCGGACGATCCCTTGGCCCGCCCCGTGTTGATCAGCGGAGAACCCGGCCTGGAGAAGGACAACCTCGCCGCCCTGATCCACTTCAGCTCCCCGGCCCGACGGCACTTCATGGTGCGCCTGAACTGCGCCCTGCTCCGGACCGATGGCGCCGAGCTCTTCAGTGGCGATCACGAGAACCCTCCGCTGATGCGATGCCTGGGGGAGGGGGCCCTCCTGCTGGATCAGTTCGACAAGGTCGATCCCAACCTTCGCCCTCGCCTGCTGGAGCTCGTGCGCGGGGGCCGCTGGCGCGAGGCCCCGGAGGGCGGCGAACGGGAGTTCCGCGGACGGGTGTTTCTGACCGCTGAAACCAGCCAGGACCTCGGCCCCGACGTGGTGGCGATCCGGGTGCCCCCCCTGCGGGTGCGGCGGGCGGATCTGGGGGATTGGCTCCGCTACGCCGTGCGCCAGCGCAGTCGCAGCCTGGGCTGGGACCACCCTCCCCAGGTCAGCGACGCCCTGATCAAGCGCCTGCAGGGCTACGACTTTCCTGGCAACGTGCGCGAACTGGTCACCCTGGTGGATCGCGCCCTGCGGCAATGCAGTGCCGACCATCCCGCCGTCCTTCCCGAGGATGTGTTCTGGACGGAGCAACGGCGCGGTTTTCCCCGCTTTGATCTCTGGCGCTGGAGACCACGGCTGCGCTTCTGGATGCGGGCGCCGGCCCTCTGGAACGGTCTGCTTTTCGGGCTGGTGAGCTGGCTGTTCGTGTTGATCAACCTCTGGCTCTGGTTGGGGCCCCAGGATCACCTCCGCAATGGCGGCCTCAATCTTTTCTGGGCCTGGTGGTGGCCCCTGGTGCTGCTGAGCCATCCCCTCGTGGGCCGCCTCTGGTGCGCGATCTGTCCCTTCATGGTGTGGGGAGAGCTGGCGCAGCGTCTGGCCCGCCGTCTGGGCCACCAGCCCGCCCGCTGGCCTCGGGGCGACAGCGATCCCTGGGCGGCGCCCCCCTTGGCGGCAGGCTTTGCGGCGATTCTCCTCTGGGAAGCCCTCGGCGATCTGCCCGATTCCGGCTGGCAGAGCAGCGCCCTGTTGCTGCTGATCACTGCGGGGGCGGTGGTGGGGTCCTTGCGGTTTGAAAAGCGCTTCTGGTGCCGACACCTCTGCCCCGTGGGGGGAATGAATGGCCTGTTCGCCAAGCTGGCGATCAGCGAATTGCGCGCCCAGGCGGGCACCTGCGGCGGCAGCTGCACCTCCTACGCCTGCTTCAAGGGGGGGGCGGCGGAGGGGGAGGGTCTGGCCACGGCGGGATGCCCCCTGGGCACCCATCCGGCCCATCTGGCCGACAACCGCAACTGCGTGCTCTGTCTCACCTGTGTCCAGGCCTGCCCCCATCGTTCGGTGCAACTGCGGTTGCGCCCCCCCGCCGCCGATCTGCGGCGCGCCATGGATCCACCGGCCGGTGAGGTGGGGTTGATCCTCGTGCTCGCGGGGGGCGTCTGCCTGCATCAGTGGCAGCGGCTGCTCGGCGCCCTCCCCCTGGCGCCGCCCTCCCTGGTGGAGGGGCCCCTGTTGCCGCGTTTGGCCTGGGGGACGGCGGCCCTGGCCCTGCCCGCCGCCCTTTTCCTCCTTGTCCAAGCCCTGTGGCGTTGGCGTCGCGCTGGCGTGGTCGCAGCCGGGCGGGGAGAAGCCTCTCGCCCGCGGCTGGGCCTGTATGCCGGCTTGCCGCTCCTCTGGGCCCTGATGCTCGCCGACCATCTGCCGCTGGGCATGGCGGAGGCCGGGCGGCTCTTGCCGGTGAGCCTCGCGCCCTGGTCGGGGGAGCTGGCGAGCCGGCTCCCGGCGTGGAGCGCCGATTCCCATGTCATCGCCTTCTGCCAGACCAGCGTGATCGCGCTGGGCTTGGGCGGCACGGTGGTCTTGCTGCGCCGCCTGCTGCCGGGACCGCGTTGGCGGGGCCTTGCCCTGGCCGGGCTCGCCCTCGCCATGGCGGCGGCGGGTCGCTGGCTCGTGGCCTGTCCTTTCTAGGGGCGCCCGCACGCGCGGGCGATGTCCCCGGGGTCGTAGAGGGCGAGGGGTTTCTCTGCGGTGCTGTCCTGGAACGGGTGCCGTTTGGTGAGCGCGTGGGCGGCGCCGATGGAGTTGGCCAGCTCCAGGCGTGCCAACCCCCTGCTCTGCCGCCAAGCTTGACAGGCGGCAAGGGTGTCGAAGCCGGCGGCCTGGACCGCGCCCCACCAGCCCAGGGCCAGCAGCCACGGCAGGGCCTGAAGGCCCTTCAGGCCTCGGGCGGGCCAGGTTCCGGCCACCAGCCGAGGGGAATGGCGCACCTGGCGCCTTTGGCCGAGGTAGACCCAGGCCTGACGGCCATCGGCCAGCGGCAGCCAATGGCGCTGATACAGCCGCGGACACCCCTCGAAGGCATCCAGCGCCGGCAGCGTCTCCAGATCGACGGCGTAGAGCTCACCGGCAACCCGTCCTTCGGCGGCAATGGCCATCGGAAACGGTCCGAGGTCGTAGAGGCAGGCGCCCTCCAACCAGGCCTCACCGAGCCAGCGGGCTCCCTGGAGACGGGCGTGGTTGGGCTGACCGCGCTTCAGGGTTCCGTAAACGAACACAGGCGCTTCACCCTCCGCCAGACCATCCTCCCGAAGCCCCTCACCCCGCATCGGCCTTGCCCTCCAACCGCCAGGACACTTGGTGATAATGATCGCAATCGCCCACCGCCGATGACCATCGCCCTCCTGCTCGCCCTGCTCGGCTCCCTGGTTTTGATGGCCGTCATCGTGAAGCGCCTGGAGCGGGCCTGAGTCGTCTTCCCCTCATCCCTCGCCCGCCATGGCTCCTCTGTCTGACCTCTCGATCGCCCTGGCGTTCCCGTGGCCGCCCAGTGCCTATCTGTGGTTCAAATCTCTTCACATCGTCGGCGTGGTGGTGTGGTTTGCCGGTTTGTTCTATCTCGTGCGCCTGTTCATCTATCACCGGGAGGCCGATGACCTCGCCGAACCCACCCGCGAGGCGTTTCGCAGCCAGTACGCCCTGATGGAGCGCCGGCTGGCGAACATCATCACCACCCCCGGGATGGCGGTGGCGGTGGCCATGGCCCTGGGTCTGCTGAGCGTGCAGCCCGCTTGGCTGCACCAGGGCTGGATGCACGCCAAGTTGGCGGTGGTGGCCATTCTGCTGCTGTATCACGGCTTTTGTTATCGCCTGATGGGTCAACTTCGGGAGGGCACCTGTCGCTGGAGCGCCAAGCAACTGCGGGCCTTGAATGAACTGCCCACGCTGCTGCTCGTGGCCGCCGTGCTTCTGGTGGTGTTCAAGAACCAATTCCCCACCGCGTGGGCCACCTGGTTCCTGGTGGCCCTGGTGGTGGCGATGGCGGCGTCGATCCAGTTTTATGCCCGCTGGCGCCGGCTGCGCGCCGAGGCCCTTGCTCTCTCCTCCACCACCAGCCGTGCTTCGTCCTGAAGCCCAGATCCATCCCCTCACCAGGGTCCTGCGCCAGGTGGGGCCGACGAGCTGCCCGGGGCGCTTCAATTTCCATTGCCATACCCTCCGCAGTGATGGCAGCCTCCAGCCGGGGGATCTGGCCTCCCAGGCCGTGCGCCTCGGTCTGGAGCACCTGGCGATCACCGATCACCACAGCGACCAGGCCTTTGCCGAAGCTCAGGCCTGCTTTGCGAATCACGCCGCCGCTGGGGAGCGGGTTCCCCATCTCTGGCGCGGGGTGGAGATCAGCGCTCTGCTGGAGGGCTGCCTGGTGCATGTCCTGGCCCTGGGCTACGACGCGGCCGCGCCGTCCCTCCTCCCCTATCTGGGCGGAGAGGCCGTGGTGGGTCCGGCCTTGCGGGCGGAAGCGGTCTTGCGCGCCATCCAGGCCGCCGGCGGACTCGCCCTTTTGGCCCATCCCGCCCGCTACCGCCTGCCCCACCCGCGCCTGATCGCCGCCGCCGCCGCCGTCGGCTTTGACGGCGCGGAAGCCTGGTACGACTACGACATGCAGGGCCGCTGGGCGCCGACGCCGCTGGTCTGCGACGCGATCGCCGCCGATCTGCGCAATCGTGGCCTTTTGCTGAGTTGCGGCACCGACACCCATGGTCTGGAGCTCAACGGTCGCTAGGGTTTGCTGACGCATTCCGCTCAGCCTGATGGGTCTGTTCGATCGTCTGCTTGGAAACCGTGGCGCCGGCGCCTCCGGGAAACCGGAAGTGAAGGTGGCTGGCTCTGCCGCAGAAGCCAATCCGCAAAAGACCGACAACACCTTTTTCCTGGATGCTGACTCCTCCAGCACGCTGGGGGATGTGAACTTCATGCGGCGGTCCAACACGATCCGCCACACCTTCCCCGGCAATGCCGACAGTCCCGGCGAAAAGGAAATGGTGGCCGAGGTGGCGTCCATGGAGGCGCGTCTGGAGCGGATGACCCCTGGTCTGGCGGGCACCGCCACCGAGAGCGAGGCCGACGTCAACCTCACCGGGGGCATTCCCAAGCCGGTGAAGAAAACCTTCGCTCAGCAGATGTCTCCCTCCCAGTTGGCGGAGCGGCTCAAGGGATCGGCGGTCAGTGGCGTGAACACCCCCGGCGTCGCCGCCAATGCCCGCAAGGCCTCCCAGAAGGACGGGGACTCCAGCTCCAGCGCGGCGGCCAGCAAGCCGGGAGCCATTGATCCCTTCAAGGCCATGGCCAAGGATCTCAACAGCTGAGGGCCCCTTCCGGGCCTCAGCCCTGTTCGATGCGGGCCTCGCTGCTGAGAACCAACTGGCGCAGATGATCCAGTTGCTCCGCTGAGGCCCCGTCCCACAGGCCGCGATGGTGCGCTTCCAGCAGGCGCTCACCCATGTCCCTCAGGGCCCAGGGATTGGCCTGACGAAGGAAGGCCAGAAGCTCTCCCCGCAGCCAGCGATCGCAGATCGCTCCATAACTCCAATCCGGCACCCGCCCGGTGCTGGCGTCAAAGGCAAACAGGTAGTCGAGGCTGGCGGCCAGCTCGAAGCCCCCCTTGTAGCCATGGCGCCGCATGCCCTCCAGCCAGCGCCCGTTGAGCAGCCTGGAGCGAATCACTTTGTCGAGCTCCTTCTCCAGACGGTGCACCCGAGGGCGCTGGGGGCGGGAATGATCCCCGAACCACAAGGCCGGCCGCTGTCCGCTGAGACGTTCCACCGCCGCGCTCAAGCCCCCCTGGAACTGGTAGTAGTCATCGGAATCCAGGAGGTCATGCTCGCGGTTGTCCTGGTTGTGAAGCACCACCTGGACGGCGGCGAGGCGTTGGACCAGGCCCTCCGAATCGGACACCGCCACCACATCCGCCGCAAGGTCCATGCCGGCGCTGTCGTAGCGCCAGCCGCTCCAGGCGAGGAAGGCGTCGGCCAGATCCTCCCGACCCTCCCACTGGCCACTGTCGATCAAGGCCTGCAGCCCGGCTCCATAGGCCCCGGGGGCCGATCCGTAGACGCGCCCCCAGGGCTCGCCAGCGCGGGAGCGGGCCGCGAGCGGATTGACGCTCGCCTCCTCCGGCAGGGCGGCCACCAGGCGGCAGGCCCGGTTGAACCAATGCACCAGCTGGGGAAAGGCGTCGCGAAACAACCCTGAAATCCGCAGCGTCACATCCACCCGAGGCCGACCCAGCGCTGACGCGGCGATCACCTCCACGTCCACCAGCCGACGGGTGGGCCCATCCCAGCGGGGGCGCACCCCCATCAGGGCGAGAGCCTGGGCGATGTCCTCGCCGCCGTTGCGCATCGTGGCTGTCCCCCAGACCGAGAGCGCCAGGGTGCGCAGGTCGTCGCCCTCCTCCATGCGGTGCTGGTCCAGCAGCTGTTCGGCGCTGCGTCGGCCCAGATCCCAGGCCGCCTCCGTGGGGAGGGCGCGCAGATCGACGCTGTAGAAATTTCGCCCCGTCGGCAACACCTCCGGCCGTCCGCGGGTGGGAGCGCCGGAGGGGCCGGCCTGGACGCGCCGGCCGGCCAGGCCCCGCAGCAGGCCTTCCCGCTCGGCGGGAGCGCAGGCCAGGAGGTTGGGCAGCAGGGTCTCCCGCAGCCAGCCCAGGCAGTCCCGCAGGGCGGGGCCTGGCGTCAATGGCGCTGAAGGGGTCTCCAGGCCGAGCTGCTGACGCACCAGGGCCAGCGCCTCCCGCTCCAACAGGGCCACCCCATCCCCGACGCGTCGGAGGGCGGCCCCGCCCGCGCCGGCCTCGTCGCTGGCGCCGTCCCGGTTCAGCCAGGGGCGCAGGCGGGATCGATCCGCAAGCGTCAAGGGGTCCTCCTCCGCCTGGCTCCAGGGATCCAGGTCGAGGCCCAGATCGCTTGCCAGAGCTTGGGTCAGTCCGGGTTGACCGCCCCGGGGACAGCGGGCCATCGCCAACAACAGCTCCGCCAGGTCATCCTCTCGCGGCCGCTGGCCGTAGATGTGCAGCCCGAGGCGGATCTGCGCTTCCTTGAGCTCGCAGAGGTAGCCGTCCGCCGCCTCCAGCCGGGCGTCCAGCGAATCCTCGGCCCCGGCCCCCGTCAGTGGTCCGCGCGCGGGCGCGGGCGCGAGCGCGGGCAGGCGGAGGGTCTCCAGGGCGGCCTCCAGGCGCGTCCGCAGAGCACCCACCCGCTCGCTGCCCAGGTCACGGGCCAGCCAGTATTCATCGAGCAAGGCCTCCAGGCCCGCCAGCTCCCTCTCCAAGCCCGCCCGCCCCAGGGGCGGTGTGAGGTGATCGAGGATCACAGCCTGGGAGCGCCGCTTGGCCTGGCTGCCCTCGCCGGGGTCATTGACGATGAAGGGATAGAGATGGGGCATCGGCCCCAGGGCCCATTCCGGGAAGCAGGCGTCGCTGAGACCCACCCCTTTTCCCGGCAGCCACTCGAGGTTGCCGTGCTTTCCCAGGTGCACGACCGCGTGGGCGCGGTGCGCCTCGCGAATCCAGAGGTAGTGGGCCAGATAGGCGTGGGTGGGGGGCAGATCGGGGCTGTGGTAAGTGCGGCTCGGATCCCGTTCGTAGCCGCGGCTCGGCTGGATCAGGAGAGCGACGGCCCCGAAGCGCAAGCCGCGAATCGGGAAGACCAGGCCGTCGGCCCCCCGCTCCAGGCCGGCATCCCGCTCCGGCGGGCCCCACACCGCTTCCAGGGTCTTGCGGCCCGTCTCCGGCAGCGCCGCGTACCAGGCCAGATACGTGGCCAGGGGCAGGCCCGCCATGGCCGGCCGATGGTCGCTTTCCGGGTCATTCGTGCGCCCCCCCAACAGGGCGCCCATCAGCGCCTCCGCGTCCGCGGGCCGTCCCGCCGCGCCCAGGTCGACCCCCTCCTCCGCCAGGGCCTGGAGCAGGATCACGGCGCTGGCCGGGGGGTCCAGCCCCACCCCGTTGGCCAGCCGGCCATCGCGGGTGGGGTAGTTGGCCAGCACCAGGGCGAGGCGCCGCTCGCTCGCCGGCGTTTGACGCAGGGCCACCCAGCGGGCGGCCAGCTCCACCACCCAGGCCAGCCGCGAGCGATCGGGCTGGAGCGTCGTCAAACCCTCCGCTGCGGGCAGGCCATCGGCAGGGGCGGGAACGCGCTCGCGGAAGGCGCCGACGCGGGTGGTGAGGCGGCCATCCAGCTCCGGCAGGGCCACCTGCAGGCTCAGATCCTGAGGACCGAGACCCGAAGAGCCGCGCTGCCAGCGCTCCCGGGACCCGCCGCTGGTGAGCAGTTGCAACACGGGCACGTCCAGGCGGTCCCAGAGCGGCGCGCCCAGCCCCGCCTCCGCGAAGGACACCGAGGCGAAGGCGGTGGCGCAGATCACCACCTGCACACCCTCCTTTTGAAACCAGTCGCCCACCCCCGCCTGCACTGCGGGGTCCCGCAGCCCGCTCACCCAGAGGGCCCGCGGGCAGAGCCCCCGCTGCCGGAGGGCGGCCAGCAAGGCCTCCATCAGGGCCAGGTCGCCCGCCTGGCGCAGGGCTCGATAGATCACCACCCCCACCCGGGGGCCGGGATCATCGCGCCAATCCTCCGGCAGGGGATCGGCCTCGGCGACGGGGCTCGGAGGCGCGGGCATGACCCCCTCCACAAGCCGCTCCAACGCCTCCACCACCAGGGTCAGGTTGGCGCCGCCGCCGACGCGACAACAGCGGGCCAGAGCCACGGCCAGCGGCGGGGGCACGCTGCCCAGGGAGGCCAGGATCGCCTCCTCCTCCGGGGTGCCGGCCAGGATCAGCAGCTGGCGATTCGGCCCGTTGCGCTGCCAGTGGCGCACCTGCTCCAGGCCGTAGCTCCAATGCCCCCGCCCCCCGAGCAACCGCACCAGCAGCACCGTTGTGGACGCCAGGTTGTCGCGGATGTAGTGATCGATCGCCGCCGGGTGCGTCAGCGCGTCCAGCGGCACCCCCCGCAGGCTGGCGGCAAGAGGGGAGGGTCGCTGGCGCAGCACGGCCTCCAGGGCCAGCAGGTCGGTGGGGGCGCTGCTGAGCACCACCACCGTCGCAGGTGGATGGCTGAGGAAGGTCGCTCCCTCTCCGTCAAGGTCTCCGGGGTTGGCGGTGGTGGCCAGACGATGCATACGCCCATCTTGCTGGCCGCGGTGAGAAGATCGGGCCAACTTGACTGGCCCGATGCACCAGTTTCTTCCGTTCGCCTGGTTTGGCGGCAAGTGCGTGCCTTTCGCCGAAGCGACCCTGTCCGTCGCCACCCACGCCCTCCACTACGGCACGGGAGCCTTTGGTGGCATGCGCGGGCTGCCCAATCCGGAGGACCCCTCCGAAGTGCTCCTGTTTCGCTCGGAACGCCATGCCCGCCGCCTGAGCCAAAGCGCCAGGCTGCTGCTCACGGATCTGAGCGAGGAGACCATCCTGGGGGCCATCCGGTCGTTCATCGAGGCCAACCGCCCCGCCAAGCCCTTCTACATGAGACCGTTTGTTTATACCAGCGGCCTTGGCATCTCCCCAAGACTCCATGACGTTGTCACCGATTTTCTCATCTATGGCATTGAGATGGGTGACTACCTCTCTCCGGAAGGGGTCTCTTGTCGCATCAGCAGTTGGACGCGTCAGGAAGATCGTTCTCTACCCTTGCGCGGGAAGATCAGCGGGGCTTACATCACGAGCTCATTGGCCAAAACCGAAGCTGTGAAAAGCGGCTTCGACGAGGCGTTGTTGCTCAACAGCCGAGGCAAGGTGAGCGAAGCGAGCGGGATGAACCTGTTCATCGTGCGCGATGGCCATCTGATCACACCGGGTGTGGATCAAGACATTTTGGAAGGGATCACGCGGGCGAGCATTCTGGAGTTGGCTCCAGCCATGGGAATCCCCGTGATCGAAAGAGCCGTTGACAAAAGCGAGTTGTTCATCGCCGATGAAGTTTTTCTCAGCGGCACCGCGGCGCGCATCACGCCCGTGCGCTGCGTCGAAACCACGGAACTGCCAACCCATCGTCCTGTGATGGAACGGCTGAGAGATCGGATCACGGCAATCACGGAAGGGCGCGATCCGAAGTATGAACATTGGGTGACTCGTATCAGGATTCCGGGGTGATGCTGGCCTCTTCAACGCCAACGCGGCAAGCGCAGCGGCTGGGTTTTCTGGAGCGGCTGCACAGCCAGGAGCGGCCCGTTCTGGTTTTTGACGGGGCCACGGGCACGTCTCTCCAGCTGCTGAATCTCACCGCGGAGGACTTTGGCGGGTTGGCCCTCGAGGGCTGCAATGAAAACCTCGTCTTCACGCGACCGGATGCGGTGCGGACCGTCCATCGCCAGTTTTTGGAAGCCGGCTGTGATGTGATCGAGACCGACACCTTCGGCGCCACGTCGATCGTGTTGGCGGAATATGGACTGGAAGATCAGGCCTTTGCCTTCAACCAACGGGCCGCGGAGCTGGCCCGCGAGATGGCGGATGCCTGGAGCACTCCGGAGAAGCCCCGTTTCGTGGCGGGCTCCCTCGGTCCGACCACCAAGCTCCCCACCTTGGGCCACATCGACTTCGACGTTCTGAAGGCGTCGTTCCAGGAGCAAGCGGAAGGCTTGCTGGCTGGCGATGTGGATCTGTTCATCGTCGAGACCTGCCAGGACGTCCTCCAGATCAAGGCGGCGCTGATGGGCATTGAGGCGGCGTTCGCCAAGGTGGGCCGGCGCCTTCCCCTGATGGTGTCCGTGACGATGGAAACCACGGGCACGATGCTTGTCGGATCGGACATCGCGGCGGTGGTGGCCATCCTGGAGCCCTTCCCGATCGATGTGCTGGGCCTGAACTGCGCCACGGGTCCGGAGCAGATGAAAGAGCACATTCGCTATCTCAGCGCCCACAGTCCTTTTGTGGTCAGCTGCATTCCCAATGCCGGGCTGCCCTAGAATGTCGGTGGGGTGGCCCACTACCGGATGACGCCGGTGGAGTTGAAAATGCAGCTGATGCACTTTGTCGAGGATCTCGGCGTGCAGGTCATCGGCGGTTGCTGCGGCACCACCCCCGCCCACATCGCCGCCCTCGTGGAGATCAGCCAGACGTTGAAGCCCGCCCTGCGGTCCGTGCGGGACGGTGCCGCCACCCCACAGGCCGACGGACCGCGTCCAGCGTTTCACTACGAACCGGCGGCGGCCTCCATTTATGGGGTGACGCCCTATCACCAGGACCAATCGTTTCTGATCATCGGCGAACGGCTCAACGCCAGCGGCTCTAAGAAGGTGCGTGAGCTCCTGAACGCGGAAGACTGGGATGGGTTGGTGGCGGTCGGCCGTGAACAGGTGAAGGAAAATGCCCATGTGCTCGACGTCAATGTGGATTATGTCGGCAGAGATGGGGAGAAGGATATGCATGCGTTGGTCAGCCGCTTGGTGACCAACGTCAATTTGCCATTGATGCTGGATTCAACAGAATGGCAAAAGATGGAAGCGGGCCTGAAAGTGGCCGGTGGCAAATGCATCCTCAACTCCACAAACTACGAAGATGGCGATGAGCGCTTCTTCAAAGTGTTATCGCTTGCGCGCGACTACGGAGCTGGAGTCGTCGTCGGCACGATCGATGAGGAGGGCATGGCCCGCACAGCGGAGCGCAAATTTGCCATCGCTCAGCGGGCTTACCGCGACGCCCTGGAATACGGCCTGCCACCGCGTGAAATCTTTTATGACCCCCTGGCTCTACCAATCTCCACAGGGATCGAGGAGGATCGCGGCAATGCCCAAGCTACGATTGAAGCCATCCGACGGATCCGGGAGACCTTCCCCGATGTGCACATTGTTCTTGGTGTCAGCAATGTGAGTTTTGGCCTCTCGCCCGCGGCGCGCATCGTTCTGAACTCTGTTTTTCTTCACGACTGTTGTGAAGCGGGCATGGATGCCGCCATCATCAGTCCAGCCAAAATCCTCCCGCTGGCCAAGATCACGATCGAGCATCAGGATGTCTGCAGAGATCTGATTTACGACCGGCGACGTTTCGAGGGGGTAATCTGCACCTACGATCCCCTCACCGTGCTCACCACCTTGTTTGAGGGTGTGAGCGCAAAAGATGCTCGCGCTTCGGGCCCCTCTCTGGCGGATCTTCCCATTGAAGAGCGGCTGAAGCAGCACATCATTGATGGCGAGCGCATCGGCCTGGATCAGGCCCTCGATGAAGCTCTCCAGACTTATCCGCCTCTTCAGATCATCAACAGATTCTTGTTGGATGGCATGAAAGTTGTGGGCGATCTCTTCGGGGCGGGTCAGATGCAACTGCCGTTTGTGTTGCAAAGCGCGGAAACCATGAAGTCGGCTGTAGCTCATTTGGAGCCCCACATGGAAAAAGTGGAGAATGACCAATCCAGTAAAGGCAAGCTTTTGATCGCCACCGTGAAGGGAGATGTGCACGACATTGGCAAGAATCTTGTTGACATTATCCTCACCAATAATGGTTATCAGGTGATCAACCTCGGCATCAAGCAAACCGTGGAAGCGATTGTTGATGCCCAGGAGAAGCATCAGGCTGACTGCATCGCCATGAGTGGTCTGCTGGTCAAATCCACGGCGTTCATGAAAGACAACCTGCAAACCTTCAACGAGGTGGGCATTCGCGTCCCGGTGATTCTCGGCGGGGCGGCGCTCACGCCCCGTTTCGTGCACGGCGACTGCCGGGCTGTGTATGAGGGGCAGGTGATGTACGGCAGAGACGCCTTTGCCGACCTCCGTTTCATGGATGCCTTGATGGAGGCGAAAGCCGCCAACCGTTGGGATGATCGCCAGGGTTTTCTGGATGGACCGCCGGAAGGGTTGGCCTGGGGCGAGACGCCAGCCTCAGCCGTTCCCGAAGCCTCGCCCCCCGCGGATTCCGCAGAGGCCTCCAACCCCGGGGTTGACGCTGCCGCAGGGGAGGCGGCGGTGGATCTCACCCATCGCTCTGAGGCTGTCCCCGAGGAGCCGGCCCTGACGCCCCCATTCTGGGGAAGTCAACTGTTGCGAGAAGAGGAGATCGACCTGGAGAAGGTGATGACCTACCTCGATCGCAACGCCCTCTTTGCCGGCCAATGGCAACTGCGCAAAAGCCAGGAGCAATCGCGCGAGGCCTACGAGGAGATGCTCCAAGCCAAAGCCGAACCAGTGCTTCGGCACTGGTTGCAGCGCTGCCTGGAGGAGCGGCTGCTGACGCCGCGAGTGGCCTACGGCTATTTCCCCTGCGCCAGGGACGGCAATGCGGTGCTCGTTTTCGATCCCGCCAACCTTTCCTCGGAAGCGCTGCCCACCGGGGCGAAAACCATCCTTGGACGCTTTGCGCTTCCCCGGCAAAAAGGAGGCAACCGTTATTGTATTTCCGACTTTTATCGCGATCAGCAATTCGCCGAGGATGGCTTTCCAATCGCCACAGATGTCCTGCCCATGCAGGCGGTGACGATGGGCGAAAAGGCCACTGAATTTGCGCAATCGCTATTCCGTGCAGACCAATATAGTGATTATTTGTATTTCCATGGCTTGGCGGTCCAGATGGCTGAGGCTCTCGCCGAGTGGACCCATGCTCGCATCCGTGCTGAGCTGGGTTTTGCGGAACAAGAGCCGGAAGCGCTTCGCGACATCCTGGCTCAGCGCTATCGAGGCAGCCGCTATTCCTTCGGCTATCCGGCCTGTCCCAACGTGGCAGACTCCAGGCAGCAACTGGCCTGGCTGGGGGCTGAGCGCATCGGTCTCTCCATGGACGAGAGTGATCAGCTCGAACCTGAGCAGAGCACCACGGCGCTGGTGGCGTTGCACAGCAAGGCCCGTTATTTCAGCGCTTGAGCGCCGTGGCAGGCTGGTCCAGCCCGATCTGTTCTGCCATGGCCCTCTCCGGCCCTGACGCCATTGATCAAGCCATCACCGCCGGCCTGGATCTCGATGGCTCTCCGCTGCCCACGCCGATGTTGGAGTTGTATCGCGAGGTGATGGCCAAAGAAAACGCGCGACCCCGAAGCGGCGTGACCAAATCCATGCGCAACCGCATCGTCCGCAGTGGCGCCAAGCACTACGACCAGGCGGAACTGGACGCGCGTTTGAAAGCCGCGGGCTGGGAGGGTCTGAAGGCCAAGGAGATCGCCTTCTTTTACGGGGACTGACCCAGGGTGTGCAGGAGGGCCTCCTGAGAGGCTCTCGCCGCGCTGACGCGCCTTGCGGTCAGGTGCAGAGATCCTCCAGGGTCTCGATCACCTCCTGCTGAAAATCCTCCATGTCGTCCGAATCGCTGAGATCGATGCCTTCGCCGGCAGCGTTCTGGATGAGCTCCTGAAAATGGAAGGCCCCCTCGCCATGGGCGAGGAATTCCACAGCAGAGGACTCACCGCTTTCCTTGAAGGCGTCGCAAAGGGCGAGAAAGGCCGCGTCTTCGGTGAAATCCCAGCTCATGAAGGGGGTGGTGCTAGACGACCTTTAACGCCTCCCCCCGGCAACTCGTCAACCACCTGGATGCAATTTGTGCGCTTCCTCCATCAGACTTTCCGCGACGTCCCTTCCTCAGCCCTGTGAGCGCCGTGATCAACGAGCCTTCGGCTTCCGCCATCAATGTTCTCGGCGCCCCCCTGGTCACCTGCGGCTGCGCACCGATGACCGGCTGGTTTCGGGACGGGTCCTGCCGCACCAATGGCGCCGATCTTGGCCGGCACACCGTCTGCTGTGTGGTCAGTGAGGGTTTCCTGGCCTACAGCCAGGCCCAGGGCAACGACCTCAGCACCCCGGCGCCGGCGTACGGCTTTCCTGGCCTCAAGCCAGGCGACCACTGGTGCGTGTGCGCGACGCGCTGGCTGCAGGCCTATGAGGACGGCATGGCGCCCCCGGTCCGGCTGGACGCCTGTGAGATCTCCACCCTTGAGGTGATCCCTTTGGACCTTTTGCGCGCCCACGCTGCCTGAGGGTCAAGCCTGCCCCCTGGAACACGGGACGGCGCCTCACCAGCGACGCCGCCTCACCAGGGAATCGGTTGGCCATCCCAGGCCAGAAACGCGCCCGACCGTTCGGGCGTCTGGGTTTCGAGCACATCGAGAAGATGGCCCGCAGCCCGTTCAGCAGTGAAGAGTTTGCCGGGTGGAACCGAGCCCTGAAAGGGCTGGGAGAGCGCCGTGGCCGTCGTGCCGGGGTGGAGCAGGGTGACGCAGGCCAGGGGCAGACGTCGGCGCCACTCCAGGGCCAGGGTGCGCAGCAGCTGGTTCTGGGCGGCCTTCGCGGCCCGGTACCCGTACCACCCCCCCAGCCGGTTGTCGCCGATGCTGCCCACCCGCGCCGACAGGCTGGCCAGGTGGACGGGCTCGTCTCGCGGCAGGGCGGACTCGACTGCCTGGGCCAGGAGCAGCGGGCCCCAAGCGTTGACGGCGAAGCTGCGACGCAATCCCTCGGCGTTCACCTGCGACAACCGTTTTTCCGGTTGCAACCCCTCTCCGTGCAACACACCGGCGGCGCAGATCACCAGCCGAAGAGGGGCCAGCTCCCGCGCCACCCGCTCGCCAAAGGTCGCCAGGCTCTCGGGATCCTCCAGATCCACCCGCAGCTCGCCCCGCCCCCGCCCGGCGGACCACAGCCGCAAATGAGGCGCCCGCCGCGGCAGGGCGTCCAGCAGGGCCTGACCGATGCCTCCCGGTCCGACCACCAGGGCATGACCCCGCCACTGGCTCCAGGGTCGGGGCGAGTCCGCTGGGCTGGCCGACACAGGCGAAGAGGTGGCTTGACGCATGATGGCAGCAGCTCACCTGGTGGAGGGCACGCTGCGGATCACGCTGTTGGGACTGGGAGCCTGGGGCAGCACCCTCGCTGACCTGTGGCGGGCCGAGGGCCATCACCTCACCACCTGGAGCCGGCGCTTGGGCGGCAACCCGGAGGATGGTCTCCCGGGGGCGGACCTGGTGGTGTCTGCGGTGGCCATGGCGGCCATCCCGCGCCTGGCCGAGCGATTGGCGCCCCATTGGCCGGGCGCCGTGCCCCTGCTGAGCTGCAGCAAGGGGCTGGACCCCGAGGCGCTCTGCGGCGCCAGCGGCCTCTGGAGCGGTCCCCTGCCCCATGTCCCCATGGCCACGCTCAGCGGTCCCAACCTCGCCACGGAGCTGGCGCACGGCCTGCCGGCGGCCAGCGTGATCGCCGCCCGCGACCCGGAGCTCGCGCAACGGCTCCAACGGGACCTGCGCACCCCCCACCTGAGGCTTTACACCAACCAGGATCCGGTGGGAACGGAGATCGCGGCGGCGCTCAAAAATGTCATGGCCATCGCCGCTGGCATCAGCGACGGGCTCGGGCTCGGCGCCAACGCCAAAGCCTCCCTGCTCTGCCGAGGCCTCGCGGAAATCGGCCTGGTGCTCAAGGCTCTCGGGGGGCAGCCCAGCACGCTCTACGGACTGGCCGGGCTGGGGGACCTGCTGGCCACCGCCAACAGCAACCTGAGTCGCAACTACCGCTTTGGCGGGCTCCTGGCGGAGGGGGTGTCCGCGGGCGAGGCGCGGGAGCGGATTCAGGCCACCGTGGAGGGGCCGGGAACCGCCCGCGCCGCGGTGCGGCTGGCCGACCGAGAGGGGTGGTCGCTGCCGATCTGCCGCCAGGTGGTGGAGATGCTGGAGGGGCGCCTCACCGCCCGGAAGGCGGTTCAGGCGCTGATGGAACGGGAACCGCGACCGGAGGAGCTCCAGTGGTGAGGGCGGGCGGCTTGCCCGCCGTGCTGGTGGAGGCCTTCAGCGAAGGCCCCCTGGGCGGCAACGGGGCCACGGTGATCCTTCTGGGCGACGCGGCACCCGCGAGCTGGATGCAGCGGGTGGCCGGAAGCCTCAAGCAATCCGAAACCGCCTTTCTCCTCCCCCGCCCCGAGGGAACCTGGTCGCTGCGCTGGTTCACACCCCGCCGAGAGGTTCCCCTGTGCGGCCACGCCACCTTGGCGGCGCTACTCGCCCTCGCTCACTGGGGTCAGCTGAGCCCGGGAGCCAGCACCCGCTTTCACACCCGCAGCGGCTCCCTGACCGTGCGGCTCCTTGCGCCGCCCGTGTCCGGGATCGACACCGCCCCGCGAGGGCAGCTGGACCTCCCCCGTTTCCCCTTGCGGCCCCTGGCAGCCGAGGCCTCTGGTGAGCTGCTGCCCTGGCTGTCGGAGTGGCATGGGGTGACGCCCGAGGCCTGCTGGCAGTCCGACCTGGGTTATCACGTTGTGCTGCTGCCGTCATCGGCGCCCCTGGCGCAGCTGCGGGAGGTGGCGCACGGCCTTCCCGAGCCCTCGCGAGATGGGTTGGTGCTCATGCAGGCCCTTCCTCCCTCCGGGACGCCGGAGGCGCGGGTGGCTGGGGAACCGGCGGACTATCAGCTGCGCTTCTTCGCCCCGGGCCTGGGGCTGGAGGAAGATCCCGTCACCGGTTCCGCCCATGCCCTGGTGGCCCCCTACTGGCTGGAACGCCTCCAGCGGGCCCGGGTGATCGGATGGCAATGTTCCGACCGTCCGGGGGGGATGGTCTGTGAAGCGGGTTCCTCAGGCATGATCCGCCTGACGGGTTCGGGACATCTGCTGTGGGAGGGAACATTGCGGGTCGTGCCAGAGCATGGTTTCGGACGCGGCGGGCCGTCCGACCCGGTACCCTCTCCCGCCTCCGAGGAGTGGGACGAGGCCTGCGGTCCATGAGCGGCCAGGCGGTCCGCCATCCCCTTCTGCTCGCCACGCCCCTCGCGTTTTCCGCCGTCGGCATGGGCTTCGCCTCCCAGTCCCTCCTGCGCCCCCCCGTCAACGCCAGTCAGCAAGAGGTGCTCGATGCCCTGATGGCGCCTCCCCCCGCCTCGACGTCCGGCCCGAGGTCATCGGCCGCCCGGGCTGACATCGCCTCGGCCGCGGGATCCACCGATCCCACCCGCTCCCTGCAGGCGCGACGCCTGGGAGCGACGCCCCCGGGCCGCTCGCCGGCGACGGCTCCAGGGGCCGACGCCTTGAATCTGGAAATCCGTGTCGCGCTGCTCAAGCTCTCCTCTCAACCCACGCTCGGCGGGGAGGG
>Ga0194129_10001570_pt1 | contig 37235 bp, 35 predicted proteins | sample TA2KigCa35mmetaG_FD_150862 | JGI IMG/M metagenome (GOLD analysis project Ga0194129, IMG submission 150862) | Freshwater microbial communities from Lake Tanganyika, Tanzania - TA2015038 Kigoma Deep Cast 35m | ecosystem: Environmental > Aquatic > Freshwater > Lake | place: Tanzania: Lake...
ATTTGACGGCTCTTCACATACGCTGAACTTACCATATATGACAGTGACATTTGGTGGGACAGCTCCTTTTTATACAGTGAGTGTTCAGCCTCAAACACTCTCTTTTGTCAGTACAACCAGTAATGAAATTGATATGACTGTTTCAAAACTTGCAATTAGTGGATTTACAGGAGGGCAATATAATGGGACAGCTTATCCTATCACAAATAGCTGCACGGCTGCAAATCCATGTAAAGCAACTTTTAACGACTTTTCAAATATATCACCTTCAGCAATACCGTTTACGGTATCTGGGAAACAAGTCTTTACAATAGATTTTTCGCAAAATCCGCCAGCTGTTGCAAATCTTTTGCCTGGATCTGGTTATGGAGTCTATCCTCAATTAGTAAATGGCGTTTATCAAATTGTAATGTCAAAAACAACGACAGTTAATCTCTCTTTAACAGGTTCTGTTTCTCCAATGATCCAGCAAAAAGTAGGTCCAAACACTTATAATTCGTTTATTTCAAATGACAACACGATAAATTTTACATTCTTTCTTCCGATTTCTCAAACCAATCAAAATAATTTTATTAGATCAATTTGGGGGCGAATGAAATCTGAGATTATATTTTCTTCTTCGTCTAATGGGCAATTTGCTGATATTAAAACACTCTTTTCTTCAACTCCTGTAAATAGGACAGGCACGACCTTGCTAACGATTGATCCTACGTCAACATTTTGGAGTCAGGCTATTGGATCCCAATCCTCAAACAGTAGTCTCAATTTAAATATTCAAAATGGAGGTCCTCCAACATCACCTTATCCAACAATACAATTAACAACCAATAATATAAAAATTCAATCATTTAAAAATCAGTCATTTAAATTAGATTCAAATGCAGCTGCTAATTTGATAATAACGGGTGTAGGAGGTTTATCATATACATTTCCTTGCCAAAGTTCAGGGGGGCAAGGTATTCCAGCATGTAGCCTCTCTATTTTTCCACTATACGCATTTACAGATAAAGCAAATTCAAGTGGGAGTATAGGTCAGAGTGGAGCTAATACTTTTTCATTTGCATTTGCAATACCAAGTAATAGTTTAGTTGGCATGTCAAAAATTGGAACTGGCAGTAAAATTACCATAATCGATGGAAATCAATCGATTGTGTTTAATATGGCGGGAAGTATTTCAAAAATTTCTCTTGCAGGAACGTACTACGGACAAACAATTACATCTGGAAGCGTTCAAATTTCTTCTGCTGGTACAATGACTATTACTGGGAGTGTTGCTTCCGCAAGTAGTATGACATTTTCCTATAATCCAAGCGTGACAGCAACAGGAACAATATACTTCGAGTAAGCTTAGGTAATGACTAAGTCTTTTAGAGATTTGCGGAGGCGGTATTTATAGATTGCAAATCCGATAAGCAAAAGAGACCAAGAAATTTCGCGCGGTAGTGTAAATAGGGGGTAGATCCCTAGGTTTGGAAATCCCCATCTATTTCCTGGAGCCCAAAATGTAAAAGCAGGGACGCCGCGTATATTGTCTTCTGGAACAAATCCAAAGTCTCTGCTATCAGAACTCATTGCATGATTGTCGCCAAGAGCTAAGTAGTGTTTTTCAGGAACTTTGATTCCGTATGTTTTAATCCATTCAATATTAAGCGAGCCATCTTTATTTAATGGGGGACCGTTGTCAATAAACGGAGTATAACGAGGAGATAATTGTTTTTTTTCTAGCTCAGAATGAACAAAATTTTCAAGGGTAGGATCCTCTTTTTTAAAAATAGGTGCACCCATAAGAAAAAGAGTTCCATCTCTAAAATAGGTGTATCTTGAAGGAGAGATCCCAAAATCTTTTGTCGAGGGATTAAATCTCATGTCACATTCGATCCCAATATTAAAAAGTAAGAGAGTTCTTGCTATATTAAATGATGCAAGAGGATGGTCTTTACGAGCTTTTACTGTGATTCCTTGCGCTTTTACTTCATAAAGAGTTCCTCTATAGAATTCATAAGTTCCGTTTGGGATTTCTATGTCTTTAATTTTTAAAGCGTATGGGTTTTTTTTAGCATCAGCCGATGTGACACCATATCGTCTGATAAGGCCGTTTTCTACAACAATTCTTCCTGTATATAAATTCTCCCAAATCGCTTTTATGTGGTTTTCTGAAAGGGGGAGAAATGATTTTTCTGTATGCAGCATCGGCCTTGTTCTAAAATAGGAATCTCTTGCAATTTTTGCTTTAGCTAAAGAGGCGTGATGGGTGATTTCTAAGTAGTATTCGGCATTAGGAAGATCTTTGCTCTTTGGTACAAGCTGTTTTGGTAGAATCCGAACAGATCCAAAATTTCCCATGCCCCAAAGATCGTAAAGATCAAAATTTTTTGAAGTGTTAGGGGAGATTAGATCGTAATGCACCTCTTTGTTTTGTGAAATATAGAGTTTTGCAAGGGGAATATTCATCTGCTTCACAATTGCAGAAGAGAATAAGTCGCCATTTTTCGTTGGAAGTGAGTTTGTGCTTACTTTACCTTCAATATGGATGAAAGGGATGTGTTCGAGGTAAGATAAATCTTCTCTTTGGAGCTGTTTTGATAGATCTTTTCCATTTTTATCGATCCCGTAGATTTTTCCACCATAAAAATAAAGAGTATCTCCAGGAAGGCCTATCATTCGTTTTATATATTGCTTATAGCCAGGAAAAAGATAAAAATATTTTGTTTTTACATTCGAAATATCCATATTTTCGCCTGTAAATGTAAAAACGCCCATTCTTTTTGCTTGCAAAGGATCGAAAAGGAGGTGAGAGGTTGTAAGGGGGATATTTAAACCAAATTGGGTCTTAGACACAACTAAACGATCGACTTCTTTATAAGTCGGTCGCATCGATCCTGAGGGAATTTCGTAGAGTTCAAAACAGGATTGTCTAATTATAATTGCGACTGCTAAAGCAATTATAAGACCTACAGAAAATTCGATGAAATTTCTAACAGGAGATCTCTTTAAATGAGTTTTGGCAAGAATCTCAAGCTCTTTAGTAAGTTCTTTTGAGGATTGTCTATCTTTTTTAATTAAAGAGGCTTGTAATTCTTTAAGAAGGTATTGAAATTTTTTCTTAATATCTTCTGGCAGTTTATGCTGATTTCTAAGAAATGATTTCCAAGTAGTTTTAAGAAAAGATTCTGCTTTTTTCATTCGGTACATGGGGCCTACTATATCATAAAGGCTGTTTTTTAGGTGAAAAGAGATTTCTACCAGAGGCTACTACACGAAATTTCAGACTAGCTTGAGAATCATCTGTAATTTGCCCCCAATAAGGAAAAGGGAAGAGTTCGTTGGATTTATTAAAAAATAGTTCAATTCTTTTCCCAGATAAAGGGGATCCATCCTTAGGATAGAGAAGTTTATAAGCTGTAAATTCGGGTGAAGCCTCCTTTTTTCCTTCAAAAAAAAGCTCTGGATTCCAAATTTTTCTTGTATCTAGACCCTCTTTTAATGGAGAGCCGATTCTTTTCCTCTCATCGTCTTGAATCAGATCTAAAGGTAGATGTAAAATTTTTAAAAAAAAGGAGTCGTTTTCAGAAAAACTAAGATAGGCATTTTTTGTGAAAGAAAAACATTTTTCTAACGTATTGGTCTTTATGTCAATTTGTAAAAGAGACCAAGATGTGTGCCCTAACGCTTTATCTTTTATCCAATTAGGAATATCAGAGGGGAGGGATGAGTAGGGGAAAGAAATTTCTTCAATAGTTATTTTAGAGCCGTCTAGAGTGTGAATTCGAATCAGGCTACAGAGTCTATTTTGCTCTGTTACAACATAGTCGCCAACAGCCCCTTTTAAGAGTTTATCCCCAAGAGATAGAGCGGATAAAGAATTTATAAAAAAAAGTATAAACAAGAGGAGGGTAGATCTCATGAAAAAAGTATATCAAACCTATTGATCTTTTTAAAGCACTATGCAACGTAATGGTTGGGAGTTAAAAACTATGTACATAAGATTGATTGGTGCGTCATTTAGTATATTGATAATATGTCTATTAGGAATTTATATTGGGGGGCCTTCTAAGGATAGAATAGTTTCCAAGATGGAAAACTTGGTTATAAAAATGGATCCAGAAGGAAGTGTACAAGAGCGGCTAGCCTACCATCAGTTTGAGATTAAAAAATATGAATCTGAAGCTCTTAAAGAGAAGCTAAACGCCTACTCTTATTTAGAAAAGCACCAAATGAATGAAGTAAGGCAAGCAAATAGTAGAAGATTTCAATACTTAAAGAAGATTGAAGAGCACACACTAGCGATTGAGGAGCTAAAAAAAGAGATATGAAAGCTTTAATGATATCACTTTTTACGATTTCAGGATTTTTAGCAGGAGTTATTCACGAGGAGAGTTATCCCTCTTTTTTTGCTTTAGTAGGGGCAAATGAGGCTTCAAAGCAAAATGACTACACGAAACAAAAACAGATTGAAGTGCTTGATAGTAAAATAGAATCACTTACAAATCTCCGAGATTATTATACAAGTAAGATCACAAGATATCGAAATAGGGCTTCTACCTATGAGTTTCAAGGAGATAACTTAGAGGAGTCGAAACATCTTTTCGCAGAAGCTAATAAAATGGAAAGTGTTGTAAAACAAATTGATGAAGAAATTAGCTACATTGAGAGTGAGCGTAATTCTTTACTCAAAAAATAGACTTTTATTTTCCCCTATAATAGTATAGTTGTCTTTTATTTTGAGGTTGTTATGACATCTGTAGTAGATATTTGGGGGCAGATGGAGGTTTTGTTTAAGCACCCTCGTCTTGAAGATCCAAAAAGGGCGAAATTTGTCTTTATTGCCGAGTCTCATAGTAGGTTAGATATGAGAAGAATTCATGGCGCTTTTATAAGTTCTATAATTTCCCCAAAAACTCTTTTGCTTGTTGAGAGCGTTAAGGCGGGAATAGTTCTTGAAGGTGATAGGAAAAAAATGACCCTTCTAGAGTACAGTGTGGGAGAATCTGATGCAGAAAGACTTGCTTTAATGGGTTGGGATTATTATGGAGAAAATTTAGAAGAGAGTAGAGAGAAATATTTTGAAAAAAACAAGCTTTGAGTGCACTAGTCAAAGGAAGTGAATCTTCTACAATAGATCGAGACCTTATTGCAGAAAAACTAAAAGAGCTAAAAAAAGAAAAGTTAGCGTGTAGAGTTTCCTAAAAGAACAGAAAGTATGGTAGAGACTTTAGAAGGTGTAAAAACAAATCCTTTATATGATAGGGTTATTTTAATAGCTGGATATGCTCATCTCATAGAAATTAGAGAAGGAGTTTTGTCAGAAGACCCTCGTCTGGAGCTTACATCGTTGCATAAGTTTCTTCTTACTGTTCCGTCTATTATTGTAAGAATGAAAGAGTCAGTTTAAAAAGCTGTCTAAGAGGGTGGCCTAATCATGGTTTTATCACAGCTTCTAGGGAGTCAATAAGTACGTGCTTTATGCGAGAGGTGTGGCCCGATTGGATAATAATGCACCTTTTTGGCAGGTTAAAATGTTTCGCTAAAACCTCTATCAGAGCGGTATTTGCTTTGCCATCCTCTGGAGGCGCTCTTAGTTTGACTTTTAAAAACCCCTCTTCGTCAGAGGTTACTTTTTCTTCTCTACTACCTGGAGTGACTTTAACCTTGATCAGCATACAGTTTTTTTGCTACCTTTGTGACTATGTTATGGTATGTGATTATTTGTATGCTTTCAATACAATGTTTTGCTCTAGATTTTGGTGATGACGCACCCGATTTTGCTCTTTTTGATCAAGAGGGGTATACGCACACCTTAAAAGAGCATAGAGGACAATTTGTCCTTCTCTTTTTTTATCCAAGAGATTTCAGCTTTCATAGCGCTCAATTAGCTAAGTCATTTGAATTGAAATATTCTGAGTTGAAAGCGAAAAATGTTGTTATTTACGGTGTCAGTAATGACTTTATGAAAACTCATTTAGATTTTCATACTAAAATGCAGCTAACATACGATCTTCTTTCAGATCCTGATGAAGAGGTCATAAAAAAATATAAGGCAAAAGGTTTATTAGGAGGAAAGTTTATTTCTTATCTTATTGGACCAGATGGCCGTGTGTTTAAAAAATACGAAGACAATCTCTCTTTTAAGCATCCTATGCGTGCTTTAAGCGATCTATAATCTTTTATGTTAATCCGTTACCCCATTTGTTGCTCAAAATAGCTGAAATGTGATTGAACAAAGTTAAAAGGGAGTGGCCTAATGTTGACGTTTGTTTATTGTAGTGAAAAAAAAGATCTCGCAAAAGAGAAAAGATGGGTCGAAAGTTCTGGATTAGAGAATGTTGAAGTTCTTTGGTATAAAGGAGATGCCTTTTCTAAATCGTATAATAAAGGGCTGAATCAGGCAAAACATGATGTCATCATTTTTCTTAGAGAGGATGTCGAGCTTCCCCTTCAAGGTTGGGGGGAGAAAATTTTAGAAAGATTTGAAACAACACAATTTGGTGTATTAGGAGTTGTAGGCTCGATTATTGTCCCGATGTCAGGGCTTGTTTGGGAAAAAGAGGAGCCTTTAGTAGGAAGGATTTGGTATGAATCTTTTGATAAGCAGCACGAACAGAAATTTTCTGAGAGTTTTTCTGGTAAAGTGATCCCTGTTGTCGCATTAGATGACTCTTTATTTGCAGTCTATAGACCAAGGCTTGCAAATGGATTTGATGAGCAATTTATTTCAGACTCATTTTATGATTTAGATTTTTACGTATGTAACTACCAAAAGAGAGTAAAAATAGGAGTTATTTTTGACATCAAAGTGCTCAAACTCGGCTTAAATCCACAAAATGAAGAGTGGGTAGAAAATCGTAATTTGTTTGTGAAAAAACATCACGAATTGCCTCTACGGTTGAAACCAGAAATTTTTATAACAAATACGCAGATAAAAATAGTAGAGGCGCCAAAAGTTGCCGTATTTATTCCGTCAAAAGGAAAACCTGTTGAGCTAGCTTCTTGTTTAGAATCAATATATGAGCAAACAAATTATCCGAATATCGATATTTTTATCGTCGATTTAGGGTCATCAGATGAAGATTTACAAGCGATTCGAGAGTTTATACAAATACACAAAAATACCCAATTAATAGAAATGAAACATGAACATCTTCCCTCTATTTATGAAGAGATCATAGACGATCGAGTCTCTGCTGATACGGAATTGTTTCTGTTTTGTAATCCAGAAGTAATTTTTTTAAATGATGTGATATCAAGAATGGTAAAAACGTACCAAGAAGACCCAGAAAATTGCGGTACACTTGGTATTCGGATGCACACCCGCAACAATATGGTAAGACACTTTGGTTTGCAGCTTATATCGACCCATACAGACGAAGGGTATGAATTGGGTCTCGGCTACGTAGGATTTCAGTCAGCTTACAAATATCAAAACAAAGTGGTAAGAGGAGTTTTAGGCTCTTCTAGAGATGTATTAATGGTTAGCAAAAAACTCTATAGAGAACTTGGCGGATTTAATAAAGAGTACATGCATAGCCTGGAAGATTTTGAATTAAATTTAAAAGCGATCTTACTTGGTAAAAAAAATGTGATTGTTGGAACAGGTGTCTGTTATTTCTTAGGCCAAGATATGCCGAAATTTCTTCCAAGCGATTTTGAACGGCTCATCGCTTTTATTAATGAACATGTAGAAAATATCACCCCCTACGTAGACCTTCTATATGCTGCCTAAAAAATGGTGTCAGGCACGACATTCGGACATTTGAAAATAAAAAAAAGGTGTCTGGCAGGGCATTTCGACATTTGGGCGAGCTTTTTTTAAAAGCCCCAGGAGAGGCGGGCGGCTATATAGTCTGTATGCTTTTTAAAGAATTGACCTTCGCTGTAACCATTGTGGTATTCTGCAAAAAGCCTGACTTTTCTTCCGGCTCCTTGCAATTTTGACCATTCGTAGCCAAGTTGTAGAGTGATATCGAATTTATAGTTGTTTACTTGCCAGTTTTGAAAGTCTGCTGCAAAGAAGGGAGCGCCGTAGAGTCTATGATAGTGATAACGAAGTCCCATGAAGCGCCACTCAAGACCGTATTCAGCGTAAAATACTTTCATGGGGTAGCTATTGTCGCTATTTACGACAAACCCAGGCCCTCCATAGACTCTAAGGCCATTTGTCGCTTGGTAGGAGACAAAAAAATCGATTGCTTCAAAGCTTGGGTTTACCCTGTCAACATCGATATGATTGACCATATATTCGTCACCTAGGTGACTGGAAATATGGTAAGCTCTTAATCTATAAGACCACTTATTAATTGCGTAAGAGAGGGGGATCATGAGAATATAATCAGTTGTAATGAGCTCAGCCCATTCGCCATTTGGATGGCATTTAGGAGCCATATCAAAGTCTGCCCAGACGCAAGCTGCAATATCAATTTGGAGATCACCATGCCAGCGAAAGACGTTGAACCATCTAAAAATTGGGAAAAAGTCTCCAAGCGAGATCGCTATTTGATTTTTTGCTAGAATGTCGTTATATCGATAAGCTATTGAATAGATAGGCTCTCTTGGGTTTGCAATCAGGGGCTGAAAAAGTACAGTTGATTCAGGAAACCAAACTCCTTTTACTTGCCGAATAGGTTGCCTTTCTTCAATTCTTTCTTTTGCGGCATGGTCTAGATCGGCCTCTTTTACTTGAACTACGTCGGGTAGATCTTTGACAAATTCAATGATACTATTTCGAATTCTGTCATCTTTAGGTAAGTTGTATAGAAAAACAACACCATCTTTATTTACATAGACTAAGACATTTAATTCATGGTAGTTGGCATCAATAAGAGCTTGAATGTACCCTTCTAGATAAGAGGCTGTTTCCTCTTTTAACCGCTCCTTTGGGATTTGGTCTTGTCTAGAGAGTCGTAAATTTCGCTTCTTTTCATTTTCTGCAATTAATAAAATATCCTCATCAGATAGAGAAGTTTCGCTAAGACTCTCTGCGTATGATGGGGAAATAGTTCCAAATAACACTAATGTGAGTAACGAAACAGTTAGAAACTTACTCAAAAGATAGCCCCAAGTTCATTTTAATAGATTAATTTATTGCTATAACAAAGAGTTGCTATTCTAAGCAATCTCCTTGTTGCATAACACACTTTTTCAAAAAGTAAAAATTTCATAAAACACTTGTTTTTAGTGAAAAAAAACAATTCCCCCAAAATGATAAGATAAAGAAAAGGGAGAAATTTTATGTCTATACCTTACAATTATGATCAATATGCAAATGCGCTTGGGATTTTACTTTCACAGGCATATGACTTGCCCTTTTTGACTTATCCGATGGTAAACGCAATTGCTGATGCCATGAATACGTTATACACAAACTTACCAACCTATGCAAGTCAACAATCTACTCAACAATCTGCTACACAGTTATTAGGTTATTTCAATGGTTCTGATGGGGGATTTCAATTAAATCGATTTTGCATTCCTTTGAATCGAAACCAAGAAGGAGATGATGTGACCTTAGGAATTTTGCAAGCAAATCTTTATAGCTGGATAAACGATAACTATCCGACTAACTTTTATAACCTTTACAACTCTGTATGGGGTTTTCCTAACTGCTACAAAAATAACAAGGATATTCCTACATATAACGCAATTAACGCACTTCAAAAAGAAATCAAAAATTATTCTGCAACAAGCTGGGATCCAATTAGTATTTCAAAATCCATTAAGCAGATCACGCAACTAAATACCCCTACAGACGGGTATTTAGTTGCCTTATGGCAAGTTTTAAAAGCGGAAACATCTTTTAATACTTTGGGTAGTGATTTATGGACTTTGTCTATATCTGCAAGCCCTGCAATGGAAATTGGGGATGCAATAGCGATTTTTGGAGAAAATAATTCTTCAGGTGGATTTTTAACACAACTTATGGTTAGTGGCAAAACTGTACTTAATAAAGAATATTACTCTAATGTTGGTACATGTTCTTCTTAGAAACAGTGCGATATTCTGAAAGTTTGCCCCATATCGACCCTGCTTCTAAATCTCCTCCAAGACCTCTAACTGCTGCAATCCCTTGATCACGATCGCTCTTTTTTCGTCGATAGCGGGCATTTCTCAGAAGGGGAATGAGTTCTTTGGTTCCTACACTTTTATAGTCATTAAACTGAAAAATTTCACTTTGCTAAAAGATCGCTTCAGATTTTGATCAGGCTTTAGAAGCTGCTTTAAAACCGCTATTGGGCCTGTTGTGAAAGTCGCTTTACTCGAGCAGGCCCCTATCGGATTTATACCAGCAAAGCATCCTAATCATGGTTTTAAAGCAGCTTCTTAGCCGGTGCGCGAAGCCCCGCTTGTGGTTCACAAGTGGAATAAGCGCGGATCAAAAGATGAAGATGAGATTGACGCGAAAGTGAAATTTTTCAGTTTAATGACTATAACAGCATGTCGACCACTTTTTTTGTCATAAGCTCCATCGGCAAGAACATTTACTTTGGAACAGCTTCTAAGCAATCTTGATGTTTCATAAAGAGGAGTGCGCAAAAGGCGGAAAAGTCATAAACTGCTTGTTTTTAGTGAAAAAAAAATATTCTCGCCAGATGGTAGAATAAAAAAAAAGGAGAAATTTTATGTCCGTACCCTATCAATATTCTCAATATGCAGATGCTGTTTGGATTTTATTAAGGCAGGTAAATCAGGGAGCGCCACTAACTTATCCTGTTGCAAACGCAATTGGGTATAGCATGAATAATTTATATCAATATTTAAAAGCTAATCCACAAGTAGCACCTACTGTTTTCCAGCTTTTTAACCAGACTGATGGGGGAATTCTTTTAACACGTTTTTGTATTCCATGGAATAATAATCAGCCGGGAAATGATGTGACGTTAGGAATTTTACAAGGAAATCTTTATAGGTGGTTAAAAGATTCTAACACGAATTTTTATCAGCTTTTCCAATACACAAATAATGTACCTAGTTGTTACACAGATCTTTGTGATACGAATTTATTTAGTCAATTTCAGGCATTTTCAGAACAAATTACTGCATATGCGGATAACTGGATGAATTTTTCTCCAGGAAGCAATACAGATTTAGTTGCAGGTGCTGTTGCAACAATAGCTCGGTCTGAGCTTTCTGTTAACGACGGCTACCTATCTGGGTTGTGGCACCTTCTTGGTGCGCAAACAGTCTTTAATAAGGGGGCTACTGATATATGGACTTTATCTCAAAATGGAAAAATAGACGATGCATTAGGAATTTTTGGCGAAAACAATAAAAATGGTGGTTTTTTATCCAGAGTTACTGGTTCGTCTTCATCTGGTGGTGGGACTGTTTACTATGATGAATATAGTAGTAATCCTACTATGGGCCCATCCGATTGCACAACTTCTTATACTTGTACAGGTTCATATGGTAGTGGGAATAATGCCCCACTCTGCCCAGGATCAAGTTCATCTTGTTCTCCTTAGAAGAGCTTTTAAGCCTCTTTTTTTAGAAGAAAAAGAGGAGGGAAACTGATAAGCGTAAGTCCGAGCAAAAAGAGGAAAAGGGGGATTTGGGTTTTTTCGGATAAAAGGGAGGCTAGGGCTGTGAAGAGAGAGGAGATAGAAAACATCGAGGCGCCTAAAAGAGCTGCTTCACTTCCAGCCATTTTAGGAAAGGGTTCTAAGGCGCCGGAAGAGCTAATTGGAACTATTAACCCGATACCAAAGAGAGTAGCCGTTAAAGGCATAATCAGAGCTGAAACAGTAAAGAAGAATAGAGATAAAACTAGAGCTATTAAGATAAAAGTAAGCTGGATAAAGCAAGCAGCTAGGATGATTTTCAATTTACTAAATTTTTGCCCAAGTTTACTACTTACATAAGCGCCAATAAAGTAGCCTCCGCCTGAACAGATCGAAAGCCAGCCGTATATTGAGGGAGATAGGTGAAGCGATTTTGTGATCAGGAGAGGCAAGAGGGTATTAATAGTCATTAAGCTAGAGAAGGCTATTGCAGTCACTAAGATAAACCCTAAAAAAAGAGGGCTTTTTAAAAGAAATTGGAAGTTTTTTAGGATGTGTTTCGGATGACATGCCTTTTTGTTTAGATGTATATTTGTTTCTGGAAGAAAGAGTGTTTTCCCAATAATTAGAAATAAACTTAAAAGAGATAAAGAGATAAAACAAGATCTCCAGCCGAGGTACTCAGTGAGGTATCCTCCGAATAGAGGGGCAATAATAGGTGTCATTCCGACAAATACGCTAAGATAGCTTAAATGTTTTATGAGTTCTTGTCCTTCGAAAATATCGCGAATGAATGCAAAACCAACAGCACTGGAGGTTCCAATTCCAATTCCTTGGATAAGTCTTGCTGCAAGGAACAGATGAATGGTTGTTGCAAAAGAAGAGAGAAGAGATCCTAAAAAGAAAATAGTTAAACCGATAATTAAATTAATCCGTCTTCCAAATGCATCAGAGAGAGGTCCATAAAAAATTTGAGAGAGGCCAAATGTAATTAGATAAAAGGAAAGAGATAGTTTCATAAGTGTTGGAGAGGCGTTTAGATCTTGACCGATAGAGAGAAGCGCAGGTAGATAGAGTGTGCTTCCAGCATTGCCGATAATTGATGCGGTTACAATAAAAAGAAAAAGGATTTTTTCCGTTGGAAAAAAATTCAATGGATCACCGATAAAATTGCTAAAAGGCCAAAACCAGATATGATGGTCCCTGTGATTCGGTTTACATAGATCATTGCTTTTTGATTCACTTTTTTCCCAAAAAAAGAGACGATCTCACTCAAAAGGAACCACCAAGTTGTAGCACCTGTAAAAACGCCTAAAACAAGTAAAAGATTTGAGCTCCAATTGCCGCCTAAGTTTGAGAGATCAAAGCTTGTAAATACCGCAAGGTAGGCGAGAATAGTAAGGGGATTAGAAAGTGTTAAGAAAAAAGTAGAGATAAAATCTGTTAGAAGAGTTTTATGACTAATTTTTTTTGTTACATCTTTTGGTTTGGCAAGAAATGTTTTAATTCCGAGATAGAATAAAAAGCTTCCACCAAAGATATGAAGCCAAAGATTCATTTTGAGAAGACAATCCGAAATTAGAGTTAGCCCAGAAACTAATATTGATGCGTAGATAGAGTTTGCAGTTGCTGCACCTATACCAGAAAATAGCCCGGAAAGTTTTCCCGAAGCTAGAGTTCGTCTGATACATAAAACGCCAATAGGTCCAACGGGGGCTGCAATTGAAAATCCTACAACGGCTCCTTTAATCAGAAAATCAAGGCCCATGTTTCTCCACTAATTTCTCTATAGACGGTGGATTTATACTCTTAACACGTTGCGGTATTTCTGGCAATAGACCCCCCGCTTGCATATCCCAAAGTTTTGCGTAGTGGCCATTCATGGCTAAAAGAGCAGTATGAGAACCCTCTTCTACAATTTTTCCTTTTTCAAAAACAAGGATTCTGTCCATTTGAGAAAGTGTTGCAAGTCTATGTGCTACAACAATAGAAGTTCTGTTTTTCATCAACTTCTTTAAACTATCTTGAATGTAGCGCTCTGTTACAGAATCTAAAGCTGAAGTTGCTTCATCGAGAATCAAAATGGGGGCATTTGCAAGTATGGCTCTTGCAATTGCAATTCGTTGTCTTTCGCCTCCTGAAAGTTTAGATCCTCGCTCTCCCACTAACGTGTTGTACCCATCAGGAAATTTTCGGATAAATTTATCGCAATGGGCAAGTTCAGCAGCTTTTATAACCTCTTCATCACTAGCTGATGGCCTGCCATAGAGAATGTTTTCTTTCAGAGATCTATGAAATAAGATCGGCTCTTGCGGAATTAGGGCAATTTGTCGTCGTAAAGATTCGAGGGTAATTTTTGAAAGGTCTTGTTTATCGATTAAAATTCTCCCTTTTTCAAGAGAGTAGAGTCTTAAAATCAGACCAATAAAAGTTGATTTTCCAGCTCCTGAATATCCAACTAAACCTACTTTTTCACCACCGCGAATCCGAACATCTTTGTTTTGAAAGATTCTATTTTTTTCATATTGAAAAGAGACTTTATCAAAGATGATTTCTCCTGTAGTAACTGAAAGGGGTAGAGCCTCATTTAGATCAACTACATCTTTTGGGTCGTGCATAACTGATAAAGCCTGTTTTGCGATTCCTACAGATTGAAAAACAAGGGGTAGACAATTATTAATAAAATTGAGGATCAGAACTAAATTAAGTGTTGTGCTAAAGATTTGAACAACTTCTCCAGTAGTAATTAGATCGTGAAGCCAATAGTAGAGCATAAAACCGTTGATGCCAATGCCACCCATTATAATTGTTAAAAGACTAAGTGTAAGTCTCATGACTTCAACATATTGCTTTGCTGCCTTATTTTTTTGTTTTTCGTCTACTTGGTAGGGAGTAATAAATTTTTTTTCATAAGAAAAACGGTGAAAGAGGTTTACTGCAAAATTGTTCGTAAGACTATCTACAATTTTTCCTAAAAGAAGAGTTCTAGCTTCACTATAAATATTTTCGTACCGTGTGCATTTTTTGGTAAAAAGAGTGCAGGTTAACAGGTAGAGAAAAAGCCAAATAGCAAGAAGAGATGAAAAAAATAAGTTGATGTTACCAAACAAAATAATGCTTAAAATTAACGCCCCACACCCAGGTATTAAGGTTGTTAAGTTTAGTTGAAGGATAGAGCTTATATGAAAGGTCATATCAGAAATTTTATTTGCAAGACCGCCTGCAAATCTATCATTAAAATATTTAGGTGAGTGATGTTGAATATGATCAAACATCGCAAGTCGAATATTTGCTTCGACTTTTGGCAGAAGAGACGCTAGTAGAAATCCTTGTATTCGATAACCTAAGTCGATGCCGATCCAAAGTAAGAGTCCCCAAAAAATAGGTTTTTCTAAATTCTGCCAAGCTAATTCTCTTTTATCGTTAAAGCTTGCTAAGATATCAATCACAATTTGAAATAGATAAGGCCAGACAATTGTTTCTAACGCCCATACGAAAGAGGAGAAAAAAATAATTAGAAAACCGAGTTTATACGGTTTAATAAAATTCCATATAAAAGAATTAAGTGATTTACCAAACGCCATAATTTACATATACAGCATAATTAATTATATAGTTAAAAATTTTTTTATAATAAGGAAATCGATTCTTCCTGTTTTTTCAGGATATATGAGGTTGCGGTTATCATTCCTCTCATGGTATGATCTTTTCATCATATACCGCGAGAAGTTCATAAAAATGGGAATTTTTCGTGGAAGGCGCAAAAAAGCGTAGCCGCAAATCTCAAAGGCGGCCATGAAAAACCAATTTTTGAATATCAAAGGTATACAGAGGATTATTTAGTGAAAAAACAAAATAAAGAGTGCACATTTAAAGATTTTGATTTAAGTGAGAGCATTTTAGAAGCAATTGAAAAATGTGGCTTTACAAAACCAACGCCGATTCAGGCAGAAGTTATTCCCCACATTTTAGCAGGGGTTGATGTAGTAGCTCAAGCGCAAACAGGAACTGGAAAAACAGCGGCATTTGGATTACCCTCATTAGAATTAATTAGAGATAGAGCCCCAAATGAGGGAGTTTTAGTTATAACTCCTACAAGAGAGCTTGCAGTACAGGTGAGCGAAGAGCTTGCAAAATATGGAAAAGGATCTGGTATTAAGACAGTTGCTGTGTTTGGGGGAGATAGCTCTCAGCGTCAAATCGATGCGATCCAAAGAGGGGCAAATGTAGTTGTTGCAACTCCAGGAAGACTGTTAGATCTTTTGGAGTCGAAGCGCTTAAAGAATTTTGAACCATCAATTGTTGTGTTAGATGAAGCAGATGAAATGCTCAACATGGGATTTTTAGAAGATGTTCAAGCAATTTTTGAATACCTTCCTAAAGAGAGACAAACTCTTTTATTTTCAGCAACTCTATCTGAGCCAATTCAAAGATTGATCCGTACAATTTTACACGATCCGCTATTTGTTAAAGTAGGAACAGCTGGATTCAGCCACCAAGATATCGAGCACATATTTTATGATTTAAAAGATCACAAAAGAGAGAGTGCGTTTTTTAGACTACTTTTGGTAAACAATCCGACAAAAGCAATTGTTTTTTGTAGAACAAAAAAAGATGTAGATGATTTATCTATGGTGCTTTCAAGAATGGGCTTTCCTGTAAGATGTCTCCATGGTGATATTCAACAAACTACAAGACAGCAAGTGACAAACGCCTTTAAGAAAGGGGATGTCAAATTTCTTGTAGCAACAGACGTAGCTGCTAGGGGATTAGATATTTCTGATGTAAGCCATATTTTTAACTATCAAATTCCGTTTGGACCAGAAGAGTATGTCCATAGGGCAGGAAGAACAGGAAGAGCTGGTAAAAAAGGTGTTGCTATTACCCTCGGTACAGGCAATGAATTAAGAAAATTAGGAAGAATGCTTGGGCCTAAAACAAATGAGATCATTGTTAAGCAAGTGCCTACTTCTAAAGAGATACACAATATTCAAGTAGAAGCTTTTTCTGATTCTATCGCAAAACAACCTGTTCGAGAAGGCGTTTCAGATATCATAGATAAGCTTTATGAGAAAGTTGATGCTGAAGAGCTTTTAGCGTTATTACTCTCTTATGTCATGGATAAAGAAAAGCTTTCTTTGCAACAAGAGGAAAAATTTGAGTCTTCAAGAGCTCCTAGAAAAGAGTATACCGGAGAGAGAAGACGAAGAGAATACTCTGATCGCGGACCTAGAAAAGAATTTTCTAGAAATGATAGAGCCTCTCCCAGAGGAGGATCAAAAAGCAAATTCTCAAGAGATCGAAGAGAATCTTCTCGCAGTAGATAAAACAGACTAAAAATGAGCACCGGTTGAATTTAGCCGGCGCTCATTTATTCGCTAAGGTGATCTGTTTGCCTTTTTTATTTTATTTTTTTTCATTCTAATTTTATAACTATTGTTAATAGTGAAATAACAATGTTTATTTTGTCAGATCGTAGTCAACCTTACTAGAGATTAAATAGATTTTTTGAATTTAGAGATAAATTTTTTGAGACCCCCTTATTGAAAAAAAGGGGGTGCTATAAAAACTATGAAATAAAAATTGTATAGGGTGTTCCTTCGGGCCTATTTGCAAATGGGTCTACTACACGCCCTGCAATTAGGTTGATGGCATTAATTATTAATGAAAAAACTATGCCAGAAAGAATGCTTATTTCAATTGCAACACCGATAAAGGGGGCTATTGCAGCAAGGACAAAATTAGCAATTGTAAGTACGGTTACTACTTTTGTGATAAGTTTTAAAGTTGTTGCGCATGAACCGAATGCATTAAAAAAGCTTTGAAGGGTAGTGCTGCTTCTAAATAATGGGGATACGACTCTATCAATGCGAGAGGCAAGCAGACTGATTCCGCAAGATAAAACTGCATAAGCAGGATTTGCTGTAAGGATTAGAGAAAGAGCCCCAGCTATTAAGCAAGATCTACCCTCAAGCTTGCCAATAGGTTGTCTCAATAGCGAGCAACAACTTTCCGAATCAGATTCTTGAACGGGAAATTCTCTTGTTAGATAAGGACTGCTTCCATCTGAAGCTAATTTAGCGGTTACACTCATAAAAACTCCTTTTTAAGATTTTTTAAAGAATATGTTAATTGAATAGTAGGTTTAAAGAAAAGAAAATAAGTAGCTAATCGATTTTAAAGAAAAAAGATTTTAGAAAATAAAAAGCTAATCCACTATATAGGAGAAAAAGTTTAGAAAGGCCAAAAGAGTTGTTTCGAAAATCTAAGCATGACCATCATCCTAAATGGTTGCTTAAACACTTGTTTTTTTTGCATCGAAGTTTAGAAAAACCAGGTATTCCGGAATTAATTAGAAAGAGAATCGTCTTAGATTCTAAAAAAATGTGGGAGATCTTTTTAAGATTTTAAGCTCGTCCCCATCTGGTATAAGTCAAAAATTAGCAAAAAAAAGATTGAAGAAAGAGGGTTTAAATCAAATTATTACAGAAAATCAATCCTCGTGGGTTCACAATCTTTTTAATAATATTACAAATCCTTTTGTGTTAATGCTTTTAGCTCTTGGTGCACTCTCTTGGATTCTTGGAAACACTCTAGGTGTCATAATTATTATGGTTATGTGTGTCATGGGAGTGACTATTAGGTTTATCCAAGAGTTTCGCTCAAATCATGCTGCAGAAAAATTAAAAGCGCTTGTCAGCACAAAAGCAACTGTTTTAAGAGGGGGGCAAAAACTCGATCTTTTTTTTGAAGAGCTTGTTTTAGGAGATGTTGTTTGTTTGTCAGCAGGTGATATGATTCCTGCAGATCTTAGAATTTTTTCAGCGCATGATTTATTTATTAGTCAGTCAGCTCTTACAGGAGAGTCTAGACCCTTTGAAAAATTTAGCGAGCCTGAAGCAGAAGAGAGAGAGTTACTAGATTTAAAAAACATCTGTTTTCTTGGTACAAATGTTGTTAGTGGTATTGGAAAAGGTGTTGTTGTTGCAACAGGTCCACAAACCTACTTTGGCTCTATTGCACATGCAATTACTCTTAAAAGGCCTTTGACGGGGTTTGATATAGGAATCAACAAAGTTAGTTTTCTTCTCATAAAAGTCATGCTATGTATGGTTCCAGTTGTCTTTCTTGTTAATGGGTTTGGAAAGGGGAACTGGTTTGAAACGCTCCTTTTTGCCCTATCTGTAGCAGTAGGTCTTACCCCTGAAATGCTTCCTATGATCGTTACTACAAATCTTGCAAGAGGGGCAATCTCTATGTCTAAAGAGAAGGTGATTGTTAAACAGCTCTCTAGCATCCAAAATTTTGGAGCTATGGATATTCTTTGTACTGATAAAACAGGAACACTCACTGAAGATAAAGTTGTATTAGAGGAGTATTTGGATTCTGAAGGGCATGAAAATAAAGAGATTTTGAATTTTGCCTATTTTAATAGCTATTTTCAATCGGATCTTAAAAATCTTTTAGATGTTGCTATTTTAGAGCATGAAGAGTGTAGAGAAAAGGCGCTCGAATTTGAAAAAATAGATGAGATCCCTTTTGACTTTGAAAGAAAAAGAATGTCTGTTGTTATCGAAGGGGCGAATCAAAAAAAATGGCTTATTTGCAAAGGATCTTTTGAGTCAATTACTTCAGTTTGTAAAGAAGTAAGTGATGCATCTAAACAGATGTATCAAGATTTATCTAAAAAAGGGCTTAGGGTTTTAGGACTTTGTAGAAAAGAGATCTGCAGCAAAGAAAAAAGAGTCTATCACAGAGCTGATGAAATAGATCTTACTTTTTTAGGGTTCTTAGTTTTTTTAGATCCACCAAAAGCTTCAGCATTAGAAGCAATCAAAAATCTAGAACAGTCAGGCATTAAAATCAAAGTGCTTACTGGAGATGATCCCGATGTTACAGAAAAAGTTTGTGAATGGGTAGATCTAAAAATTGATGCAATTTTGACAGGTCACCAGTTAGAGAGTATGGCAAAAGAGGAAAAAAGAGAAAAAATTTTAGCTACTACAATCTTTGCAAAAGTAAGTCCTATGCAAAAAGCTGAAATTATTAAAGAGCTAAAATTAAGTGGCCACACCGTTGGTTTTATGGGGGATGGAATTAATGACGCTCCTGCTCTAAGAGAGGCAGATATTGGAATATCTGTGAATACGGCAATCGATATTGCAAAAGAATCTTCTGATATCATTATGTTAGAAAAAAGTCTTCTTTTTCTTGGACACGGCCTGTTAGAGGGCCGAAAAACGTTTGCAAACATCTTAAAGTATATCAAAATGGCAGTAAGTTCTAATTTCGGAAATGTTTTAAGTGTTTTAGGCGCAAGTTTTTTCCTTCCGTTTTTGCCCATGCTCCCTATACAAATTCTTCTGCAAAATCTCTTGTATGACATCTCTCAAGTAGCAATCCCGTTTGATCATGTTGATAGAGAGTATATAGCAAGGCCCAGGCAGTGGGATAGCTTAAGTATTAAGAGATTTATGCTTTGGATGGGACCTCTTAGCTCATTTTTTGATTATACCACCTTTGGTATTCTTTGGTTTCTATTCGGAGCAAATACGATCGGGATGCAAGCACTTTTTCAAACAGGTTGGTTTATGGAGGGGCTTTCTTCTCAGGTTATAGCTGTTCATATGATTAGGACATCAAAAATACCTTTTATACAAAGTGTTTCTTCAAAAGCCCTTCTATTCTCTACTGCGTTTATTATTATGTTAGGCCTTGTAATTCCCTATACGATTATTGGAAGGGGGGTTGGTATGGTTAAACCAAGCTGCTCTTATTTTATTTTTCTGATCGCGACAGTTTTTTCTTATTGTGTTGCAATACAAATATTTAAATTTTTTTATATAAGAAAAAACAGCTCTTGGTTGTAATTTTTCCTTTTGATTTTAGCAAAAGGCCTCTATGGTTTGTCCAACTCAGGTAAACTTTTGTTAGATCTTAGTCAAACCTGCTATAATAACGAGATGTTTAAAATTAATTCTGAATAAAGGTTGCCTCAGTGACTTGTATAAAATCAATTTGGCAACAAAATCTTAATAATTTACTTGCATCTAACCCTCTTTTTATGATAGTTTTACAATTTAAATATTTTGAAAAGAGGGTTTTATTGATATGCTTTTTCAACATCTTAAATCTTCAAATGTTGAAACAAATTTTTCTAGTTTTTCCGAATATACTGTTTTTTTTCCTTTATATGATAATCCTTGGTCCTTCACTTTTACCTACCCTCTAAAAGCAGTTGGAACTCATATCGTTGGCCCATTTTTTTTAGCTTGTAAAGTAGCAAGTTATGCTGGAAAACTACTTTATGACTTTTGTATTCTGCTTCCGACTAGTTGTGTAACAAAAGAGTACCATGTTTTTTATTCAAAAACTAAGCATGACTTTTTAGTGTTTGGGGGTTTTTTTATTAAAATGATTCCTATAATTGGGCCCTATTTAGGTTTTTTTTACGATGTCTCTGTAAACCGATTGAATCGGCAAGAGAGTCGATTTAGTCAAGCAAGCTCAGTTCAGGTTTCAGATCAAGAGACAGAATATCAGAGTGAAATAGGCTTAGAAGATCGATTGGCTAATATTCATGAGTGCATTAATAGTAACAAAAAATTTGATGCAATACGCTCAATTGAGGATTTGCGCAAAGAGTCAATAGAGTATGAATTGGATGATAAATCTATTTCAATCATCTCATGTCAGTTAATTCAGACTATTAAAAAAAATATACAATTTTATCGATCACACCCTTTATTAGTAGGTCCTGCTCCTAAAAAAGATCGAACTAGACTCTCAGACAAGATTAAAAAGATAGAAAAAATGGAGGTCTTATTTCTTTTAAATCATGTATGTAAATTTCTGGTAAATAGTGAATTAGATCTACTAAAACAGGGATTGAATTATTTATATGATCAATTCGGCGATTCAGAGCTTCTAATTCCTCTAGGAACTGAAATAGCAAAACTTAAGCATATGGAAAAACTCAATTTAAATACTATTTTGAAGATTTATGAAATGCAAATGGAATTAGAAGATAAGTTGCTTTTTTATACCGCAGCTGAAGTAGAGTAAAACTTATCGATTTTTTCATCAGGCTCTTAACTTTTTAAAAAAGCTTTTAAGCTTTTTCCCAAAAAGATTAATCGCAAGTCCTGAAAGAACAAGAAGGGTTGCAAATATTTTCCACGGTTGCATAGGTTCTTTTAGTAAAGTGACAGAACTCAATAGAGCGATAACGGGGATTAAGATTGTAAATGAGGTGATAGTTCCGAGGGGTATGTGATTGATAAGATAGCTCCAAAGACCATAACCTAAAAGCGTTGAACAGTAAGTAATATAAAGTGTTGCTAAAATAGTAAGTCCATTTATTTGTAAAAGTCCTAAGTAGATTGCTTCTGGTCCTTCAAAAATTAAAGAGAATAAAAGAAGTGGAGGCCAAGCAAAGAAACTACTCCAAATCACTAAAGAAAATGTGTCAATTTTTCCGATTTTTTTTGAAAGAAGGTTTCCAATGCTCCAAAAAAGTGCAGCCCCTATTAAAAAAAGAAACCCTTCTAAAGAGACACTTCCTTCAACATGTTTAGCTACAACTAAAAGGCCTGCAAATGAAATTATAGAACCTATAATTTGCCATATATGAGCTACTTCTTTAAAGAATATAACCCCAAGTAAAATAGAGAAAATAACTTGAATTTGTGTAATAAGTGAGGCAAGTCCAGGAGCGACATTCATCCCAATACCGATAAAAAGTAGGCTAAATTGGAGGGAAAACATAATAAGGCCATACCAAATAACTTTCTGTATGGGTGCTTTAGGTTTTTTAACAAAGAACAGAGCGGGAATGCTTGTGAGAAAAAATCTTAGAAAAACAAGAAAAAGTGGGGGGAATCCGTTTAAACCGATGCGGATTGCAACAAAGTTAAACCCCCAGATAAACACAACAAGTAAAGCGAGAAAAAAATATCTTATGCTCATTTAACTTGTAACATAACAGAAAGATTTACTAAAAAGAAACAGCAGCTTCATCATCATCTTCTTCTTTGGTGTCCTGAGCTACTCTTTCAATTTTAAGGGCCTTTTGAAAAAGTTGTGTTAAATCTAAATCAATTAAATTAGAAGAGCCAAAATTTCTTGGAATCTGACAATGAGGTGTTTGAACTACAAGGGGTTTTCTTAAGAATTTTTTTGTTTTTGGGAATTTTGTTGAGATTTTTTTTGTAGAAACACCCATTTGAAAGATAAGTGAACAGGTTTCAAGAGAAAAATTTGAGCTCTCTTCTAAACCTCTTTTTTTAGATGGTGTAGCAGGTAGTTCTGGGAGGGGAAAAGAAGAAATAGTTAAAGGAGACATAATTGAAATCACTTTGTTGAAAATAAAGAGATATTTTAATTAAAATTAGAATATATTTGAAGGTATTTTTATGAGAAGTTACTACCCAGAGATCAAAGCCCAGAGAATTGGGTATATTGAAGTTGACCAACATGAAATCTATTTTGAAGAGAGTGGTAATTTAAGTGGTGCCCCTCTGCTTTTTCTTCATGGTGGGCCTGGATCTGGAACAGAGGAGAAACATAGAAGGTTTTTTGACCCAGAAACATACCGGATTATTTTGATGGATCAACGCGGATGTGGCAAGAGTAGACCTCATGCAAGTTTAGAAAATAACACTACCTGGGATTTAGTGAAAGATATTGAAGAGTTGAGGAAGTTTTTAGGAATTGATAAGTGGGTGGTGTTTGGTGGTTCATGGGGTAGTACGCTCTCTTTAGCTTATGCAGAAACCTATCCAGAAAGGGTAAAAGGATTGATTTTGCGGGGAATTTTTCTTTCAAGAAAAGAGGAGCTCGATTGGTTTTTTCAAAAAGGAGCAAGCTTTATATTCCCAGAAGAGTGGGAAAAATTTGTTTCTTGTATTCCTGAAAATGAGAGAAGTGATCTTTTGAGCGCTTATTATAAAAGGCTTATTTCAGATGATCGAAAGAAATTTGCCTACGCTTGGTCTAGGTGGGAGGCGATTGCTGTTAGGCTTGAATTAGATCGAGATTTTTTAGAAAACTTTACAGAAGATTTTCACGCTGATGCGGTTGCAAGAATAGAGGCGCACTATTTTATAAATAAGGCATTTTTCGAAACAGATAATTGGCTGATAGAAAATGCTTATCGGATAAAAGATATTCCAACAGTTATCATTCATGGAAGATATGATATGATTTGTCCTGTAAAAAATGCTTGGGATCTTTTTAAAGTTCTTGCTAACGCAAGGTTAGAAATTATTCCTAATGCGGGTCATGGAGCTAGTGAGCCGGGAATTTTGGATGCCTTAATTAGAGCATCTGATGAATTTTCTAAATTATAATTAACCTGATTGCTATGGTGAGGTATGGCCGAATCATACCAGCTCACCAAATATCCTGTCGGATCAAAAAGAGAGTTTTGGGCTCTCACCTGGCCTTTGATGCTCGGGATGATTTCAACAACTCTTATGATGTTTGTTGATAGATTGTTTTTAGCAAGGTTTCATCCTGCAGCTTTAAACGCATGCGCTTCAGCTGGAATGGCATATCTTGTCTTTCTGGTGATTCCTATTGCAATTGTTTCAGTTTCTGAGGTTTTGGTTGGCCGCTTACATGGAAGGGGAAAATTTAAAGATATAGGGTCTGCCTCTTGGCAAATGGTTTGGTTTGGAGTTATGCTTTCGCCTATTTTTTGGGTGATTGCTTATCTATTCCCATCTTTTCTTTTTTCAGGAACGGGAAATGAAATTCATGAGACGGCATTTTTCTCAACTTTGATGGTTTTTGCTCCTCTTCAATGCATTATGATTGCAATAGCAGGTTTTTTTATTGGTATCGGCCATGTGGGTGTAGTTACAATCACTGCGATTTTAGGAAATGTTTTAAATATCGTCCTCGATTTTGTCTTAATTTATGGAATAGGTTTTATCCCGGCTTTGGGTGTCGTTGGGGCAGCTCTTGCTACCGGACTTTCTCAAATTGCGCAGGTAGTATTTCTTTTTTGTCTATTTTTAAGAAAAAAAAATCGGATTATCTACCATACAGAAAAACTATCTTTAAATAAGAGGTATTTACTTAAAGGACTTAAAATAGGTGTCCCTTTAGGCTTAGGTCATTGTGTAGAGACAATTGCCCACTTTCTTTTTTTTAGAATTGTTTTATCTGTAGGATTTGCCCAAATGACAGTTGTGTCAATAGTGCAAACGTTGTACATACTTATTTCATTTGTGATAGATGCTCAATCTAAAGGAGCTGGAGCAATTGTTGCAAATTTACTTGGTGCAGATAAAAAAGAGCCCATTCGGAAAGTTCTTAGATCGGCCTATACCCTCCACTTTTTTTACTTTATCATTTTAACTGGGCTGATTTGGTTTTTTGCAGATGATGTCCTAACTCTTTTTATTCACTCTTCGCACAGAGAGATATTAATTACAGATCAGTTTATTCAAACATTTATGACAGCTCTGTTATTTATGGGCCTATATTTTTTGTTTGATGGATTTGCTTGGATTTTGATGGGGTTTTTAACAGCATCTGGCGATACAAGGTTTGTTTTGTTTGTAAGCCTGATTGTCCAATGGCTAGCTTACGTCTTGCCAACATTTGTTTTAATTGGAATAAAACAGCAGGGGGCAGACGTTGCTTGGAGCATTATCACATTTATGAGCCTTCTTAGCTTCATGAGCTATTTTTGGCGCTATTACACCGGCAGATGGCTAAAACATGGGGCTTAAGAGGTTAAAACGGTTTCACCCTCTGATTTTGCAACTAATACAGCGCACGTTGTGTCACTAAAGACGTTAGCAGTTGTTCGGCACATGTCTAACAGTCTATCGACTGGTAAAATCAGAGCAATCCCTTCTGCTGGGAGCCCGAGCGTGTTTAGGATGATGATAATAGCTACAAGACTTCCTGAGGGAATACCTGCAACTCCCATAGAGGTAATGAGTGAGAGGACAGCAATTAAAATTTGATGGCCAATTGTAAGGTCGATTCCATACGCCTGGGCAATAAATAGAACGGCGACACACTCATAGAGAGCAGAGCCTGCCATGTTCATCGAAGTGCCAAGGGGAACTACAAAGCTACAAATTCTATTTGAAACACCTGCATTTTTTTCAACACACTCAATCGTTGCAGGAAGTGTTGCAGCAGAGGAGCTTGTAGAAAATGCTGTAAATAGAGCGGGAGTGACAGCTTTTAAGTGGGTGATTGGATTTAACCCAAAGAATCTTAAAAGCAGAGGAAGTACAACAAAACAAAAGACGACTAAACCACCAAATACAGTGAGGAAGAAGTAGGCCAGATTGCTAATTGATTGGATTCCTTGAGAAGCGACCACTTTTGCCATAAGGCAAAAAACACCAAACGGCATAGCTTTCATAACAAAATGAGTCATACGAAGCAGAGTAGCAAGCATCCCTTTCCAAAAATTTAAAAGGATTCCATGGGGCTCTTTTTCGATATGGATCATAGAAAAACCAAAAAGTAGGCTGAAAAAGATAATTCCTAGCATATTTCCACTAGATGCTGCAGCTATTATATTTGTAGGAATTAACTTAAATAAGACGCCTGTAAAAGCCTCTTTTTGACTTGTGATTTGAATGTTAGTTGGTGAGGTAAGAGTTTGCGTAAGTTCTTGGTGAAAAGAGCCTGGGTGGATAACGTTTACTAAAATTACTCCCACAACGACAGCTAAAGCAATTGTCATGATATAGAATAAAAACGTCTTAAGCCCAAGGCTTTTAAACGATTGCTGCCCACTCATTTGGCCTATGCCACTGATAATAGCAGAGGCAATTAAGGGAACTGAAAGAAGTGTTAGAGAGTTAACAAAAAGCTCCCCAATAGTATCAAATATTTGATAAAATGGAAGTCCGAAAATTCCGACAGTTGTTCCAGTTAGATTTCCAACGATGACAGCTAGAAAAATAGCTACCAATACTTTCCATAACATCGAATTTTTCTTCATAAAAGCCTCTTTTCTCTTCTTTTTCAGAGATATCATACTCTATTTAAAGAAAATTAGCCAGATAAAGAAAAATTCACTTGGCTCGATTTTGGCCTTCAAAAAACGGGGGAAATTTTTCGCAAGCAATTAATAATGAATTACTTATTTTTTAAGTAAAAAATAGGTATTAGAGAATAGACTTTTTCCCTCTCTCCCTTATATATCTTAAAGCATGACCACTAGCCGAATAAAGCACCTTGAGGGGATGTTATTTATGGTATTGGCATCTCTTTGCACCTCAATAAATTTATTGATTGGAAAGAGTATGCTAGGTTCGATGCCCTTTGAATGGGTCGTTTTTTTAAGATTTATTATACCGTTTATTTTGCTTCTGTGGGTTGCTATTGTTACAGGTTTTCCAAAACGCTCGGAAAAAGAATCAATAGGTCCAATGGTGGTTAGATGCGCCACATTTTTTTTAACCCAGTATTTACTATTTTGGTATTTAGAACACGGCTCATTTCTGATTGCAGCTGTTTTAACATGCACGACTCCTATTTTTGTCCCTATTTTAGATAAAATTTTTTATAAGATACCGATCACTTTCAAGATGTGGATGAGTGTCGGGTTTAGTTTTTTAGGTATTTTACTTATTTTGAGACCAGGGTCTGATGGGTTCGATGCGTGGGCTATTATAGGTTTGTTATCAGGTTTTTTTAGCGCTCTTGGGCAAATCTCATTTAATCAAGTTGCAAAAAAACAAAGACCCCAAGATACCGCATTTTATCTTTTCTTAATTGGTTCCATTTTTTCTTTTCTTCTCGTTATAGCTACATCTAAAAATCTAGATTGGGTACATATTTTACATTTAATTCAAACAGGGGAGGCTACTTGGATTTGGCTCTCATTTGGATTAGTTACAGTCTTAGTGCAAGTTTTTCGATCTAAATCGTACGCATGTGTAATAAAAACAGGAAGTGTGCTGCCTCTTTCTTACTTTACGATCATATTTTCTTCGATAATTGCTTGGGTTTTATTTGATCAACTATTTAGCTTAGAAAGCGTGATTGGTGTTTTTTTAGTCATTTTTGGAGGAGTTATTTTGCTTCACCGCAAAGTTGAAAAGGGGATAAATGGTTAGATCTTGGGTAATATGGGCAATTTCTGCCTTTTTCTTGTTTTATAAGTATGCAATTGAAGTTTCGCCAAGCGTTATGACAACTCAGCTCATGAGTGAATTTCATATAGATGCGCTTCAGCTTGGGAATCTTGCAGGAAGTTACTTTTTAGCCTATCTGATTTTACAAATTCCAGTCGGGATTTTATTAGATAAGTTTGGACCAAGAAGAGTGACAACAATTGCAATTTTGATTTGTGCAATAGGAAGTTATGTTTTTGCAAAATCGACAAATTTACTTAGTGCAGAAATAGGGCGATTTTTAACAGGAGCGGGGGCTGCTTTTGCTGCGGTAAACTGCTTAAAATTGATCTCTATTTGGTTTCCACCCAAAAAATTTGCTTTTATGGCAGGTCTTATGATGAGTGTTGCGATGCTTGGAGCAGTTTTTGGACAAGCTCCTTTATCGCTATTTATTCAGGCCGTGAATTGGCGATTTGCTATGGAAGTAATTGGCTTAATTGGAATTGTTTTAGCTTTTCTCTTTTGGGGTGTCGTAAGAGATGAAAGTCCTCTTAGGGGTAGAGAAAAAGATCAGGTTTTCCCCAAGATTCCAGTGCTAAAGAGTTTAAAAGACCTTTTGAAAAATAGTCAGTCGTGGTGGCTATCGATTTATAGCGGATTTGCCTTTGCTCCTGTGATGGTGTTTGGAGGTCTTTTTGGTGTTAGCTTTACAAAAGACGCATTTATGCTTTCTGAGCATGTTGCCGCTCAATCAGTCTCTCTTATTTTTATAGGGTTTGCAGTAGGAGCTCCTCTTCTTGGCATGCTATCTGATTATTTAGGAAAGAGAAAAAGTGTCATGTTTTTTGGTACATTGCTTGCACTTGTTATGATTTCACTAATTATCTATCTTCCAGAGATTTCTAAAACCTTTCTCATTTTAGCCTTTTTTCTTTTTGGATTTGGAATTAGCAGTTTTCTTCTCTGTTTTACGATGATTAAAGAGATAAATGCTCCAGGGCTTGCAGCAACAGCAATTGGTTTTATGAACGCTTTTGACGCCTTTTTTGGCGCTTTTTCAGACCCTCTTGCAGGAAAAATTTTAGATCTATTTTGGGATGGCAAAATGGAAAATGGCGCTAGAGTTTTCTCTCTTTTTGCCTACAAAATTGCTTTTTTAACAATACCGATCTATCTTGTTTTAGCGCTGATCTCTCTTTACTGGATTAAAGAGACAAAATGTAGGCACACAGGCCCTGAGTCTCTTCCATAGAGACGCTGTTAATCTCTTAGGAAAGTGATGAAGCGCTCTTGGGGTGTTTTTCTTTCTGCTATAAGTTCTGAAATATAGGTCTTAAGTTTTGGATTGCAATTTTTTAAGACAATTAGCTCGATATCGAGAAGAAAGAGTTTTTCAAAGCTTTTTTTATTCAGTTCATGGCAAGAGGATAGGGCTAGGGCTCTTAAAGGAAGATTTTTTAAGGAGTTGATTGCTTTGTTTGGAACGATTGTTTCTAAAAAGATGAGCTTGTTTAACCGATGGTGACTGATTGCTTCGAACCCTTTTTCTGTGATTTTTGAAGCGCCTGAAATTTCAAGGGAGTAGAGAGGTTGATTAGCAAGAATGGAGAGCATTTTATCTGTAAAATTTACTCCTTCGTGTATTTGTAGCTTATTTAACGTTTGGTTTTTCAGGTTCTTAATCGAGTGATCGCAAAGATCGTTACAATCTGTAAGAGTTAGATCAGTTAGAGACGATAACCTTAAGAGAGATTTGTTTAAGCCCCTGTTTGTTATTGACTTGCAAGAAATTGATAGGTTTTTTAATAAAGGGGCTAAAGAGGAGATGTTGTTTAGACCTTTGTCTGTTATTCGATTGCATCCTTTAAAGTTTGCTGTTATCCACTCTCTTTTTTTTGTAGAGAGCACCTCTCCTGTAATATCAAGGTTATAGCTACAATTGATTGATTTAAGACGAGGTAGATGTTCACTAATCAGCTGTAGACCTCTATCTGAAATTAAGTGGCAATTTGAAAGGTTTAAAGCTTCTAGATAAGGTGAGGTTTTTATTAATTTTTCAAGGTCGGTGTCTTTAATGAGAGACTCATTTCCATCAAAGGAGGTAAGAGATTTTCCTTTTTTATCTACGGGGTATGTGAATGAATTTGTGTGAAAAACTGTAGAAAGGCAAGACGAGACCTCATCTATAGATTTTTTTAAAGCAGCTGTTTTTTGCGTATCTTTTAAAGGCTTGAGCTCTTTTTTGTCTTTATGTAGATCAAATAGAAAACTCGTTTCATTTTCTATGATCAGTTTAGCTTCTTTTTTTCGTATGCCAAAACCATTACCTAGGAAAGGGGGCTCATGAAAAAAGAGGGTTTTGTCAAAAGCTTTACGAGTTAAACTTGTCCCTACCGAGTGGTTCAAACCTTTTATATCTAAAAGGTCCATAACTGTTGGTAAGATATCTATTTGACTTGCAAGGTCTGAGATGATCTTACCTTTTTTTATGTTATCACCATAGATGAGAAGAGGTACGTGAATCCCCTCTTCATAGAGATTTCTTTTTCCGAAAATTTTATTCGAACGCTCATTCATGGTCATCCCGTGATCACCAAAGATAAAGAAAAGAGAATCTTTAAGAAGTGGGTTTAAGACAAAATCACTTAAACATTTATCTGTGTAATGCATAGTTTTCAGAAAATTTCGGTAGATAGGCGGGGAAACTTCTGCAAAAGGTTTTAAATTGTAATTTTTGGGGGATTTCCAAGGGTGGTGATTAGAAATGGTAAAAATGGAGGTAAAAAGGGGAGAGGTTTTATGATTTTTTATTTTTTCTACAGCAAAACTAAAAAGGTGCTCATCATCAATTCCCCAACTTGAAGAGGAATTATGAGAGAATAGAGGAGGAAGCTCTTCTTTTCCAATTACATGATCAAAGCCGTGGTTTTTGAGAAAAAAGCCTTTCTTGTCTAAGGCAAGAGAGCTTGCATCAAGTAAGAGATTTGCGTACCCCTCTTTTTTTAAAATGTCTGCAAGAGAAATTAGGGAATGTTTTTCATAATTGGGATTTGTGTAGTTAGTCTCCCAAATAGCCCCCTGTTTATGAAACACTTGAGGTATTCCAAAAAAAGTAGACCAAAGAGCGCTTTCTGTGCTTGTTCCGTTTGCATAAAATTGAGTAAAGAGAATTCCTTTTTTTGCAAGAGCGTCAAAACAAGGGGTTACACCTTTTTTAGCTCCTAAACAACCAACATTTTTTGCTCGAAATGATTCTAAGAAAATAAAGACGATATTTGGTTTTTCTAGAGAAGATTTTTTGGTATAGGTGAATTGCTTTTTTCCTGTAAACCCTTCGGTTATTTTTAAAAGAGGGTATTTCTCATCATCGATTTTAGTGAAAGTTTCGCATTTCGGGATAAGTTCTTCAGGAACTGTAGAGTGGGTGAGTCTCTTTTTGGAAAAAGGTATCACCATGAGGGTGAGTAGTAAGTGGAGAAGAAAGTTATGGTTATTTGCGGGGGTAAACTTATAGCATAAGCCAATTAAAACAAAGGGGAGAAGGTTTATAAAGGAGAGTTTTTCAAAAGAAAATAAAAGGGAGCAATAGGTGAATAAAGGGACAAAAATAAAAAAAGGGAGCCATTTAAAAAATCCTAAAGAAATAGCTGAATCAAAAAAAAGACGAGGCGTCTTTAAAAACCTTAAATGACTTGCGTTTAATTGAATGTTTGTTTTTTTATACAAGAAAGCTTTAGCTATGTAAGTGATTTGCAAAATAGAAATGAGGGGGAGAAAGAGGGGTTTATAGAGGGTAAGAAGTGATAGTTGCATAGAGGCTATAGCTAGGTCTTCAAAAAATCCAAATAGAAGAGCTTTAAGAGGCTCTTTAAAAGCTATTCGAAATCCTAAGGGAATCAGCGAGAGTATAATAAGAGGTATCATAAACGCTATCTTTGAAAAATTTGATTTTTTTAAAAGGTTTTTCTTGTATACCAAGAGGAATGAGACAAGTTTATCTATTTTTTCTCTTAGCTACTCTTTATGGGGCAAATCCAGAGAGTAAACTTACGCCAACCGAGGCTTTAAATAAGCTTATGGCTGGAAATAAAAGAGTTATTGAAGAGAGGATGGAACATCCCAATCGATTTCAAGAGAGTAAAATGCAAAACCTCCTCGAAAAGCAAGAGCCGTTTGCTGTGATTGTGGCCTGTTCAGATTCAAGAGTAAGCCCTGAGATTTTGTTTGATCAGGGAATTGGCGATTTGTTTGTGGTTCGTGTTGCAGGAAATGTGGTTAAAGAGATTGAATTAGAAAGCATTCATTATGCAGTCAGCCAGCTTAAAACGCCGATTATTCTTGTAATGGGGCATGAAAATTGTGGGGCAGTTAATGCTGTACTTCATCAAATGGATCAAACAATTCCAGAAATCGCAGCCTTGATTCGGCCCGCTATTGAAGCGTCTAAAAACAAAAAAGGAGACCCCCTCCAAAACGCTGTAGAAGCAAATGTAGAATTAGTCGTTGAAGAGCTTAAACAAAAACCGTTTATTAAAGAGTTAGTGGAAAAAAATCAGCTTTTAGTAAAAGGGTCTTATTACCATCTACAAGATGGCTCCATTAGGTTGCTTGAGACTCATTGACCCACCCTTTTTTCAACAAAGGGATTGCAAACCCAAGAAAAGAATCAAGTGTGGAGGGAGAAAAAGTAAGCATCTCTTTTCGTAATTCTTTGAGACTATTTTTAGAGGTAAAGATAAAGCCAAACAGCTGCTTCATTTTATTAATTCTTCCCCGAGATTGCATATCTTCTGGGAGGTTAGAGACAAAGACATCAATATAACGTAAAAGAGCTTCTAAGGATGGCTGAAAGAGAGTGTTTGAAAAATGTGCTTTGATTTCATGAAAAATAAAAGGGTTTGCAACACTGCCACGACCAATCATTAAAGCATCGCAATTTGTCTGTTTTAACATATTAAGAGCGTCACTCACGGTTAGAATATCACCGTTTCCAACAACTGGGATTTTGAGAATTTCTTTAGCTTTTGCTATGTACTCCCATTTTGCAGGTGGACCATAACCATCAATTTTTGTTCTAGGGTGAAGAGTCAAAAATTTAATACCACTGGATTCGGCAGCTTTTAAGTTTTCTTCAAATAAAGAAGTATCTTCATAGCCCGAGCGCATTTTGACTGTGACTGGTACATTAACTGCATCGACCATCGCTTTTGCAATTGTATGTAAAAGATTTGGATTTTTTAAAAGACTCGATCCTGATCCATTTCCTGTAACTGTGTTTGAAGGACAACCGCAATTTAAATCGACTCTCTTAGCCCCTCTTTTTTCCATCTCTTTTGCCATGGCAGCCATCAAATTGGGATCTGATCCCATTAATTGAGCAGCTATTGGAATAGGCAAAAGTTCATCCGATTCATATTTTTTAGCAAGGCTTGGGACGTGGGCATTTTTAGGAACCGATAAAAAATCCATTACTGCTTCATCAAAGCCTCCAACAGAGGCCATAGCTTTTCGAAACGTTCTGTCGCCAACTCCCTCCATGGGAGCTAAAATAAGTTCGGGGCATTTTCTCATAGAGAGTATACTACCACTAATCTCTAAATGTGGCCATACTCTAGTTCAGAGAGAGTGTAAAACAGGGAAATTTTTTCATTCTCAAGGATTTCAAGAAGTTTTTTAGCATTATTGTGAGACAAAACAAATTGAATTTGAATCGGGACATTAGACCCAAGTTCAAAAAAATGCTCCTCATGAATTTTTTTTTGATGACCAAAGCCTGCGATAGCTCGTACGACAAAACATCCTTCAAACCCTTCTTTTTTAGAAAGTTCTAAAAGCCATTCGTAAATTGGACGATTTTTGTGTTTCTCCATTTCGTAAGTAGTAAATTTTAAACAGACGCCTTTCATAAAGCCCTTATGAGGTAAAAAATTTGATAGTATAAATGCCTGTAATTGTTAGGCAGATGCTTCCTATTACGTGAAATAGGATCATTAGAGTCGTCCAAAGGTACTCTTCATTTGCAAGTAAAGTAACAGTTTCTGCAGAAAAGGTAGAAAACGTTGTAAGTCCGCCCAAAAAGCCTGTTGTTATTCCAAGTCTTACAATATCAGGTAAATAAGAGTGGTTTTTTGTGAGAGCCATAAAAATTCCCATAAGAAACCCCCCGAGCAAATTGGCGGTTAATGTACCTAAGGGGATCAAGGGAAAAATTGAGTTTAAAAATGAGCCAAGGAAAAACCTTAAGAGGGCTCCAAGTCCAGCGCCGGTTGCTATAGCTAAAAAGATCATAGACTACGACTAGCTCGAAAATGATTTATTTGTCTTTTGTTTTTAGAAAATTTGGGGTATCATTTTGCCTATGAATATCGATTGTTATAAGATTTTTGATCTAAGCGATTCTCTTCTTCTGCTGTGCCGGTAGGCACTATATTTTATTTCCATAAGTATCAGTTGTTTTTGGTTTATTAAAAAGTTTAATCGATAAGGATAGTGTTATGAATGTAGCGATTTCAAAAGGTAGGGCTGTTGCTTGGAGTATATGGATCTTAGCATCATTATTTTATGCCTACCAATATATTTTACGGGTCATGCCAAGCATCATGCTTGACGACATCATGAATCAGTTTCAGATCAGCTCGGCTCTATTTGGCCAATTTTCAGGACTTTACTACATTGGATACTCTCTGATGCATTTGCCAATCGGTATTATGTTAGACCGGTTTGGAGCCAAAAAAGTAATGACAGGATCGATTCTTCTTTCAGTTCTTGGGTTGATGCCTTTGATATTTTCAAGTTATTGGGTTTATCCAATTGTCGGGAGAGTGCTCATTGGAATGGGGTCATCGGCTGCTATTTTAGGCGTTTTTAAAATCGTTCGGATGGCTTTTAGTGAGGAAAGATTTGCTCGGATGCTTAGCCTTTCTGTGACAATTGGATTAATTGGAGCAATTTATGGGGGAGGCCCTTTAAGTTACATGTGTGACGTTTTGGGATACCAAGCAGTGATTAAAATTTTTGCAGGGGTCGGAGCTCTGCTTGCTTTAGTTTCCTATTTTGTTTTACCAAATGCAAAAGCCCTTTCTCAAAGAAGTGTTTTAAAAGATGTCAAAGAGGTTTTAAGTAATCAGAAAGTTCTTTTGACTTGTTTTTTTGCAGGACTTATGGTCGGACCCTTGGAAGGATTTGCAGATGTTTGGAGCGCTGTTTTTTTAAAGCAAGTATATGGCTTTGAAGCAACACTTTCTGCATCACTTCCCTCAGTTATTTTCATGGGAATGTGTTTTGGTGCACCTTTACTAAGTCTTTTTGCTGAAAGAATCGGCTATATGCAAGCAATTATTACTGCAGGTGTTTTAATGACTCTTAGTTTTATTGGATTACTTATGATAGAGCTTCCGTCGTTTGTCTTGGGATGCAGTTTTGTTTTAATAGGAGTTGCCTCGGCTTACCAAATTTTAGCAATTTATAATGCATCTACTTATGTAAAAGAAGAGGTAGCTGGGCTAACAACTGCTTTAGCTAATATGATTATAATGATTTTTGGATACGCTTTTCATACAGCTATTGGCCTTGTTGTAAGCAAAATGGGAGGACCTACCGAATCAATTGCTTTGATAAAAGGGGTAGCAGTCATCCCAGTTGCTCTTTTTCTTGGTACAGCAGGCTTTATCTTTCTTGCAAAGAAGAAAGAAACAAAGTGATTGGATAGGCGACAAGTGAGGGGCTCTTTTCAGCTCCTCTAATAATTTTACAAACAATGTGGTATTTTGTTTTAAATACAGCGCACATGTCAAGAATCTGATCTAAATCGAAGATGTTAATTTTTTCTAAAAAAAATAGCGTGATTTTCTCTGCGTTCTGATCAGAGGTTTGTAAAATCGATTTTAATCGGGTATGAATGACCTCTTGAGCTGTTTGGCCAGGGGTATAGCTGTTTCTTAAAAGTAAATCAGATAATTTAATCATTAACTAGAGACTCCATTTTTTGTGTAAGTTCTTTCATTTGAGAAGAAGAGATTTGTTTTTGAAAACTCATTGTAGCAATTTTAAAAAGAAGGGATGAAAGAGATCTTTCACTCTCTTTTCTTGGAACGTAGTGAACATGTACGTGAGGCACTGTTTGACCGACCTCGCTTCCATTTTTTTGATAAAGAAGATACGATTTAGCGTTAAATAGAGTCCGACTTGCTTTATGCACTTTTTTGATGATTTGGGTGATCCTAAGAGCCTCATCATTAGTTAATTCATCAAATGATTCTACGTGTCTTTTAGGGATAATAAGAGAGTGTCCTTTTAAAGCGGGTTTGTAATTGAAAAGGGCAATAACTAAATCATCTTCATAAAATTTTTGGCTATCTAAAACGGATTGTTTGCAAAAAGCGCAAGAGCTTTTATCAGGGAGAGGTAAAGCTTTGTCCCATTTTAAAAAAAGGAAAAGAAGTAGGCCGATAAATAATGAAAAAGAGATTTTTTTTAGATGCATGCCAAAAAAGATACAAAACTATCGAAAAAAAAGCTAGAATTGAGCGATGCAACTTGACATGATTCGATACATTCATCAGATAAGAACACCGATCCTCGATCAGTTTTTTACACTCTTAGATTACTTTGATCGAATCGAGTTTTTCTTTGTTTTGATTCCGATAGTTTGGCTCTCTTTTGGCTGGAAATGGGGCCTTAGACTTTTTTATATTTTGCTCCTAAGCTATTTTACGAATCAATTATTGAAAGAACTTTTTGCATGCCCAAGGCCGTTTCATGTTGATAACTCTCTTGGTATTATACAAGTAAAAGGGTTTGGATTTCCAAGTGGAACAGGGCAGAATGTTATTTTACTCTCAGGGATTTTGCTAACAACGTGGAAGAGTTCTTGGAGATATTTGGTGGCAACTATCTATATTTTGCTGATCTCTTTTTCTCGCATTTATTTAGGGCTTCACTATCCTACAGATATTTTGGGCGGGTTTTTTGTAGGCTTTCTTCTCTTTTTAGTTTTTAGATACATCTTCCCTTTCATAGAAAAAAAGCTTCAGCACCTATCTCAAGTCACTTTATTTGGGTTAAGTCAAATAGCGCCTTTGCTACTTCTTTTCCTACTCTCTACAAAAAGCTCTATTCGGATGGTGAGTCTTGGTATGGGACTTGCAATAGGATCTTTTGTCATTTATGAAAAGATCCTCTTCTTGAGGCCTCACAAAAAATATCTTTTAAGAGCGCTCATCGGAGTTTTGGGAACGGCATTATTTTACGGTTTTTTGCTTCTCATCCCCATGAAGGGTGCAGACGCGTTACAATTTTTAGTTCTTGGCATGTGGACAAGTCTTGGCAACGAAGTTGTTTGCAAAAAATTAGTGAGTTAAACCTTCCCATTCGTTTTAGCTATTTGACAGAGTAAGTAGGGGATAGCTTTCGGAAGCTATTTGGAAGGCTTCGTCGGTGTGAATCACAGCTACTTTGACTTTGGAGGTCTTTGAGGAGATGATCCTATCGTCTTCTGAGAAGAGGTTATTTTTTGAAGAATCTAGGGTTAGACCTAGGAAGGAAAAGGCCTTGCAGGCTCTTTCTCTTATGAGGGAGGAGTTTTCTCCAATACCTCCTGTGAAGACAAGAGTATCGATTCCTTCTAAGGAGGCTATCATTGAGC
>Ga0194129_10001571_pt1 | contig 37224 bp, 40 predicted proteins | sample TA2KigCa35mmetaG_FD_150862 | JGI IMG/M metagenome (GOLD analysis project Ga0194129, IMG submission 150862) | Freshwater microbial communities from Lake Tanganyika, Tanzania - TA2015038 Kigoma Deep Cast 35m | ecosystem: Environmental > Aquatic > Freshwater > Lake | place: Tanzania: Lake...
GGGGGCGGGCGCGGCGGGCGCGGCGGGCGCGGCGGGCGCGGCGGGCGCGGCGGGCGCGGCGGGCGCGGCGGGCGCGGCGGGCGCGGCGGGCGCGGCGGGCGCGGCGGGCGCGGCGGGCGGGGGGGTACCGCCCTCGTCGGCGTCAAAGATGTCTGTCTCTTGCGTCACAGGGCGGCTCGCCGCGCCCTTGACGCGCGCGTCGCCCTTCGCGTCGCCCTTCGCGTCGCCCCTCTGCGCCTCCACGCGCGGCGACTCCACCGGCGCCTCAGGGGGCGCCAGACCCTCGAGGTCCGTGATTCCCTGCGGCGCCTCTAGCTCGAGGCGGGCGAGCAGCAGTCGCGCGCGCGACGAGAGGTCCTCGGCGGATGGGACGCGCTGGTCGGGGTTCTTGGCGAGGCAGTCCGCCACCAGCTGCGCCGCCTCGGGGTGGATGTGCAGCTCAGGGAACTGCGCGCGGATGTCGGGCACCGGGTCGGTCAGGTGCGCCATCATCGTGCCCTGCGGCGTCTCCGCCACGAAGGGCACGCGCCCCGTCAGCATCTGATAAAAGATCACGCCCACGGCGTAGATGTCGGTACGCTTGTCGAGGGGCTTGCCGCGCACCTGCTCGGGGCTCATGTACTGCGGAGTCCCGAACACGGCGCCCTGGAGGGTGAGCGCCTGCTTGGAGGCCTCGAGCAGCGTGTTGTCGTTGACGATCTTGGCGATGCTGAAATCGATGAGCTTGACGAAATCGGGGTGCCCGTCACGCGGGTCGATCTGGATGTTCTCGGGCTTGAGGTCGCGGTGAATCACCCCGCAGCGGTGCACCTCGGAGAGGGCGCCGCAGATCTGCTCGATGATGCGGAGGCAGCGATCGAGGGCGAGCGGCCCCTCGCTCTCCAAGAGCGAGAGCAGACTCTGCCCCTGCAGCAGCTCCATGATGATGTAGAACTCGCCGCGCTCCGTCTCGCCGTAGTCGTACACGGTCACCGTGTTGGGGTGGCGGAACTGCGAGGCCGTGAGCGCCTCGCGCTTAAAGCGCTCGAGCAGCTTGGGGTCCTTGGCCCAGTGCGCGTGCAGCACCTTAATGGCCACGTGGCGCCCGATGTTCACCTGCCGCGCCTCAAAGACGCGCCCCATCCCCCCCTCGCCGATGACCTGGAGCACCTCGTAGCGACCCCGATCGATGGTCTGGCCGACGAGCTCGCCGCCCCTCGATGCGCTTAAATCACTCATCTGCTCATCTGCTCTTGACTGTGTCGCTGATGTGGAGGGGGATGTGGAAGCGCGCGGCGCCCCTCTAGGGACCCCCGCAATCTACTTGATTGGGCTCGCGCTTTCTACAGCAAACTTCTACAGTACACCGCGCCCTCTAGCGCACACCGCGCCCTCTAGCGCAAGCCGCGCTCCGTGTACGCCCACGCGGCGAGGCAGCCGGCGAGTCCTGAGGCGCTGGTGGCGGAGGGCGCCAAGAGGAGCTCGAGGGCGCAGAAGGCGAGCGCCACCCACCGCAGGTCGCGGGCGGCGATGTTGAGCCACGGGAGGCGCTGAGCGCCGCCCTGCAGCCCCCAGGCGGTGATCAGCCCGCGCTGCAGCGCCGCGTCGCCGTGGAGGGGCGCCCCCCCCGCCGCGCTCAGCCACAGCGCCCCCGCCGCGCCCCCGGCGAGCGCCACCACCGCCACGAGGCGCGCGAGCCCCCGCGAGCCCACCCCTGGGCGTCGCTCTAGGGGGCGGGCGAACCACAGCAGGGTGAGGGCGCTGAGCGCGAGCGAGAAGACCACCCCCCCGAGCAGCAGCGCCGGCGCGAGCAGGGCGAGCGCCGCGGCGAGCGCCGTGTAGAGGGGCTCGCGACGCGGCGGCAGCCCCTGCGCGAGGCCGCTCGTCGAGTAGGCCCACAGCCCCCCGAGCAGGATCAGCGGCAGCGGCGAGCTGGGGGGGACGGCGAGGGGGGCGGTGAGCAGCCCCCAGAGCCGCCCCGCCCGCAGCCCCTCGGCGCTCAGCAGCGTCGCCCCCGGCGCCACGCTCGCCGCCACCGACAAGAGCGCCATCGCCCCCCACAGCGGCCACAGGAGGGAGGCGCGCGGCGGGAGGGCGCCGGCGACGAGCGCCTGCGCCCGCCGCCCGCCGCGCGCGACCTCGTCGAGCAGCGCCTGGAGGGGAGGGGGCGCGTGCGGCGGGCGGGGCGCGTGCGGCGGGCGGGGCGCGTGCGGCGGGCGGGGCGCGTGCGGCGGGCGGGGGGAGGACATGGGATGACTCCGCGTTGTGTTTCATTCGCCGCTTGGCTATACACCGATCCTCCAAAGCGCAACGCCTAAAACAACGCCCAGACCGCCCCCCTGTCCACCGAGGAGACTCCCTCATGCGCGCCTCGCGGCTCTACGCGCCCACCCTCAAAGAGAATCCCAACGACGCCGAGGTGGTGAGCCACCAGCTCCTCACGCGCGCCGGCTATATCCGCAAGCTCACCGCCGGGGTTTACGACTTCCTGCCCCTCTCGCGCCGCGTCCTGCGCAAGATCGAGACGATCATCCGCGAGGAGCTCGACCGCGCCGGCGCGCAGGAGCTGCTGATGCCCCTCGTGCAGCCCGCCGAGATCTGGCAGGAGTCGGGGCGCTGGCAGCAGTACGGCCCTGAGCTGCTGCGCTTTAAGGACCGCAAGGGCGCCGAGTTCTGCCTCGGCCCCACCCACGAGGAGGTCATCGTAGACATCGTCCGCCGCGACGTGCGCTCGTGGCGCGACCTGCCCCTCAACCTGTATCAAATCCAGGTCAAGTTTCGCGACGAGGTGCGCCCGCGCGCTGGGCTGATGCGCGGCCGCGAGTTTATCATGAAGGACGCCTACTCCTTTGACGTGGACGAGGCGGCGGCGCTCACCACCTACGACGCCATGTATGACGCCTACAAGGCGATCTTTACGCGCTGCGGTCTCGATTTCCGCCCCGTGGAGGCCGACACGGGCTCCATCGGCGGCTCGCGCTCCCACGAGTTTCAGGTGCTCGCCGAGAGCGGCGAGGACGCCATCGTGAGCTGCGACGCCTGCGACTACGCCGCCAACGTGGAGCAGGCGGAGCTGCGCGCCCCCGCCCTCGCCCCCGCCGCCCCGAGCGCCCCCGCCCCCACCGTGGTCGCCACGCCGCAGCTCAAGAGCATCGACGAGGTGAGCGCCCACCTCGGGCTGCCGGCGCGCGCCCTGATCAAGTCGCTGGTGGTGGAGGCGGACGGCGCGCTGGTGATGGCGCTGGTGCGCGGCGACCACGAGCTCAACGAGATCAAGCTCAAGAAGCTGCTCGGCGCCACCAGCGTGGAGATGGCCTCCGAGGAGCGGATTCTCAAGTCCTTTGGTGTGCCCGCGGGCTTCTTGGGGCCCCACGCCCTCCCCGCCGGCGCCGTGAGCCGCGTGGTGGCGGACGCCGCCCTGCGCGGCGCCGTGGACATGGCCACGGGCGCCAACACACGTGACGCGCACTTCACCGGCGTGAGCCTTGAGCGCGACGCGCAGGTGAGCGCCTACGCCGACCTCCGCCTCGCCGGCGCCGGCGACGACTGCCCCCGCTGCAGCGGCAAGCTCCGCGCCTTCCGCGGCATTGAGGTGGGGCACGTGTTCTATCTGGGCACCAAGTACAGCGCCGCCATGAAGTGCCACATCATCGACGAGCAGAGCGTGGAGCGCCCCATCGTGATGGGCTGCTACGGCATCGGCGTCTCGCGCGTGATGGCGGCCGCCATCGAGCAGAACCACGACGCCGAGGGCATCTGCTGGCCTATGGCGATCGCGCCCTTCCAGGTGCACATCCTCACGCTTCAGCCCAACGTCCCCGAGGTGGTCGCGTGCGCCGAGGCGCTCTATGCCGCCTGCCAGCGCGCGGGCATCGAGGCGCTCTACGACGACCGCGAGCTGCGCGCCGGCGCCAAGTTCAAGGACGCCGACCTGATGGGCATCCCGCTGCGGGTGGCCATCGGCGGGCGCGGCGTCAAGGACGGCGTGGTGGAGGTCAAGGGGCGCCGCGAGGCCGCCGCCACCCTGGTGCAGATCAGCGGGGCGGTGGAGCACCTCAAGGCGCAGATCGCAGGGCAGCTCACAGGGCAGCTCACGCCCGCAGAGCGCGCGCAGTGAGCGGCGAGCGCCCCCCGAGAGACAGAGACGAGCGCGCCCCCTACGAGGAGACGATCCTCTTTGGCGTCCACGCCCTCGCCACCGTCCTCGCCCACGCCCCTGAGCGCGTGCTGCGCGTCCTCTACAGCGGCCCCCGCCTCGGCGCGCGCGGCGCCGTGCTCGAGGCGGCGGAGGGGGCGGGCGTGGCGGTGGAGCAGGCGCGCGACCGGCAGCTCGACCACCTGCTCCCCGACGAGCAGCATCAGGGCCTCCTCGCCTTCGTGCGCCCCGCGCCGCTCGTCGAGTGGCACGACCTCTGCGCCCTCGCCGCCGCCCCGGAGGCGCCGCTGCTCGTGGCGCTCGACCAGGTGACCGACGCGCGCAACTTTGGCGCCATCCTGCGCTCCGCCGAGGCGCTCGGCGCCCGCGGCGCCGTCATCACCAGCAACCGCTGCGCCCGCCCCGGCCCCATCGCCGCGCGCACCTCGGCGGGGGCGAGCGAGCTGCTGCCCATCGCTATGGTCACCAACCTCTCGCAGGCGCTCCTCGAGGCCAAGGAGGCCGGCTTCCAGGTGGTGGGCGCTGACATGGACGGCGACCCCGCCTATGCGCTCGACTGGGCGCCCCCCACCGTCCTCGTCATCGGCGCTGAGGGCAAGGGCCTGCGCCATAAGACGCGCGCTACGTGCGACCACGTGGCGTCGATTCCGCTGCGCGGTCACACCGAGAGCCTCAACGCCTCCGTGGCGGCCGGCGTGCTCTTGTATGAGGCGAGCAAGGCGCGGGGGGGGCGCTAGAGGGGGCTGGGGCTAAAAAAACGCCCCCGCATAAAATAAATCTTGACCCGCCCCCCGAGAGCCGCTATATCCCTCCTCGCTCAACGGAGCAAAGCTGCGCTGGTGTAGCTCAATTGGCAGAGCAGCTGATTTGTAATCAGCAGGTTAAGGGTTCAAGTCCCTTCATCAGCTCTCGCTCCATCAGATCTCGATCTTTATACACAAACAAAGAGGTGCTAAGAGCCTCCCATGTCTCGCTGATCGCGCCTCGCGCGGTGAGCGTATCGTAGACGGGGGGATGTCCGAGTGGCCAAAGGAATCAGGCTGTAAACCTGACACGCGACGCGTTTCGAAGGTTCGAATCCTTCTCCCCCCACTCACCAGGCGAGGCCTTAGCTGCGCGGGAGTAGCTCAGTTGGTAGAGCGTCAGCCTTCCAAGCTGAACGTCGCGGGTTCAAATCCCGTCTCCCGCTCTGAGCGCCTTGGCTCTAAGCGCCTTGGCTCTGAGCGAATCTGCTCACCCCCTAGGTCAAGCGCCCACAGCGCCTCCGCCTCGGGGGAGCGCCTCTGTCTCCAGTGGGCCTCTGTATCTAGTGCGCCCCTGTCTTTGGTGGTAGTTAACACGCTGGCATAGCTCAGTCGGTAGAGCGCGTCCTTGGTAAGGACGAGGTCATCGGTTCAATCCCGATTGTCAGCTTTCACACCCCTCTCAACTCCTGAGTCCATCCAAAGAAGCCAACGCGCGTGGCTGGGCTCAAGTCCCTCTCTAGGAGATCCTCAAATGGCTAAAGAACAATTTGAGCGGACTAAGCCCCACGTGAACGTCGGCACGATCGGTCACGTGGACCACGGCAAGACCACCCTCACCGCGGCGATCACCAAGGTCCTCTTCGAGAAGAAGGGCTCTGGCAAGGTCATGAACTTCGAGGACATCGACAACGCTCCCGAGGAGCGCGAGCGCGGCATCACCATCTCCACCGCTCACGTCGAGTACGAGACGGACGCGCGCCACTACGCCCACGTCGACTGCCCCGGTCACGCCGACTACGTCAAGAACATGATCACCGGCGCGGCGCAGATGGACGGCGCGATCCTCGTGTGCTCCGCCGCTGACGGCCCCATGCCCCAGACCAAGGAGCACATCCTCCTCGCTCGCCAGGTGGGCGTGCCCGCCATCGTCGTGTTCCTCAACAAGTCCGACATGGTCGACGACGCGGAGCTCTTCGAGCTCGTCGAGATGGAGCTCCAGGAGGAGCTCGAGAAGCACGGCTTCAAGGACTGCCCCATCGTCCGCGGCTCCGCCCTCAAGGCCCTCCAGGGCGACGCGGGCGGCGTGGCGCAGATCATGCAGCTCATGGACACCGTGGACAGCCACATCCCCCAGCCTGAGCGCGAGATCGACAAGCCCTTCCTGATGCCCGTCGAGGACGTGTTCTCGATCCAGGGCCGCGGCACCGTGGCCACCGGCCGCGTGGAGCGCGGGATCGTCCGCGTCGGCGACGACGTGGAGATCATCGGCATCCGCCCCACCACCAAGACGACCATCACCGGCGTCGAGATGTTCCGCAAGCTGCTCGACGAGGGCCGCGCCGGCGAGAACGTCGGCTGCCTCCTCCGCGGCACCAAGCGCGACGAGATCGAGCGCGGCCAGGTGCTCGCCAAGCCCGGCACGATCAAGCCCCACACCAAGTTCAAGGCCTCGATCTACGTCCTCAAGAAGGAGGAGGGCGGCCGCCACAAGCCGTTCGGTAACGGCTACCGCCCCCAGTTCTACTTCCGCACGACGGACGTGACGGGCGTGATCAACATCGTCGCCAAGGAGATGTGCATGCCCGGCGATAACGCGGAGATCAGCGTCGAGCTCATCAACCCCATCGCCATGGACAAGGGCCTCCGCTTCGCGATCCGCGAGGGCGGCCGCACCGTGGGCGCCGGCCAGGTGACCGAGATCGTCGGCTAAGGCTCAGTCCCTCTAGGGCCATCGCGCCCAGAGACCGACGCCCCGACGGGGGGCAACCAAGGGCGTGCGCGGCCTCAAGAGCTGCGCACGCCTTTGTTTAGGGCGCGCAGCGCTCGGGGTTCAACTCCCCGCGGTCTCCTCAACCACACCCTCAGCCCTCCACCCACCTAGACGCCTTCGCCTAGCGTGGGGGCGGGCGCCCATCGAGAGCCTAGGCTCTGAGGTCGTGTGCGGTCCCGCGCTCAGCTCGCACCTCTCACGCCTCTCGCGCCCTTGCAGGTGCGTCGCCTCGGCTCGCTCTCAACCGCAGGGGACCTCCTATGTCAAGCACCGCACCTAGCGCCGTCCGCGCCGTCGACCAATCTCAGGCGCTCCAGGACCGCCTCAAGCGTGGATTCTACTTCCTCGCCACCCTGGCCGCCGCCGTCTTCTACACCAAGCTGATGGCCTCGGCGTTCGCCGCGCTCGCGTTGAAGGACGCCCCGCTGCTCGGGCGCGGCTTCACGATGAGCACGGTCTACGCCCTCGGGCTCACCGCCCTCACGATCTGGTTCGCCCTCGCCTCGCCGCGCGCGCGCCTGTTCATCGATGAGGTGGCGCAGGAGCTGGTCAAGGTGTCGTGGCCCACCTTTGACGAGTCCAAGCTGCAGACCATCCAGATCGCCCTCACGACGGCCATCATCGCCGTGATTCTCTACGTCTTTGACTTTGTGTTTGGTGGTCTCACCAACATGATTCTCTCCTTTTAAGCGGGGCGCCAGAACATGTCTGAGCACGCTCAACTCGGCGCCTGGCACATCGTCCAGACCGCCCCCCGCGCAGAGCTCGACGTGAGCGCCTCGCTCGCGCGCCTCTGCAACGCAGAGGGGCACGAGCACGCCCTCGTCCCAGCCCTCTCCGCCATCAGCCACACGCACCGCGGCAGCGTGCCCTACTTTGGGCTCGTGTTTTGGCGCGTGGAGCTCACCGCCGACCTGCGCCGCGCCGCCGAGGCGCTGCCCGGCGTCCACGGGCTGGTCTGCGAGCCGGAGACCTACATCCTCGAGTTCGACGGCGGCGGCAACGACCACGTCTCTCAGGCGATCGCCAAGATCAACCAGGTGGGCATCACCCAAGAGGTGGCCGCCGGGCGCGCCCCCTTCGTGCTGACCGCCCTCACGGAGGCCTCCAAGCAGACTCACAGCAAGGCCATCCCCGCCCTCTACCTAGAGCTCCACGGGCGCCCCGCGCCGCGCACCACCTCGTTCCTCGAGGTGAAGATGCGCTGCACGGCGCACACCCGCCGCCTCCTGCGCGAGATTCCCGGCGTGGTCGACCTGCTCGGCGGCGACTCCCCCGTGGTCCGCCGCGGCAAGGCGCTCACGCGCGACCACGAGGCGCGCCCGGTCACCGTCCGCCCAGAGGTGGTCGAGGTCCTCCGGGGCTACCTGTATCACGTCTATGTGCTCCAGACGTCGTCCAACTTTGAGGAGCAGGTCATCCGCTCGCTCCACGCCACGCGCTCTCAGCAGGAGGCCGCCCTGTTCGCGGGGAGCTCCTCGGGTCTGCTGATCAACGGCGTGCGCCTCGTCAACGGCGAGCAGCGCGCCGAGCCGGGGCGCAACGTCAAGGGCTACATGTACATCTCCGCCCACATGGACGCCGACAGCTGGCACATCATCAAGTCGATTCCGCGCGTCATCGGCTTCGTGGGCGGCCAGAGCCTCGAGAAGGTGCGCCCCGTCTCGAGCCGGGAGCTCGACAGCGTGGGCTTCTCGCGCCGCGACGTCAAGCAGGGCGCGGCGGTCAAGGTGGAGGAGGAGGCGCTCTACTCGGTGGGCGACCTCGTGGACATCATCGACGGCCCCTTCGCCACCTACGCCGGGCAGGTGCAGGACGTGGACTCGCAGGGCAAGCTCCTCAAGGTCCTCATCTCCACCAGCCACTCCTCCTCGTCCCGCGACGCCCGCGCCCGCTTCTCGACGGACCTCAGCTTCTCGGCGGAGGTGGAGTTTAAGCAGGTGCGCCCGGCAGAGCTCTGAGCGCGCGGCGCCGCGCGCGGCGCCGCTCATCACAAAAAAACTTGACAACCCGGCGCCCTCTCTTTAGAGAGGTCAACCCTTGATGCGCGGCGCCCGCCCGTCAAACTCGTCGCGCCTCAACCGTCGCGCCTCAACCGCGACCTGAGGGCGCGACCTGAGGACCACCCCCTAGAGGACCCCATGGCAAAAGAAATCACCGGCTACATCAAGCTGCAGATCCCCGCAGGGGCTGCCAACCCCTCGCCCCCCGTGGGCCCCGCGCTCGGCCAGCGCGGCGTGAACATCATGCAGTTCGTGAAGGAGTTCAACGCTCGCACGCTCGATCAGAAGGGCACCATCGTCCCCGTGGTGCTCACGGTCTACAAGGACCGCTCGTTCACCTTCATCGTCAAGAGCCCCCCCGCGCCCATCCTCCTGCTCAAGGCGGCCGGCGTGCAGAAGGGCTCCGCGGAGCCCAACAAGACCAAGGTCGGCGCCGTGAGCGCCGCCCAGGTCCGCCAGATCGCCGAGACCAAGCTCGCTGACCTGAACACGGACAGCCTCGAGAGCGCCATGCGCTCCGTGCGCGGCACCGCGCGCTCCATGGGCATCACCGTCAACGACTGAGAGCCCCCGAGCTGAGGCCCCCGAGCTGAGGCCCCTCCCCCTAAGCCCCTGGGAGCGCGCGGCGTGTGCGCACCACCACACCAGGGCGTCCCACACTCACCCCACCACAAAGGGAATCCAACATGCCCAAGAGAGGCAAGCAGCATCGCGCGATGGCCGCCCAGGTCGACCGCTCGCGCGCCTACACCGCCGCTGACGCCATAGCGATCCTCAAGAAGGTCCGCTACGCTAAGTTTGACGAGACGGTCGAGGTCTCCCTGAACCTCGGCGTCAACCCCCGCCACGCCGACCAGATGGTCCGCGGCGCGGTGGTCTTCCCCAACGGCCTCGGCAAGAAGGTCCGCGTGCTCGTGTTCGCCAAGGGCGACAAGGAGAACGAGGCCCGCGACGCCGGCGCTGACTACGTGGGCGGCATGGACTACGTGGAGAAGATCCAGAACGAGGGCTGGCTCGACTTTGACGCCGCCGTCGCCACCCCCGACATGATGGGCGTGGTGGGCCGCATCGCCCGCATCCTCGGCCCCCGCGGCCTCATGCCCAACCCCAAGGTCGGCACCGTGACGTTTGACGTCGCCAACGCCGTCCGCGAGATGAAGGCGGGCCGCGCGGAGTTCCGCGTCGACAAGGCCGGCATCATCCACGTGCCCATCGGTAAGGTGTCGTTTGATGACCAGAAGCTGGTCGAGAACCTCGCCACGCTCATGGAGCTCATCATGCGCCTCAAGCCCTCCACCTCCAAGGGTGTCTATCTCAAGCGCGCCACCATCTCCTCGACGATGGGCCCTGGGATTCCCCTTGACACGAGCGCGATCACGAGCCATACCGCTTGAGCTCCGCGCGCCCAGGCGCGCCCCGCACCCCCTGACCCACTCACACCCCACCCCAGGACCAACCACAGACAGCTGGTGCGCACGCGCTTAAATGACGCCGTGGCGACCGCGCGGACCCCGCGCGGCGCTCGGCGCTCAGCCCGCCGAGGGAGGCCCCACAGCTCTCGTAGCTGCTCCTTCGTTGTCGCTCTCTGCTTCTGGGACTAGAGAGAAGGAACAACACCGTGAACCGCGAACAGAAGACACAAGCCATCGAGCGCCTCCAGAGCGCGCTCGCCTCGGCGCCCTCTGTGGTCGTGGCGGGCTTTAGCGGCTTGACCGTGGAGGCGACCGACAAGCTGCGCAGCGAGCTGCGCAAGTCGGGCGTCTCGTATGAGGTTGTGAAGAACACCCTCGTCAAGCGCGCCATCGCCGGCACCGACAAGGAGGGCATGGGCGCCCTCCTCAAGGGCAACTCCGCCATCGCCTTCCACAGCGAGGACCCCGCCCTCCCCGCCAAGCTCCTCAAGGACTTCGCCAAGACCAACGCCGCGCTCACCCTGCGCGGCGGCTGGGTCGCCGGTGACGTCCTCGACGCCGCCGGCGTGGAGGTCCTCTCCAAGCTGCCCGGCAAGAACGAGCTCCGCGCTCAGCTCCTGAGCCTCTTTAGCGCCCCCGCCTCGAGCTTCGCCCGCCTCCTGCAGGCCAAGCTCGACCAGGCCAACGGCGGCGCTGAGGCGACCTCCGAGGCGTCCGCTGAGGCCTGAGTCCTCCCGCGCCTCGCTCCCCCCTAGACCCCACGCGACAGCACCCACGACAGCGTAACAGACAGCGCACCGCGCAACCGTAAGGACAGAGACAATGAGCATCTCCAAGAACGACGTGATCGACTTCCTCAGCAACCTCTCCATCATCGAGATGGCCAACCTCGTCAAGGAGCTCGAGGGCAAGTGGGGCGTCAGCGCCGCCGCCCCCGTGGCCGTCGCCGCCGCCGCCGTCGAGGCCCCCGTGGTGGAGGAGCAGACCGAGTTCACCGTGATCCTCAAGGACGGCGGCGCCAAGAAGGTGAACGTGATCAAGGTCATCCGCGAGCTCACCAGCCTCGGCCTCAAGGAGGCCAAGGACCTCGTCGACCAGGCCCCCAACACCGTCAAGGAGGCCGTGTCCAAGACCGAGGCCGCCGACATCAAGAAGAAGCTCGAGGAGGCCGGCGCCACTGTCGAGGTCAAGTGACTCGCAGAGGCCCCGAGGGGCTGAGCCCCACCCCCTGCTACGGCAGGAGATAAGAGGCGCCACGCGCGCCCCTTCGCGGGGCCGCGTGAGTGGTCTCTTTGTTTTTTATCTGTTTTTTATTCCCATGTTCTGAGGCGCGCCCCTGCGCGCCGCTGCGACGAGGGCGCTCCCTGGATGATATCGAGCGGAGCCCCTAGCAAGCTCCTGAGGCAGACGCCTCTCGCGCCGGCTCGCGATGCGAGCCCCCCTCTAGCCCCCAAACGCTCGTCCCTCACGCGCTCAGAGAGGAGTCCCTATGGCCTCGGTCGTGCAACGGAACTTTAGAATCCGCAACAGCTATGGTCAGGTGAAGCGGAGGGTCGAGGTCCCCAACCTCATCGACCTCCAAAAGAAGAGCTATGACAAGTTCTTGCAGAAGGATGTGCCGGCCCACGAGCGCGTCAACGTCGGTCTGCAGGCGGCGTTCAAGAGCATCTTCCCCATCACCGACAACGGCCGCCGCGCGTCCATCGAGTTCGACAGCTACTCGTTTGATGAGCCCACGCACACGGTCACGGAGTGCCTCCAGCGCACCACCACCTACCAGGCGCGCCTCAAGGTGCGCCTGCGCGCCATCTCCTATACCGACGAGGGCGCCCTCGAGAGCCCCATCGAGGACGACATCTTCTTTGGCGAGATTCCTCTGCAGACCGACGAGGGGACCTTTATCGTCAACGGCACCGAGCGCGTCATCGTCTCGCAGCTGCAGCGCTCGCCCGGCACCTCGTTTAGCCACGACGGCGGCAAGGGGCAGGGCTCCAAGTTCATCTACTCGGCGCGCATCATCCCCTACCGCGGCTCGTGGCTCGACTTTGAGTTCGACTCCAAGGACATCCTGCACGCCCGCATCGACCGCCGCCGCAAGGTGAACGCCACGGTCCTGCTGCGCGCCATGGGCTACACCACCCAGGAGATCATGACGCTCTACTACCCCACAGAGCGCATCGAGCTCCTCGACGAGAACCCGCGCCTGGCGCGCCGCTACTACTTCCATGAGGACTACCTCAAGGGCAACCCCGTCCTCGAGCGCCGCGACCTCGCCCTCACGCACCACAGCGACGCCCTCAAGAAGCTGTCGCGCAAGGTCAAGCTCAAGGCGGTGTTCGGCGCCCTCGAGGCGCACACGCGCGTGGTCAACCTCAAGGACTTCAACGAGCGCGCCTCCGCCTCCTCGCGCTGCGCCAACATCACCGCCTCCCTCGGCGGCGACAAGCTCACCTGGCTGTTCGCGCGGCCCATCCAGAGCGACCAGGGCGTCACCATCGTGGAGGTGGGCGAGGCGCTCACCCCCGAGGTGCTCGACCTCGTGCAGCGCTCCATGCAGCGCACCGCGCAGGGCGCCGAGCTGGCGCTCTTTAACCCCTCCTCGTCTGAGGCGATGAGCGCCGTGCGCGCCGCCCTCTCCAAGCTCACCAAGGGCGTGGACGGCGTGATGTGGGGCTTCACCTACGGCGCCTCCTATGTGTCGGAGGGCGCCGCGCGCCAGATCTGCGCCCCGGGCGACGGGCTGTCGCTGAGCGCCCTGTTCCAGATGCAGGCGGCGGGCCTCGAGGAGGCGAGCGTGTTCTGCGCGGACGGCGGCAGCGAGAGCGACCTGATGCGCGAGATGATCCGCTCGCAGCTCCGCGGCGTGGATGACGTGTCGTCGTGGTACATCTTCCAGGACGTCGCCCTCGACGCCGACGGCGCCGAGGTGATCGCCGGCAACACGCGCCTCTCCTTTGGGCACCTCGCGCGCCTGGCGTTCGCCGGCCACGAGAAGGTGAGCATCTACCGCACCGTGAGCTTTACGAATCGCCGCCAGATGGAGCGCAAGCACAACGTGTCGCTCGAGGGCGGCTATGTGCTCATCCGCCTCGATGACCTCAAGGGCGCCGTGAGCGCCGAGGACATCTACTCGGCGGTGAGCGGCGAGCTGATCAAGGGCTCCAACCAGTACATCGGCGGCGCGGAGGAGGGCGAGCGCCTCGACGTGGACACGCTGATTCGCGAGGGCATCAAGGTCCTCAACGTGTACCTGATCGACGACAACCACTTCAGCCCGGCGCTCCGCAACACCCTCATGAGCGACCTCGGCCGCGCCAGCGACGGCGACCGCGTGGTGGAGAGCCCCGGGGACGTGGCGGAGATGCGCGAGCTCATCCGCGGCCTCAACGAGCGCGGCGAGAACGACTTTGGCTACCGCGAGGACCTCAGCGGCGCCGACCTCACGCAGATCGCGCAGTCGCTCAAGCAGATCTACGCGCGCATCCGCCCGGGGGACCCCGCCAAGGTGGACGGCTCCTACAAGCTGCTCCGCCAGCAGTTCTTCGCCGCCGACCGCTACGACCTGAGCGAGGTGGGGCGCATGAAGCTCAACCACAAGTTCAAGATCAAGGTGGACCTCGCGCACACCACCCTGACGCCTCAGGACATCGTGGAGTCCATTCGCTACATCCTGGCGCTGCGCGATGACAACTCCGTGCTCTACCGCAAGGAGGAGGACGGCGGCTTCACCAAGCTCGACATCATGCTCGACGACATCGACCACCTCGGCAACCGCCGCGTGCGCGTGGTGGGCGAGCTGATGGAGCAGCAGTTCCGCACCGGCCTCGTCCGCATGGAGCGCGGCGTCAAGGAGCGCCTCGGGCCCCGCGACGAGGAGCGCGGGCGGAACCTCAAGGACATGGTCAACCCCAAGCCCGTGTCGGGGACCGTCAAGGAGTTCTTTGGCTCGAGCCAGCTGTCGCAGTTCATGGACCAGACGAACCCGCTCAGCGAGGTCACCCACAAGCGCCGCCTCTCCGCCCTCGGCCCCGGCGGGCTGAACCGCGACCGCGCGGGCTTTGAGGTCCGCGACGTGCACATGACGCACTACGGCCGCATCTGCCCCATCGAGACGCCTGAGGGCCCCAACATCGGCCTCATCGCCTCGCTGTCCACCTACGCGCAGATCAACGACTACGGCTTTATTGAGACGCCTTACCGCCGCGTGCGCGTCTATGACGAGCAGGGCGCCGAGGTCACCAAGGAGTCCGTCGCCGGCGCCCGCCGCGCGCGCATGGACGAGGAGTACACCTACTACAACGCCCTCGACGAGGAGTACCTCGAGGAGCTGTGGCAGACCTCCCCCAACAAGTACAACGGCCTTCAGCACATCGCGCAGGCCAAGCTCAACGTGGACGACGGGGGCTGGCTGCTCGACCCCATCGTCAACGTGCGCGCCTCGGGTGATTTTATCACCGTCGCCCCCCACGAGGTGAACCTCGTCGACGTGAGCCCCAACCAGCTCGTGTCGGTGGCTGCGTCGCTGATTCCGTTCCTCGAGAACGACGACGCCAACCGCGCCCTTATGGGCTCCAACATGCAGCGCCAGGCGGTCCCGCTCCTCGTGACCCGCGCCCCCCTCGTGGGCACGGGCATGGAGATTCGCGTGGGCAAGGACTCCGGCGTGACCGTGGTGGCTAAGCGCGACGGCGTGGTGGACTCGGTGGACGCGGAGCGCGTCGTGATCCGCCCGGACTCGCAGGACAGCTTCGCCGAGCCCGACATCTACAACCTCGTCAAGTTCCGCCGCTCCAACCAGAACACCTGCCTCAACCAGCGCCCCATCGTGGAGCGCGGCGACCGCGTGCGCGCGGGGGACGTGATCGCCGACGGGGCGAGCACGGAGCAGGGCGAGCTGGCGCTCGGGCGCAACGTGGTGGTGGCGTTTATGCCCTGGTGCGGCTACAACTTCGAGGACTCGATTCTGATCTCTGAGCGCCTGGTGCAGGAGGACGTGTACACGTCCATCCACATCGAGGAGTTTGAGTGCAGCGCCCGCAACAACAAGCTCGGCGATGAGGAGATCACCCGCGACATCCCCATGGTCAACGAGGCCACCCTCAACAAGCTCGACCAGTCGGGCATCATCCGCATCGGCACCTACGTGCAGGCGGGCGACATCCTCGTGGGGAAGACGACGCCCAAGGGCGAGACGCCCATCAGCGCTGAGGAGCGCCTCAACCAGGCGATCTTCGGCCACAAGGCCAAGGAGGTGAGCGACACCTCCCTGCGCGTCCGCACGGGCGTCTCCGGGACCGTCATCGGCGTCAAGGTCTTTAACAGCAAAGAGAAGGACCTCAGCGACCGCGAGAAGGGCGTGGAGCTCTCGGAGGTGGCCAAGCTCTCCAAGGAGCGCGACGCCTACCTCGAGATCATCTACAGCAACGCCTATCGCGAGCTGCGCGCGCTGATGGTGGACCAGAAGTCGTCGGTCTCGGTGCGCGACGAGGCGAACCAGGTGATCATCAAGAGGAACGACGTGCTCACCGCTGACCTGCTCAGCCGCGTGCCCGACGAGAAGCTCGAGCTCATCCGCTTCCGCAGCGAGGGCGACCTCGAGGAGCGCCTCGACGCCGTCAAGAAGACGCTCGGAGAGCGCGTCAAGAAGATCAATGAGGAGTTTGAGGCCCGCAAGAAGAAGCTCCTCGAGGGCGACGACATGATGCCGGGCGTCCTTGAGATGGTGAAGGTCTATGTGGCCATCAAGCGCAAGCTGCAGGTGGGCGACAAGATGGCGGGGCGCCACGGCAACAAGGGCGTCATCTCGCGCGTGCTCCCCCTCGAGGACATGCCCTTCTTGGAGGACGGCACCCCCGTCGAGATGGTGCTCAACCCCCTCGGCGTGCCCTCGCGCATGAACATCGGCCAGATCCTCGAGACCCACCTCGGCTGGGCGGCGCGCGGCCTGGGACTCAAGATCAACCGCCTGCTCGAGTCGGGCGTGGTGGAGGCGCACCTGCGCGATGAGCTCAAGCGCTACTACTCCGACGACGCGCACCAGGCGCTCATCGACTCCATGGGCCTCGAGGACCTCCAGGCCATGATCCGCGGTCTCCGCGAGGGCGTGCACGTGGCGAGCCCGGTCTTTGACGGCGCGCCCGAGCACAAGCTCAAGGAGGCCCTCGCCCTCGCCGGCCTCCGCGCCGACGCGCGCAGCGTGCTCTTTGATGGGCGCACTGGCCGCGCCTTCGACAACCTCGTCACCGTGGGCGTCATGTATGTGCTTAAGCTGCACCACCTCGTGGACGAGAAGATCCACGCGCGCTCCGTTGGGCCCTACAGCCTCGTGACGCAGCAGCCCCTCGGCGGCAAGGCGCAGCTCGGCGGGCAGCGCCTCGGCGAGATGGAGGTGTGGGCGATGGAGGCGTACGGCGCCGCCTACACGCTGCAGGAGTTCCTCACGGTGAAGTCCGATGACATCGTGGGGCGCTCTGAGATGTACAAGTCCATCGTCAAGAACTCGTTTGACCTCAAGAGCGGCCTGCCGGAGTCCTTCCGCGTGCTCATCCAGGAGCTCAAGAGCCTCGCGCTCAACGTGGAGACGCTCAACCTCGAAGACGAGTGACCCGCTCGCGCGGCGCCCTCGGCGGCCGCGTGGGCGAAATCTCTTGACGACATCGCCCGCTTCCTATATGTGAGCCTTCCTTGGGGTAGGCTCACCTCCGCCGGTCGCCTCGGGCGCTCGGCGTGGCGCGATTTCCCCCGCGCCGCCTCGCGCGCACTCTCGCCTCGCCCGATCCCTCCCGATCCCTCCCGATCCCTCCCCTCCCACTCCTCCCACCCCACCCACCCTCTCCCCCCACCCACCACCAGCGAGTCACTATGCCGACGATTAGCCAGCTGGTCCGTAAGGGACGCCAGGACAAGGCCGACAAGACGTCGACGCCTGCCCTCAAGAGCTGCCCGCAGCGCCGCGGCGTCTGCGTGCGCGTCTACACGGCCACTCCCAAGAAGCCCAACTCCGCCATGCGTAAGGTCGCCCGCGTGCGCCTCACCACCGGCATCGAGGTCACCAGCTACATCCCCGGTGAGAAGCACAACCTCCAGGAGCACTCCGTGGTCCTCGTCCGCGGCGGTCGCGTGAAGGACCTCCCCGGCGTCCGCTACCACATCATCCGCGGCACGCAGGACACCTCCGGCGTGGACAACGGCCGCAACCAGGGCCGCTCCAAGTACGGCGTCAAGCGCCCCAAGAAGTAAGGTGAGGCGCGCGGCGCCCTGCGCCGCGGTGCCCTGCCCTCCCCCTGCGACGTCGCCGGGCGGCTGGGCAGACCAAGCGCGTTAAGCGCGTCAAGCGCGTCAAGCGCCCCAAGAACTCAAGAAGATCAGAAAGAGAGAGCTGAATGCCTCGTCGCCGCGAAGTGCCTAAGCGGGAAATTTTACCTGAGTCCAAGTTTGGCGATCTGTTGCTCGCCAAGTTTATGAACTGCCTGATGACGCGTGGGAAGAAGTCCATCGCCGAGGCGGTGGTCTATGAGGCCCTCGACGAGCTGGCTCGCCGCACGGGCGAGAGCGGCCTCGACGCCTTCAAGAAGGCCCTCGAGAACGTCAAGCCCAGCGTTGAGGTCAAGGCCCGCCGCGTGGGCGGCTCCACCTACCAGGTGCCCATGGAGATCCGCGACGCCCGCCGCGTGGCCCTCGGCATCCGCTGGGTCATCGGCTATGCGCGCAAGCGCCCCGAGAAGACCATGGCCAAGAAGCTCGCCGGCGAGCTCTTCGACGCTGTCAACAACCGCGGCAACGCGGTCAAGAAGCGCGAGGACACCCACAAGATGGCCGACGCTAACAAGGCGTTCGCGCACTACCGCTGGTAAGTTGAGCTAGAGCATGGCGCGCCTCTCCCCCCTCGATCGAGTCCGCAATATCGGCATCATGGCCCATATTGACGCGGGCAAGACCACCACCACCGAGCGCATCCTCTATTACACGGGGAAGAGCCACAAGCTCGGTGAAGTGCACGAGGGCACCGCGGTGATGGACTACATGGCCCAAGAGCAAGAGCGCGGGATCACCATCACCTCCGCCGCCACTACGTGCGAGTGGGCGGGGCACATCATCAACATCATCGACACCCCCGGGCACGTGGATTTCACCATCGAGGTCGAGCGCTCGCTGCGCGTCCTCGACGGCGCCATCACGGTCCTCGACGGCGTCGCCACCGTGGAGCCGCAGACGGAGACGGTGTGGGAGCAGGCGAATCGCTATCGCGTGCCCCGCGTGGTCTTTGTCAACAAGCTCGACCGCGTGGGCGCCGACATCGACGCTAACATCACCGCCCTCGTCGACCGCCTCGGCGCCAACCCCATCCAGGTGCAGCACCCCATCGGCGCGGAGGCGAGCTTCCGCGGCGTGGTGGACCTCGTCACGCTCGAGTGCCTGCTGTGGGACGACGACTCGCTGGGCGCTGAGATCTCGCGCTGCTCCCTCGCCGAGCTCGGCGACGCCGACCTCACCGATGAGGCTGAGCTGCGCCGCGAGCTCATGATCGACGCCCTCGCCGCCCTCGATGACGCCCTCGCCGCCCGCGGCGGTGACGCATCGCCCGAGGAGCTGCGCGCCGCCCTGCGCCGCGTCACCTGCGCCCAGTTGGCCGTCCCGGTCCTCTGCGGCTCCGCCTTCAAGAACAAGGGCGTGCAGACGCTGCTCGACGCGGTGGTCGCCTACCTCCCCTCGCCTCTCGACGTCCCCCCCGTGGAGGGCTTTGAGGTGCGCGGCAAGGAGGTGCTCGCGGAGCGCGTGACGCGCGCCGCTGCCGACGACGCCCCCGCCTCGGCGCTCGCCTTCAAGATCGTGAGCGACACCTACGGGGCGCTCGCCTACCTCCGCGTCTACTCGGGGGTGATCAGGGCGGGCGACGCGCTCTTTAACGCCACCAAGGGCAAGCGCGAGCGCGTCAACCGCCTCATGCGCATGCACGCCAACCTCCGCGAGGAGATCGAGGTCGCCTATGCCGGCGACATCGTGGCGGTGGTGGGCCCCAAGGACGTGAGCACGGGCGACACGCTCTGCGCCGATGAGCACAGGCTGCTGCTCGAGAAGATAGAGTTCCCTGTGCCCGTGATGCGCGTGGCCATCGAGCCCAAGGCGACCGCGGATCAAGACAAGCTCGCGCAGGCCCTTGAGCGCCTCGCCCTCGAGGACCCGTCCTTTCAGGTCCTCACCGACCGCGAGACGGGCCAGACCCTGATCGCGGGCATGGGCGAGCTGCACCTCGAGGTCCTCGTCCGCCGCCTGGCCGACGACTTCAACGTCAAGGCCAACGTGGGCAAGATGCGCGTGGCGTACCGCGAGACGGTGACCGGCAGCGCCGAGGTGGAGCACACCTTTGAGCGCCCCTCCGCCACCGGCAAGGGCCAGTTCGGCCACTGCCGCCTCCGCGTCTCGCCCGCCTCGCGCGGCGAGGGTCTGCGGTTCTTGAGCCGCCTTCCGGCGGCGGGCGGCAGAGAAGGCGGCAGAGAAGGCGGCAGAGAAGGCGGCAGGGACGCGAAGGGCGGCAGAGCCCAAAAGCAGCCCAAGGAGGCGCGCGACGCCGCCCCCGCCTTCCCCGAGGCGCTCGCGCAGGCGATTCGCGCCAGCGTAGAGTCGATCTACTCCTCCGGCTGCATCGCGGGCTACCCGATGGTCGACCTGACCGTCGAGGTGCTCGAGGCGCGCCTCCACGAGACCGACTCCACGGAGGCCGCCTACCAGGTCGCCGCCGCGATGGCGCTCCGCGAGGCGTGCAACGCCGCCGCCCCCACGCTGCTCGAGCCCTTCATGAGCCTCGAGGTGATTCTGCCCGAGGGCGAGGACATGGGAAACATCATCGGCGACATCAACAGCCGCCGCGGCGAGATCTCCGGCGTCACCTTCCGCGGCAACAGCCAGGTGGTGACGTCGCTGGTCCCGCTCGAGCAGATGATGGGCTACGCGACCAAGATGCGCACCATGACGCACGGCCGCGGACGCTACACCATGACCTTTGACCGCTACGCGCCCGTGTCGCCAGAGGTGGCAAAGATGTTGATGGGATTTTAAGGTTCTTGTTGACCTGCGCACAGAAAACCATTAAGAGGTCTGCCCGCGCGGTAGGCCGGTGGCGTCATGCTCAATCGCTCGCCCCATCATGCACCTAGATCAGGAGATCCGTAAACTATGGCATCCAACACCATCCGCATCCGCTTGAAGGCCTACGACCACAAGCTCCTCGACCAGTCCACCAGCCAGATCGTCAAGATCGTGCAGGTCACGGGCGCCAAGGTCGCCGGCCCCATCCCGCTCCCCACCAGCATTAGCCGTTACACGGTGCTGCGTGGCCCCCACGTCAACAAGAAGAGCCGCGAGCAGTTCGAGATCCGCACCCACAAGCGCCTCCTCGACATCGTCGACCCGACTCAAGAGACGATCAACGCGCTCATCCAGCAGCTCGACCTGCCGCCTGGTGTGAGCGTGGAGCAGAAGAAGAACTAAGGACACAGGGAAAATAATCATGGCTCAGCTTAAAGTCATCAATCAGAACGGTGATGAGCTTGACACGATCGAGGTCAACGACGCCGTCTTTGGCGTTGAGGTCCGCGAGCACCTCTTCTATGAGGTGGTGAAGTGGCAGCTCGCCAAGCGCCGCGCGGGCACCGCGAGCACCAAGGGTCGCAGCGAGGTCGCGGGCGGCGGCATCAAGCCGTACAAGCAGAAGGGCACCGGCCGCGCTCGCCAGGGCTCCATCGTCGCCCCGAACCACGTGGGCGGCGGCATCGTGCACGGCCCCAAGCCGCGCAGCTACGCCTACAACATCTCCAAGAAGCTCCGCCGCGCCGCCCTGTGCAGCGCGCTCACCAAGCGCGCGCAGGAGGGCCGCCTCCTGGTGGTCCGCGACCTCGGCCTCGATGAGGTGAAGACCAAGACGGCCTCCGCCATCTTCACCAAGATCGCCAAGGACCCCAGCGAGAGCAAGGTGGCCAAGCGCCGCAGCTGCAAGGCCAACGCCCTCATCATCGGCCCCCGCGCCGAGGCGGACAGCGCGCTCAAGAACCTCAAGCTCTCCGTGCGCAACCTCCCCAAGGTGAACTACCTGCCCGTCGAGGGCCTCAACGTCTACGACATCCTCAACCACCGCTTCCTCGTGCTCCGCGAGCCCGAGGTGCGCCACCTTGAGGAGATCTTGGGTTAATCATGAGCCACAAAGAGATCCACCGCATCATCAAGCGCCCCGTCTTCAGCGAGAAGAGCATGACCCTCAAGGAGAACCTGAACAAGGTGACCTTTGAGGTGGACCGCGACGCCAACAAGCTCGAGATCCGCGAGGCCATCGAGGCCCTCCTCGGCGCCAAGGTCAAGGCCGTGAACACCCTGATCGTTCGCGGCAAGAGCAAGCGCATGGGCCGCTTCAGCGGCCGCCGCTCCAACTGGAAGAAGGCCGTCGTGACCCTCGCCGAGGGCTCGTCCGTGGCGGCCTTTGACCTGATGGACCAGTTCAACGAGGTCGACGCTGACGGCGCCGGGGAGAATCAGTAATCATGGCGATGAAGAAGTTTAAGCCCACGTCGGCAGGTCGCCGCGGCATGACCGTGAGCGACTTTGAGGAAATCACCACCGACAAGCCCTTCAAGGGCCTCACCACCGCCCTCCGCAAGCGCGCCGGCCGCAACGTCCACGGCCACATCACCGTGCGCCGCCGCGGCGGTGGCCACAAGCGCCGCTACCGCATCATCGACTTCCGCCGCGACAAGTTCGGCGTGCCCGCCCGCGTGACCACGATCGAGTACGATCCCAACCGCAGCGCCCGCATCGCCCTCCTCACGTACGTCGACGGCGAGCGCCGCTACATCCTCGCCCCCGACGGCCTCGCCGTGGGCCAGGAGGTGCTCTCGGCGCGCGACGCGGACGTGCGCCCCGGCAACAGCCTGCCCCTGCGCAACATCCCCCTCGGCACCATCGTGCACGCCGTGGAGCTCAAGATCGGCGCCGGCGCCAAGCTGTGCCGCGCCGCCGGCGTGGGCGCGCAGCTGCTGGCCAAGGACGGCGACTGGAGCCAGCTCCGCCTGCCCTCCGGCGAGGTCCGCATGGTGCACCTGAACTGCCGCGCCACGGTGGGCCAGGTGGGCAACGCCGAGCACCAGAACATTAGCCTCGGCAAGGCCGGTCGCGCGCGCTGGCTCGGCTGCCGCCCCGCCGTCCGCGGTACGGCGATGAACCCCGTGGATCACCCCCACGGCGGTGGTGAGGGTCGCACCTCCGGTGGTCGTCACCCCGTGACGCCCTGGGGCATCCCCACCAAGGGCAAGAAGACCCGCAAGAACAAGCGCACCAGCGCCTTCATCGTCCGCCGCCGCAACAGCAAGTAAGAGGAACCTGACAGATGCCACGTTCACTGCGCAAGGGGCCGTTCGTCGACCTCTACCTCATCAAGAAGTCGGACGCCGCCAAGGCCGCCGGCGGCCACTCGGTCATCAAGACCTGGTCGCGTCGCTCTACCATCCTCCCCAACTTCGTGGGCCAGACCTTCGCCGTCCACAACGGTAAGAAGTTCATCACCGTCTATGTGACCGAGAACATGGTCGGCCACAAGCTCGGTGAGTTCTCGCCCACCCGCAACTTCAAGAGCCACGTCGCCGACAAGAAGGGCAAGAAGAAGTAATGAAGGCTACGCTTCGCTTCCTGCGCGTCTCTCCCCGTAAGACGCGCCTCGTCGCCGACCTCGTCCGCGGTAAGTCCGTGAACGACGCCGTGTTCGCCCTCTCCGTCACCCGCCGCGCGGCGAGCGAGCCCATCAGCAAGCTCATCCAGAGCGCGATGGCCAACGCGCTCCGCGGCGCTGAGGAGCAAAATCAGGAGATCAGCACGGACGGCTTGTTTATCCAAGAGATTTATGTCAATGAGGGGCCCACGCTGAAGCGCTTCCGCCCCCGCGCCATGGGCCGCGCTACGCGCATTGACAAGCGTACCAGCCACGTGACCTGCGTCCTGGCTAAGCGATAAGAGAGGAACATCGTGGGACAGAAGACCAACCCCATCGGTTTTAGGCTCGGCGTCATCCGCACTTGGAGCTCCAAGTGGTACGAGGAGAAGAAGTACGCCAAGTGGCTGCACGAGGACATCAAGATCCGCGCGCACATCAAGAAGAAGCTGTACAAGGCCGGCATCTCCCGCGTGGAGATCGACCGCCTCTCCGACGGCAAGGACGACAAGGTGCGCGTCACGATCTTCAGCGCGCGCCCCGGTCAGATCATCGGCGCTGACGGCAAGTCGCACCGCGACCTCAAGAAGGAGATCAGCGAGCTCACCAAGAGCGAGATCTTCCTCACCATCGAGGAGGTCAAGAAGGTGAACCTCGACGCCACCCTCGTGGCCGAGAACATCGCCGCGCAGCTCGAGAACCGCACCGCCTTCCGCCGCGCCCTCAAGCGCACGATGCAGAACTGCGTCAAGGACGGCGCCAGCGGGATCCGCGTGTCCGCCTCCGGCCGCCTCGGCGGCGCGGAGATGGGCAAGTTCGAGTGGTACCGCGAGGGCCGCGTGCCCCTGCACACCCTCCGCGCCAACATCGACTACGGCACCGCGCTCGCGCACACCACCTACGGCGTGATCGGCATCAAGTGCTGGATCTTCAAGGGCGAGGTCCTCGACCGCAAGGCCCCCCTCACGGTCCGCTGAAAAGCTAGAGGTACACCATGCTCTCTCCCAAGAAGACTAAGTTCCGCAAGCAGCAGAAGGGGCGCCTGCGCGGCGTCGCCAAGGCCGGCACCGACGTGTCGTTTGGCGACTTCGGCCTACAGGCCCTCAGCAGCGCCCTCGTCAGCGCCCGCCAGATCGAGGCCGCCCGTATCGCCATGACGCGCTACACGCGCCGCCAGGGCAAGATCTGGATCCGCGTGTTCCCCGACAAGCCCATCACCAAGCGCCCCGCCGAGACCCGCATGGGTAAGGGTAAGGGCAGCGTGGAGCTGTGGGCCTGCCCCGTGAACCGCGGTCGCGTGATGTATGAGATGGACGGCGTGCCTGAGGAGATGGCCCGCGAGGCCTTCCGCCTGGCCGCCCACAAGCTCCCCGTCAAGACTCGTTTCCTCAAGCGAGGTGAGTAAACATGAAGCCCCTTAAGAGCAGCGATCTGCGCCAGAAGAAGACCGAGGAGCTCGAGGCCCTCCGCCAAGAGCGCCGCCGCATGGTGTTTGACGCGCGCTTCAACCACTACACGGGCCAGGCCACCGACACCGCCGCGATCACCATCGGTCGCCGCGACATCGCCCGTATCGAGACCATCCTGAGCGAGCGCGCGCGCGCCGCCACCGGAGGCTAAGCGAAATGAACCAAGAGACCACCGTGGCCCCCACCGCCCCCAAGGCCCGCGGCCAGCGCAAGACCCGCCAGGGCAAGGTCGTGAGCGATCGCATGGACAAGACCATCGTCGTTCAGATCGATGAGCGCGTGATGCACCCCGTCTACAAGAAGTACGTGCGCAAGCGCGTGAAGTACAAGGCCCACGACGAGCAGAACAGCGCCAAGATCGGCGACACTGTGATGATCGAGGAGTGCCGTCCCCTGAGCAGCCAGAAGCGCTGGCGTCTCAAGGGCATCGTCGAGCGCGCGCCCGCGCTGAACTAAGAGGTAGGTGTCGCAATGATTCAGATGCAGACCATCCTGACGGCCGCCGACAACTCTGGCGCGAAGAAGCTCATGTGCATCAAGGTGCTCGGCGGCTCTAAGCGCAAGTACGCCTCCATCGGTGACATCATCGTGGTGAGCGTGCGCGAGGCGCTCCCCAACTCCCGCGTCAAGAAGGGCGCCGTCCGCCGCGCCGTCGTGGTGCGCACCGCCAAGGAGGTCCGTCGTATCGACGGCTCCTACATCAAGTTTGACGTCAACTCCGCGGTCCTGATCAACGAGGCTAACGACCCGATCGGTACCCGCGTCTTCGGCCCGGTCGCCCGCGAGCTCCGCTCCAAGGGCTTCATGAAGATCGTCTCTCTGGCCCCCGAAGTTATCTAAGTTAGGAACAGATCCATGTACATCCAGACTGGAGACCTGGTGCAGGTGATCGCGGGCAAGAACAAGGGCCAAACTGGCCGTGTGACCCGCGTAGACCGCAGCCGCAACCGCGTGGTGGTCGGGGGCCTGAACCTCGTCACCCGCAACCAAAAGCCCAACCAGATCAGCGAGGGCGGCCGCATTCAGAAGGAGGCGTCCATCCACGCCTCCAACGTGCGCCTCTACAGCGAGGCCGACGGCCGCGGCTGGCGCGTGGGCGCCCGCTTCGTGGGCCAGGGCGGCGAGCTCTTCTCGTCGTCGAACGACGCCGCCAAGAGCTTCGCGGAGGCCCCCGCCAAGATCAACAAGGTCCGTGTTTTCCTGAAGCAGGGCGGCGAGGTCTCGCTCGTCCCTGCCCCCGTCAGAGGTGAAGCATGACGCGCATGATCCCCCGCCTCAAGACCCGCTTTGATGCTGAGGTCAAGACCGCCCTCAAGTCCGAGTTCAACTACACCAACGACCACGAGATTCCTCGCATCGTCAAGGTGGTCCTGAACATGGGCCTCGGCGCCGCCGTGCAAACGCCCAAGATCATCGACGCCGCGCAGGAGGAGCTCTCCATGCTCTCCGGCCAGCGCGCCGTGGTCACCCGCGCCAAGAAGTCCATCGCGACCTTCAAGCTGCGCGAGAACATGCCGATCGGCTGCGCCGTCACGCTCCGCCGCGACAAGATGTGGGAGTTCCTCGACCGCCTCGTCAACGTGGCGCTCCCTCGCGTGCGTGACTTCCGCGGCGTGAGCCCCAAGGGCTTTGACGGCCGCGGCAACTTCACCATGGGCGTCCGTGAGCACATCATCTTCCCCGAGATCGACTACGATAAGATCGAGCGCATCAAGGGGCTGAACGTCACGGTCGTGACCACCGCCAAGACCGACGAGGAGGCCCGCGCGCTCCTCTCCCACATCGGCATGCCCTTCCGCAAGGGCGGGAAGCAGCCCTAAGCCGCAACGCGGCCTAGGCTGAACCCCAACACCACATCTGGGGAGCGAGCGCCTGCGCTCGGGCTACCCCACAAGCTTGAGGGAATGACTCATGGGCATGACTGACCCGATCTCCGATCTCCTGACCCGTATCCGCAACGCCATCGCGATGCAGCACGACACGGTGAACGTCCCCGCGTCGAACCTGAAGCTGCGCGTGCTCTACCTCCTGCGCGAGGAGGGCTTCATCCGCAACTTCAAGATGGTCCCGAGCGACAACAACCAGGGCGTCATCTGCGTGTACCTCAAGTACTCCGATGACAAGACCTCCGCCATCACCCAGCTCCAGCGCGCCTCCACGCCCGGCCGCCGCACCTACGTGCAGGCCTCGTCGCTCCCCCGCGTGCGCAACGGGCTCGGCATCGCCATCATCTCGACCTCGCAGGGCGTGATGACCGACAGCCAGGCCGCCAAGCTCGGCATCGGCGGCGAGCACATCTGCTCCGTCTGGTGATCTCAGGCTTAGGACTAAAGGAACATACACTATGTCTCGTATTGGTAAGCTCCCCGTCGCGATTCCCGCCGGGGTCACCGTTGAGCTCTCTGAGGGCACCACGGTGAAGGCCAAGGGCCCCAAGGGCGCCCTCAGCTGCACTCTCCCCCCCCTCACCTCCGTGACGCAGGACGGCAAGGCCCTCCGCGTCGCCCGCGCCAACGATGAGCAGGAGGCCCGCGCGATGCACGGCCTCGCGCGCAGCCTGGTCAACAACCTGATCCAGGGCGTGAGCGCCGGCTACACCCGCTCGCTCGAGATCGTGGGCGTCGGTTACTCCGTGGAGCAGAAGAACGGCTACCTCGTCTTCCTGCTCGGCTACAGCCACCCCATCTACTATGAGCTCCCCGAGGGCGTGTCCGTGGTCCTCGACCCCAAGGTCAAGACCAAGCTCACCCTCAACAGCGCCAGCCGCGAGGCCCTCGGCGCCGCCGCCGCCATCGTGCGTGGCTTCCGTCCCCCCGAGCCCTACAAGGGCAAGGGCGTGAAGTACACCGACGAGGTCATCCGCCGCAAGGAAGGCAAGTCCAAGGGACGCTAAGAGGAAACGCACATGTCTGACAAGGTCCGTAACTCATCTCGCATCCGTCGTAAGCGCTCCATCCGCAAGCGCCTCAGCGGCACCACTGAGCGCCCCCGCCTCAGCGTGTTCCGCTCCTGCAAGCACATCTACGCGCAGGTCATCGACGACACCACCGGCAGCACCCTCGCGGCTGCCTCCACCAAGAGCCCCGAGCTGCGCGATCAGCTCGCCGGCAAGAACAAGACCGAGCACGCCGCGCTCGTGGGCGCCCTCATCGCCCAGAAGACGCTGGCCGCGGAGATCAGCCAGGTGGTCTTTGACCGCAACGGCTTCATCTACCACGGTCGCGTGAAGGCCGTGGCGGACGGCGCCCGCGAGGGTGGCCTGCAGTTCTGAGGTCCCCCTCGGCCTGAGCTCTGTCGCCAGAGGTCTGACCCGCCGCGCCCCGCGCCCCGACTCTCGCAGGTTGGGCGCGGGGCGCGGCGCTTTTCGCGGACCAGAACGGGGACCAGAACTTTCCGCATGATGTTGACGAATCGCGTTGACATCCAAAGTGACGCTCATGTACAAGACGCCCCTGCCTTCTATCGAAGGGTGTCCCCCCCCGAGTGCGCGCGCCGCTCTGTGGCTGCGCGCGTGCGTCCTTTAGGGGGGGATGCGCGCAACCTACACCTCTCATTTGGAGACACACATTGGCTCAGCGTAATGAAGAAGAACTGAAAGAGAAGACGGTCCACGTCAACCGCGTCGCGAAAGTCGTGAAGGGTGGTCGTCGCTTCAGCTTTAGCGCGCTCGTGGTGGTCGGTGACCAAAACGGCCGTATCGGCATCGGACTCGGGAAGGCCAACGAGGTCCCTGAGGCGATTCGCAAAGGCAAGGAGCGCGCGGAGCGCAACGTGTTCAGCGTGCCCATCAACGGTGGCACCATCCCCCACGACATCGTGGGCGAGCACGGCGCTGGCCGCGTCCTCCTGCGCCCCGCGAGCGAGGGCACCGGCGTGATCGCCGGCGGCGCCGTCCGCGCCCTGCTCGAGAGCGCCGGCATCCACAACATCCTCACCAAGTGCATCGGCAGCAACAACCCCTACAACGTTGTGTACGCCACCATCGAGGCGCTCCAGAGCCTCAACTCTCCCGAGCGCGTCGTTGAGCGTCGCGGCAAGAGCGTTGAGGACATGGGCTACAGCATCCCTTGACGCGGCCCTTGGCCTAAAGACACCTACACCTCCCTCTTGAGGGATCCACAAGGAGGCGACATTGAAGATCAAGGTCGTTCAAACTCGGAGCGCCATCGGGCGCTCTCAAGACCAGCACCAGACCTTGCGCGGCCTCGGTTTGACCAAGATCCGCAAGGAGAGCATCCTAGACGACACCCCCGCCGTGCGAGGCATGATCCGCAAGGTCGCGCATCTCGTCCAGTGGCAGGAAATCAACGGATAAATGGCGATGACTGAGCTCAGCAATCTCAAGGCCCCGGAAGGGGCAGTTCGTAACAAGAAGCGAGTCGGGCGTGGCGAGTCCTCCGGCATGGGTAAGACCGCCGGCAAGGGCAACAAGGGCCAGAAGTCGCGCCAGGGCACCGGCAAGCCGGGCCGCGGTCGCGCCTACGAGGGCGGTCAGATGCCCCTCGCCCGGCGTCTCCCTAAGCGGGGGTTCGTCAGTCTCAACCGCGTCGAGTACGCCATCATCAACATCGGTCAGCTCGCTGAGGTCGAGGCCAACAGCGTGGTGGACATCAACTTTCTCCGCGAGCGCGGCATGATCAAGAAGGGCTATGAGCTCCTCAAGGTCCTCGGCGACGGCGAGCTCAGCGTGCCCCTCACGATCTATGCTGACAAGTTCAGCAAGTCCGCCTCCGAGCGTATCACCGCCGCCGGCGGTCAGGCTAAGCCCGCCGCTGAGCAGCAGGCCTGAGCCAAAGGAGACACGCTGTGGCCACCGAGCAAAAATCGCTCTTCGCCCGAATCTGGGAGATCCCCGAGCTCAAGCGGAAGATCCTCTTCACGCTCACCCTGCTCGCGGTCTATCGCATCGGCGTCTTCGTGACGCTCCCCGGCGTCAATCGCAACGCGATGGCGGAGTACTTCACTGGCGGTGAGGCGGCGGGCTTCTTGGGCCTGTTCAACACCTTCAGCGGGGACGCGATCAAGCAGCTGAGCGTCTTCGCCCTCGGCATCATGCCCTACATCTCGGCGTCGATCGTCTTTCAGATCTTGACGGTGGCCATCCCCACCCTCGACCGCCTCAACAAAGAGGGCGAGCAGGGCCGCAAGAAGATCAACCAGTGGACGCGCTACGCCACTATCGTGCTCGCGCTGTTCCAGGGGTACTTCATCTCCACGTATCTCGAGAGTCTCGGCAACAAGATCGTCTTGGAGCCGGGCCTCACCTTCCGCATGATGTCGGTGCTCACCCTCACCACGGGGACCGCCTTTATCATGTGGCTCGGCGAGCAGATCACGGAGCGCGGCATCGGCAACGGCATGAGCTTGATCATCTTCGCGGGTATCGTCTCGGGCCTCCCGGACGCCCTTTGGGAGATCAAGAATCTCGAGCAGGCCACCCTGCTGTTCCTCCTGGCGTTCGTGGTGGGCGTGATTCTCTGCATCGTCTTCATGGAGCGCGCGCAGTACCGCATCCCCATCCAGTACACCAAGCGCGTGGTGGGGAACCGCGCGGGCGCCACGCAGACCTCGTACCTCCCGCTCCGCGTCAACATGGCGGGCGTGATCCCCCCGATCTTCGCCTCGTCCCTGCTGATCTTCCCGAGCACCCTCGCGTCTTGGGCGGGCACGGGCTGGCTCAACACCATCACCGACTCGCTAGTGCCCGGCACCTGGACCTACGTGGTGGTGTTTAGCGCCCTGACGCTCTTCTTCTGCTACTTCTACACCGCTGTGATGTTCAACCCCAGCGACGTGGCGGAGAACCTCAAGCGCCAGGGGGGCAGCGTGCCCGGCATCCGCCCCGGCCAGCCCACCGCCGACTACATCGACACCACCCTCACGCGCCTCACGTTCGCCGGTGGCATCTATGTGGCGCTGGTGTGCGTGGTGCCCATGTTCATCCAGGACCAGTTCAAGGTGAGCTTCTACTTCGGTGGGACCTCGCTCCTGATCGTGGTGTCGGTCTGCCTCGACACGATCCAGCAGATCGAGGCGCACCTCTACGAGGCCAACTACAGCGCCCTGAGCGACACGAGCGACGCGCCCAAGCTCCGCGAGACTGAGGCGATCTGAGAGGCGATCTGAGCGCCGCGAGCAAGCATGCGAGTCCCCGCGCCTGGCGCGGGGGCGCTGAACACACAACCGTTCAAGAGCCAAAGAGCGCACCGCGCTCGACAAGCCTGCCCCTCGGGCAGAACGAGAGAGAGAAATGAAAGTACGTGCTTCTGTTAAGAAGATCTGTCCTAAGTGCAAGGTCATCAAGCGCCACGGCAGTGTGCGCGTGATCTGCGAGGACCCCCGCCACAAGCAGCGTCAAGGCTAAGGAGTAACCCATGGCTCGCATCGCAGGCGTGGATCTCCGCCGCAACAAGCGTATTGAGATCGCGCTCACCGACATTTACGGTATTGGTCTGACGACCTCCCAGAAGATCCTCAGCGTGCTCGGCCTGAGCCCTGACATCCGCGTGCATGACCTCTCTGAGGTGCAGGTGCGTGATCTTCGCGACCACATCGAGGCGAACTATAAGGTGGAGGGTGAGCTCCATAACGAGGTCAAGCTGAACATCAAGCGCCTCATGGACCTCGGCTGCTACCGTGGGCTCCGCCACCGCCGCGGGCTCCCCGTGCGCGGCCAGCGCACCCGCACCAACGCTCGTACCCGCAAGGGCCCCCGCCGCATCGTCCCCAAGAAGAAGAAGTAAGAGATGTCCAAGTACGCTGGCACCAAGACCAAGAAGAAGGTGCGCAAGAACGTCCAGTCGGGCGTCGTGCACATCCAGTCAACCTTCAACAACACCATCGTCACCGTGGCGGACCTCCAGGGCAACGTCCTGTCGTGGTCGTCCTCGGGCGCCAAGGGCTTTAAGGGCAGCCGCAAGAGCACGCCCTTCGCCGCCCAGCTCGCCGCTGAGGACGCCGCGCGCCGCGCCATGGAGCACGGCCTCAGCTCGGTGAAGGTGCGCGTCAAGGGCCCTGGCTCCGGCCGCGAGTCCGCGCTCCGCGCCCTCAGCGCCGCAGGCCTCCGCGTGACGCTGATTCGCGACGTGACGCCCGTGCCTCACAACGGCTGCCGCCCCCCCAAGCGCCGCCGCGTCTGACGCGCCCCTAGCGCGCCTCACACCCACGATCTGCGTTGCGCCCTAGCGGCGCGCTGAGCCGCGCGCTGAGCCGCGCGCTGAGCCACAGCCCACAGGCCACAGCCCACAGAAGGTAGCTGCACATGGAGATGAACCCCGTCATTGAGCACAGCTGGGGCGGCCTGCGCCTCCCCAGGGACATCGAGGTCATTCGGTCCGACGAGAAGCGCGGCGTGTTCGCCATCGAGCCGCTCCAGGCGGGCTACGGTGTCTTCGTTGGGAACGCCCTGCGCCGCGTGCTCTTGTCTTCTCTCCACGGCGCCGCGGTGGTCCTGATCAGCATCCCGCAGGTCACGCACGAGTTCAGCTCGGTGCCCGGCGTGATCGAGGACGTGACGGCCATCATCCTCAACCTCAAGCAGGTGCGCTTCCGCTACAGCGGGGAGCAGGCGGTCCGCCTGACCCTCAAGGTGGTGGCGGAGCCCGGCGAGGGGAGCTGGTATGTGCGCGCGGGTGACATCGACACCACCCCCGAGCACGGCGGCGCGCCGCTGGTGACGGTGCTCAACCCTGAGCTCCACATCGCCACCCTCTCGCGCAAGCCCCGCGCGCCGGTCACCTTCGAGATGACCCTCTGGGTCGACTCGAGCTACGGCTACGCGGGCCCGGAGGACCACAAGCTGAAGTACTATCAGCTGGACTCCGCGCGCCCGACGGTGATCGGCGTGGACGGCAAGACGGGCGCGCGCTGTGAGGTGGTGCCCGCCGCCTCTGAGCACGAGTACATCCCCATCGACTCCATCTATCGCCCCATCAGCCGCGTGAACTTCCGCGTGCAGCCCACGCAGGTGGGCGGCGCGCGCGCTGATCGGCTCGAGATTGAGGTCGACGGCGACGGCAGCGTCACGCCGCGTGAGGCCATCGCCCTGAGCGCTAAGATCCTCAAGGAGCAGATGAGCGTCTTTGTCCTCTTCCGTGAGGAGGTGGGCGAGCCCGCGTATGAGGCCCCTGTGGATCAAGAGCAGACCTTTAACGAGAACCTCTACCGCCAGGTGGATGAGCTCGAGCTCTCTGTGCGCTCCTCGAACTGCCTGAAGTCTGCTAACATCACCTATATCGGTGAGCTGGTGCAGAAGACGGGCCCCGAGATGCTCAAGACCAAGAACTTTGGTCGCAAGTCCCTCCGCGAGCTCGAGGAAGTCTTGAGCTCGATGAACCTCCAACTAGGCATGAAGATCGACGGGTGGTCACCCGACAACGCGCCCAAGAAGAAGTAAGCGCGCTCACTTAGGACACACCCAGGAGAAGCACACGATGCGCCACCGTAAGTCTGGAAGAAAGTTAGGCCGCAACTCGTCTCACCGCAAGGCGATGTTCCGCAACATGGTCACGTCCCTCATCACCCACGGCCGCATTGAGACGACCGTGGCCAAGGCCAAGGAGCTCCGCCCCATCGCCGAGAAGCTGGTGACGCTGGCCAAGAAGAACCTCGCCAACGAGGACGGCACCTCGTCGCCCACCCGCGTGGCGGCGATCCGCGAGGCGGGCAAGCTGGTCCGTGGCCGCGAGGCGCTCCATAAGCTCTTTAGCGACGTGGGCGACATGTTCGTGGACCGCCCGGGCGGCTACACCCGCATCATGCGCACGGGCACCCGCCTCGGCGACAACTCGGAGATGGCGATCATCGAGTTCGTCGGCTACAGCGCTGAGAACTTCGTGGACCCCTACGCCTTTGACGATGACGCCTCTGATGAGGAGCAGGGTGAGGCCGCCGAGGCCTGAGCCCGCGTCTACGCCCGCCCCCCCCGTCGAGCCGCTGCCGAGCGGCTGGGAGGAGTGGGGGGCGGCGCGCCTTGAGCGTGAGCTCTTGGCGCACAACGAGCGCTACTGGGCGCTGAACGCGCCCACCGTCAGCGACTACGACTATGATCGTCTCGCGGAGCGCCTCCGGGCGCTCCGCCCCGATTCGCCGGCGCTCAGCGCGCTCGGCGATTCGCCCGGCCCCCTCGGGGCGCCGGTGGCGCACGCGCGCCCGATGCTGAGCCTCGACAAGTGCTATGACGCTGAGGGGCTGGCGAAGTGGGCCCTCGACGCCGCGCCGCCCGCGCCTGAGGGGGCGCCGGCGCGTGTGATGGTGACGCCGAAGGTGGACGGGGTGGCGTGCAGCCTGCGCTATGACGCGCAGGGCCACCTCCGCGCCGCCGCTACGCGCGGGGACGGGCGCGTGGGGGAGGACATCACCGCCAACGTGCGGGCGATGTCGTCGGTGCCGCGGCGCCTGCCGGCGTCGGCGCGGGGAGAGGAGGTGGAGGTGCGCGGTGAGGTGTATATGAGTCTCGCCGCCTTCCGCGCGCACGGCGACCGCTTCACGAGTCCTCGCAACGCGGCGGCGGGCGCGCTCAAGCGCAAGCGCGCGGTGCGCGTGGGAGAGGAGCTGGAGGACGCGGAGGGCGTGGGGCTGCGCTTTGTGGCGTATGATGTGCTGTGGGCGGCGGGGGAGGCGGCGGGGGCGGCGGCGGGGGAGGCGGCGCTCACGCTCTCCGCGCGCCTCGCCCTCGCCGCCTCCTGGGGCTTCACCCCCGCCCCCGCGTCGCTCGTGGACGCCGCGGACGCCGCAGCGCTGCAGGGCGCCTATGAGGCGCAGGTGGTGGCGCGCGACGCCCTCGACTATGAGATCGACGGCGTGGTCTATCGCCTCGATGACTGCGCTCGCTATGAGGCCCTCGGCGCCACGGCACACCACCCGCGCGGCGCGGTGGCCTATAAGCTGCAGGGGGAGAGCGCGCGGACGCGCCTGCTGGGGGTGGAGTGGGGCGTGAGTCGCAACGGCCTGCTCACCCCCGTGGGGCTGGTGGAGCCCGTGCGCCTGAGCGGGGCGGTGGTGAGCCGCGTCTCGCTCCACAACTGGGGGCTGGTGCAGGCGAAGGGGCTGAGCGTGGGCGCGGAGGTGGTGGCGATGCGGCGCGGGGGGGTGATTCCGCACATCGAGGCGGTGGTGGCGCCGGGGGGGGAGCCGGTGTGCGCCCCAGAGCGCTGCCCGCAGTGCCCTCACCTGCGCGCGCCGGCGCGGGTGGAGGGGGATCAGGTCTTCTGTGCGTATGAGGGCACGTGTGAGCCGCAGGCGGCGGCGATTCTGCGTCACTATGTGAGCGCCGCCAAGATCGAGGGCTTTGGGGACGTGTGGCTCGACACGCTCACGCGCCTCGGGGTGCTCAAGACGCCATTGGACCTCTACACCCTTCAGCCCGAGCAGGTGCTGCACCTCGAGGGGGTGGGGGCGGTGCGCGCGCAGCGCTGGGTGGAGAGCGTGGCGGCGGCGCGCGCGCTGCCGCTGGCGACCTTCCTCGTGGCGCTCGGGGTGCGGGACCTCGGCCCCTCGGCGGCGCAGGCGGTGGCGGAGCGCTTTGGGACGCTCGAGGCGGTGCGCGCGGCGACGCGTGAGCAGGTGGGCGCCCTCTATCAGCTGGGGGAGCTGACCGCGGCGCACATCGTCGAGGGGCTGGCGGCGCGGGCGGGGCTGATCGACGCCCTCTTGGCGCACGTGACGCCGCTGCCAGCGCAGGCGGCGCCCCGGGCGCGCGGGCCGTGGGAGGGGCGGAGCTTCCTGTTCACGGGGACGCTGGTGGCGATGAGGCGCTCGGAGGCGCAGGCGCGCGTTGAGGCCTTGGGGGGGGTGGCGGCGAGCGGGGTGAGCGCGTCGCTGGGCTGCTTGGTGGTGGGGGGGGCGGGGAAGGCGGGCTCGAAGCTCGAGAAGGCGCAGCGGGCGGGAGTCCGCGTGCTCTCGGAGGAGGAGTTCTTGGAGCTGTTGCGGGCGGAGGAGGCGCGGGGGGCGTTGGGGGCGCAGGGGGGAGGGGCGGCTGAAACGCCGCAGCGGGCGGGCGATTCCGAATCGGCTGCCACCTCTGACACCTCTGACACCACCTCTGATACCTCTGACGCGTGAGCGCCCTGCCAACGCCCTGCGGCGCCCTCGGCGGGCTCAGCCCCGCTCAAAGAGCTCCGCGGGCAGGCTGAGGTAGTCGCGCATGTGCTGCTCATAGGTGGCCTGCCCGCTGGCGTCGCTGAGGTCGAGGCGCAGCTCGTTGATGACCTTGACGCTCATCTCCATCCAGCCCTCCCAGCTCTCCTGCGAGATGTGCTCAAAGATGAACGCCCCGACGGCGTCCTCAAAGGGCTGAAAGCGCATGCGCTGCCCCACGCGCCCCGTCCGCGCGCAGCGCACCTCCCCCTCCCCCGGCTCGCGCCCGTCGTCGGGGGCGGGCTCGTCGATCGCGAGCAGCTCAGAGACCTCGGAGCTGAGGGGCGCGCCGAGGCGGCGGAGGTTTTGGCTGGCGGCGTTGGAGGTCATCAGCTCGCCGCGGCGCGCGGAGGACTGGTAGCACACCTGCCACGCCTCCACCGCCCCGTCCACGTCGCCCTCGCGCTCGAGCGCATCGCCGAGGAGCAGGAAGGCGCGCGTGTAGGAGGGGTTGAGGCGCGTCACGTGGCGCAGCACGGGCGCCGCCTCGGCGGCGCGGTCGGCGTCGAGCAGCGCCTGCCCGAGGGCGAAGTGGGCGAGGTCGTCGTCGGGGTTGGCCTTGGCCATCTTGCGGTACTGCTCGATCATCTCGTCGGTCATGGGATTCTCCTGAGGAGCGGGGGAGGGGGGGGCGGGCGCAAGAGCGAGCGCAAGAGCGAGCGCAAGAGCTAGCGCAAGAACATGGGCGGGAGGGGCGGGAGGTCGCGCTCGTGGGCGCGAATCCAGTCGGCGGTGCGCGCGATCCCCTCCGCGAGGTCCACGCGCGCCTCAAAGCCCATTAGGTCGCGCGCCTTGTCGACCTTGGGCACCCGCAGCTCGATGTCGGCGGAGAGCGCGGGCTTGAAGAGCACGCGCGAGCGCGACTCGGTGATGCGGCACACGGTCTGCGCGAGGCCATAGATGGTGGTCACGGCGCGGGCGTTGCCGATGTTGAACGACTCGCCCACGGCGCGGGGGTGCGTGAGCGCGCAGAGCAGCCCCTCGACCATGTCGTCGATGTAGCACCAGGCGCGAATCTGCGTGCCATCGCCAAAGATGAAGAGGTCCTCGTGGCGCAGGGCGCGGCGGATGAAGATGCTCAGCGCGCCCTCCCCCGTCTGACCGGGGCCGTAGACGTTGAAGGGGCGCACGGTGACGGTGGGGAGCTCGTGCTGCTTGTGGTAGGCGTGCGCGAGGTGCTCGCCGGCGAGCTTGCTCACCGCGTACGTCCAGCGCGCCTCCCCCACCGCCCCCGTCACCGCCTGCGTGCCCTCGTCCACCTTAAAGGCGAGGTTGCCGAACACCTCGGAGGTGGAGAAGTCCACAAAGCGCTCCACGGTGGGCGTGCGGCGGGCGGCCTCGAGGGCGTTGGCGACGCCGAGGAGGTTGACGCGCATGGTGTCGACGGGGCGCCGCGCGGTGGCGTCGATGCCGGCGATGGCGGCGGCGTGCACCACCACGTGGGCGCCGCGCATGGCGTGGGCGAGGGCGTCGGCGTCGAGCACGTCCCCGCGCACGAGGCGCGCCCCCGCGGCGCGGGGCGCGCCCTGGGCGCTGAGGGTGTCGCGGGTGAGGTTGTCGAAGAGCGTGACCTCGTTGCGCGCGGCGAGGCGCGCGGCGAGGGTGGAGCCGATGAAGCCGGCGCCGCCGGTGATCAGGATTC
>Ga0194129_10001576_pt1 | contig 37117 bp, 20 predicted proteins | sample TA2KigCa35mmetaG_FD_150862 | JGI IMG/M metagenome (GOLD analysis project Ga0194129, IMG submission 150862) | Freshwater microbial communities from Lake Tanganyika, Tanzania - TA2015038 Kigoma Deep Cast 35m | ecosystem: Environmental > Aquatic > Freshwater > Lake | place: Tanzania: Lake...
GGGTATTTGCCAATCCTGTCATGACATTTTCTGCAGACAGCCAACAAGTTGGATTCATCCAGTATTGAGCCACCCTGTGAACGTCTAACTAATTCGTGAATGTCCTGCGATGGATTTTGTTGATAAGTGACCTTGCCATCGTGTTTGGCAAACACTCCACAGGCTTGGCAATAGGGATATTTTTCAATAAGTTTGACAACCAAGGGTCTTCTTAGTTGATACTGCTGCTCTTTCTTTTTGCTGCGAAAGCGCATTACAGATTGCTTTCGTTAATCCCCTCGAAGGCCCACTCGTTGTCCAATGCCCGCCACAACGCCCTATCAATTTCTGTTGCTTCAAGGTCGTATTCGTCAAGAAGCGAGCGATGCTTGGCAATTGCCTTTCTATAAAAGTTGGCATCACTGTTTAAAGTCAGCGCATCGCGCTGAACGTGGTCAGATGCGCCAGTCTCAATCATTTGAGTTACATCATCAAGTCGGCGATTGACATGAAACTTAAACCGTTCAATCTTCATTTTGCGCGACCTATATGCATAGTCAGCCTCTTGAGCGAGAATTACTCCATCTTCGCCCATGGAACCAAAGCGGCGCGCGTCTGATTCTTGGTCTGCTTCTATGTCTGAGATTTGATTATCAAGGTTTTGAATGAGCAATACCAATGCTCGTTGCCAGCGACTCCAATTTTCTGAAGCCAGCAAGGTCTGGCGCTGGCGGCTGGAAATCTTGTTTTTCACATCCTCGGATACGAGTCGTGCAAATTCATCATCTGTTATGTAACTCATCGTTTACCCCATACTGGACAAATTGGCTTGTAGGAACACCAATCACACAATTTAGATTTTACAGCCTCGAATTCACCAGTTTGACAACGATGGTCAATTTCTTCTTTGATGCGCGCAACCCTACCAATTGTTTTGGAAAGAGATTCGGGTGTCACTTCTTCTGTAAATTTCACACCATCACGAAGATAAATGAGTTCCAGTGACGTAACAGGAAATATCTGTATTTCTTGCATAATTGCCGCATAGATGCGCAACTGCTCAAACTTATCCGACACCCATTCAACGCGCGGCGTTTTGCCAGTTTTGTAATCCGAGATAGTCAACCCGTTATCGTCGTGCAACGATTTCGTGTAGCGGTCGATAAAGCCCTTGAGCATCACGCCACCAAGAGCGTGATTCAACTCGCTTTCCAAACCTATTGGATGGACTTTGGTTGGGTCTTCTACCAACCAAAGATTTTCTATACAGAACCACGCTTGCCACCTAAAATTAGAAATCTCGTCGGCGCGACGTAGATGGGTTTGGACTGTTTCTGCGTACTTATCCATATAGACACTGCGTGCTTGGTTGCGGGCAGTATCTTTCGTTCTAAATTCTGGCGAAAACGCATACAGCGATTCCAGAACGTCATGCACGAAATTGCCCAAAATCGCTTCAATCCCTGGTTTATCTGGAATTTGGTCAATCTTGCTGAATCGAAATTTCAGCGGACATTGCTCAAACGTGGCCAATGAAGTTGGCGACAAATGTGGTGGCGGTATCAGTACCTGTTCACTCTTTGGCGGCAACATGACTACCGCTAAATTGTAGTCGAACTGCCTCGGCCAGAAGGGCGTCTAGTTCATCTGACGTCACCGTTTCTGCGCCTTTTGGTTTTGGCTTGTCTCCGTAGGTTGTTTTCCAAAATGCGCCGATTGCCTCTTTTTGGTCCTTGTTCAAACCAGCGGAAATGTTCTTGAAGTTTTCCCACTTTTGCTGGTGTTCGGAAAGAGGCGCACTGGATGCGTCAATAACCTGCTCAATTTCCATTGCTTCTTCACTGCGGGCAAGGTAAAGACCGACACCAAATGTCTGCGCCGCCTTCTTCACGGCATCAGAAATGGCGCCCTTAAATTCGTCGCCCAAGTCAAGGATTGCTCCAGCCTTGGTGCGCTTAATTTTCTGACCACCGATTCCGTCGCGGGTAATCGTGCTGAATTCAGTGAGAAAATACTCAATGCGAACATGCGCTATCACAAAGTCTGGGTCGTTTGGGTCACGGTGACAACTCTGAATAGTCATTGACCACTTGTCAACGCCAAGTACTTTGTTGAGACGATTGATGACTTCACTGACGGGAATGTAGGTCAGATTGACCCCACCCTTATTGATTATCTTTTCCATCTCCTGCGGAAATGGTTCGGATAGACGACTGTAGGTATCGCTCATTTGTTCTTGTCCCCCAATCGGACGATGACGTTTGTTTTGTGTTCGCCTTGTTCGCAGTATAGGTCAGGGTTGATGCCCAGTTCCCCCAACTTGCCAACGCGCCAATACGAAACAGCAGCGTAATCAAGCAGTTTTTCAACCATTTGCGTTGCCGTCATGGTGCGCTCGCCAGTATCCATGTCAACCGACATTTCATTCAGGCGTTCGGCTACTCGTGTTGCAAGTTTGCCGTGGTCCCATTTCTTGCGGTCTGTTGCGCTCTTCTTTTCAACGGAAGCGCCAGACTGTGTTTCCACAAGGCCACGGTTGCCCATGAGCATGCCGACCTTGCCAGCAAATGAGTCGTAGATGATTCCCATGTCACGCTTGACCATGTTTAATTGCACGAGCATCTCGCCCGCTTCTGCAATGTCTGGTGTTGTACGGATGTATTCATCCAGCAGGGCATCAATATCCATGATGTCCTTGCGCCATTTTTCAAATACAGAAATATCAAGTGACATTACCAATCTCCTAAGTAGTGGGTTATTAACTCAGACTACGATACTGGCTTTACGTCTCTGTGGCAACCCCAAACCTGTTAAATAATTGAATGCCCCCGTAGCCGAGTCAACTTGGTCATCATGGTTGGCGGATTCTGGGAATGAGGACAATTCGTCCAACCAATCGCCCAGCCATGCCCCCCTGACCACCCTGACATTGCCATTGGCGAGGGCGGCGGCAAAAGGCCGTGCTCTTGTGATTTTGTCGCCAGTTGACCGATTGGCCCCAAAATCAAAACCAGGCAACACGTATCGGGCGTATTGGTCTATTAGCGCCTTGCCAGACGAGCCAGGTTCTTGCTCCATCCTTATTGGGACGACAACGCCATCTTCGTAGGCGGTTTGGGCGACGAATTGTTCTACTTTATCTGCCTTAATCCTCTTCTTTTTTACGTCAAGAACATAAGAAATCCCTTGGTCAAAGAGCATCAATGTGCCAACCGTCCAGTCGGGGTCTGGTGTTGATTGGTTGGGTTCCGTGGCCGCCAAGTCCCAGAATCTGACCATTCTTGCTGACGAGGTAACCACTGGCACTTCGTCCTTATCTATTATTACAACTGACGTTCGGTCAAACATGCTGCCAAGCGTTGTGGACCACCAGTCTCCTTCTTCCAGTCTCTTGCGCTCTACAGGGTCCAACGCAGACAGTGCTTGACGATAAGAGTCGGCATCAATGCCTGGGTTGTCGGTCAGCCGCGACGGAACAAAAATTCTTCCCTTTTCTTGCCCCTCGACAATAAACCTTTGGCGTACCCAGTTTGGCGCTGGGTTTGAGGCGCACCTCATGCGCAGGGGAACTGATGAAAGCGGCCCTGTCGCTGGTCTGCGAAGACGAGAAAAGAGGTAACGGTAGTCAGATTCCCTAATCTCTGTCACCTCGTCCATGCCTATGAATTGGAATTCAGAACCCTTATAACGCAAATAGTCATTTGTGTTATTTAGGTACCCGAACGAAACTCGCGCACTGGAGGGAAATGTTGCGACGAAACTGTTGTTGTTCCAATGTACGTCGTCATACTGCGTGACCCAAGTTCTGAATCTGTCCATCAAGGCGCCAGGAAGTGATAGGTCGGCGAAAGTTCTTCTGAACAAAATTGCAGAATACCCAGGGATATCAACATACTGAAGCGCTGCCATCAGCAAGGCAGAAGACTTGCCACCACCAGCCGCTCCGCCAAAAAGGGCCTCGATTGAGTATGTTCTTAAAAAAACCTTTTGATTTATTGACGGCTGTTCAGGACAATATGAGGGTGCTTTTGGTTCTAGATATTCAAGAATTTTATTCCAGTCTTTAGTCACTCTCCAATCGTAGACCAAGATGTGCGCTAGTTTAGGACGACATGGACAAGGTGCTCGCATTTTTGCGCAGGGCAGTAAATAGAACTACCTTCGCGAATATCTTGATGTCGTCATTTATACTATTTACTGCGATAGGTGGCTTCCTTATAGCGCCGCCTATTGGTTTTATCGTCGCGGGAGTTACCTGTGGAGTTTTCGGATATCTGTTGGGCGCTGAGTAGTTAACAAATGGCTTGGAACTCATTTAGAAACAAATCTTTAGGCAACGCCGCCGCTAAGGCATTGGGCGTTGGGGCACCGATAAGTCTTGACCCAGGCCGCGCAGGCAAGCCGTACCACGACATGTGGGATATCGAGCGCGCTTACCGCGAAGGGTTCCAAAAAATTACCTGGGTCCAAAGGTGTATTGACGCAATCGCTGGAAACCAAGCAAGATTACCCATCATCCTTCGCAAAGACAATTCTCGGGATGGCCAAATCATCACTGGGAGAAGAGCACTTCGTTCTCCCCTAATTGAAATCTTTAATACCAAAGCCAACGAAGGCGAAAATTCATTTGTTTTTCGCTACAGGCTGTCGTCGCAATTGTTGATGTCTTCGCGTGGAGCGTTTATTGAAAAAGTCAAAGGACGCGATGGACGATTGATTGGCCTCAATCTTTTGCCACCGCAATTCACCGCACCGATTCCAGACCCAAAGAAATTTATTTCTGGCTACGAAGTGAAGATGCCGACTGGGCAAACAATAATTCTAAAACCAGAAGATGTGCTTTGGGTTCGTCGACCACACCCACTTGACCCGTATCTGTCGCTCACTCCAATGGAATCTGCTGGAATTGCGATTGAAATTGAAAACTTGGCAAAGGTCTATAACCGCAACTACCTAATCAATGATGGTCGCCCTGGCGGAATCCTTGTTGTCAAAGGCGAAATTGATGACGATGATAAAGATGAATTACGTAACAGATTTAGGGGCAATATAGGGCGCGCAGGACACACAACCGTAATATCGTCTGACGAAGGTGTCGACTATGTTGACACTTCGGCAAATCCGAGAGACGCCGCATATGTTCAAATGCGGCAAATTCAGAAAGAAGAAATTCTTGCCGCATTCGGAGTTCCAGAATCGGTAATTGGAAATGCATCTGGCAGAACGTTCAGCAATGCCGCAGAAGAGCATCGCGTGTTCTGGAACGAAACCATGCTTCCACATATTGATTTGCTTGCGCGCGCATTTGATGAACTTGATGAAGTCAACTATGTGGATTTTGATGTAACAAGCGTTCCAATTCTTATTTTGTACAAGCAGGAGCGCTCTCGTTACTATATGGAAGAAGTTCAGATGGGTCTCATTAGTACCAATGAATATCGTGAAGCAACAAGCAGGAAAACAGTCGAAAGTGACCTTGCTGATTCTTTGTTGATGAATCCAAACCTTACGCCAATCGCCAACACTGAAAAGAAAATGGAACAGCAACCACAAGCAGGAATGCCAGGAATGCCAGGTATGCCGCCTGGTGCCCCAGGGATGCCACCACAAGGTGGGGCGCCAGTTGACCCAACCGCGAGCCCGCTCGACCCCAATACGATGGCTGGCGCGCTCGCCCAAGAGGGTGTTCCACCAGGAGGTCAATTGCCGCCAGAAGCCGCTGGGATGCCAGCCGCAGAACCGCAGCCTGGAATGGAAAACACAGCATTACCGCCAGGTCAGCAATTGTCCGCCGAGGCGTTTGGTCTCATCGAAACCAAAGAGGACAACGTCTCGCTTCAGCGATGGTCCGCGATTCTTAATCGAGCCTTGGAAAGAACCATCGAACGCCAACAGAGAGTTACTCTTGAAAAAACAAATGGCGCGAAGGCCAAGAAGGCTCTACAAAACGGCAGTCTTGCAATTGACATGATTTTTAATACCGAAGTCTGGGACAGGCAGTTTGAGGAAGACATCAGGCCAGTTCTCTCCACCATCATTTCAGATAGTTCCGAGTACTCAGAAAAGACCCTTGACCAATCCGATGTGGTGGCACAACTTGGTGCGCAGATGCAGAGATTTAGGGAAGTTAATGAGTCAACTTATAACGCACTTAACTCCGCCTATGTGACCAGTCTCAACGTAAAAGACGCAGAGCAGCGCAGCATTATCTTCAAGTCGAGTTGTGTGGCCATATTTTCAAACATCTTGGCCAAGTCGGTGAACGAGATATCGAGTAACGAAGCCCGACGAGCGTGGATGTTCGCAAACTAATTTCTGTATTCTTTACATAATGACCAAATACTTTCAATGAGTCGGTCCATTGTCGTTTATTATTGCTATGGCAAAAAGGATTTTTGATGGAAGATATCAAATTTAAGTCCAACTCTGGACAGTTCAATATTGACCAAGCACAAGGAATAGTGGAGTGCTTCGTCGCTGGGATAGGCAATAAGGACTCCGTCGGCGACATTGTCGTTTCTGGCGCGTTCGCAAAGAGCCTAGTCCGCAGAAAGCCAAGAGTTGTCTGGGGCCACAACTGGAATGACCCAATTGGCAAAGTCCTAGAAATTTATGAAGTTCCGCCAAATGACCCACGGCTTCCACAAAAGATGAAACTTGCTGGCATCGGTGGACTATATGCCAAAGTGCAATTCAATCTGAATTCGGAAAAGGGTCGAGAAGCGTTTACCAATGTCGCGTTTTTTGGAGAAGAGCAAGAGTGGTCGATTGGCTACAAGACGCTTGATGCGATATATGACAATGGCAGACAGGCAAACATTCTGCGTGAAGTTGAGTTGTACGAACTGAGCCCTGTCCTTCACGGCGCAAATCAACTTACTGGAACAATCTCTGTAAAAACAGAGGAAGAAAAAAATCATATGATGCACATGGTGGGCGGCGGTTCAGCGGTTGCCGTCATAGAAAAGCCAAAAGGTCCAGTTGACCCATTTGCGCAAGGTGTTGCGCAGCCAGCAGACAGCGATAGAACCGCAGCGCTCGAAAGAGAACTTGCCACAAGAACTGGCGGCCCAGTGAAAATTATGAAAGCAAACGAAAGTTCGGTTGTTTTCATGAAGCCAGGCAGGGGAGTTTTCCGTCTTGGTTATTACTTTGACGGCGAACAGTATATGTTTGGCAAACCCGAGAAAATGGGCGCGACGATGATGGTCGTCTCCCCAAGTTCTGGTCGCCCAACCTCAGGTCCAGGAATGCCAAGAATTCCAAATTTCCCTGCGGTTCAGGGCAAGCCATCTACATCAGGGCCAATCATTCCAGTTAAGTATGGGAATGATGCAGCAGCCACTGGGTTTTTTAATCTGGATGATGAAAAATCATTGACCGAACAACTGTCGGAGCAGCCAGATTTCGTTGAGCAACTTTCGGGGATTATCGGCTCTCTGCAGGGTTTGGTCAATCAACACCGCTCCGAAAAATCAGAGTTGATGATTCCATGTAAGCCACAGGACGCCTTTGAGACAAAACAAGCCCTTGACCCAGTGTTTGATTATCACAGAATTGAAACATACGTTACGGAAGATGGCATCGTAATCGCGTCGCCACTGAGTGGAGATGCTTACGAGGCGGTGGAAAATGCGACCAAATCACTCCTCGGAAGAATTGGCAGGAGTCTTGGTGGCGGGGGAAAAGTTAGGCGCGGCAGGGCCGCGCTAGCCAGAATCGAAGGGGTACTAGACCCCAGAAAACGTCGTGACTTTGATGGCGACGGACTCATCTTTGATGGCACATGGATGGAGCAACCAGACCCAAATCGCGCACAATCTGTCTATAGGCAAGTTTCGTTTCTTCGTTCTAGCGGCAAAAAGCCCAAGGAAGTCACTGATGCATTGACTGGGGACGAAGTTCCTCGTTTGGAAATTAATTTTACCAGAACAGAAAAAATAAAGATTCTTGAGGTTTTGGACAACGTAATCAGTGAAAATCAATTGACCGAAGACAATCCAATAACAAAGTTGAGAGATTCGATAAAGAATGCCAAGAAAGTTGGCGAACAACTTCAACCGCAACTTTTCGGACCAGACGGCGAAAGTTTGCTTGATGGCGCAAAAGCAGAATTTGAAAAATTGCAACCAAGTTTTGAAAAGCATGGCGGCAAAAAACCTGGAACAAAGGGCAGAACGCCAACTGACATAATCAAAGATGTTTTGACCAATAAGCGTTATGAAAGAAGAAATATCGACAAGCGTGCCAAGGGCGGTCTTGGTGGCACCTCTGCAAGGCAGGGAACAGCGCAGGGCAGACGGACAAACATTGTTGGCTCCAGTAAGCCCCTTCCACGGCTCGGGGGTAGGCGCGACGGAAAGTTGAACGTAGACGATTTTATTGAAAAAGAATTTTTGCCATTTGATTGGTACAAGATGTCTGGTGATGAAAAACTGAAATGGCTCAACAGCAAGCCAGATGGCGCTGGAAATGAAGGGACCAATGAGGAAGCGTTGATAGGTTTGCGGCCCAAACAAGAGGCATGGCGAAAAACGGTCGAGCAAATAACCAATGACGCGATTGAGCAGTCCCTTGAGGAAGAGGACCCTGCTGAAAATCTTAGGGAGCGCAGGCAAGCGGCGAGTGAGGACCGCGCGGAAAGAGCGGCGGCGCCACGACGCGTATGGGAACAGACCATAGAAAGAGAAGAAAAAGAAAAGGCCAAGGTCGAAGAAAAACGCCGCAAGATGCGAGAAGCGGCGGCGGCAAGAAAGGCAAAAGACGAAAAGCGCGAGCCTCGCGAATTCCAGTCTGACCCAGATAGACCAGACACGATTGCACACAAGCGAACAGCGGAAAAAATAACTAGAGATTCGGACAAAATCAGAACATTTCTGGACGCGCAATCAGCAAAAGGAAGGGTTAATAAGACTGTTGAGGATTTAATCAGCGATGGCCTTGATGATGTTGATGTGTTGATTGCTGACGAGGATGATGTTCCAACGCTTGAATCACTAAGTGAGGCACGAGACAAAATTGAAGCGCTTATTGCGACACTCACCGACCCAGACTTGATTGAAAAAATCAACAAGCGAAGAAAGATAAATAAAGAAACTGGCAAAGAAGAAGATGAACTAGAAGTTGTCACAACCCTTAGCAATGCTGAACAACAGTTGATTCAAGGCTTGAAAACTGTTTCTGGCAGATTGTCCGAACACATCAGTGAATGGGAGGACAGAGAGTCAGACCTTGATGCCGAAAGGGACCTCATTGGCCGTGCTGGAAGGTCTGGTATCAGGGCGGAAGATTCTGGGTATGACTTTGATGAATATGGTGGCGGAGATGATGGGGCTGATGAGGTAACCAACTTCAGTGTAAACAGGAATCCAAATTTGCTAAGAAGTGGCGGTTCTGGGGTCAGGCGAAGGGACTTGAACACAGTAGTGAATGAGGCTCGACAATTTCAAACAACACTGGCAAGAAGAAAAACCAGCGGGGGGTTGCGCTCTGGCGGCGGAGGAGACAAAACGCCAAGAACGGAAATAATTAAAGAGTCGACATGGTGGAGGGGTATCGATACGTCACTAAGGAGAGAAATAGATAAAGCAGAAACATCTGCCATAAAAGATGGTTTGACGCTTTTGCAACAAAAAATCTCTAAATATAAGGCTGGCGCATTTACGCCTGGCTCCAAGAGAACGAACGTAGGTTCAATCAAAATTACAGCCGATGAAGCAGACAAAATTCTTGACGCAGTTATGGCGGTAATTGATAGACAAATGACTGCTGGAAAAGGCGGAAGCGTAGGCAGCAGAGCAGAAATTTTTGCGGAACTGCTTGAGGCTGTCTCGTCAGCAGCAATGTCAACGTTTATAGATAAAAGCGGTTCGCCCGCGGACTGACAAGTGATTTGTAATAGATTTCACCACCGAATAAGTCTGTGAAGTATAATTTGTGAAAACGAATTTTAAGAAATACAACGCAAGACGGGTGCCTGTGGTATTGTCGTCTCGCAACACATAAGGAGCCATCACAATGGATTACGACAAGAACGCAGTGGTTAAGTTGGACACCGACGGCTCCGTTTTGAAGTGCGCCAAGGGTGCTGACGCAGAGGGCTGCGGCTACAGCATGGGCGCCAAGGTTTGCGCAAAGTGCGGCGCCATGCCCGTTCAGATGAAGGCCATGCCGATGGATGACGACGAGGAAATGGACGACCAGGAAGAAATGGTTGATGCCGAAGACGAAGATGACGAAGACGCGGTCGAAGAGGATGCGGACGAGGATGACGGCGAGGAAGACGACATTGATGCCAAGACCATGATGCAGGACGAGGACGAGGACGAAGACGAAGAGGAAGAGGAAGAGGAAGAGGAAGAGGAAGAGAGTTCCGAACTTGAGGAAATGAAATCTCGTCGTCTAAGAAACATGGGCTACAAAACAGCCGATGTTGGCGCTCGTGGTTACCTGTGCGCAATTGACCGTAAGGTTTACCCAGGTGGTCAGCCAGTTTGTGACGACTGCGTCGGCGGATGCATGGCCGAAAAGGGTATGCCAGGTCTGCTTCATGTTGAAGGTATTGCGGAAGACATGTTTGACGGCAAGGTTTTGGACTCTGGCTATTCAGCAGAAGCCGACATGTTTGTCGTTGACGTTGAGGCCAAGGATGGTCGCGCCGTTGAGGTGTTCGTTGACGGAACCAGTGCAGAAGTATTGGGCTGGCACAAGTTGGACGGAAGTGCGTTTGAGCAGAAGTCGCTTGTTGACGAGATGATGCTCATCGACTTCAACGACGCCGCCGAAATCGCAGTCAAGTCGATTGAGGGCAACGTTGTGGCTGTTGAGCCAGATGTGTTCGAAGGGTTTGACGCATACGCAGTTGAAATCGACGGCATTGACGGTAAGTCATATGACGTGTTCGTTTCTCTTGATGGCGAAGTCCTTGGCTACGACAAGTACGAGGAAGAGGATGCACAAGACATCGAAGCAGAGGCTGCAGAAATTGCATTGAAGCGCGCCTTCACAGACGAACAGCGAACAAGCATGGCCAAGGAGGGAACTGCCCTTCCAGATGGCTCTTATCCAATTGGCAACAAGGAGGACTTGTCGAACGCGATTCAGGCTTTTGGTCGCGCCAAGGATAAGTCTGCCGCCAAGCGCCACATCATCAAGCGCGCAAAGGCGCTGGGTGCTGAGGCAATGATTCCAGCAAACTGGGTTGCTGGGGCCAAAGCCGATACGGGCCAGTCCGTGGGGGCTGACGGAGAAGCAGTTGACTCGGAGTTCATGTCACAATTGCTTGAATTTGAGTTGCTCAATGCCGAGGTTGAAGAAAACCAAACCCCAGAATCGTAATCCGATTCCAGAAAAAGGCGCCTGCCATGCAGGAACGTAAAGTATTAATTGCGCGCGTCATAAAGAGCGCTCGGGTTTTGCCTACATCGAAAGATACGCCGCAAGAGCGCATATCGAAATTTGTAGAGGCACAGAAGCAGGTTGTCGCGTACCCGTTTTCGCCAGAACTTTCGGTGAAGGCACTCGGGCAAGCACTCAAAAACAACAAGGACCCTTCTGCCGACAACAAGGAAAAACGCAAAAAGGCAGAATCCAATTTCACTCGTATCGGTGTTGCTGTTTTTGACCCAGATGCGACACCCAAAAAGGGCCAATACTTTGAGATAAGACCTCGCAAAGTAAATCAAGACGGACAACTTGGCGATGTGCCGAATGTTGGTTGGCTTGACCCACGAAAGACGGTCAAACCAGAAGATTTGGTTAACCAGGGCAAGAAGTTTCTAGCGTCGAAAAAGGGACCATCTGTAAGAAAGGTTCCAGCCAAGAAAAACCCGCGCACTGGACAAATGGAAGTTAAGGCGCTGGGCAGAACAATCGGCAGGGCCGCTGGGAACATCGGGCAAGCAGCCGCAAGGGCGGCTGGGGTTCTCGTTGATGCTGACGGCAAGTTCAGATGCCCGCCAGGAGTTCCAGCGGCCAATCAATTTACGGATGAAGTTGGAAGCAACTGTTTTGATTTTTCCCCATTGGTAGCCCGAGCGTTGGTGAAAATCGCTGAAAAGTTTGGACATCAAATGATGGAAAAACTTAGCAAAGTTAATAACGCAACCCCCTTTGAGCGGAATGACGATTATCAACTTGTCCTGCGTAGTAGTGGCGGAAGACTCCGTGGCACAGTCCTTGGTCCAGAGAAAGAAAGACTTCGCGGAACACTTCTTGGTCCTGATGGAAAACCAATACCGCCGACACCACCACCGCCGCCAGCAACACCAATTGAGCCTTTTGATTTGATTGAGCGCGAACTTGAGATAGCAGAAAGAGACCTTGCAAGAATTGCTGGTTCTGGAGAAATAATTGACCCAGACACCTATGAAGAAAAATTTGAAGAAGCGTTTCGCGCCGCATACCCAGAATTGACTGACGAAGAAATCAAGTCGCTTGCCAAAATCGCATCAGAGCGTGAGCGCATGAGAGATAAATTACGCGCAGAGCAGAGAAGCGCACTGGACCTAATAAGGTCGCTTGGAATAGACGTTGACGAAAGTGACCCAGTGTCAGTTCAAAGAGGAATAGCGCTGGCGTTGTTGAAAATGAAAGAGATGGGCTGGGATATCGACCTTGACTCATATTTTGGTGAAGGATTTTCCGAAAATCCAGAGCGAGCATTACTCGCATACAGGAACACCATCGCAAATATGGCTTTGGATGGGACGCTTGATGCGGTAAGGCAGGGGATAATTCACGGGATGAGCCCAGCCGATTTAGAGGTACTGCAAAGAAAATACGGGTCAAAATTTGAAGAAATGTTGGTGCAGGGGATAGTTGATGGCTCCAACCCTTCTGAAATTTTCCCTGATGACGAAAAAGCACAACAGTTGCTTGCCATGGGTCAAAGGTCTCTCGCCAAGGCTCAACAATTTGAGACTGGCACCCTTTTGCAATTGATAAATGCAAGGCAAGAGAACCCCGAACTTACGCAAGATATAAAAAGTATTGTTCATGTTGCTTACGACCCCAGTGACCCGTTTTTTGGGGGGATGAGTATTGACGAAAAGGGCAATTTGCAGTTTCAGATGAATCTCGGCGGAATGTTACTGCTACACCCAGCCGCGTCGTTGTCGGATTCGGATTCATTCCTGTATGAACCAACTGGGACCGCTGGAACAGAAATAGAAAAATTGAAAAGAATAGGCGAAGTTGTAAGCGCGGAAAATAGGCACCGCCTGCTTGATTCATACATGGGGGGCCTAACGACATTTGCAGAACAAATATCTAAAATCCGCAACGGCGAAGGCTACATGACGCAGAGTCTCAACGATTCATTTGGTGGTATGGCGCTTGGCCAATTCGTTGCTTTTCATGAACTGACGCATGGGCGCCAACTTTCCATGGCAAGGGAGATAATCAAGTCAAGAAACCCTGGAATGTCAAACAGTGAGGCTATGGCACTGTTGGGTCAAATGATTTTTCAGGGCAGAAAATTCACGGATTCAAGAGGTGTTGACTTCGATTACGGAACAATGATTACCGACCCGCAAGTGATGCTCACCGCATGTGCGAACATGAGGGAAATAGTTCATCACTTAATCGACAATAAAGTCGGAGGTACATACGGTCCCTCGCATTACTATTCCACGTTTTACTTAAACGAGGTCATGAGCAAAGCCAATAATTATTCTGACGTGAGCGACCTAAGAGACAGTCTCGTTATGCGGAAGCGAGAATTGGAGGCCGCAGGAAAAAACGAAGAAGACGCAGAATACAAGGGTCTGATTATGGCCATAGGGCGTATTGACGGTGTCCTAGCAAGTGCCACCGATGACGAAGACGCCCTATTAAAGATGCGCAGACAAGTAAACGAAATGGCTCAAGTTACATATTTGGAAATGCAGGCAGACCTTTCGGCTGCAGTGAAATTCGGGCTCATAAAAGAAACTCCAGAAATAAAGGCATTCCTGGCTCCGCTATCGCTTGGCCAAGACCTCCCAGAAATAAAAAAGAATATTGTGCCGCCGCCGCCGCCAGCACCGCCTGGCCCACCACCAACGAGGCGAGATAAGTTGAGGGAATTGGCAGGGATAGGTAAACGAGCAAGAAAAATTTCGATGATGGACTTGCGAGACATGGTTGAGGGAATCGCTGACATAGATGAAGCCACTGATAAAACTGGTGGTCTTTCTGCTCACGACAGGACTCTCATGTCGGCAGGTATGGCGTCAGCCGCAAAATTTGATAGTAGGGGCTCTGCATCCAGATGGGGCAAACAAGTCAGAGACGCTGTGTTGCGCGACATGACAGAAAAACATCGTGAGGTGTTGGAATCTGAATGGCGTGAACTTTTCGATGTTAAAAACCCAATAGCAGAAGACGGAACAAACCAGTCCATATTGGACCATAGGCTGATTATGGGTGGTGTTGACGACTCCTGGCTCTCAAATGAAATAGAAAATGGCTTCATTCCATTGGTAGAAGTTGTTGGTGAATCCAAACTTCCGAATTCTGTGGCTGCTGAAATAGTTATACCTGGTGGCGCCATTAGCGAATTTGGCGAGGAAATGAAGGGGAGAAGAATAGAAATCAGAACACATTTCACTGGGGTCATCAAATCCGACGACAACCTTGGTTCCTCAGATTCCATTACAAATCCAATTGACAATCAAAGATTGATTGTCGCCGTACCAGAGGGGTATTCGGGCCTTCCCGACTACACGCCAGGAACAGACAAAAGCGAAATTGGCTCGATAATTCTTCCCCCTGGGGAAATAGAAATTGTTGGTGTTAGGGATGACGGTGTCGCAATTGGCCGCGTAACGTCGCAGCGAAGCGCCGACGATATTATCGACGCAAAACGCCAAGAACTTAAAGCATTTGACGACAAAAAAACTGACATTGGCGAAAAAATAACAGTCAGAAAAGCCATAAATAGGCTTGAAAGACAACAAGAGACCCGCAGACTTTCTGCGCTTCGTTCCGCTGGTAATACCGCTCGCGCATTACCAGATGAAGATAGAACAAAACTTCCATCAGCAAAGTCGAGCAAAACACGCGACGTACTTGAGCGCCTCAATGCCGTTGGAATTAAATTTGGCATCAGCAGCAAAAAAGACAGGGAGAGAAAACGCAAGGAGCGATTGTCCAGGGTTGGCGGAGATAATGCGCGTGTCGGGATGAGCGTTAGAACAGACACGTATGAATTCGAAAGTCCAGAAGAGTCGCAGGTGAGGGTTTCGAAAAGCATCGATAGGGCTGTAGAACTAATTAAAGAGGGCAAACTTCCTGGACTGGCGCCAGAAGTTGCAGAAATCATGAAGGACAAATCCCCAGAAGAAATTAGAGCCATTCTTGTTGCTTCCGCACGTTCGTTTGTCGATGGACTTGATAAGAGACCGCGATTTAGGGTGCGTGGAACAAGGGTCCGAGACGTAAAGGACGCCAGAGAAATACCGTTACTTGGATTCTTGAAAACTGGTGTTTACAAAACCACCTATGATGCTGACGCAACTGGTGTCGCGGCGGCATCCGATGTGGGAAGGAGGGCGGAGTATGAGATTCTGCTTGGTTTACCAGAGGGGGCCGATGAATCCCTGAGGCCAGCACATGGCTTCATGACGCATAGAGACCAAATTGAGTTTGAGGACGAGTGGGCAAAAGCACAGATTGACGCTGCTGAAAAACGGTCGCCAAACGCCGTTTCGTTTAGAGACCCAAGCGTTATCCCGCCAGCATCTGGCTCCAATAACAAACTCAAGGATGCTGACGGCAAACTGAGGGCTGTTGACTCATTGCCATATCAGTATGGTGACAGCGAAATAGTGTTGAGAACCGACGCGGCCAATCGTTCTGTCGGAACAATGGGTGACTCGCTAAATGGCTTTAGGACCCCATTCCAACTTGATGGCTCATCCACCGATGATGAATTATTGGAGTCTTTTATTCTCAATAGGGGTTCTGCGGCTGACAAGGGCGATATTACCGCTTCAGAACAAAGACGAATTGCAAACCTGTTGAATGCCGCAGTCGGCAAAAATCACGCACACACCACCGACTGGACGGAAGATGGTGGGGTTCCACAAAGGGATTATGTAGAAGCAGTTGTTGCTGGTTCTTTTGATATGAGCGACGTGGAAGAAATAAAAATTTCCAAGGGCTTCCAAGATGCAGAAATAATGCCGTTTGCAAAAGTTGACGCTCAAAATGTCGGGGGTGATGAGGTGGTTGAATTATTGCAAGACGTACTCCCACAAAAAGATATAGATGAGGTTAAAAAACTTATTTCATCTCCACAAACAGACCCAGACAAAAAGCGCCTTGCTGAGGACATTAAGCAATTAATCGCGGCGAGACTCCAGTTGGTAAGAGAAAGAAGTGGCAGAAGGCAAGTGCGCGCACGAGTTGCACAACATTCATCGGATGGCAATGTTCCCAAGGTTACTTTCTTGAATCCTGATGGAATAAACATTGATGACCCCAGGACCTTCAAGAGAACAATGGACGCCGTCGGTATGGGCGAAGAGCACGAAATAGACGACATCGTCAAATATGCAACCGCAAAAGCCATCCGTGAAAGACTTTCTGGCTCTGGCATTTCTGTTGACGACGATGCATCATTCGCTGCCCTGAAGCCAAAACCAGTTATATCTGTTGCTAATAATAAACCAGCACTTCGCTCCAGTGGCGCCGCGACACCAAAAACAAGAACGCAAATACTTTCCGAACTGACAAGTTCGGGGAATAAGCCAGACTATGCCCCAATAGGTTCTCGTTCACTACAGATGATGGACGAGGCAAAAAAGAGGCGAGAAGAACTATCCCAAATACTTGATTCGGCAAGAATGATAACCCCCAATTTTGAAGAAGATGAATTGAGCGAAGTTCTCAACATGGCCGACAAGACTTTTGCTTGGGCAGATGAGGAACTTATTGCATCCTTAAGACAATTACGAAATCGCCCTGGTCTCTCAGATGCTGGTAGAAAGAAAATTGACCGCGCATTACAAGAACTACAACAAAGAAAAAAGGAATTTGTTGCAGCGGGTGAACGAGGATTTGTTCCAGGGATTCGCAGAAGCGGCGCCGACAAAAGCCGACGCCTCGCAAGGCGTTCTGAATCTGCCGCTCGCAGAATGGAATCTGGTGACCCAGCACAAATAGCCCGAGGTTTGAGAGACATTCGCAGCGCAAGAATGAGCGCCGAGGGGAGGGAGAACACCACCCGAATCGCCCAAAACCAAGTTATCCGAGGGAGTGGTTCAAGGTCTGCTTTCAGGACAAGGGGTGTTGGCGCCTCACTTCGTTCTTCTGGTGCCACAAGAAGTGTGGATGACAAACTTTCCGAAGGGCCAAGAAACCTTCAGTATGGAACAGACTCACAAAATTTGCCGCGCGTGGCGACGGCGGATGAATTGGAAAAGCGATTTGGGAATTCCACAAAGGCTCACAGAAAATATTTTCGTCAATACGGCGTAAAACTCGTGGGCAACATACCCGATGACCCAGTTGAAAGAGAAACTTACTACGCGTCTTTGCAAGCGTTGGATGATTTATTTAAAAACGTAGACCATAAACAACTGTTGAAAGGACTCAAATTTAAGGTAAGAGTTAATTCTTTTGTAACAAAGGGTGGCGAGGGACCATTTGGAGAATTTTCAAGGGTAAAAAGAATATTTGCAGATTATGGAAAAGATAAAATCCAAATGAGCATCTCAACTGACAGAATTACCAAAAACGCAAAAGAACTTCACGACGATTCGCTCAGGTATCGTTTTGTTGACCCGATGACAAACCAAATGTTGTCTTCCTTTGTGAACAGACTTTACATAAGTCCAGAAAGACTTAAAGGCTCAAATGGCTCCCAAGAAGAAATAGCAAGAAGGCTTGCGTATGCATGTGCAGTTCACGAATTTGGACACTTCCTTGATTTTGCAGCGGTCAGAAAGGAAGATAGGACAAGAATGAGGTCCCTTCTTGGTGAAGGAGTATTTGGTGAAAGGGACTTGGCAACCGAAGAACTCGGCGCCTATAGAACAGCGCGTTTAGTTGAGCAATTGAATCAGATGCCGTCTGTGTCTTCGTACGGAGTATCAAGCCCACAGGAAAAACTCGCAGAGGCGTTCACCGCCTGGTTCTTGTTTTCCAAACGACCAGATATAGCGATTAATGGCGACCTTTCGCTAAGCGATAAAGAAAGGTCGCAACCAATATCAGGAACAATTGGCGGATTTGCCAAACCAGTTGTTGAACTCTTGCTGGAAGAATTGGGACCAAGAGTCAAATCCGCTAAACAAAACAAAAACGATGATGATGATGATGATGATTTGCCACCACTTGTCGCCATGTACGCCCTGTTTCCGTTTATGATTGAAGATGGTGGAAAAGCGTGAAGTCAATACTTGTTGGAAAACTTGAAAAAACGAAGGTTTATTACGTCGTTGATTCAATACACAAAAATGCTGACTGCATTCTGGTCGGCCAACTAGGCGATACCAAGGTGACAAATTTCTGGGAATTTATTGACTGGAATAAAAACATTCAAAAAATAACGAATACTAATTTTCACGATTACCTCTGGAATGGACATCAGTCCAAATCGGGTCCGCACTGGTATTCTGTTTTTGTCGAGAAATCTTTGCCAGTCGACCAAAATCTTCTTGATGGCACAGTTGTCAATGAGGATGTCTTGAGAAGGCGCCCCAAAGTACTCGAATACGAGAACAGAGCAATTGACTTCATGGTTTCACTTCAATCACAGGTCCCATCATCGAAGACGATGCAACACTGGGCGACAAGAAGAGTAAATAGGAAAAGAAAAAAGCGTGGCAAGAATTATGAATGAGCGTTACGAATTCAAAGCGCCACAAGATGTCATTTTTGACCTTCCACAGGAAAGAATCACTGGAGATATTCTTCGCGGTTATGGCCCAAGAAGAGGAAACTTGGAAAGACTTTTGCGCTACTGGCGACCAATCATGCGCAAGCCAGGGGGCTTTAGACGTTGTCGTATTATCCTGGCCGACCATCCAGAACTGTATCCGTTAAACAACATTTGCGCTTGGCTACACCATGAAACTACAGGACTTTGGCCAAACGAAGGTTGCCATCACCCTGGCATGAAAAATTGCAAAGGAAAATTAAAGAAAAGAAACTGGACAAATAGGGAGTTTTTGTCTCGACTAAAAAGGCCAATTCGTGCTCCTGGAAAACTTGCGCGAAGCGCGGGCAAGGACAAGCCGCTTGGGAAGTCTGCCAACTATTTGGAAGTAGACGAGTTTTATTCAGAAAAAGTTTGGCGAGCCACGATTGATGAGGAAGCGCCAATTATTACTGGCGGAGACCAAAAGTACGCCATGACTGTTCTTAAGGAATTCATGGATGCAGAGCCAGATTTCGTAAAGTATCTTCGTGACGACAACAACTGGGAAATAGAGGGCGAAGATGATGCTGGCATGCCAGCAAAGGCTGCTTATATTGCCCAGAAATGTTGTGGTGGATGATGAGAACAGATAGACGAGCGGTTTCGCAAATTAGGAAAATAATTGAGAAAAGTGCTTGCTGCCCTGATTCGGACATTGTAAAAACACGCGTTGTTTTTGTTCATGGAGAAACAGCCCCACAAGATGTAATGCGTTCATACGGCGCATATCGCCAAGAAATCATTTCTTTCAAAGCGCTAATCAAGCGAGGCGGCAGGGGTAGAGACTTTGAGTTCAAGAGAATTGGTTTAGTTGCCTCCAACAACCCAGTACTTCAAGGTGTTCAGGCGGTTGGCTCCGTCCTTACTCCTGGAAACTTGAGCGTGATAAGAAGCCCAATTCGCTCCGCAATCGCAAGAACATTGACCCCAGGCGTTCCTGGAATGCCTGGAAGAAATCAATGGAGAGATGGTGTGTCCAGATGTCCAGAGGGTTATCAATATGGCGGAAGATTTACGGATAATAGATTCTCCACGTGTGGCCAAAAACTTTTTGCACTACCTGGACCACTGGGAGCGGCGATTGGTCTCATCAGAAGACTTGCACGTGCGGCAAATCCACCAGTTTCAAACGTTTCTTCAACTGTTCTTGGCGCTGGTGATGCGCCAGACAATCTCATTCAATCTCGCGCACCGCAGATTCCAAAGGTGACAATGTCCAATCCACAAAAGGCATTGGCGGAAGTTAAAAAGTTGGTGAAGCCATTGGGCTCTGTCGATAATCCAGCAGCACGAATGGTTCGTCGCGATGGATTTGTTCTTGAGCCAGTTGTGCCGCCATCAGTTTTGAGAACCATTCCAGACAACAGGGACATGGAGGGCGCAACTTACATGTTGAGCGTCGCAAGCCCTGACCTGATTGGCAAGGACGAACTCGGTCTTTTGTCAAATACTGGAGTGACAAGTCTTAAATACGTTCTGCCTGGCGGTTCTGTTCTTACGTTGGAAAAACGTCGTCAACTGACCGTTGGCGAAAGAAGAAAACTTGGAAGAACTGTAAATGCGGCAATGGATGCTGACAACTCTCGCGACCCATCGGCGCGTCTAAAAATGGTCGCACAAGAGACTGGTGAAGGTATCGGATATTCAGAATCGTTTGTCGGTGTTTCGCGACCAAACGAAATTGGCGAAGACGGCAAGCAGCGCTGGGCAACCCGTGCATTCAAGAAGCGTGTTGCAAAAGCACAAACTGAAGAAAAGCCAGAAGAACAACAGCGCCAGCCAGATTCCGTTTCCCCAATTGGTAAGGACATCACGACACTTGCTGGAGCGGTGGCCCATATTCAGCGCGGCGGCTCACTGGTCAACATATCCCCAGACATCTTGCAGCAAGCACTTGCCAAGGTTTCCGAAATCAAGAAAGACAAGATAAACGACAATCAAACAATGCTGACACTGCCCAATGGTGACCAGTATGTTCAAAAGGCGGCAAAGTCGGATTTCGAGGCAGTAACTCAACGATTTGTGTCGCAAGTTCAGCAACACATGGGCGTCGAATCACCCAACATCGTATTGGTCGGTACTGGTAATAAACGTTCGTATTTGGTGGAGGACGCTGCAACCGCCTTGAAAGGTGCAAAAATTGATACAGAGGCTGGGTTTGCCCAGGCGCCGTGGTCAGACGTAATGCGATTGATGGTCGCAGACCTGTTGACGGATATGGGCAACAGAAACAGCGGCTCAATTGAAATAGCCGACTACAACGGAAAAAAGAAGTTGATTCCAATATCTAATGACGGTGCAGGGTTGGTTGAATTATCTAATATTTCCATTCGTGAAAGAACACAGGCCCAACTCCGAGACTTAGTCCAGCCTTCCGAATCGCAGTTGTACATCAAGTATTTCAAAGAGTTGAAGGCACGACAGCGCGCTCAGCAATTGCAATTTCTTGCTACACTTATTCAGCGCGCACGAGCGTTTAATTTGAGTAGTTTTAAATCAAGGCTTTACACAGATGGTAAACTTAACTCTGGCGAGAAAATTCACTTGAATATTCTTGAAACCTTGTACACAACCAGACTTGAAAAACTCGTACAGCAAGACTCAGCGCTACAAGACGTGATTTCGGGAAGACAATGAGACAATACGCGGTACTAAAGAATGTGGTTCGCGACGTTAATTTTGGCGTCGTCGTAAAGTCCGATGGAAACCTTAAGTTTTTTGGTTGGTCCCAAAAAGCAGTGGAGTGGGCAAACTGGGCAAATTCCAACAATGCCGACCTAAGTCAACTTCCGCCGAATATCTCTGTGGGTGAATTCAGGGGTATGTCCGACGAGACAATGAAGAGCATTATTCTGAATTCCCAAGATGCCGTCGCTGCTGGTTCGGCAACAATCAGCACCAAGACCTTGGCCTTTGATTTGGGGCGCGAGCACAACCCAAATGCGTCAAAATTCCCCTCTTTTATTGATTCGCCAATTTCTGGAGACTGGGTCTCAAAGCATAAGTCAATAAATTTCAAGGCGCATAACTTCAGAAAAGAAGTTGTACAGAATGAACTTGCCCTAAGGGTCCGCATTCACGAATTGGCTTTCAATAACGAGACTAAACAATTTGTTTCAAAGCCCAATAAAATTACCGCAACCCACACTCGTTCAGAAATTCAAAAAAAGATGTCGCGCGGTGCGGAGCGAAAATTCGGTAAGCAAATTGTTGAATACACGAACAAAGAAATCCTGAAAAACTACGTTGCCCCAACAATCAAGAGAGATACGCTGGGTAAATCCACCAAGGAAATTCTTGATACCTATACAAAGGCAAGGCTCGGACGAGCGATTGGACGCGCTGCTGGTAACGCGATTCGCGGAGCAGCGTCAAGCAGGACAGCAAGAGGTGTTGCACGAAGATTTATTTCTGGTACTCTCGACCCACGCAAGAGAAGAGACCATGACGGAGACGGGTTGATTTTTGACGGTACATGGCGGGAAATGCCAGACCCCAATAGATTTGTTTCTGCGCCGCGTGCCAGCGAAACCTCAACGGGCATGTTGATGGAGGGTACTCCTGGTCTTCGACGCCGCGGCGGAATGAACCTTCCAGGTGGTGGCGGTGTTGGAATTAGAAGTACTGACCCAGAAGAAAATAGGAGAGTAGAAGACAGCCTAAGAGCCCAAGATGAACTGCGACAACAATTTACGGCAGAAGTAGAAAAAATAGTCAATACACTAAGGGATGCTGGTCTTACTATCGAAAAACCAAAGCGTGGAAAGCGCGAACGAAGACTTTCTGACGGCACTTCCCTAAGAAGTTCTGGTGCAACCGCGAACGAGCCGCCACGTGCCGCCGCTGCGGTTCAGATGGCGTTTGACACGCGAAATAGTCGCAAAGCATCAAAGATGACGTATGACCCGCAGACGAATTCTGTTGAAGTCACATATAAAGACGGAAGAATGAAAAGATTTGACAATGTCCCATACGATGAAGCAAGACGCGCTGGGGCCGATGACGCAATAGACAGACTCATTACAGACATGGAAACTGGCCGCATAGGCAAGGAATCCAAAGAGCCAATTATGGGCATTCGTTCATCTGGCAGAAGACCCAAACCAGACGTTGACATGACAGATATGACGCCAGAAGAAAGAGAAGCGAATAGACCTAGTAGCGTTTCAGAAGATGAGTATCGTCGCCGAATTCGACGTGATGTCGACCGAAGTTTGCGCAGGGCCGACGAAGAGGGTTTGCGTTCGTCTGGGAAATATACACGCGGGAACATGTCGCGCCTCACCCCTCAAAGCCAAAGTCGCGTTGACAACGCAAAAGAAATGCTTGATTCTGGAAGAGTTGACAACGTCAGGCAACTGACGACCCAGGTCGAAGGTCTTGATTTACGTATTTCCAGAAATCAAAATTATCTTGATTCGCTAAGGGACACGCTTCGCAGGTTGGGCCCTGGTGACAAGCGCCGCCCAGATACAGAAAAAGATTTTGAACGCGCCGAGCAAGAACTTGGCGTTGATATGGCGATTCGCGACCTAACTCAGCAAAGACTCAAGAAAATCGACAGGGGCCCAAAGCCAGGTGGTTTGCGCTCTAGTGGTAATCGAAATACTGCAGAAAAACTCCCTGACGAAGGCGGAGAACCTGGTCGCTATGACGACATGCCGAGCGTTGAGGACGCTGTTAAAAAACTTACCTCTGGCGACAGAATGTCAGCAGACGAACTCGAATATCTGGAGGAGGTGACGGACAGAATCCTCGATGACCCAGACACACCAGAAAATATTCGGGATTCAATGTTGGATTTGAAAAATCAAATTGCTGCACGAAGAAAGAATGGCGGCAATACGCTTCGCTCCAGTGGTGGAGGGGGAAGACGACGCGCAACCACGCCAACCCCAGTGGACGTTGAAGCATATCTCAAAGACTGGTTGGAAAATCGAAATCGCAATCGGCCATATATGCCTGGACAAGATACTGGCCAAAAAACACCTGTCGATGATATCCCAGACCTGTCCGACGAAGCGATTCGTGACGAAATCGACAGAATTGAAAATCGTCCTCGCGTATATGACGGCAACGTTACTGCTGCTCGCATGGACGGCGAGCGCAAGGCGGCGCTGGAAAGAGAATTGCAAAGAAGACGGAGAGGCGGAGGCAGAAGAAAGCCAACTCAAAACACTAAGCGCCCGTTCTCGAGCGAACCAAAACCAGAGACCAACAGACCACTTTCGACGGGCAGTAACCAGCGCGTTAGTAACTGGTTGAATTCACCCGAAGGTAGAAGGAGTGTTCAGACCCTTAGGTCATCTGGGGCAGGCCGTGAGGAATTTGGGTCGACCGCAACTGGTGGTTTCAAATACCCCAATGCGTCGCAAAGAAAGCGAATATTCAACAGCAAGGAAGACGTCGACGATTTCATACAGGACCTCAAAGACGATTACGAGGCTCGCCGAAGACGATTAGAACAAGAACTTGGCTTTGAAGATGGCTACTACATGGACGACGAAGAACTTATTGAAAAGTTCATGGACGACTACGGAATGTCGAGAGGCGAAGCGCGCCAAGAAATGCGCAAATACAGACGTAATTACGACCTTCTAGAAAAAGAACAGGAAATTCACGAGCGTCGTCTCGATGAACTTGATGCAGAGAAATCAAGGCTTCCACACCAGCAGGAAATTGACGACCCGATTGAACTCGACACAAATGGTTTCCCCAAAAATCCAGAACAGACGGAACGTTTTAACGAACTGATGGAGGAGGGGAATCCAGTCTTCAAGGCCCGCAAGAGGCCAACACGAAAACCCAAGGAAACAGAAGACAAACGAGACCCAGAAGTTGAAGACCTCATTTCCAACATTATGTCGTCCACCGCTGGTCCAAGCGAAGGGTCAAAGCGTTCACTCCGCTCTTCTGGCGCTGGCCCAGAAACCCAGGATAGACCAGAAATAACATCAATTACGAAATTGATTGAGAATGACTACGACAGCATGCTGCAGGGTGGGGCCGACATGGATTCTGGCATGAGAGAAGTCGCTAGAACGGTTGGACTTAACGAAAAACAAACTGAAAAGTTGTCCAAGATTGCTTACACCTTGGACAGACAAAGGGACGAACTTCCGCAAACCGCAAGTGACCAAAAGAGGCTCGTTGACGGAATCATGGAGGAAAGATTTGGCAATCAACCACTGAATGACGACCAAAAAGCGTCAGTGCGGGAGGCTCTGTCGGCATTTATTGCCTACGCCGCGAAGAACGCAAAAGCAGAAGCCAACGGAAAAGCGAAGCCACGCCGCGACAGCGAGCCAGATGACATTCAGTCGATGATTAGAAGATTGCAGAGCGGGCAGCAACTGAGTGATGACGAACTCGACATGCTTGATGAACTGAAAAACATCGTCAGAGGGAAACGGAATGTAACCGAAGACGAACTTGATGCAATGGCTGACCTGGAAAAGGAAATACAAAGGGCACGACGCGCACCACGTCGCCAATTCGAACCAGCACAGCAGGCTCTCTTTTCACGAGGAAACGTAAGAACGGATGTGCCGCTAAGTTCCCGTAGGTCTCTTGCAAGAACCGAGCGTGCCGCTAAACCACGAGGGACAACGCTCCGTAGCGCTGGTGGAGATAAAACAAAAACACCAAGAACACCAGCACCAAAGAGTGGCGCTCCGCGCGGTGTTGGTGCTGGTCCTGGTGGCAAGGCTGGCCACGCAAGAATGACAAGAACGTATGGTCGTGACAAGAAGGGCAGTGACGGAAAGGTATTTGACTCCCTCACACCAGAACAGAAGGATGCCGTTAAGAAGACTCTTGTCGAAGAGGTCAAGCCAGCATTGGATAAGAAACTAAAGGGTTTCTTCAGTAAGTATTGGAAAGCCAGAAGCGAAAGAGGCTCTAAGAAACAAAGCCTTTTGGCTGTCCGTAGAAGAGCAAAGGGTGACGCTCGCGGAAGATACGACAAAGTCGCAGAAGACACCCCACTTGAGTCGGCAGATATTTACGAGATGCTTTATCGACTTGACGGACAAGTGTCCGAAGGTCTACTTGAAAAGTTTGAAGTGTCCGATAAGGACTCGCGAGAATTAAAACTCACCGAAGATGGTGAGGCCAAGGTGAGCGCGGCCAAGAATGGATACACAGTTCAGCAAAGAGCCTTGGATGACGCTCAGACAATCATGAACATGATTGAAGACGGGGACTTCTCCGCTCTTGAGCACTTGCATCCTGCCACCAAGAAGAAGATTGCTGACGTAATCAAAAAGAACGGCGGCGAGGTTCCAAAAGGTTGGATTGATTCAGAGTCATCAGTCGCTGGTTGGGCTGGCGGAGAAGGACGAACAAAGGCCCCAGACGCAATCGACCTAGAGAAAGAACGTGGAATAGGGAAAAAGAAAAAAGAAAAGCGACTCTCCCTGTTCCAAAGACTGCGCCGCGTCGACCCAGAAAGAGAACGAAAAGTTGAATTGCGCGCTGCAAGAAGACAGGGCCGACTCCGCGAGGGTATTGAACTTGACCCTGACCTACAGTTGAAGCGACGTATTCTTCGTGGCCGCGCCATGAAGAGAACTTTTATGTCGAGGTTTAGGAAGAACCGCGACCCAGAAACGCTTGCAACAGACATGAGGGAAAGGCGAGAAGAGGTTGCAGTTCTTAAAACAAATGCTACGGATGGAAAGGTTGAGGTTACTGACGGTTATGTCGACCTTTTGCACGCTCTTGACCAAGGCTTGATTGGGATTAATGAAAAGAAGAGAAAGGGAGCAAGCGAAGAAGAAGTTGAAAGCGAACATAAAGCGTTGTTGCGCAGACTGTGGGAAAACTCGGGCTTTTCAGAAACGCCAATCCAACTGAAAGAAGATGAGGTTAAGTTACTCCTTGATGCTGGTTGGCAACCCATCATGCGTGGCACTGGCCACGAAAAAGTCAATAGCGAAACCTATGTTGAGCAATTCATCACCTCGGAAGGACGATTTATCCCAGGTCAGGGTGGCTCCGCGTTCGGAATCGGCGAATACTTCTCGTACCCAGGCGAATGGGGTAGTTACCATGGCGCGAATCCAACCGACAGACACACGCTCGTGGCACTCCTGCCCCCAACATCAACAATTGTCAAGCAGAGTGAAATTGCACGTGAACATGCAAATCTCGGCGCCATCACAACAAAAATTTCGGACGCATTCAAAATAATCGGTGGTCGAGATGCGACCAAAGCCATGGAGCCAGAAGAACTGGTCGCCGAAATAGACAAAGCGGTCCCAGACCTGTCATCCGACGCATCGCGAACTGGTCAGATAATTAAGCAATTACGCGACAGGCTTGAGGCATTGTCAAAACTGCCCAAAACAAACGACGAAGAACGCGGTGCAGTTCAAGCACAAAAGGAAAAGATTTTGAATTCGCTTGACTATCTACAGCGTTTTTCCAAGCAACGCTCGCCAGAAATGATTGCACCGCTTATCGGTGTTGACGCCATTGACACAAACGAGAATGACTCCTCCATTAAGGACCCAATTCTCCTTCACAACAGAACGTCTGTTGCGGTTCTTCAGGTACCGACAACCTACGACCAGGGCTTGGCATTGGTTTCTGGCCCCAATGGCGAACGAAGGCCCAAGGCGTGGCTTAAGTGGAAGCGGAAGAGTGTTGAAACACCAGAAAGAGAAGCACCAAGAAGAAGGTCGCCACGTCGCGCAAGACGAGCACAGCCGCCAGCACCCCAGCCAGCAGCAACCCCAAATCCGCCGACGCCAACCCCAAGTACGCCAACGCCATCCCCAAGTACACCAACGCCACCCACTCCGTCACCAGACGGCAAGGGCGCAAAAGCACCAGTTGATGTTTCGTCATGGACTTCAAGCAGACCACAGTCGACTGGCTCAAATCCAGCCACACTGCTTACTGCGCCAGACGGAACCCAGTACTACACCAAACTGCCAAAAGGAACCCCAGACGACAAGGACAGAATGGAAACAGAAGCCCTTGCATCAGAACTTTATAAGTTGGCTGGGATTCAAAGCGCCGATGTTCAAATGGGGACCCGCAATGGTCAGCCAGTGACCATTTCAAGAATGGTGCAATCGCGTATGCCAAATTCGCAGGGTGACCAAGACGAAGCACTTAAGGGTTTTGTTGTGGATGCGTGGCTCGCAAACTGGGACGCGCCGCTTAACGACAATATCAAGATTGATAGCAATGGCAACGCAGTGAGACTCGATGTTGGCGGCTCACTTGATTTCAGGGCGCAAGGCGCACGAAAAGGTAAGGCATGGGGCAACACGGTTGGTGAAATTGAATCAATGAAAAAAGGTGGAACATACGATTTCAAAAAGATTACGGATGCTGCAATCAAGCAGCAAGCCAAAGCACTGGGTAACGTAACTGACACAGATATTAGGGCAACAGTTTCCAGAATTGTCTCTGACCCAGCAAGGGCAAAGGCACTTGCTGATACGCTTATTGCACGACGAGATGACATAGTCAAGAGGTATGCATAGTCATGGATTACTCACAGGGTATTAAAGCGATGGAGTTGGCAGAAAAAGAATTGCTGGAATTAATGGACTATCCCCCATTCAGCGAAATCGACGGCGGTGACGAAGTCGAACCCGACTGGGGTTTCCCGTCAATCAGTGAACGTGGTGAGGATTTGGCGGAGGCAATCCGCGATGCCATTGACCTCGTACGGACCGAGCAAAAGCGTCTAGAAAAAGCGGGCAAACGAATGTATGACATGGATGGCGCCATACTCGCTAAAGCATTTACAGATGTAGAGAAAGAATTTGCCGATGACCTTGACGAAGCACGCTTGTACCGAAAGCGTTTTCCAAAAACCAGAATTTCTGCCCTGATGCAGGCGTGGAAGCCAAAACAACAAAAGTAGGTTTGGCTCATGGCCGATGAGCAGTCCGATACAAATTCTCGTGTTTTTGCCATTCGCGCATCACAGTGGATTGGTTGTTCTGGAGCGCACAAACACGAGGGTAAGTGGATGCCGTGCGAAACGCATGAAGAACTTCTAAAAATTTCTGGTGAGGCAGAGCCAAAAAAGAAAACTGCTTTTGAAGATTTGTACAAAAGATACAACACGCGAAAAGCAAAAGGGAAAAAGAAAAAGCGCGGTTGGGAAAATTTAAGAGAATTAAGACCGCTTGGCGGGTTTGCAACACTTGAGGGCGGCGGCATAGTTTCTGCCCCAATAAATTCAACAATTTACTCTGGTGGCGTTAAGTCATACATTCCTGGCGTAACTCCAAGAGATAATGACCCAGACGTTTTCACAGACATCGAATCGGCGCGCAAAAGAAGCAGGATGCTGGGGTGCATTGGGGTGAGAAGAATGCCTTCTGCAAGCGGAAGAACAGTTTGGATGCCGTGTACAACGAATACCGATTATGCGCGCCTTGCTGGAACGACATTTCTTGGCAGAAGAGGTCAGCAAGAAGCACAGCGCAGAATGATTAGAACGATTGTCAGAAACGAATTCCGTAACGAAGAGCGAAACAGAAGAATTAGAAAGAAGTCACTGTTCGAGGAGTTGGTCCAAGACAAGAGTCTACTTGGAAGAGCCATAGGCAGAATAAATTCACCTGGTTCTTTGTCAAGAAGACTAAGAAGAGGAATGTCTGCTGGCGGCAGAATTGAAGGAGTACTTGACCCCCGCGTGAGAAGAGACCTTGATGGCGACGGTCTCATTTTTGATGGCACGTGGAGAGAAATGCCAGACCCAACCAGGGCGACAACCGCAGCGTCGAGAGTGCTACGAAGTTCTGGTGATGCGACACCACCAGAAATGAAATGGTGGAAATCTAAAACAGACAACACCTGGCTGACGCCAAACAGAATTGGCAAAGGGGGGAAACTCAAAGCCTCCGAAATACTCAACTTTGACAGAGTGCGCTTGCGAAAAGACAGAGACGAACAAGCCGAAGTTCTCGGTGTATCACGAGAAGTCATAGACGCCATGCACCAGCCAGGCGCATCATTGGACCCAGAGGATGCAGACAAACTCTCCCTAAGAGCACTTGAATTGCACCCAGCGCTCATTTGGGGCGCATCATGGCTAGAGCCAGATAGGAAAAAGAAAACCAAAATACGAAGAACCAAAAGTTCACGCGGCAAGTACGGCTCGCTTGACGGAAGACAGGTTCGCGCCAAAAAACGTGGCGCTGGGGAATTGGACGACAGGGACAAGCGCGTTCTTGAAATGCGCGCAAACGGCGCAACAATGCAGGAAATAGCGGATGAACTCAAAGTAACAAAACAAAGGGCTGACCAAATTTACAAGAGGGCGGTTAAAAGAAATACGCAAGCAGACATCAGTAGAGATGGCAGCATCCTTCGCAGTCAGGGGACAAATCTTGCGCGCGGTGACGGGATGATTCGCCGAGACGAACGTGGAAAGCCAATTCGTCAGGCAGACAGAAGAAAAGAAACCCTTGAGCAGACAATAGCCAAACTCAAAGAAATGGGTTTTTCTGATGAAGAGATAAATCTGCTTATGACTGGTGACCGAAACACACCTGTCGATACGACCACAAGAGATGTTGATACCTCAGAGGCAAGAAGGCTTCGGTCTTCTGGTCGAGTCAATTCGCCAGTTGGTCTAAGGTCTGGCGGCTTCAGTATTAGTCAGATGGAAATAACGCCGCCCAAAGAGTGGCCAGAATCGTCAAAAACACACATGCTCAACTGGGCAAATGGAAGACCATCTTTCAATATCCCATACTCAATAAGCCAAAAACACAAGCGTGATGGAAGTCTTTCCGACAGAGAATGGAAGACGCTACTTAGGTTCTACAAGCAATGGGGCCCAGAAAATACATCTGGGAGAAGATTGCGTTCTGGTGGCGGTGGAAACATCACTGATACATACACCAATGTTGGTGCAAGAAGAATGGCACAAATCATTCTTGACAGAGTAAAGCCGCAGTCCAGAAATAAGCCAGTAGGTAAAAGACGGCACTTCCACATAATTGGTCCAGGCGGAATGGGAAAGACCACGCTGCGCGAGTTTCTAACGAAAGAAGGGGTAATACCTGGCGACGACGAAGCGGCGCTTGTTGACCCCGATTTCATCAAAATGGGAATTGTTGGGTATGAGGGTGGAAAAGGTTCAGAACTTGTTCATAGGGAGTCGGCACATTCGGCAACACATACGGTGAATGACGCGCGAAAAGAGGGCATGGACATAATCACTGAAGGAACTGGATACAGACTGCACGACTACAAAACGACAAGTGACAATACCTATGAGAAGGTGTTTCACATTCCGTACCTGCCATACGATGAAGCAGAAAGGCGAGTCCGCGTAAGAAATGCACAAGGAAAAAGACAATTGCCAGTTAGTCAAATAAGGGCCAAGGGTGCTGGCCTGTATGGATTCATAACCGACCACCTGAGAAGAGGCGAAGCGCAAACAATGTATATCTGGGACATGGACGTTCCAGAAGGGGCTGCGCCAAGGGTCATCGCAAAAATAGAAGATGGTGTTTTTCAGGCTTTTGACGAACCAAAATTCAAGGCTTGGGCCGTGCAGCACGGTGGTAGGGGTGGGGATTCCGATATCTCCTGGTTCAGGAGAAACTTCCCTTCTAAATAAAACATCTATTTACACACATTGATTTGCCCATATTTACACAAGAGTTACACTACGCAACAATTATTTTCTGTATCTTTGATACCTAAGGGCTGGGTGCTTACCTGAGCCATGAAGCAACAAGTCCAAATACTCACAAGAAAGCAAGTCAATCACATGTCTACTCAAGACACCAGCAGATTGAACGAACTGCAGACAGCACTTCGTTCAAAGATGGCGGACAATAAGGCAATCGCCGATTCGTTCCGCGTCGAAGACGGCACCGTTGTCGTCTCTTCGGCACAAAAGAATGCGTTCGACAAGAACATGTCCGACATTCGCGAAATCAAGTCGCTCATCAGCGGCCTTGAGGCAATGAGCGAAGTCGAGTCGTGGGGCGGTTCGCAGGCCAAGGAGTCGGTTGCTCAGGCAGCCGCCGCACAGGCCCAGCAGTTCGGCACGGTCGAGACGCGCAGCATCGGCGAAGCGTTCCTCGCGTCGCCAGAGTTCAAGTCGTTGCAGAATGGCCGCGCGGGCGCCAACATGGCCGCTCCGTTCCAGTACAACGGTGGAATCCAAGTCAAGGACGTGTACACCACGCTCCCGACTGGCACTCTTGGCAACAACGCCAACGCAGTGTTCGGCACCGTGCAGCGTGACCCGATGATTGTTCCGCCGAAGCGCACCAAGAGAGTCCGTGACCTCTTCCCAGCGCGTTCGACGACCTCGACAGTCATCGAGTACTTCATCATGTCAGGCTTCACCAACAACGCCGCGATGGTCGCGGAGCGCGTTGGTAACCAGTTCGGCATCAAGCCGCAGTCCAGCATGTCCTTCACGGGCGCGCAGACTTCGGTCAAGACGATGGCCCACTGGGAAGCAGCACACCGCAACGTTCTCGCCGATGAGCCGCAATTGCGTGGCATCATCGACAACGAACTGATGTACGGTTTGCGCCTGCAGGAAGATGCGCAGATTCTGTTGGGCGACGGCACGGGCGAGAACCTTCTCGGCGTGTTGAAGACCCCAGGAATTCAGACCTACAACTGGTCGTCGGGTGCAAACGCAACGGCAAACGAAAAGGCTGACTCGCGTGCAGATGCTCTGCGCCGCGCTCTCACCTTGTCTGCTTTGGCGTACTACGAGCCATCAGGCATCGTCATTCACCCGAATGACTGGGAGAACATCGAACTGACCAAGGACGGCAACGGGCAGTATCTCATTGCCACGTCGGTTGCCCTTGGTGGTGAGCCACGAGTGTGGAGAACACCGTTGGTCGAGTCGGTGGCGATGCCAGAAGGCACGGCCCTCATCGGTTCGTTCGGTCAGGGTGCGCAACTCTACGACCGCGAACAGGCGAACATCCGAATCAGCGAGCAGCACGCGGACTTCTTCATCCGCAACGCGATTGTGATTCTTGCCGAGCAGCGCCTTGCGCTGGCCGTCAAGCGTCCAGAGTCGTTCGTGCGAGTCTCGTTCGACAACGCCCCAGCCTGATAACGGCTGACGCGCAATAAGCGTCGCCCCCGCCCTAGCCGAGAAACATTCGGCGAAGGCGGGGGTGGTGCTTTATACTGGCATTTATGTATCAGCGTTTCACCCAAGAAGAGCGCGACGCCATGCTACGTAGTTTCATATCTGTAGATAAGGAAACTTTATTTCAGGCAGAGAACGTTGCATCACTTTTGGCAGAAGATGAAGAAGAGCCGCAAGAAGCATTATTGGCTTTGAAATTTTTCTACTGTCAGCCAGAAAATAAAAAAATGTTAGAGGAAATGCTGACAAGACTTTCTATTGACGAGTTCTAATAAAGGGTAATATTGACTATGGCCCCAAAGCCCATCGAACACACCACCGAGTTCGGTAGATATGCTCTAAATTCCAAGGGTATACCTGAAAGATTTGAAGAATGGGCCAATGCAATGTACGGCATAGCCCCAAGGACATCTACAAAGAAAAAGAGAAAGCAAAAGTAATGACATCAATAGCGATGCCGTCAGACCCAAAGGACTATCCCAGGTTTTTCGAAAAATACAACGCCGTGCATTATCCACCCAGTTCGAAGATGGAAACTGACTATTCGGCGTGGGGGAGAAAATTCGGGAACTTTGTTTCTTCAGTACAAAAACTGAGCGAAGAGGAGCAGAAAAAAGAGATATCCAAATGGGTCGAACAAAACCCGCCACCAGTTAAAGAATTGCCAGAGGGAACAACATATACTCAAGAAGAGTTGGGCAAATTCAAATTTACATTGCCAAGCGAGTATCACAGTTAGGAATGATGATGGAACACAATCCAGACGAACCGCAGTCCCTTGAGGAAATGGTTGCAAGATACGGAAGAGCATTGGCGGTAATTGACGAATCAACTGGCGAACTCAAGGTGATGGGCATGGGCGGCGCCCACAGTGTTGATTTTGACGGAAAACCAAAGCCTGGCGTCAAGAAGCCAAAAGGTGATGGATTTGACCCAGACGAAGACCCCAACAACGAGGACGAGGACGAAACACAGTACAGCGAGAAGGAACTCAAGGTTGTTAAATATTTAGACGGTATGAGTGATGATGATTTCAATTCCTTGTACCCAGAGTCAAACGATAACGAAAGAGCGGAAGAACTGAAGTGGCTTTTTGACACTGGATTCGCATTCGTCAGAAGAGCCCTCACGAATAGAAGAAGACGCAAAAAGAAGCGCAAGTACAAGGAAGAGTCAGACGAAACGGAAATTAAGGCTCAGGGGCCGTGCTGGCCTGGCTACAAACAGGTTGGCATGAAGAAGGGCAAGGGCGGGAAGATGGTTCCCAACTGCGTGCCAGTCGACGGCAAATCGCTCGAGGACGAGTGTTGCCCAGACGAACAGGAAATGGAAGTCAAAGCAGCAAAAAAGAAACTCAAAGACCCCAAAGGCGGTCTTACAGCCGCTGGGCGCGCACACTTCAAACGTAAGGAAGGTGCAAATCTAAAGCCTGGCGTTAGGGGCGCTGCGGATACACCAGACAAGATGCGCCGCAAGGGCTCATTCCTTACACGCTTCTTCACGAATCCGTCTGGTCCAATGAAAGACGCAAAGGGCCGTCCAACACGCTTGGCCCTTTCTGCAGCCGCATGGGGCGAACCAGTGCCACAGAATGCATCAGACGCTGCTGAACTTGCCGCAAAGGGTAGGCGGATGCTTGAGCGTTACGACAATGCCAAGAAGAGCAAAAAAGATGCATGGGAAGATGTAGACGTGAAGCAACTTGGTCCGAGGATTGGTGGTGGGGGCAATAACCCCAACGACCCAGACAAGATTGACAAAGACGGAGATGGCGTCGTCAACGACGGCACCCCAGACGAAAGACCAGCGAAGCGCAAACCCACTGACGAAAAACTCAAGAATTCATACCTTGAAAAACGTCGTAGACGGCACGTAAATAGAGAGTTGCGCCAACAGGGAGTGGCAACATCAAAACCAAGGTCGGAAAAAGAAAGAGGGGCGCGGTCTTCAGCCAGGGAATCGTTCAATCAAGATGAAGACAGGAAGCGCTTTGTTCGCAATCAGTTGAGAAAACAGGGCATTGAGGCGAACGCCAAGAAGGCTGACCGTTCCGACAAGGAACGTGCAGCACGAAAGGCCGCGCGTGCCGAATATGCACGAAGAGTTGCTGCTGGAGAACCAAGAAAGCCAAAGACAAGTTCGACACCGCCACCGCCCAAAAAACCAGATACCTCCTGGGAGGACAACGAAGACAGAAGGAATCAAGCAAAGAAGCCAGACACTTCTTTCCAAGACAATGAAGATAGACGCAATAGGGGTAAGAGTCCCTATGTTCCTGGCAAGCCAGCAGACAGATACGAAAAGCCAAGAACTGATGGGTCTTCTGAAAGAGCGGAAGATGCGCGCAACAGACGCAAGGCTGGCCCAATAGCAAGAAACGAGCGAGAGCGCCAAGAACGCATGCGCCCAGAAGATAGAAGCAACCAGCGAGTCGAAGATGCCAGAAATAGGGGCAAGCGACGCGTTAAGCCAGTTGATAGATACGACAAGCCAGCCCCCAAAAAGCCAAGAAGTTTTGGCCAAGGTGACATGGTCTAATCGTGCAAAGATTTTGGTATAGGGCAAAAAGTCTTGGCGTTGTTGACGGCGACACTATTGACCTGATGATTGACCTTGGATTCAACATCCATCACAAGATTCGTGTTCGTCTTTACGGGGTGAATACTCCAGAATCAAGGACCAAGGACCTTGCCGAAAAGGAATTGGGATTAAAAGCCAAGTCCTTCACCAGTGATTGGCTCATTCGCCACCAGTGGGTGTTTGTAAATACCATTCCCGACAAGAACGATAAGTATGGAAGAATTCTTGCCAAGATTTATTCATCCGAAGCAATTGACAACCCCACCACAGCGTGCCTCAACACGGACATTATTGAGGCTGGCTTCGCCAGAGAATATTACGGAGTTGGTGATAAGACATGGGTGGAGTTCAAGAAGGAGAAGTAAGACAAGTCCTGTCGTTTCTTTTGGAATCAAAAGGCGACGAACTTGACAAGGCTTTCAATGACGGTGTCGATGGTGTTGGTGTCAAAGACGCCAAGGCAGCGCTAAAAGCATTCAGAATAGAAAATGGATTTAGTTCATACGCAAACTTGCTCACCCTGCCAGATGTTCAACACAAACTGAAGAAGTCCGAAATTTATACCGTTGGATTGACTATCCAGCATGCGAACGTTTCGGGCATTGAGACCTGTGCTTGGCGCGGCCACTGCACGAGTGTTTGTGTGTTGGATAACGGCAACGGCAGATATTCGAGTGTTCAAAAGGCAAGAAACGTCAAGACACAATTCCTTGCAAAGTATCCTGCTGAGTTCCTAAGAATTTTGGGTTCCGAAATCAAAAAGCACTCCGACGAAAACGAGAAAGTTCTTGTTCGTCTGAATGTGAATAGTGATTTGCGGTGGTATCAAATTCTCACCACGCTCTCCAACGGACATCCCAAGATGCCAAACGTTTACATTTACGACTACAGCAAGAACCCTGCAATTCTGCAGGGTGACGGCAAAGTCGGCAACAAGTACAGAATCATCTATAGCGTCAACGAAAAGTCCGACCTAGCAAGAGTCCGTTCGTTTGTGTCAAGGGGCGGAACTGCGGCATTGGTGACCAATCGGAAAAAGAAAGGAAAAGTCTTGCAATCCTTCTTGGGCATACCAGTTGTAGATGGGGACCTGAGCGACGACAGATACCACGAACAGGGCGTTTGGGTTGACCTTGCAGCCAAAGGAAAAGCACGACAAATGCCCGATGTTGGGTTTGTAAAGAAAATATACGAATAAAAAAGTGCGCACTTTGCCCTGATTTCATTGATTAATTGAGAGTCAATAGATATTCAACTTAAATGCGTATAAGTGTTATGTGAAAGTTGCATTCGAGAGAACAACGATGTGTTATTCTTTCATGCAACAACAATTCCATAGGAGGAATTAATCATGGCAAGTCAACCGACTGCATATCCATATCCATCAACCGTTACCGCCCAGATTCCTGGCACGCTAGCGACTTCGTCAGAAGTTTCGTTTGTGATGCCGTTCAAGGGTCGTCTTGCTGGTGGCGCTTGCGCCGTCACGACTGCACCTACTGGTGCGGCACTGACACTCGACATCAAGAAGGGTG
>Ga0194129_10001580_pt1 | contig 37042 bp, 32 predicted proteins | sample TA2KigCa35mmetaG_FD_150862 | JGI IMG/M metagenome (GOLD analysis project Ga0194129, IMG submission 150862) | Freshwater microbial communities from Lake Tanganyika, Tanzania - TA2015038 Kigoma Deep Cast 35m | ecosystem: Environmental > Aquatic > Freshwater > Lake | place: Tanzania: Lake...
GTATCAAAGAGCAGATTTTGTGGGCCCCATTCCACATAGTATATTAAATTTCTATGATGCTTTAGTATATTTATATTCGTTAACAGCCAGCACTGTTTATAGCCAAGCGGGGTATTTCTCGACCTCGGTGCGTGCGATATTCAATCTTCCAGAAAGAATGTTCCAGTTTTTTAAAAAGTCGAGTGAGACTATTCAACGTAAGATTCAAGACTTGGCAGCGTTTTTTCAGGGGAGCACTGGCCCAGTACCAGTTGAAAGACGTATCCTGTTTCATGATAGTCTTCGTGAAGAAATGAGAAAATTAGATAGTAGTACATATCCCGGGATTTATGAATGTGATGAAGCAAATAAACGTTTAACGGCATTATCTAAAAGTGATTCAAGAGAAACTGTAGTATTCGGAGCGAGGTTTAGAGTATTTAATGCTTTGGACCAAAAGCAATATCCTTATATGCATCTGCCGCCATCAGACTCAATGGAAGCTGATTTTGGAGATGACCCCCACGACCCGCCGTATCTCAAGGAACTAGAACATTATACGCAACGACAACCCCCAGAACACTACGTGATGGGCTCACATGATGAGCTGCTGGAAAGTAATCGACCACCACAAGATGAACCTGGGTTTGGAAAGGCGCTGCTTCGTTTTAAGGAACGTGCAAACAGGGGAGAACGTGGGGTACCGAAAGGTGGAAAGCGCACTGCCCGCCGTAAAGGTACCACCAAAAAACAGAAATCCAAGAAAAATAAACGCCAATCCCGTCGTATATTGCGTCGTGCATCTTCACGTAAAGGGCGAAAGTAATTTTTCATGAAAAATAGATGATCTCACCATTTTCTCTACAAATCGAAAAAAATTGAAATGCTTTTTTTGATTTCATCCAACGACGTCGCCCAACAAGCCAGATACAATGATGAAATCAAACAACCACGGAAACAGAAACCAGAACCAGCAACAACAACTCGGTTCATGCATTGAATATGCAGAAACCGCCCATTACTCGGAGGACTTTCAAGGATACGGACAAGTCTCACACGGATGGAAATACCAATGGAGGAACCACCACCACTCGGAAGAAGAATCGTTTGCCGCCGCCAGCGGCTTTCTCGCTACCATCGACCAATACTACGCACTGGAAGAAAAACACTGCCCCAAAAAGGACGACCGCGCGAATTTCAAGCACATTGAAACCGCCCTTCCGCGCCATTTCGCGTTCGTCGCCGCAACTCGTCAACCTCGTCAATTCATTTATCACACAGAATTATGTGTGACGTTACAAAACGCACCAACTCAAAACCAAATACAATCCCTCGCGCGCGCTCGTATCCACACCACGTGTGACATCACCCCTTTTACAGAAATCGACCCTCATCAACGAGGCATCGTCATTGCGCGAACCGGAATCGCCCACATTCTTGTGAAGAAACTCGCCGGGATTTTCTGGACCGAACGACACATGCATGCGTCCGTCCTGACATTTGCCGACCTCGTCGCATCCTTCATTTCCTCTGCGCTCGCGTGCGAATACTTGGTCGGCAATCGGTATTACCGAAATCTGCCCTCCATCCTTGCGAGCGAGAGCCAACTCGTCGGTTGCCCCAACGGCAGACACTATCAAATCACCGAACAGGACGTGACTCCCGCGAAAATTCAAGAAACAACACAGGAACTTCAGGCAATCTACGACGCACACATTGACAGACTTGAGGCCGCCATCGTTCAATACAAACGCGGGTTCGTCTCTCTTCAAGAAATCCGCACAGACCCTCATTTCATCTTGATGTTGTCCAAGTTTTGGCGACTCTCGTTTCAAACGATGAAAGCCCGTTCTTGTGCCGAACACCGCATTGCTGCTCTTCGTGCCGCCGGCGCTCCGTTTGACGCTACTCTTGAGGAAAAATGCACTGCGGAGAGGGTCATTTTGGTTCGCAACGTCTTCGCCGTTCAATGTCAATTCAGTCGCCTCATGCAATACAATGTCGCACATCTCTTTGACAATTCAAGTTTCAACTACGTGTCGCTGGTGAGGCCCGCGAAATCGTCGCAATTGCGTCTATCCAATGACGGACTCACGGCCGGATTGCTGACTTTTGCTGCGATTGAACCTCGGATGGTCGTTGCCGAGATGGCGCCGATGTTGGGCCTCAATCACGTGAACTGCAATTTCTCTGGCGCGGCCAATCACATCCAAACCCGTGACCCTGTTTTCGGCGAGATGCTCGTCAAGCACCGACAACACGTTCCTTTGATGAAAGAAATCACTGAACTTCACTCTATCCGCCGCGAGGTGGTCCTGACGATTTGCCTGCCTTCCTACGTTCCAGTTCAATCCGCACTGGTCTCAATTCGCTCCGGTCAATACGTGCGTTCTTCTCGTCATCTGAAAAAACCGGACCGTCTGGCACCCTCCGCTGTTATGAGACGATGCGGGTAAGTTTGTGTGTGTGTGTGTGTGTGCGTGTGTGTGAGAGAGAGAGAAAAAGAAAATGTGTGTGTTTGTGTGCGTGTGTGAGAGAAAAAGAAAATGTGCGTGTGTGTGAGAGAGAAAAAGAAAATGTGTGTGTGTGTGAGAGAAAAAGAAAATGTGCGTGTGTGTGAGAGAGAAAAAGAAAATGTGTGTGTGTGTGAGAGAAAAAGAAAATGTGTGTGTGTGCGTGTGTGTGTGTGTGTGGCGGTGGTGTTTTTTTTTCCGCGCATTTTTATCACAAAATAGATGATCCCACCATTTTCTCTACAAATCGAAAAAAATTGAAATGCTTTTTTTGATTTCATCCAATGACGTCGCCCAACAAGCCGGATACAATGATGAAATCAAACACTCAAGCCTCCGCCGCCGCCGCAGTCAGCGTTCCTGAATATACACCTCTACGTTTGGATGGATGGTCTCACTCTTGGAAAGTAAGTACGAAGACGAACCCGAACCCGGAACACATGTCATCATCAAAATCAGCCCGTCTCATCGCGGACTATTACCACAAAGAAGAATGTGGCGCATTTCCGCGCAAACCATATGAACTATCCGAACCAAAACCCATCAACCGTTCATACCCTCGCCACCACGCGCTCGTTCTTGCCGCGAGGTGTTCTTCATCCAAATTCGTCTCGAGCGCATTTCCGTTTGTGACTACAGGTTATGAACGCGGTTGTTCTCAGGTCAATGGCTCGTTGAGTCGTTTCGCATATGCACGCGTGCACGATCATGAACACGTCACCCCCTTCACAGAACTCGAAACCACTTACCAAAAACGCCATCTTACCAGTCTCTCTGGAATGACTGGTTTGCTTGTTCTACGTTTCACCAACCACCACCAAATCATTTCACCCAAAACAAAGAAAAAACACGCTGAAATCACCAAACAATACTTGCACTCTGCCCTCGCCGCCGAGTATCTCATTGGCAATCGTTACTACCGGAATCTCATGATCAATCGTCGTAGAATGGATGTCAGACATCCTGTCGGTTTCCATCGTGCCGCCCAAAACTGTGCTGTTACTGATGCTGCTGCCTGGATGAACCCTGATGCGCTTCGCACTACACAAGATGAACTGCGTGAGACATACAATGCCAACAGCGACCGTCTGTTGGCGATGATTGAGATGTTCAAACGCGGGTTTGTAAGCATCGACCAGATTCGCGAAGATCCAGAGTTTGTACGATTGTTCACAATCTTTTGGTGCTCTGCAAACCAGACGACCAAAATGAAGACCGAATTTGAACACCAGTCGGCACCTCCCATTTTCAACTGGGACTTGCCGTCATTCTCGCCGTCATTCGAAGAAAGAAAAAATGCAAAGCGTATCTCCATGATCGCACGAATTGGGGAGACGGCTGTGATCGCACCGATGTTGTATCAATATGACGTCGTTCATTTATTCGACAACCAGAACCAAAGTTACGCGAATTACGTCAAAACGACGAAACAGACATGGACGCGTCTTGCCAACGATGGTTCTACTGCGTCGTTTCTCGCATTCGCTGCGATCGAGCCACAGATGGTGACTGAAGATCATGCGCCACAACTTGGCGGTGCTCCCTCTCTGTTCCATGGAATGTGTTTGAAAAGTTGCGCCAATCACGTTCCAACGAGACATCCTGTATTCGGGTCATTACGCATGAAACACCGATGCCATATCATGCGAACTGCGGATGCACTGAACATGTCAACTCAACGAGTTCATCCAAATCAGGATGCACCATTACTGGGAGTGTTCCGCGACAACAAGGCTCGGTTTCGTACGACCTATGCGCCGGTCTTCGATCTCATCGAAGATACAACCCGGCCGGATGTTGTGATTGACATGGCGCGAGAATTTCCAGAAACGCATCAAAACACAGGTAACATCATCTCGGCAGCCGACGCCGCAGCTGAGTTCAAGGAACGGGTATATGCACACGGCTTGTCATTCTGTACACAGGCACGACGCTCGATATATCATGATGATGACTATGATGACTATGATGTCTATGATGAGTATGATGACTATGATGACTATGATGACAATCACGATGACGATGACTATGACGAACAATATCCGTACAGTGATGATGATGCTCATGGTGATGATGATGGTGATGATGATTCGTAAACTGTATATGTGTGTTGTGTGTGTTGTGTGTGTTGTGTGTGTTGTGTGTGTTGTGTGTGTTGTGTGTGTTGTGTGTGGCGGTGGTGTTTTTTTTCCGTGTATTTTTATCTCAAAATTGATGACCATCATTTTCTCTACAAATCGAAAAAATTGAAATGTTTTTTTTCATTTTCATCATATACAGCAGCGACATCAACCACAGAGACATACAATGGAACAACAACAGTATCAAAACCAAATCGACCGTATGGACCCAGTTCAAAACGGAATGCTAGAATATGAAAGGGAAACTTTAATATGGAACGGGAGCAACCAAGTCCAAGAACAGCAAAGACGCCGAAATCAAATGATCAACAATACTCCCGGCTACTATACTGGCAACCGCATACATCACTTGCGGTCGATACAAATGTACGAACCAGAACTATGGACCCAACTATTCGGACGCGAGCCTTGGCTAGACCCAGTTCTCCAAGCATACGCTCAAGCTTCAATGGAATGGGCCAATGATGAAACCAATACCCTTCTTTTCGCCGGACAGATGGACGTGTCGCTTTTGTTGCAAGAGAATTATCGTCCGGGCATTCATGTTGCAATGTTGTTCGTTCATCTGTCTCCGCATCGCTGTTTCCGCGACGGACACATGGTCTATGTTGAATTCGGTGAAGGAAGTCAGACCCATCAAACGCTAGGTCGGATATTTGACACCAACACCAGAGCGATTGTTTTACAAGCAACAGAGTACCAAATCCTCGAATACTTGGCGAGAGATGATGAAGCAATGGACCTTCTTCACAGTTGTTTCCTTCAGCCGGATTTTGCCACAGTTCGATTTTCGTTTGTCGAACCCAACCCATATGACAATGATGACTACGGCTTCTACGTGATGGACCCGAATGCAATCGACAATCATGCGTGGCACTATTTTGCAGATGACAATGATGAACCAGTCCGCCGCCATGACGATGACAACAACAACGAGGAAAACAATCGTGGCCGGAACGAGAATGCCGTTGCAATACCGCCTCCTCCTCCCATCAACAATTTCGCTGAAATTTACCTGTTACATTTGCGTGGAGAATTCCACAATGATGATGACAACATTATTCCGTACGACAGCGATGAAAGCGGCGACGATGAACCGGTGGAAGCAAGAGGATAAATTACTACAGGAAGGAATAAAATAAAGGTAAGGGAAATAATATACACAAGGTAAGGTGTATATTATTTTTATTACGTATTTCATTACATACCAAACTGACTAAAATCAGCCATCACCGGTCTGGGCGCATTAATGTCTTCTGAACGTGAATAATTAGGTACTTTCTTACATTCAAATGCCGGTTCAGGGCATCGAGCACATGCAGGGCAAGGAGGACATTTGTGTCCATCGCCATTGGAACCAGACAAGCTTGTGCTTTTCGCTTGGTCATTACCACTGATACTGTTCATTCCGGGAATGCCCGCAGGTGTATTTATGGGGAAAGTCATTGGAGACAAAGCCGAAACAGGTGCGCCGAGAGATGACGCACTAATTCCATCATTTATATTAGGGTCATATTTCGGTGTTGGAGGTAATTTCGTATTGGATGATAACTCCTTCGTGGCGATAGGCTTAAGCGGGTCGGGAATGTCTGATGATCTAGTGGTAGTAAATCCATCACGAATGTAGTTGCCTAAACTGGATGCAAGTATTAATGCAAATATTAAAATAAGGAATAGATGAACTTTGGTGAGTTGCATATGACTAGTTTTTTCGTACTACTATGATACAATATACAGATAAAAAGTTTTCCAATAAAGAATTGAACAAAATAGTATAGATTTCGTAAATATACAAAAGGAAGCTAATTATGGAACAATTGCCGAAATCACCAATAAAAGAAGAGAAAGTGGTTATTACGACAAAATCAAAAAAATCTCGGACCACATCGATAACAACCGCTGGAACTCTCCTAACATCTTATACAATACCACCCTCCGATGCCAGCTCTGGCTCCTGTAATGGGTCTGGATTTCATACCTATGAGGTGGGCGTAGATGAAGCTGGACGCGGACCATTATTTGGACGCGTTTATACTGCTGCAGTAATTCTTCCCTCTCCCGATGATGCGTGGTCCTCTTTCGACTTCTCTCTTCTTAAAGATAGTAAAAAGTTTCATTCTGAGAAGAAAATACGAGAGGTGTCAAATTATATCAAGGAACATGCAGTTGCGTGGGCAATTACGTATGAAGAGGCCGACGTAATTGATCGTATCAATATTCGGCGCGCTACACTTCAATGTATGCGACACTCAATAAATAGTGCGATTGAGGGACATATTCAATCGATGGAACATCGAAATAAAGATAAACCTACGATTGGTGACTACCTTCTTCTCATCGATGGCAATGATTTCATTCCGCTAGGAAATTATAATCAAGAAACGGGTGAAATTGATACATATACACATGTATGTATTGAAGGCGGTGATAATACGTATGCATGCATCGCCGGAGCATCAATTCTTGCCAAGGTCGCGCGTGATGAGTATATTGAAAAATTATGTGACCAACACCCAATTTTAGATGAAATGTATTCGCTGCGTGGAAATAAGGGGTATGGTGCAAAAAAACATATTGACGGTATACGTGAACATGGTATTACAGAGTGGCATCGGAGGTCGTATGGAATTTGCAAAGAGTTCGCATAACGGACAAATATACAGATATTAGAATGGTCCTAAAACTCATCCGCACCATACCCAAAAAATCCTCCGCGCGACGAAGATGGCGGTGTTGAAATTCGCGTGAGTTCTGTTATTTTTTCTTTAAGTAGTTTGTTCTCGATTTTCACCGTTAGCATTTCTTCGTCCATTTCAGCTACCTTACCTTTAAATTCGTCAATCAACTTTTGCAAGTTAAATAATAGTTCCAACATGGTCTTGTTGTTTTTTTCGACTGCAACAGCAGTGAGATACGATGTAGTAGGGACACCGATAGCGAGAGATGGCAAAGTCATTATTGAATAACGATTGATTTGTCTTTGTTAGTCTGTGTTCATAATTGAATAATTATAAAATCAATTCAATTTTATAATGTGTATAATATATAATTAATTATTAACAATTATCGTTATGGTTTGCGGAATATCTTGCGCTATTGCGTTTATTTTTATTGTCGCTAATATCTACTGTTGTGCATTCTCTCATCGTTCTGGTGGTCCAATCCAAGAATTTGTTGCAAAGTTATCGCCAGAAAATCAAAAGAGATATGCAGCGATAACGCGCGAGAGACAAGGTATTTATTTTATGGGTTTGTTCCTAGGCTTTGTACTTGCGATGGTACTCTTGGTATGCTGTCGTAAATATTTCATAGGTTCAGGTGGGTCGCGAGGTGGCATACTTTGCATGGTAGCAGCTGTCGCATTTAGCGTGAATTACTTCTACTATATTCTCTCGCCAAAGAGTGACTGGATGGTACTTCACCTGACTTCTGGTGAAGAAACACAGGCATGGTTGAAGGTGTATCGTACGATGCAGTATAATTATCATGTAGGTCTTGTATTAGGTATTTTAGCGGTGGTCGCATTCGGAAACGCACTTTGTTAGTATATTTAGGATTTTGACATATTCATAATAACGTTTCGAAAACATATATAAATTTAAATAAAGATGTATAATATAACAACTCTTTGAAATGACCGACACTCCCTCTTTTTCCTGTGCCGCTCCCGACGAGAAAAACTTTCTTAAGAAGAAGGTTGCTCCTTTTCTCAAGAAGGCTCTTCCTATTGCCGAACGAGTTCTCCCCGCTGTCGCACCATTAGTACCAGCTCTTCGCCCAGTTGCCACTGTAGTTGGTGCCGTCGGCTCTATTCCTCGATAAAATTGATATTAAAATTTCAATATAAAGCAAACACAGTGTTACTTTATATTGTTCGTCACATTATTACAACTAGCTGGCATGCGTGTTCTTATCTTTGATACCGAGACAACGGGTCTCCAACCAAAAAATACGCCGATAAACCATGTTGACAAATGGCCTCATATTGTCCAATTAAGTTGGGTAATTTATAACGAAGAAACCAAGCAAATCGAAGAGGAAAAGGACAATATAATATCTCTTGGAACACATATTTTGATTTCGCCGGAGTCGACAGCAATCCACGGGATTACAAGTGAAATATCACGTGCGAATGGTGTGCCAATTGAAGTGGCGCTGTTTGATTTCAAACATGCAGCCAATCGATGCAGAAAAATGGTGGCGCATAATTTAGAGTTTGACAAAAATATGGTTCTTGTTGAGTTATACCGAAATCGAATGTTCCATACGGTTTTTCCACCGGTGGAATACTGTACAATGAAGGAAGGTACGCTGATTTGTAAGTTGGTGAAAGTATGGAAAGATGGAACGATTTCGTTCAAATATCCGAAACTCATCGAACTATATCAAACGCTGTTCGGAGAAGATGCACCTTCTCCCATTGGACTTCACAATGCAAAGGTTGATGTGGATGTTTGTTTGAAGTGTTATGTACGGATGACCGAAATTAGTTCATCAAATGTAGTGTCATAAATAAATAAAAATAAATAAATATGTGAAACTATTTTTATTGCTATAATATATAATATGCCTCCTAAACGTGTAGTATCAACTCCATCAGCTACACGGCAAAGTATTCCCAGAGGTTCTAAAACTGCTGCTGCTGCCGCTGCTGCTGCCGCTGCTGCTGATTCTAGTGATGATGATGATGTACCTTCCGCTTCTGCTTCCGCTTCGGCACAGGGTGGAGTTGCATCCAGTAGAAAAATGACTGTAGTAGCGTCGGCAAAGAGAGACCAGCCATCTAAATCATCTAAATCCAGTAAATCGAGTAGTAAAAAGGCTGATCCCCATAAAACAGATGACAATGACGATACGCCTACATCGCCGCTTGATGCCCACGTAAAGGGTACTGATGTAAAATGGTTTAATGACCCTTCATATTTAGAACCATTTCTTATGCATTTACGTCGTAATACACAACTAGCTTTAGAGAAACGTGAAAAAAATCTGAGTAAATATGACCCGGCAATACGCGAGCATTCGGTACATTCAGGATATTTTAATTATGATAAATGCCCTGAATTAGGCGTAAGTGACCAGGAAATGAGATATGAAGTAAATGAAAAACGTGGAAAGGCACACCCGATAATGTTAATATTAATTGGTGGTGCGGCCGTTGGTAAATCATATACAATACAACAAATGTTTCCAAACAATAATGCAACCCATATTGACGTAGATGAACCAGTAATGTACGCTACTGCTATGGCACAATTAGCGAGGACTGAACAAGATAAAAAAAGATGGGAAACCGGTCCAGGAAATGGCATTACTCAACGTACATTTTTATATTATATAATCGACGATTTAATCAGAAATGGCGATGATATTATTATTGATACAACAGGAAATATGAAAAGGTCGATACATTATTGTATGGCCAGGGCTAAAAGTGCTGGTTATAAGGTTATCTCAATTGCCGTATATGCACCTATGGCTGTAGCAGAAGAGAATTGTCGCCGACGAGCAGCAACTACTTTACGACATGGTGGCGAGGGTATGGTTTTTAACTCACACAATCCTATTTATGGAATAAAAGATGGAGTATTGGACCCGTCTAAAAGTCTTATTCGGCATTATGCCTTAAAACCAAAGTTTCAAAAAAAAACAGATCTATTCTTTTTACTAGATAACACGCCAGGTGGTCATATTGCACAAACACATGGAGATGAAAAACGTACAGTCGATGGTATTAGAATTCCAAAAGAAACAGTACTGTGTTTAAAATATGTAAAACCAGACGACGTAGAAGAAAAAGGAACGGCGACAAGTAAAGGAGCAGCGGCAGCAGCGACAGCAGAACCGCATGTAACGACACAATTAATATATATAAATCCACATGTTAATGTTAAAACTAACTATTACAGTTGTAGAATACATCAACCAGCTACAGGAACCGACCATAGTTCAATAGATCCTAGTGATATAATTAGGTGCGAAACACACAAAGAGGGTCATGGTGGTGGAAATAGACGAACGCGTAAATTAAACAAAAATAAACAAACAAAACGGCTGCGTAAAAACAATCGAATATACAATAAAATATCTCGAAAATATAATCACTAAAAATAAGAAGACACATCATCCGTTTCTATTTTATTCATCGTCATCTGTATCATAAACATATGTGGAATTCAAGGAGGATGAAACTGCAAATGGACCACTCATTATTGATGTAAAATACAAATGAACACGTTTCATTTTGCGCAAGAAATCTGCACTTACCAACCAGTCTATTTCTGTTTTGTCAGTGTATTCTTTTATTTTTGATTTGATTGAACACAGTCCGTATTGCATGGAAGAACGTAAGTCACGCTGAGACTTTGACACACCATATGGCCATATATTGGCACGAGTAGTTAGTAGATAAAGAACCCGTGCGGGCGTAATGTATTTCAGTATACGCAACATTCGATGTTGGTCCGAAAGAGGGATAAATACTGCCAAAGCACTAGATGCCAACATTATTTTGGCTGAAATACCAGCAGCTGCCACCGATACCCAATAGTCATAATCTGGAAATGCCAAAGTGATTGTCTGTGAGAAGAGCTGTTTCCAGTCTGAAAATGTTTTACATGCAATAACATCATCTGCGCGAGAATGAAGAAGTGGCCACAGATACAAATTTATGATGTCAATAACTGTCTCATTTCGGAAGAAGTTGATTTCGCTATTATGTTGCACTGAATACATTGCACAGTACATTTCATCGACCATAGGCTTCAAATGTACCCTTTTCTCGCGTGTCATTTCACAGTCAAGCCATGGATTGTATTGAGAAAGTAAGTGGTATAATGTATTTCCTAACTTGGGTACTTCGCGGATTGGTTTTAACCTGCTAGTGTCGTAGCATTTCGTATCAGAGTGAAGTGTTAATGTTTCGGGAAATTGAAAGTTGTGTTCCATACCCCATCTTATGACAGGATTGGATAAATCGATTGAAACATCTGATGTCGTCGAGAAATCTGCACCGGAATGTTTTTTGTATTTTTGTGTTGGAGAAATGCGAAACATTGATTTGTAATTTCACGCGCGTATTATCTATAAATAATAAAATACTTTCAATTTCTTTTTACTTATGATGAACAAAACTCGCATATTTCGTCTTCTTCTATTATGGACGAACCTCCGCAATTTCCTCCGTCTGCTTTCTCTGGTTCAACGGTAAATTGTTGTGGCTGATGTTTCGCCTTTCTACGTAGATAATAAACACCCGTTTTCAATCCTTTATTCCACGCGTAAAACAACATCGATGTCAAAATATTGTAGTTCGGCTCTTCAACCCATAAGTTCATACTTTGGCTTTGACAAATAAATGCTCCACGGTCAGCTGCCATATCGATAATATGCCTCATTGGCATCTCCCATACCGTCTTATATTTTAGTTTTAATGCATCAGGCAATCCATCAATATATTGAACACTCCCTTGATTTGCAATAATGTTCGTCTTAACACGCTCATTCCATATTCCTAATTCAATTAGGTCCTGGATAAGGTATCGATTTACCATAATGAATTCGCCTGCGAGTGTTCTCCGTGTGTAAATATTACTAGTAATCGGCTCAAAACATTCATTATTTCCTAGAATTTGCGATGTACTTGCGGTTGGCATTGGTGCCAGTAGAAGTGAATTTCTAAGACCATGTATTTTTATTTTGTCCTTTAAAGCATTCCAGTCATATCCTCTCGAGCGGTATAACAATGGTTTCTCTGTTGGGTCGATATTCCACAAATCAAATTGAAGAAGTCCTTCGGACGCTGGCGACCCTTTGAAGGTTTCGTATGAACCATAGCGAGCCGAAAGTGTCATTGATGCTTGTAACGCCGCGTAATAAATTGTCTCGAAAATCTCTCGGTTAAGTGCTTTTGCTTCTTCACTATGAAACGGAATATTCATCAACATAAATACATCTGCTAATCCTTGAACACCGATACCGATGGGACGATGACGCAAATTACTTGTCTGTGTTTTTGTTGTTGGATAATAATTAATATCAATGATTTGGTTCAAATTATCGACCACGACAGCGGTAATACGTTCGAGTTTTGCGAAATCGAATACTGGGGTACATTGGAGTGGTATCTCTCCAACGACGCTAGTTCCGCTCAATTCGGAGTGGGTTGTAGTTGTGCTAGTTTCAGAGTTACCACCGACAACAAACCGGTTCAATGCAATACTCGCCAAATTACATACGGCTGTCTCGTTGGCATCAGAGTATTCCATAATCTCGGTGCATAAATTACTACTCTTAATCGTACCAATATTCTTCTGATTGGACTTCTTATTCGCTGCATCTTTAAATAATATATACGGTGTTCCTGTTTCCATCTGACTGTCGAGGATTTTCAACCAAAGGTCGCGCGCTTTGACCTGTTTTCGCGCTCGACCTTCACGCTCATATCTCTCGTATAATTCACAGAATTCGTCACCATATACATCCGAGAGGCCGGGGCATTCATCAGGACAGAAATAAGACCACGTATCCGACGATGATGATGCGCCACCACGAACACGTTCCATGAAGAGGTCTGGTACCCATAATGCATAAAACAAATCGCGTCCTTTCATTTCTTCATCACCGTGGTTCTTTTTCATCTCCAGAAAATCTTCAATATCAGGATGCCATGGTTCTAGATAAATCGCGAAACTTCCATTACGTCGACCCCCCTGGTCGATATATCGCGCAGTATTATTGAAGACACGTAGCATAGGCACGATACCATTGGATGAACCATTTGTACCGCGAATATGAGAACCAGATGAACGGATATTATGAATATGAAGTCCGATACCTCCGGCATGTTTAGAAATTTTTGCACAGTCTTTAAGGGTATCAAAAATCCCATCAATGCTATCATTCTCCATTGCGATAAGATAGCATGAACTTAACTGAGGACGGGGTGTGCCGGCGTTGAAAAGCGTCGGTGTAGCGTGTGTCATGTATTTTTGTGACATCGCATCATATGTATTTTGAATATATGTCAATGTAGAATAAATAGAATGAGTATCGGTGCGTTGGCTGTGAATACCGATGGCTACACGCATCCACATATGTTGCGGACGCTCTACGATTACGCCGTTGCATCGCATTAAATACGCACGTTCGAGTGTCTTGAACCCAAAATAATCAATGAGATAATCTCTCTCATGTACAATCATTTGTGCAATTGCTTGATGAACCAAATATGGCCCAGGCCCTTCAACAGTTCCATTTCTTGGCGTATCTACGATTTCATGCAGAAAATCCCATACCTGCTTACTAATAATAGGTACATGTTTGTCGTTGGCGTCACGATATTCATATAGTTTGCGCATGGCATCATAAAAATCACTGGGGATATTTTTGTGTGCATTCGAAATAATAATATAAGACCCTAGTGTTCCATATTCGGGGTGCTGCACGGCCATCATCGCACACTGTTGAGCGGTGAGTTCGTCAATTTTTGTGGTTGGAATTCCGTCATATAACTGGTCGATGATTTTAATTACAAGTTGTGTGTAATTTACGCCGGTGATGCACGCGTCCTTACCGAGTGTCTTTAGGCGAGCAAGGATTTTATCAAATGCAACAATCTCTCGTTCTCCGTTTCGTTTAAGAACATACATATCCGAACTAGATACCGACATCTTATTATGTTCTATAATATATATAATATATACATATAGAAGGTTTAATATCTATTCATACCCCATTCATCCATCTCTTTTATAAATGAAATACTGTAATGAATATCTTGCCTTATTTTTACTGGTTGTTGCAGTCGTAATTGCAGGACCGCTGATTGACGCCATCCATGATTTTAATGCACTAACTAATACGAATGAAACAAAAAAGCGAGAGGGGTTCGCTGCTGACCGTGTCCCATCCGGTGAATACCCGCGAGAGGTGGAGGAACCGTTGCTTTACCCAACGTATCCCAAGAAAGGTGCGGGGTATGGAGTGGTTCTCCGAGAGATGAATTCTGAAAATAACTCATCACTTTATCCGGTTGCTTCAAATATAAGTAGTTATGACCAATCGACTAACAATGTGCGTGATTGGCTAACCCCGGATAATGGGTCATGTAAACCTGCAGGGATGTGTGGTGCATTATATGCACCGAAGTCACCTGACGAATACAATTCTCCAGAGCCTCTACCGTTAAATCATCCCGCGCGAAGGGTAGGATTTTATGCAGTAGGGTCAGCATAAAATAGATAAATTTTACACTAATGAACAATAAAAATTACATTATCCATTATTTTTATTGTTCAATCTTACTTTCATTAATTTCAAGGTCATCTATCTTGAAACAGTGGATTAAAACATCCGATGGCCGTTTCGTATTATTATTATGTTTCTTATTTATCTTCATACTACCACTATTATTTATCGCCATATACGACGCCATATTTGTCGCAGTAAGTGGTGCAATATTTGTTACATCGTTTGCTACTAGAGAACATTGTTCTTGTTGGTCAGAAGGAATTATCGCCGTATCTAATTTCACTATTTTATATTTTGTTCCATCGTCGGCTCCTCCTCCTCCTCCTCCTCCGATTCCACAGCTAGCGGTTAATGATGTATCTTTTTGTGGTGTCTTTCGCTTCGCTGGAGCGCGATGTTCATAACCGGTTTGCCGTTCCGTTTCAATTGTTTTCCATACGCGTTCAATGACTCTTACCGCCTCTTCAAACCATAAACGATTTCTCTTTATCAATACGCAACTATATTCATCTAACCGCCAATAAATCGTTCGCACCCAAATACTTCGTAACAGTTCATGTTTGGAAAATACTGCCGCCTCCCATATATCGTAGTCATCAGATGTCATTCCAATCGGTGCGTATTCGTATAACTGTATTGGTGGGGATACATTCCCTTGTTGCGTGAGTGCTGGTGCGGATTGAAACCAAAGAATGATGCCTTTTTCATATGTTGGAGTAGATGTATCGGCGATGTATTCATCCTCACTTTCATATTCTTTGAACCGTGTTTCTACAAAATCGCATTCATCCAGGTCACAAACTTCCATTTGAATTTGTGTTTGAATCCAATATTCCTCTTTTGGTTGCCCTGTAATCTCTCGGTTAAAGATATTCTTAATCTCTACCATTCTGCCAAATACGGATGATGAAGGGTCAATATTAATTCCATCTGGTGATGCACCAATAAATGGGTAGTGTTCATGTTGAATGCATCCAAATTCTCCCAATTTAGTATGATTTCGGTATTCATATACCATAACGGTAACAGGTTCATATCGTTGCCCCCAATGAAGTGGAGAATTTACTGATCCTTGCATCGGCGTTGCTGCAACCGTGATACTTGTATTATTGGCTCCAGTTCCATGTACGTTATTATCATCACTTGTTATATGACATCCGCTATTATAATTTTTACACTTCTCATATATAAGTTGGTTGATTGATGATTGAGACCCAAATATTTTCGATGCAGAACTCGCGGTGATTAGGTTATTTCGACGAGCATACCATTCTGGTGTTCTTTGTTCTGGTTGTGGTTTTTCACGCAGGGTTTGAATTTTTGTTGAGAGTGCATGAAGATTGAAATTGTCAGTGATATCTATCGCCGACGATACACGAGGCGGTGCGATTTCTTCATAAAATCTCTCAGCGATTTCATTATATAAGCCCTGAATATAGACATCAAGAACATTATTCAATGCATCGGCTTCTTGTTCGAATGTACTTGTGTATTTGAAGTGATAAGGTTCTATTTCTGCGAAATATTGGCACAGATAGCTGTCAATCCACGTTCCAATGACTTCTTCGTATTGGAAGTCTTCGTGTTTGAATTCCAGTATATTCTCTCGCGCAATGTCGGCCAGTTCATCAAGCGCGTCGTTGATAATTGTCTCTCTATCTTCATCGGACGGAAGTATGGAATATGGGGCTGTGTTGTTGTGAACACCGGTTTCGGTATCGGATGCATAGTCGCTTGAATATTCGATGGCGTAGTCGCTTCTCCGTTCATAATTGTCATAAGAATGTTCACCAGCACAGATTTTAGCATGTTTCTTTGACATAATCCATATAAATAAATAAATAATAGAAATGCGTTTATATCGATACAATCAATTACATAATAATATTGTTCAATTTAATATTATATGTGGTTATAGTAGTATTTTAGATTTTAATAGTAGATATTATAAATGGTTGGTGCCGGATTACTCCCTGCTGCCGTCCATAAAGGCGTGATTTATTTATTGTTTGGTCGAGAGAATGAACTAAACGATACGCCTGGTTGGGCTGATTTTGGTGGCGGTTCTAAACGAAATGAGTCTCCTTTAGATGTTGCTGCGAGAGAAGGAAGTGAAGAGTTGAACGGATTACTAGGGTCGAGAAATCAGCTTAAAAAAGTAGCATTACGTCGCAAAATCGCGGAATTGAAGTTTAAAACATATACTACCATTGTATTTAAAACAGAATATGACGAGAGATTAGAGGACTATTATTCGAACAATTATCATTTTTTTGAGAAATATTTGCCAAGTGCAAAGAAGAACCCGCATAATGGTCTTCTTGAAAAAGCAGAGATAAAATGGTTTTCATTCAATGAATTACGAAAAAACCGTTCGAAATTTAGACCATTTTATAGAAATATGGTCGATATAATATTGGATCACGAGAAAGAGATAACAAACAAACTTATGAAACCGATATGTGGACCGAAATGCAGTTTGAAGGTATCTCGAAAAGAAGGACGCAGTATGAAATCGAAATATCAAAGTCATACTGTGAAACGAAAGAGAACCATGAGAAGGGTAACGATGCGGCGAAAACATGGTCGAAATTAAGAGTCAGAAACAGATGTAGATGTAGTAGATGCATTTTCATCTTCAAGTCCAATCTTTCTTTTTTTAGACATATTTGATGTAGGCGCGAGAGATTTTAAAGTAGATTGCCGCTTCTCACAACGTTTAAGCGTGAATTTTTTAAATCCAGCATGATAAATGAGACAAGGAATACTAACAATTGTACCGGTTGTTTTATCGTATACTACATCTTTTGCACGCATAAGTTTCTTCTGTTCAAGAGCGCTAACAAGAAACTGGTAAAGTATGGTAATTTCTTGGTCAGTATGATTTTCTTTCTTTCCATGGCGCACAGCGAACTCTTTGAGTTTTCCGAACTTTGCGGATTTATCGAGCTTATTCCATGGGTCACTTTTACTGGCATTTTTTTCATTTTCTAAAATATCATCAATATTTGGATTGGTAACTATATCCGGCTTTAACATCGAATAATTTCCAGTGAGAAGCATATTTTTGTAATTAATGTTTTTAAGTGCGATATCATCAGGTACAGCATTTGTTACGGCGGTTGTAATAGCGGCCGTGAGTGATTGAATTTGTTCGCCTGAGTTATTGCCTACAACTTCTTCGACTGCTGTGGGGGTATTGCTAGCTTTACGGGGCATGTTACACGTGTGATATACATAATATACAAAGATGACTTAAAGTTGTTTTTGTATATTATGAATTCGATGAGAATAATATATAAAGTTATAATAATATTACAGTACACTACATAATAAAATATGAAACTATTATTCGCAGCATTACTACTTGTTATAGGTAATAATGGTATAAATGCAATGACTATGATTGGACTATCTAACGATTGTACTAATGGTATTTATTGTGCATCAAAACAAACATGTATGAGTAACATTACTGGGGCGGGTTTATTGTATGCATGTTCTCCATTACCTGACGCGGTTCGGTGTAATGATGCTCGGTATTCATGCCCACATTCTTACATTTGTTCGAAAAACGCACAATGTATATCGAATACGACAGATGACATCGTTGATGCAGTGATAAATCTTAATGCTTTTCGTGTTGCCGAAAGTCGTGATTTCGGAAAAGGAATGCGACTAACGTCCATAAGTATTTGTGGAGCTATTACAAATAACTTCCGCCTTCCTAATTTTTGTAGATGCAGAGACAGTGGTGGCGGCAGTGAGATAACATGCGTCATTGGAATGCAGACCTATATTACGATTGGAGCATCAGCATGGTTTAGACCATGTGCTACTCCATCTAACTTTGGATATCGTGCATGGGCGTCCCTTCTTGGTATAAATATGGGTATTGGTAATACATGGACGACAACATTTTCAATCAATCGCCCAATTCCAGGTGCATCGTTCGAGTTGGGAAATTCGAATGTAGGTGCTCGCGCCGAACTTTCGGGTGAAATCTCTCGATTTATCATATCTAGTCGTCTTGCAATTGGAGTATGCGGTCAACTTAGCGTCGGGCTATTTAGAACGGAATTATGTAATCCTGTAATTATAAATTGGCTGCCGGTTGTTGTTCTAAATGGTCCGCGTTTTGATTTTAGTAGGTTGTGTTGATACGTTCATGATTATATCAAAAAGAATAATCATAATATAGAATAATGCAGTATTGGGACATGCATGCCATCACTGAGAATACAACTTACATAGGCACAATTGTGCCAGGACGACGTGGAGTACCAAATGTTGACAACGGTAACTCATCCTTCGGTTGTACTGGTGTAATCGACTTTGGCTTGGGTGCAGCGCAACGACCAAAATTGGTCGTATTCCCATTAAATGCATTCACATTGAATGTGAGTTTTGCATCGGGGGCGGTCGAAGCGGACGCAGAAGAAAAATTGGAGTTCAAAGACATTTTATGATATATACTAACATATTAGTTTTATATCATAATAAACCGAATGTAATATGAATTTGTTTAACGGCGGCCGCCAAGAGGCAGACCCATACGAGAAGCCTCAGCACGAGTAAGAGCACCAGCGTTATTCGCGGCAATTTGGGCAGCGCGAGTAGGGTTCGCCAAATATCCGTTAGAGTTCATCCTATGGCCGTTGGACATATAGGTAGACTTGGCGGAAGGGCGGCCAAAGGAGAAGTTCACAGTTCCAGTAACAGAACCGGAAATGCGAGCCTTGGCATCGGCGGAGTCGGCAGAAGAGAAAGCGGAGTTCAAAGACATTTTATGATATAACTATATAAAATTCTTTTATGTTATTTTTTTCACTAAATCTACGATAAAATTGAAAACTTATTTTATGTTACACCGATATTCAAAGATAACAACAACTACAGAGACACTACTCTTCATGAACCTATTCATTCTTTCACTCGACCCCGAGAAAATCGCAAAATATATGATGGACAAACATATCGCCAAAATCATTCTGGAAGCAGTGCAAATGTTATGCACAACTCAACGGTTGTTGGTTGGCGACCAACCAGATAAATGCGGACCATGTGTTTATAAAATTGCACACAAAAATCACCCCGTTACAATATGGTGCCGTGCATCCCATGCCAACTTCATTTGGACTCTTGACCTGATTGATGCAATGCACTCCGAATGGAAATACAGATATGGCCATCCTGACAACAAGCAACACAAATCATATGGAGTTGCGCAATATTTACGCCGTAACGCCCCATCGCCATCAGCATTTGAATGCGTCAAGATACCTGGAATAATGACACCGTTCGCGCTTGCGATGCCAGATGAATTCAAAATACGCGCAGAACCAAATGGCACATCGTTGTCAATACAACCTACTGGAACCAGTCATGGACACGACATTTACGATGCGGTTGCATCATACAGGAGTTATTATTTATCCGAACCGAAGCGCCAGATTGCGAAATGGTCGAAGTTGCGAGACATGCCGCTATGGTATGCTCGTGGATTGCGTAAAATACATGGCCATCGCGTTCCCAAACTAATCATAAAACACATAAACAATGAATGATAGAACTATACATATTAAAATGTCAATATTGATTTGCGGTGCTTCTGGTAGTGTTGGACGCGAATTATGCGACCTGTTTACCCGAGAGAATATTCGATATGACGGTACATATCATACATGCAATGACCATGATTTTTGCTCCCGAGAGAATATGTTCCGTGTTGATTTTACGAACCAGGATGAAGTATGTGATTTTTTTTACGAAAACAAACGTCGTTGGTGTGTTTGTGTATTTTTAGTTGGCGAGAGAAATCTGGAAAAATGTGAGAATGACTGGAATGCGACCAAACGAATAAATGTTGATGCGGTTGATAATATGTCGGCACTTTGTGCAAAAGAGAGTATTTATTTCATTTACTTATCAAGCGATTACGTTTTCGATGGGAAATCTCATCAGCCATATTTTCCGAGTTCGCCTGTAAATCCAATTCAAAATTATGGAATAAGCAAACTTATGGCGGAATACCGTATTCAAAAAAATTACATTCCAAAAATCTCTCTATCGAACTGTCTTTCGAATATTGGTCCAACGGCGCCAAATTACTGCATTATACGGACACCTCTATTATATACCAGTAATTCATACGCGCCCCTTCACAATGATGCAGTCGGTATTCTATCAAAAGGTTTAATGGATTTACGTTATACCAAAGCAATTGTACCATTTATACCTACAACGAATAGAGCCATGACAAAATATCAAGATGACTATTCTATTATCCGCCCGGTTTATATTGCCGATTTATGCATATTTATTCGAGTAATTGTAACTGTCGCAATTCAATGCTCATCTACATCGTGTATTAGCAGTACAAACAGTACCGAAACACCAAAGTTCAGCGGTATATATCATTTCTACAATCCTGATAATCGTTTTACACGGTATGAAATCGTAAAGGAGATTTCAAAATATATGAACATACCCAACTGGCACATTATTCCCTACAGACCACCGAATAAGTTATATCAAGAACTTACTTATTACAACAGTAAATTTAAACATCCATATGACACTGAATTACTGGACGCTAGATATAATATCCATAATTTTTTTACACACACATTTTCAGAAACTATTCATCATATATTCTCTCGATACAAACATCCCAAAATCGGTATTTGTGGTGGATATCATGATATTGTAGTTACAAATCATGAAACATCTGTAGCTACTACAAATTATTTCGTCGTTTTTGACCTCGATGGTTCGCTGGCACATACATCTTATGCACATTATCGTAGTTATTTGGATGTTTTCCGAAATCGTGGTTTGAAGTTTATGACGTACAACGAATGGAGCATTTATATCAATTATAATAATTTCAATACATACTTAGAAAATGTAGCATATGAATTGACAAAACACGATATACATGGAATGGAGCAAATTCTCTCGGATATACAAAATGAGAAGTTGGAAGCGTTCAAAATATATGCGGCATTATATGTAACTCCAACTAAGAATGCAATTGAAATGTTGAAATATATTCATGCTAACCCTGGTAAGATTAATGCGGTAATTATAACAAACAGTAATACAGAGACAGTGAATATTATTCGTGAAATTATTCCTGAATTAAATAAAATTACGAAATGGTATCTTCGCGAACCCTGCACTGTGCATAAACCAAATTTTAATATTTATACAAAAGCGAAGGATATGTATTATAATAATGAACAATACATTGTAGGTGTTGTAAATACACATCTAGGTTATATTTCTATGCGTACAACTACCCCAATTATATATTTATATGTTGATGAGAATGACGAATATGCAAAACAGAATAAGTGGTATGAGAATACTGATACATTCATATTTGATGATTATCGAATTATGTAGTATATGAGAAGTAGCGTTAATCTTTTTGTTATTTAGTCGATTTAATATGTATCCATCCAATGAAAAAAATAGAGATACAAGGAAAACGCAACCAAGACAAGATGAAACAGATGGATGACCCAAGCGCGATTATTGAGAGAAAGACGACGAAAAGTCAAAGGATATGCATTCATACCGATTTTTATAGTTCACACCAGTCACTTACCCTAGAATTTTTGAATATTCATATTGCAGATATGTCTCTCGAAACAGGACTACCAGAACCACCAAAGATACATCAAACAAACGAAGAAGATACGAATAATGTAACGGCAAAATCATTTTCGGTTATTGAACGGCAAAAAATAATCTCTCATATTGTTCAAGATATCGATGCGAAACGTAAATCATATATATATCAAGATAAACATCATAATATATACGACCCGCGGTATACAATCACAACAAACAAAATTGTTGAATATTTGGTAGAAGCCAAGCTTTTGTGTCATTATTGCAGAGAGATTTGTCAAGTGACATACAAGGAAACCATGTGTCGGAAACAATGGACATTAGATAGAATAGATAATAACTATGGTCACAACGATGCGAATGTAGTTATTGCATGTTTGGATTGTAATTTAAAACGCGGAACGATGGATGCCGAGAGATTTCGACAAGGTAAACAATTCACATTTAGAAAGATAGAATAATATTTACTGGTATTTCAATAAAATATTGGTGTAATATATAAATAATATTGTGAATGAAAACATACAATAAAAGTAAAAAACAAAAAAAAAGGTCAAATATACGTGGCGGTGGCAGTGGTACCATAAAAAATAAAAAAATATATAATGCGAAAAAAAATACCGTTAGAAGAAAGGTTGAAAAAAATCTAAGAGTATCAAAACGACATGAAAATTATAGAAAGAAGGTATACTTTGGAGGAGTGTTTGGTAGAAACAAGACTACTTATGATATGATGATTGATATGCAAAATTGGTTGAGAGATACTTATTTTCCACCTCAAGGGTTGAGACGTACAAAATCAAAGACACCTAAAAAGATGGACGAACATTTTCTGGCATTTTTGGAAAAATTTTATGATAATAATTTCCCATCTAAAAAAGATGTTCTTAAACCAGAGTTTGCTAGAACATATTTGCATAAATATTCAATTATTTCTAAATATGTAAACTTCGATAATAAAGAATTTTTATTTAGTTATGATGGAAACGAAACACCTCTTGTAACAAAAGAGCACAGAATAAACCTTCTCCGATTATTCGATAAATGGGTTTCTAGTGAAGCTAGACCAGAAATTAATGCAGAACTTGATACTTTAATAAGCGAATTTAATACAAGATGGCAACATACAAGTGAGATAGTCCCGCGTTCTATGCCAGAGGGAGGACAACTCGATACTCAACTTCTACCCAGGTCCGCACAACAAATTAAAACTTTATGCACTTGTAAGCTGGTTGAACCAGCGCTGCAGGTTGGTAGTGAGGAGGTGTCTGAGAGAATAATAATCGAAGACGGTAGAGTAAGAGGTCATGGTATTGATAATGAATCTGCCTCCATAGAACCGGAACCATCACTGAAAGAACCGAACGTTTCTACTGGTAGTGGTTCTGGCGATGATGTATCACGAATTGTTCAACCTACCACATTAGCTAATTTGTCTTCTACTGATTTACCACCAGTTATCCAGACTATAATACCATCCTTGGATACGTCTAATATTTCTTCTTTTCCTGGTGTCGGTGGTACCAGCACTAGTGTAGAAGGCGTAGTCCAACCAATACGGCTCGGTGGCAAAGTATTTTCATCGTTACCGCAATCGCGGGCGACAGAAGTTGGTTCTGTTGCTGCTCTTTCCAGTAGTTTACCAAATGTACCCGCGCCTAGTCTTCCTATTCAAAGACAACCGCAATCACCGGCTATTTCTTCTCCTGCTGGTGCCCCTCTTGCCAATGCTGGTGTTGATAGTTTACTTCCACCACCAAATTTATTCTCACTTGCTTCTCCTACTCAAAGTGAAGTACAACAGCAATCACCGGCTATTTCTTCTCCTGCTGGTGGTGTTGCAGTTAGCAGTTCCAGCGGTAGTACACAATCATCAAACGCATCCTTACCACCAGTATCGCAAAGTCAGTCCCTTAACACTCCCGCTGTTGTTGGTAGTGGTGTATCACCACAATCGTTACAGCAACAATCGGCAACTGGTTTTGTTGCTGGTAACGTTCCTGAAAGGCCCATATTGAATTCATCATTGCAATTACAGTCCCCTGCTACTGCATATGACAGTAAAATTGATTTTCCGATTTCACAGTCGGTATCTCCCGGTGCTGCTGTAAGTAGAAAAAAATCGCCTGTACCACTTAATGTAAGGGATAACAGTAGTAGATTAGGTAATGTGGGTGAGATGGTGCGGAATATTGAAAGATCACCGCAACAGACCGGTTTGGAAACACCAATGATACGTAGAACAGCACTAACTCCGCAACAGCAACAACAAGTATCATTTAGTCCACAAAGATTTCCCGAACCTCAAAGATTTCAAAATTTACAAGAAGGTCAATTACCGAATATTTCGACCGACGTTTATCCTAATATCACCTCCCAAACACTGGCTTCTAATACAGGTCCCGCTGGTGGTGGTGGTGGTGTTGTTGGCAAAAGAGCTGTAATCCGACCATCACCACCACCAAGTCCACGCATGGGTAGAGAGGTAGCATCACCAGTATCTGGTGATAGATACGGCATTGGTATAAAGGGAAAAACAAATGATGATGGAAATTTAGTTATAACGGGCTTTGCCGATGGCATAGTCATAGACCCTACGAATCCGAACTCATTACAACCTGATGATATAATTACTCATATCGACAATAACAATGTTGAACAGTGGGGTGGTCTCGAAAGATTCAAAAATGCATTAGGAGGTCTACAAAATACAAAGGTGTTACTAACTGTACGTCGTAAAGACGAGAACTCGGGAGGATATAACCAGTATAAAACCATTACCATACAAGTACCACGTAGAATTAAACTAGCAAATTAAAAATTTGTTTTTATGCATACAACTTGCTATCTTCCACATTTCGGGTAATCTCTTTAATAAACTTATCCGTATCCAGCAGTTCGTTGATATTTTCCGCCCAATTCTTACGATATCTGAAAAGAAAACCGACAATCCCTGCCATTGTAATTGTTTTCTTGTTAATATGTTCATAAAACTTGTCAAACTCTCGGTCGATTTCTTCTGCCGTCATTTCTTCTTTTCTCATCATATCACGGAATAAATGTCGGACATCTGCCTTCTTTGGATAGTTCATGTGAATTATCATATCGGTTCGTCCTTGACGTAACAAGGCATGATCCAAATTTTCTGGATGGTTCGTTGTAATAAAAGATATAAGCCCCTTTCTAAAAAATACGCCATCCAGGAGATTTAAAAGATGACTGAATGTGAATGTGCTCTTATTATCGCTGGTACTTACGCGTTTTTCGAATAGACAATCAATATCCTCAAACAATAAAACTGACTTTGGCGGAATATCTCGAAACGCCGCGAGTGCGGTATTATTATCTACATCGTGGTTAATTGAAAAGATGCATAAGTGATATCCGATCTCCTTGCACATCGCCTTGATAATACTAGTCTTTCCACTTCCCGGAATTCCAGTAAGAAGGTAGTTTTTCTTGTATGGAATTCCGAACTCATCATACTCTTTCTCCATCTTCAAAAACGCATTAATATCTTCTCGTAGTTTAATTTTCAGTTTCTCGTCAAAATAAACAGTATCAAGTGTACGTGAAGGAATTTTATTATACCGCATCCATTCGCCAAATTTTGACATGACATAAACGTGCAGTTTTGTTTCGTCCTGTTCATTATTTTCAAGAAAATTGTCGCTTTCACGATAGAAATGATGAAAAACTTCCGGTGAGTCTGTGCGTATTTTCATACATTCAAATTTAGAAGGACTATCTGAAAGTCCGACCACTTTCGTTTCTTGACAATATGTAATGAATAACTCGGCTGTTTTCTCTGGTGAATTCTTATTTGCTGGAACGGTATATGTATATTTATAATCACCATAACCAATTTGCACATAGCAAAAATCATCCTTGTCATACTTGTACGGGCGGCGGCGGAGTTTAAGTGGCGTTGATTGTGCAGTATTATTAGAAGATGGGTCTTGATTGTTTGATGGTAAATGTACCAATTTGTCGATTGTATGATAAATATAAAGCATCATCTGGTTTATTATACAGTTCGTATCAGTATAATATTCATATGGTCCAGCAGGCATCTTCTTTAAATCGATAATAAGCTTTGCGAATTGTTCGCCATCGGTTTCGCTTTCAGAATCGCTTGAAATGGTATTTTCATTAACATTAGGTGTAGTAAGCGTCGAATTTGCATATCTATATTGCTCGGTTGTCATGTTTGTTTAAGTATGATAATTTGAATATCTAATACGTAATAAAGTATTGTTTTTATATCACATATTTTACACGGAACAGACTGAAATACTAGTCAAACAGGCGTAAAACCGTTTAAATACTAACCATCTATCTTTATTACACGAACATGTTAGCCTGTATTCAACCACTCAAGGACCTTGGACATTCATCCTCCCATTTTTCACCGGGAATTATTTCAACCATACCAGTTCTAGCCCATACCAATAGTCTTTACAATACACAAAATGACCTTCTCTTGCACAAAGTCCTCCGTTTTTATCACGAGAATGATGGCGAAAATATGGAAAAAATGCTTGCAGTAATTAATGGAACGACAAATATTTCACTACGTATTATGGACTGGTTTGTTACGAATTATTCAAAGAAGCATTATACAGTATATGATATTGAAGGTAGTGGAACTCCAGCCAAACGTTTCAAAGTTTATGTAGATTATAAATTAAAACTTCGTGCATATTCGAAAAAACGTTTTGACCCATTTTGTCGTTGGGAGCGAATTAATGTCCCTCATAAGAATGGAACTACATATATTCAAACCACACTTGGACAATTAAATTTCTTTAAATGGGCGATTGAAAATCAAGTGCTTCGTTATATCCATGATAATTATTCGGTAATTGAGAGTGACATGAATATTCGAAATAATACGTCACGTAAAATGGCGAAATCACATCATACGTCTTCAGCCACTGTTGATGGATATGAATTAAAGTCACCTGTTTCCACCGCAAATGAACAGAATGACATAGAAGGAATGTGCTCGAATAAAAAACCTAAAAACAGGAAAAAACGCGAGGAGCTTTCGTTATCGGCAACAAAAAGTATTAAGAAAGAATTCGTAGATATCGTGATAACATTTGATTAAGTAAATGTAGATAAAAACAAATAATATTGTTAATATAACCAAGAATATTATTTAAATATGGGTAATCAAGTGGCTCTTGTGCCGAAAGTAAGTTATGAAGATATACAAATGGTTGTCTATCGTAATTCAAATGTACATCATTCAACGTTATTAATAAATACGCTTCCGTCCTCACTTCAGCACTGTCTTATAAAAACTACCGTAGATATTCGATTTGAAGAACGGGTAGTAAATGCACTTATTCATAAGAAACCTGATATTATGATTATTGTATATGGTAAAAACTCTAATGATATTACAATATTGCATAAGTATGACCAACTAGTGAAACTCGGATTTACGAATGTGCATATTTATACAGGAGGTATTTTTGAATGGATGCTTCTTCATGAAATATATGGGAAAGACCTATTTAAAATAACAAAGTATGAAATTGATATTCTTCGTTATCGCCCCAAATCGGTTTTATTAACTATGATGTCAGGTGGCGGTGGTGGTTTTGATACTAATGATGGGTTTGGTGGTTATATCGAAGATGTCGGCAGCATATCTGGTGATAGAGGTACCAGTAGAAACAATGACGAACAAGATATTCGTATTCATATACAAGACATTGATGATGAAGAAACACATCTAAGCGATGGCGGAGGCGGTAACAGCGGAAATTTAATTGTAAATGGAATAAAATGGCTTTTTGGAGCGTAGTAAAAAGATATAAACGACATATTGGAAATTATTCATAACCTAAACGACAATAATGAAAATTTTTGTACATCATTATTCGAAACTCACGCACCGAAAAAAACACATTATTAAAGAGTTCGAGAAACATGGTATTACGGATTACGAATTCATTGAAAAGTACGATAAAGATACAATCACCGATGACGAATGTCCTGAATTCAGCCGAGCATACGTAACTGACCGACGCAGCGAGTTGTCACTTCATCTTAAGCATCTTTATTTATATCGGTTGATGGTCCAAGAGAATTACGAAGAAGTCATCGTATTTGAAGATGATGTCATTCTATCGAATGGGTTCATCGCGATACTTGCAGAGTATATGAAGCAACTGCCGAGAGATTATGATATGCTATTTATTGGAGATGGTTGTAATCTGCATATTCCTAGAAACCAACTTATACCTAATCAATATATTTACGAGAAATGTCTTCATGAAACTGCGTGGGGGGGAAATGGTGCAGCAAAATGCACTGATAGTTATATCATTCACCAACGATGTGCAAAGAAGTTATGTGATTATGTTAGTAGCTTAAGTAAAAAAATTGACCTGCCGGTGGATTGGTGGTTAAATGAGGCAGCGAGAGATTTAGTGCTTAAAGTATATTGGGCGGAGCCAACCATTGTAACACAAGGTTCTCAATGTGGATTGTTTCAAAGAACGATATAATTAGAGGACGAATTGTGTAAACGGTTTGGCAGTAAGTTCTGCTAATGTCCAAGCCTTCTTTTTATCGCCATGATAAGGACGAGCCCAACCATCATTGATGAGTATATCCGAAACACTTTGACCATTTTCTAAATATAAATCACCCAATACGCGCCCGCCAAATTTATCCCAATCGCGAATACAAATTCTAGCAATATTTTTTGGAAAAAGTGACCGTATATAATCTCTCACACGTATTGCGGCCTGACGTTCTTCTTGCAATCTTCCATCTCCTTGTCGCATTTCAGGCGTGTCAATGCCCAGAATTCGTAGTGAAAACCGAACAGGAATATCTCTAAATAAAATGATGATTTTTACAGTATCTCCGTCGTAAATATCTTCTATTCTAGCATAGATGACTTCATTTTGAAATGGTACCTTTGGAACTGTTTTCGGGTCAATACATGCAAGACGTTCTAACTCACTCATTATTTTATTATATCATGCGGTTTCTTTAATATTGTATATAATTATCATGCATATATCTGAATATAAATAATAAATAATAAACTTGGTTCTGATATTATCAATAATATTATAAAAGACAAATATATCTTTTATGATAGACAATATGTAAATAATATTTATGTACTCAAATAGTATTTTACTTATATTTTCATTTCAAACGCGTTTATTTACACGGAAAGCTTGTTTTATTACTAATACAATTATTTTATATTAGTAATAATAACATAAAGGCACATATACGTTACATGCATCAATCGCCCGAAAACCATTTTGTATAATACGAAAGCTCTAATTTTTCATATTTAAGTTCATTGTTATCGAGATTATCTTTGAAACGAGCTATTGTTGATACCAATAATGGTAATGAAATATCACTCCAATTATTCACAATTAGAACAGGAAGACCTTCAAACATTTCATCAAACACAGAAGAACGTACAATTGGAATACAGCCACACAACAATCCTTCCCATGTTCTATGACAATCCATACCATTTCCAAACGGCGACAATACGAATGCGTATTCCGTCATATTCTTCCATGTCTGTGTTCTTGATAAAAAAGACGATTGTTGAGAGATTAGGACAGATGGTATCATTCGAATAGCGTCTATGCGGTCATTGAACCGGTCTGGACACAGCATGACATTTGAATATATTCTGATTTTACGTTGATAAAATGGTTTCATTACAGACCGAATTTGTTGATTAAGTATATCCTCTTGTTCAACGGGTGTCGAACCCTCGGTTGTTCCCGATACCCACGGATGTCGTGGATTTGCACTAATTGTATGATAATCCATACCAATTGGAATTTGTCGTAATTTTTGTAAAACTGCTTCGATTGCATGTTCTAATGTTTTTGGTGCATCGTCACTTTTAAATACTTTTGCATTCGCCGCCCACAATTTCTCTATTTTTTCAGTTAAAAAATGCCGGCACTCTTGAATATCCATATTCTGAGAGAATAATCCACGCAGGTTTGTATTCAACATAAACATCACAAACACGTTCATTTTCTCTCGAGAGATTGTTTCGCGGAACATGGTTTGGTCACCATCGCCGCATACAATAATGAATGGTACGTTTATTTGAGATGCATAATCATTAATAAACGTTTGAAATGCATCGCAACATACATAAATGGATACCGGACTATCTCGTTGTATATACAATCCAGAGTTTTGTTGCCAAATAAAATCTTCGACATGAGCAAGGTCAGTAGGAGAGCTTGATTTTGGATTTTGTGAATACACGTTACATGATTTAAGTAATCCTCTACTGGAAACAAAACGACACATGGCTTCATTCGATGACATATCAAATGTATTTATTATTATTCGTGATATAAAGAGTAATAATAAATGTTTAATTCATTTAGACCAATAATCCGCGTATAAATTCAGTTATACGTTCCATTCGTAATAAAAGAAGCCGAGGCATATTATTCATATCTTCATCTGCAGACAATTCTAATAATTCACATGATTTTGAGCGTATCCAGTCCTCGTGATATTGATGACAACGTTGAATATAATCCGCTTGAATAGTTTCACCTGCACGAGCACGTTTTTTAATACGTTCTATGCATACATCAGGTGACGCGTTAATATATACAATACCAGATAAAGGCACATCTACCAAAAATTCATCGAACCATAAGTTATAAATTTGAAATTCATCATGTGAAATATCCCCTACATCATACAACATTTTTGCGAATACATTTCGGTCTGTTTCCACACTTCGTTCGGTTATAATAAGTTTTATTTTGGGGTTTTTTACTGCTTTACGAAGAATAGACAAACGCGATATATATGCCATCATCTGAAATTTAAACGCATTTGCACGAATATCTTTGTATAAGTTTGTCAATATATTTACACCATCTTTATCACATATTTGGTTCCATAATTCGACTGGCTCATCAACAAAACACACTTCATCTTCAAATGATGTAATATTCGGGAAAATTGACGACATATTTGTATTACCATTATCTTCTTTATTGTTACTCATTATCTCCTCAAGGTATCGTTTATATTCATAACATGTCGTTGATTTACCTGAACCTATATTTCCATCAAAACTAATAATAAGAGGAAGGTGCATGAGGAAGATATTGTATTGTAATATGCTACATAGAATATATGGTTATATTTAATTCAATTATCTCAATACAAGCTTATATTATAATACTTTTACTACTAAAATTGATTTAAAAATAACATACGAATAGTTACGTATTGAATTTATTCGTCTACGTATCTACTCTTTAATTATCACGAAACAACAAAAACAAATGACGGAAGCAACAATTGGGCAAGTAAAACTAACTGGCGAGGAATGGAATGGTGTGGAAATTATGGAACCTGAAAATGAAATGCGTATATTGAACCTTATCATTTCCGGATTTAATGACGTAAATATTGTATTGAATACGCATCTTTCATTGTTTTCACGACTTAAAATCACAAATACACCGGAAATGGAGGATTATCTATTTGACGAATATTTCAAGAAGCGAGTGGTCAGCATTCTTGCAGACAAAAGTTTTAATAATGTAAGTAAAAGATTTGAGATTACTATCAAATCAAAAAAGCCAATGAAAAAAGCCGACATGATGAGAATGAACAATATGAATACCACATTTGGAGGTTCTGGTGACACATATGATCATCATATTATAACAACAATCGAGACGATGATAGAAACAAAGAACAGGATTGCAGCGCCTGGTGCTCCCGCAGTCGGACCCAATGAATGGATGAAACATTATTACACACTGAAATTAATGCTTCAGAAATCAGTGATTGGAATTAATGCACATATTATCGATTTTGCAAACTACATCATTGATACCTTCAAGGGTGATGTTGAAATTATTGGGTTTCTTCGCAATGCATATCGTTTCATCGAGCAAAATGAATGTGTATTCAAATATGCGGATTTTCAGCTATACGAACACCAAAAGGAAATATTCACGATTGCAAAGCGTCCAGACGCAAAACTCATTCTATACATTGCGCCAACGGGTACAGGAAAGACCCTTTCTCCACTAGGTTTATCTGAGAAATACAAAATAATATTTGTTTGTGCAGCACGCCATGTTGGGTTGGCACTTGCAAAAGCCGCAATTTCTGTCAAGAAGCGTATCGCATTTGCATTTGGATGCAGCAACATCGACGACATTCGTTTGCATTATTTCGCGGCAAAAGAAGCCATCCGAGACAAACGCAGTGGTCGTATTCGTAAAGTCGATAATAGCATTGGTGATAATGTTGAAATCATGATTTGTGACATCCGGTCGTATTTACTCGCAATGCGTTATATGATGGCATTTCATCCGCTTCAACAGTTAATGATGTACTGGGATGAACCAACAATATCTCTCGACTATGCCACGCACGAACTTCACCCAATTATTCACCGAAATTGGAGCGGCAACCTTATTCCTAATATTGTCCTATCTTCCGCCACATTACCACGGGAAGATGAAATCGTTGATGTGATACAAGATTTCAAGGTGAAGTTTCATGATATGAGAGGTGAAGTATATAGCGTAATTAGTCATGATTTCAAGAAATCAATACCAATCGTTAACCAAAGTGGATTTATCGAACTACCGCATTACATGTTTGGTAGCGATTATAATCGCTTATTAGAATGCGTTGAACACTGCAAAACATACAAAACATTGATGCGTTATTTCGACCTTCGAGAGATTGTGCGATTTATTGGATTGGTGACAAAACCCGTAAAACAGAATGAGAGTGAAGATGACGAAAGCGACGAGAGTGATGACAGCGAAGAAAACGACGACAGCGATAATCACGATGCAACCGCTGAAAAAGATAATAAATGTCGTGAAAGTGACGACCCCGACCCCGACACTGACGACAATCGTTGTCTTATCATAACATCTCAGCGTTATCTCCCGGAAAATATGTTTTCTGACATTGGCGATATAACAATGACAAGTATTAAGGAATATTACCTTTTGCTGCTTGAAAATATCCGCCCAAAATATTGGGCGCGTGTATATGAAACATTGTCAGATATTCGCAAACCTAAATTTACATCGGTTGTCAATTTATCTACAAGCGATGCACATACACTAACGGATGGACCAACAATTTACTTGACCGAGAATGTGGATAAGGTTGCGGCATTTATGCTTCAAATCGCGAAAATACCGACAGTTGTGATGGATGATATTATGCAGACCATTGATTTCAATACACGTGTTTTAGACGACATAATGAAAACCGAGAAATTGATTAAAGACCTTGAAGGTGAAAGTAAAGACACGAGTGGCGGCGGTGATGACGAAAAGAAAACGCGAAAATTCACATCGGATACACGCGTAAATCCTGAAACAGAACGTCTTCATATCAAAGTTGATGAATTAAAGAAGTCAGTTAAATACACCGCACTTCATGAGTTATTCGTCCCGAATAGACTGGAACACTTGAAACGCTGGACAGCGCGTACCGCAATTTCAAATGAATTTACATCATTTGTAGAAGACGAAATTGTAGAGAAGATTATGCTTCTGACTGTTGCGTCTCATTGGAAATTATTGCTTCTCATGGGAATAGGTGCAATCACGAATAATACGGACCAGAAATATACGGATATTATGAAGACGCTTGCAAAGCATCAAAAACTATATTTGATTATCACAGCGACAGACTATATCTATGGCACAAATTATCAGTTCTGCCATGGATATATTGGTAAAGATTTGGAAGGAGTGTCGCAAGAGAAGGCGATACAATCCATGGGACGTATTGGACGCGGCGCAATTCAACAAGATTACACAATACGTGTTCGACACGATGCAATTATTCATCATATATTCACAGCAATGCGCAGTAATGATAAACCAGAAGTGTGTGCAATGAACCAATTATTTGTCACAGACCCTGATATATTTGATAATTAAAGTGATAATAAATAGTAGACCCCACCGCAATGTAGAAAATTAATCAAACATCTCCTCTATTAGTTTCTCTAATGTATCATATTCAAAGGTCCAACCTAACTTCTCACGGGCCTTTGTTGCATCACCTAATAACAAATTCACTTCACATGGCCTGAAATATTTCGGGTTTATTTTTATTCGCGTCGTTCCATCCTTTATATCTTTTCCAACTTCATTCAATCCTTCCCCACTCCATTCTAATGTTATTCCTTTGTGTTCAAACGCTTTCTGAATAAAATGACGAATAGTATAGGTTTTACCTGATGCGAGAACAAAATCTTCAGGTTGTTCTTGCTGAAGCATCAACCACATACCATAAACATAATCTTTTGCATGCCCCCAATCACGCCGACTATCAATATTTCCCAACTCAATACACGTTTGAGTTCCGTTCAGTATATTTGTAATACCATTAACAATTTTCATCGTTACAAAATTCTCGACACGGCGCTTACTTTCATGATTGAATAAAATTCCATTTACTGCATATAATCCGTATCCTTCTCGGTATACTTTTGTAATATAATGTCCATACACCTTTGCAGCAGCGTACGGTGATACTGGATTAAAAGGTGTGTTTTCGTTTTGTGGTGTCTCTTTAACATCGCCAAACATTTCACTCGTTCCAGCTTGATAGTATCGTATTTTGTTTTGAATGGATTTTGGTTGACACTTGATGATTTGAAGTAATCGTAATACTCCGACACCATCAACATCTACTGTATATTCCGGGATATCAAATGAAATCGCTACATGAGATTGGGCAGCTAAGTTATAAATTTCAAATACATCAAAATCCTGATGTGTCTGAATAATGTCGTTGATATAATTCGATAATCCTGTTGCATCTGTCATATCCCCATATCGAAGTTCTAATTTATCGCGAATATTATCAATCCGGGTATGCGAGAATAGTAGTGATGTTCGCCGAACAATACCAAATACTTTATATCCTTTAGTCAATAATAATTCAGCCAAATAAGAACCATCTTGGCCAGTAATACCGCTAATAAATGCAAGTTTCATTATTATATATCATATCTTTTCATTTCTTTATATGAAATATTATATCGTTTATAATGTATAAGTATGTCTATACCTACTGCTATCTCTTCTCGCGCCCCTCGTCGTAAAGCGTTATTAGTTGGTATCAACTACCGGGCCACGCCTAATGAACTAAATGGTTGCTACAATGACGTTCTCAATGTTAACCAATATCTGCGTTCAACTTTAGGTTATACCCCTAATTCTATATCAATCCTCACAGATGGTAATCGCGGCGGTATAGGCGCGTCCACTCTTAAGCCAACTCGCCAAAATATTATTGCCGGTTTAACTGCACTTGTCGATGGATTGATTGCCGGTGATGAGGTTCTATTCCATTTTTCCGGACATGGTACACTTGTTCGTGATACAAATGGAGATGAAATGACTGGCCTCGATTCATGTATATGCCCATTGGACTATAATGTAAGTGCTGCGTCTGGAGGTGGTATCATAACCGATGATGAAATTCGTACACTTATCGTGAACCGTGTGCCGCGTGGCGCGCGGCTATATATCATTCTTGACTGTTGTCACAATGGCACTGGTTGTGATGTTCGGTATAAATATGAGGATTTCAGTATTTTATTGTCCCCGCCTACTGCATCTAACCGCACTCCAGTATGGCGTACTCAGCAAAAGGCATTCGCGAACGGAAGATACAAAGACACTGCAGGTGAAGTTTTCATGATTAGTGGTTCACGTGACGAGCAAACAGCTGCCGACGCATATATTAATAATGACTTCGCAGGCGCATTGACATATGCAGTATTTTCCATTCTTCGCACTAATCAAGCTTCTATTCGCACCTATTCATGGAGTGCGCTTCTTCGCGACGTTCGTCACTTTATGCGCGTAAATAGATATTCCCAAATCCCGCAGGTTATGACCGGACAATTAATTTCTCCGAACCGTCCAGTTTTCACGGAATTTTCAATCGGCGTCTCTATCCCAATAGTGGGTCGAGGTGGTCCTGCGATTGAACTAACTTCCAGTTCTATTATAACTACAGGTCCAAAGGGGGGTGAGGACCATGATACTAAAACATTGATGACATTTAAACAGTCATCCGGTTTAAAAAGAGGAAATAAACTGGGTATTCAATTTATTCACTGATACCCGAATATGTTGTTGTTGAAGTATGTCTGGATGACCTCTATATTGTGGAATAGTTGGATGACCCTACGTACTTTCTGCCATTGCAGGAGCGGGATGTAAAAAAAATTGAAATGTTTTTTTTACAACACATCAAATACAGTTAATCAACGAACGAACGAAAAAAATGGCTGTAAACCCAAAACTGGCAACCCTTATGCGTGTCATTGACGACAATCAAGACAAAATGACTGAAGGTGAATATCTCGAAGCAATGAACGCTCTGGCCGCACTCCATCGCGAAGTTCCCGCCCAGCCGCAGCAGCAGCACGCGCCAATACACCCGATACCAGCTGGCCCA